>Ga0256405_10010719_pt1 | contig 11974 bp, 9 predicted proteins | sample RumenRJG_02DNA_FD_189096 | JGI IMG/M metagenome (GOLD analysis project Ga0256405, IMG submission 189096) | Bovine rumen microbial communities from Lethbridge, Alberta, Canada - RJG_02 | ecosystem: Host-associated > Mammals > Digestive system > Stomach > Rumen | place: Canada: Alberta | collected...
GGGCGTCCAGCCGCGTCCGCTGTCCTGCATGATCTTTTTTGCGCCGGCCGGCAGCATGTTCACAAGCTTTCCGCCCCGCAGAGGCTCCATGATCATGACGGGAATCCCTTTTGCGGCGGCAGCACGGAGGCCGTCTACTCCGGCCTGGGAAACCTCATCAAGATAGTTGTACTGAATCTGGCAGAAATCCCAGTCGTAATCCTTCAGGATCATCTGGAAATGTTCCGTATTTCCATGAAAGGAAAAACCGATATTCCGGATAGCTCCGGACTCTTTTTTCTCTTTGATCCAGTCCAGGATTCCGACAGCCTTCAGCTTTTCCCACATGGTCAGGTCGGTCAGATGGTGCATCAGATAATAATCCACATAGTCGGTCCTGAGGCGGGAAAGCTGCTCATGAAAATATTTGTCCAGGCCCTTTCGGTTTTTGATCATGAACTGTGGAAGCTTGGTGGCGATATTGATCTTTTCACGGATGTGATTCCGCTCAAAGATTTCTCCGATGGCAGCTTCGCTTCCGGGATAGATATAGGCCGTGTCGTAATAATTAACTCCGGCATGGTAGGCAGCCATAATTTCCTTCTCCGCCTTTTCCAGGTCGATGTCGTTTCCTTTTCTGCTGAAACGCATACAGCCGAAGCCCAGTATAGAGAGCACATTATCGTTTCGATCTTTCCTATAGAGCATCTGTTCTTCCTCTGAATCCAGTGCATCAGAATTTCCGTCTTCTCCATAAAGACCGGAAGCGGGCTGCAGGCAAAGCTATCTGTATCCGCCCGCATCTGCTTTGCCGGAGAAATGATGATCCTCATTCCAGTACTCCCAGCTTCTGTGCCGGATTATCGGCAGCCTTTACCTTATCAAAAATGGGGCAGCCAGAACCGTCCCGGCTGTCCCGTACAGTAATCAACTACGCCGGTTGTAAACCGAGTGTAGTCTCAACATATGTCCTTGCAGTCTCCTCATCCAGAGAAAAGCGTTTCATGATCCTGATGATAATCTCCTGCGGAGCCAACCCCATTTCTTCATGGTAGAGCTTGATCGCTCCTTTTATCTCACCTCTTCCTTCGCCTCTTGCCTCGGCGGCTGCAAAATCTTCCTTGAGTAAATCTTTTAAGGCTTCGCACATTTTCTTGTCCTCCTTGGTCATCTGGTCATACAGCTGCCTGTTCGTTGAAACGCTAACCTGGAAAATACTGTCCACATATCTCTTATATGCAGCATCTCCTTTCAGAAATGCAATTTCATTAAAGTTCGTCAGTTCCTGACGGGACGCCTGAGGTGCCAGCACTTTAAACATGGCATATTCCTTTGCGTCCAGTTCCCTGCCTACGATCACCTGGACGGGAAACACAGAAGCGCCTTGAACATAGTAGATTCCTGCAGCTTTCCTGGTCACCTGCATGCCATCCTCTTTGAGTTTCCTGAAAAGTCTGCGTGGGTAGTTATGACGGTAGATCGTAGCTGTCAATTCTGACAGTGGTATCGCATCAACACATTCACCAAGAGATTTATATAGATATGCATATGCCATCACCTTGGCAAATACATCGATGGATAATTCATCTTCCGGGCTCTTGTATTCCAGGATATTATGTCTACGGAAGATACGGCACATGTCATTGTTGACGGTTACTGCAGGATCTTTCTTTATAATCAATATATCCATCCGGATGCCTTCTGTGCTCAGCCATTTCTCCGGCACTATATCAATCATCTCCCGATAATCCCACAATAGGACACCGAGTCCTCCTACAAATCCGGGGTGATACTTTATTCTGTCTCCCATTTATTTGCCTCCATCTTACCCCAAAGCTAAAAAAACAGCAACTATTGCCATATTCCAGCGGATATTATCTATTTCATATTATTATCATATATATGAATACTGGTCGGTGAAAATACGCGTGCTCTTAGGACCGCTGACTGTTCCTTAAAGCGCGCGTTAAACATTAATATGAATTGTAATCCATATTTGCAAATTCGTCAAGTCGATATCATTTCATCGCTCCATAATTCTGCGGATAATCTTCTGCGGAGCCAACCCCATTTCTTCATGGTATTAAAGGGGTGACCCCAATATCATATCATAATAATTCCATTTGAGCGGACCATTCCCACATGTTTTTTCTCCCGACGATCTCACATGCCGGTCTGCAGATCCCATGCCCAATGGTCCCTGCCCCTGCAGCCCCTTTAGCATCGAAAAAATCCGGCCGCGATCGGCCGGATTTCTCCTTGAACGGATTTTCCTTTGAACGGATTTTCCTTTGAACGGATCTCTTATGCATCCTCGTTTTCAGCCAGTGTCTTCAGGCGCTCCGCAAGGCGGATCTCCTGCTCTTTCTGGATATCCGGGAAATTGGAGAGGATCGGCGCTACATTCCGTTTTTTCAGGATGCGGCGATCCACATAGTTCTGCGTGCATTTCATGACCTCAGGAGAGAGAGCCAGAACACCGATCAGGTTGGGGATCATCATGAGTCCGTTAAAGGTATCGGAGATGTCCCAGGCCAGCTGGGCCTCCATGACGGAGCCCGCCAGGACGACGACGGAGAAGATGACGCGGTATACGACGATGGCCTTTGTGCCGAACAGGTACTCAAAAGCCTTGGAGCCGTAATGGCTCCAGCCCAGGACAGTCGAATAGGCGAAGAGCAGGATGGCGATCGCGATGAAGGCGGATCCGACCTTTCCGAAGGTGCCCTCAAAAGCGTAGCTGACCAGGGAAGAGGATCCGACGGCTTCGGCCGCCTCGGTGAGCATGCCTGTCTCCAGGTCAACGGTACCGCAGGTCAGGATGGTCAGAGCGGTCAGGGTACAGACCACGATGGTGTCTGCAAAGACCTCAAAGATGCCCCACATTCCCTGCTTGACAGGCTCGATGACGTTGGAGCTGGAGTGGACCATGACAGAGGAACCAAGGCCGGCTTCATTGGAGAAGACGCCGCGCTTCATGCCCATCTTCATGGCCAGGGCGATGCCGGAACCGACAATGCCTCCCGCGACAGACTTCAGGGCAAAGGCGCCCTTGATAATGGAGACAAAGACAGCGGGCACCATAGTAATGTGCATGATGATGATCACGAGGGTTCCGAGGAGATAGAGGATGACCATGAAAGGCACCAGCTTCTCCGTAAAGGCCGCGACCCTCTGAAGGCCGCCGATGATGACCAGGGCGACCGCAAAGAACAGGAAGACACCGACTGCCAGGTTGGGGATGCCGAAAGCATGGTTCACGTTTTTAACCATACTGTTGACCTGGCTCATATTGCCGATCCCGAAGGAAGCGAGCAGACAGAAGCAGGAAAAAAGAACAGCCAGAAAAGCACCGATGGCCTTGCAGTTTTTCCTGCCGCCGAGACCGTCGCGGAGATAGTACATGGCTCCGCCGACCCACTCTCCCTCAGTGTTCTTCCTGCGGTAAAGGATACCCAGGACATTCTCCGAAAAATTGGTCATCATGCCGAAAAAGGCGATCAGCCACATCCAGAAGACCGCGCCGGGTCCGCCGGTGGCAATAGCGCCTGCCACACCGACGATATTTCCGGTGCCGACCGTGGCGGCCAGGGCTGTGCACAGGGACTGGAACTGGGAGATGGAAGCGTCTTTGGTATGGGCTGTGATACGCTTCTCGCCGAAGATCTGGCCGATGGTATGGCTGATCCAGTAGGAGAAGTGGGAAATCTGGTAGAACCTGGTAAGACAGGTCATCAGAACGCCCGTGAAGCCCAGCAGGATCAGGGCCGGCCAGCCCCATACTAGACCGTTTATAGTGTCATTGATGTTGGTGATCGCTTGCAGCATAAGCATTTCCTCCCGGTGAAGCAAAAATTGTGGAGTATTCACGTATTTTTGTATGCAAAAATACATCTATTTATTTTAAATGATTATCTGAAAGATGTCAAATGAGAATAACAGGCTGATCACAACATTTGACGTTTTATCGTTGATCCTGACAGACTCCCCACATTTACCGGCAGAGGTAAGCATAAAAAGACCCGCGGAGAGAACAGGGATCTTTTCTCTCCGCGGGTAATGAATCATACATTGTACAGTTCTCAGTCCTACACTTTTTAAGACTATGTATTTGTCATGTATTGTGTCTGTCAGAAGGTCACACCCATCCTGTCGACTGTATCGATCACGACCACACAGTCCTCGCGCACATTCCGCATGATGAGCTTCATGATGTTCTCCGGAACAGCGACACAGCCGCCGGTATAGGGCTTTTTGGATCCCAGGCAATGCAGGAAAATGGCGGATCCCTTTCCGGCCGTGCCGTCCTCATTGAAGCTGATATTCAGGCAGTACTGGTACTCATAATCATAGTCAACGATATGCTCACTGTTTTCCAGGTCCAGATCCGGGCAGTCGCCAAGGTCGACCATCTCATTGTAATGGTTCTTCTCATCCCCGGACCAGTAGGTCTTGTCTGTCACCTTGACATAGGGGATGGCGCAGCCGGGATCATCCGCGATCCCGAAGGCCTTGTTGAAGCCATAGACACCGATGGGGGTCTGGCCGCATCCCTCGACGTGGTCCTGGTCCAGGCACATGCCGTTTTTGCCCATCAGGGCCGGCGTGGAGAGGATCTGTTTCCACTTGCCTTCTTCATCCCTCTGGTGCATGGAGACAGAGGCCGAGGACTTGTCCATGCCGTAACCGGCGACAACAAAGAGCTGCTTCGTATTCTCATCCTTTGCGGCAGGGAGATTACAGACCCATTCCGGAGAATCCACCACCTCCTGGACGGAGGCGCGAAGCCCGTCCGAAGTCTGGCCCTTGTCCGCTTCTGCAGTTGTCTCTCCGGCAGCATCCTCCTCGCCGGCGTCGAACTTCTCCAGGGTGATCCGGTTGGCGTCCGGGGCCTCCTTATAGTCGGTCCAGACCATTTTTCCGTCCGCTGTTAATTTGAAAGAGGCGGCACCGTCAGTGTAGATCGTCTCGCTGGTGGCGACTTTTCCATTCTCATCATAGGTGGAATGGGTCTTTTTACCGGTCTCAAGGGTATTCATCTCTCCGGCGACTGAATCATAAGTCACCTCCTGATAGTCCCACTGGGTGACATCGTTCACGCTGGACGGCCAGTAAACGGATACTTGATAGTTCTCGTTCGCTTTATACAGAATCAGGGTGATCCTGTCGCATTCCCAGACTCCCACATAAGCAGCAGCAGGATCTGCCGCATCGGTCTTTTCCTGCCCCGCGGGCTCTGCCGCATCAGTCCGGGCCGCATCCCCCGTCTCTGCCTCCCCGGTGCTCTCTGCCGCCAGGGCCGGGACAATTGCAGCCACAGCCAGGCTAAGAACCAGGATCACCGTCATCAGTGCTGTCAGTTTCCTCTTCATAATTCCTCTCCTCCACTTATTTCCGTTGACAATACTATGCTAAAAAGATGCCGGAATCTGTGTAGTATTATAGGGTGACCACAGTTCACGCTCATTTTGGCTGCCTAAAGTCAGTCTTCCACAAATTCCACTTCCATGCTGGCAATCCTGCCCGCCCGGATCTTATCGTTTCTGTAATCGTAGTTTTCTAAGAAAAGATACCTGACCAGCGAATCCGCAAATAGCCAAAATATTACATAAAAGAACTCAAGCGGTATATCGGAAAGAATCTTTTTGATCAGCCCAAGCAGGATTCCTGAGCCGATGGTCCCTATTACCATACACCAGAAAACTTTCCTGTGATGCCTGTTCTGTGCTTCTGTCTTACCCAGCAGGTAATCCATATCCGACTTAAGAACTTCAGTAATCAGTCTTTTTTCTTCTTCTGAAAATGCAGGTCCATGTAGCTCAAGCACAACCGGATATTCCTTTGGAACGCAATCGATAAAATCCAGAAGGTAACCCACAAATTCCGAATCCAGGGACTCACAGCCCTTTATGCTGAATTTGCTGATGATATCGCCAAGTCCTTCAACTTTGCACGGTATATAGGCAATCCCGTTCTCCATTACATCCTTTTGAAGCCTGTGTTCCAAGTGGGACTTTTTATAATAAAACTCTTCTTGCTTTCCGTATTTTTTCAAGTTCAGCGTATCTTCCTCTCTATGCTTTTTTATTCTATCCGGATTTATCCCGTTTGAAAGGGTGCCTGCGGACAAATCTGTTTGAGCATTGCAATCAAGCAGGGCAGATGAATAAAGGTCTCCACACCTTTCTCTTACGGTCTGTATACCTCTTCGCCGTCCACGATGGTGGCAATGACATTTGCCTGCGCAACCTTTTCGATGTCGTCATGGAGGAAATCACAGTCAAATACCGTCATATTGGCAAGCTTGCCGAACTCGATGGATCCCATGCGGTGCTCCTGATGCCACTGGCGGGCCACATTGATTGTCATGGCGCGCAGGGACTGCTCTCTGGTGATGGCTTCTCCGATATTGCGCGGACTGTCCTTTCCTCCGAGCACATCATCGGGATATACGCGTTTTTCCGCCGTATAAATGCTGTATTTGATATTCATCAGCGGAGAAACCGGATAATCCGAGTGGAATACCACATTCGCCCCGGCATCGAAGAAGGATTTGATCGGGTAAGACTGGTCCGCCAGCTCCTTGCCGACATAGCCGCACTCTACTTCATAGTTGCCTGGCACCTCCGGGGTCCACAGCGGAGCCACCGCCGGGATGGATCCGGTTTCTGCCATACGCCGGATATCTTCGTCCGTCACAAAGTGCAGATGGGCCAGAACGTTTCTCTGATCCTTATCGCCGGTGATCATCTCCGCGTCCTCGATGCAGCCCAGCATGAAGTGGGTCGCGCCGCCGCCCTCGGAGTGGACATGTACCGACATTCCCTCCCGATCCGACTCCACAAGCATCTCTACCATCTTGTCGTGATCGTTGAAGCGCTCCACGCCGTGGTAGCCCGGCTGATCCTCATAATCCTGGTTCTGCCAGCCCGTATGGGCCTCGGTGACGCCGTCCAGGAAGGCCTTGGGACCGATAATGTGGAAATACTCGCCGCTCATGGTGGCGCGCTGCTCCGCGATGCGGGCGACCTCCGCCTTCGGATCTTCGATATTGTCTGTGACGTACATATAGGCGTAGGTGCGCAGCTTAAGCTTTCCTTCCTGCTCCAGTTCATAGTAAGCCCTGGGCGTATCCCTCCAGGCCACCTCCACGCCGGCGTCGCCTACCGCGGTAAAACCGCCCTTCAGAGCGAAATCCTGCCATGCGAGGATATACTCCTTGGCCTCATCCAGGGTGACCGGAAGCTTCGGTGTGATCTCAAATACGGGGCCTTCGCAGATGTAGCCGTCCGGTTCGCCGTTCTTATCCACGTGTACCTGGTCGTAGCCGTATCTCTTTGCGTAATCCGCATCAATGCCAAACATTTCCAGAGCCTTTGTGTTGAACAGCATGGAATGTCCGCCGGAGGAATGCATGATCAGCGGTTTATCGGAGCAGATCTCGTCCAGATATGCCTTGCTGACATACTGCTCGTCTTCCATCCATCCTGCAGCCATATAGAAGGTGCGCTGAGGATTGTTCTCTATGTATTCCTTCATGATCTCCCGGTATTTGTCATAGTCCGTCATGCGCACCTGGGCCAGGTTCGCCTGCCCGATGGCGCGGTTGCCGGCCAGATAGCCGTGACTGTGGGACTCCAGAAATCCGGGATAGATGTAGTTTTTGCCGTAGTCCAGCACCTCAGCGTCGGCGCCTGCCAGCTTCTTCGCTTCTTCGGCACTGCCGATATAGGCAAACACGCCATCCTTTACCAGTGCCGCCTCAGCAAATGGTCTCTTTTCATCCATGGTGATGAAGTTGCCGAGAATAACCTTCTTTTTCATGACTATGTCCCTCCTTTAAATGAAAGTAGGCCGTACGGCTTACCTTTGAACCGCGGGGAGCCGCGGGGCTCCCGCCCCTTCGGTGCGAGCTGTGATGCATAATAATCGCCTTATTAATCTTATTTTAACTCACCTGCCCCGATGTCAGACAAGAGGGTTTTCCAGAATGGCAAATCGGATTTTTCCCCGGGCTTGATTTTGTCAGTGCACCGGGGTATCTTTGAAAAAGACAGGAGGACGTGCGAATGAATATTCTGTTTGCGGAAACACTGAAAAAGCTCAGAAAGGAAAAAGGATTGTCGCAGATTCAGCTGGGAAACCTGATGTTTGTGAACAATTCCACGGTCGCCCGCTGGGAAAGCGGCTGCCGTCTGCCGGATGCCGCCATGATCACCCGCCTCTCCAAGGTCCTGGATGTGGATGTCAGCACGCTGCTCTCCACTACCGCCGAAAGCGACGAATCGCCCAACATTATCATGGTGGATGACAACAAGGCTATTCTCTCGGAAAGTCTGTTTGTGCTGGAGGATGTCATTCCGAACGCCGCCATCACTGGATTTAACCTGCCGAAGGAGGCGATTGAATACGCGAAAGTGAACCGGATTGACCTGGCCATTCTGGATATCGAGCTGGGAACTGCCCACGGCTTTGATCTCTGCAGGACCCTGCTGGAGATCAACCCCTGCACCAACGTGGTTTATCTGACCGCCTATCCCGACTATTCCCTGGATGCATGGGACACCGACGCCTGCGGGTTTATGGTCAAGCCGCTGACCCCGGAGGGGGTCCGCAGACAGCTGAAAAAACTTCGCTATCCGTTTTCTATGGGAGGCACGGACACGTGAACCACTGGACTGAAATTCTCTACTTTTCCATCTTCGGCGCGGCGCTGGTATCAAGTTTCGTCGGACTGCTGTTTACCGCCGTCATGCCCGGCATCGACCGCTGGAGCAAGCGTTTCTTCTCGCACTATTACATTGTTTTCCTGTTGTGCTGCCTTGCCGGACTCATGGAAATGGCCGTTTACTACTTTCCCGTCCCCGGCACGGTACTGCATGGCATTATTCTTCTGGAATCCATGCTTCTCCCAATCCCGCTGCCCATGCTGACGGTTTTTCTTCTGCACTGCTGCGGCGAAGACACGCGTTCGGGCAGGCTGTTTCACATCGTGATCGGCCTGGTGGCCGTCTATTTCCTCATGCTGTTAAGCAGCCTTTTTACCGGGTCTTTCTTCTATATCTCGCAGGACGGGCATTTTTGCCGGGGACCTCTGTACCCGCTCTGTCCGCTGCCGCTGATCGCGGTTCTCCTGTGCAATCTCGCGGGAACAATCAGACGCCGGAAGAAGATTTCGCGCAAGGTCTTTCTCGCTTTCCTCATCGCGATACTGCCCATCATGGCGGCTATGATCGCGCAGCTGTTCTTCGACTTTTTCCCCGTCGTCGACATCAGCTATGTCCTCTCCGCCCTGGCCATGTACGGCTTCATCCTGTCCAACCAGATTGAACAGGACCGCCGCCATCAGGGGGAAATCGCCCTCCAGCACCAGGAAATCGCGCTCCAGCAGAGGGAAATTGCCCTCCAGCAGCAGGAAATTGCCCATGAGCGCGCCAGCATTATGGTGCTGCAGATGCGCCCCCACTTTATCTACAATACCCTTATGACCATCCACAGCCTCTGCCGGCTGGATCCGCAGAAGGCCAGGCAGATCATAATCGATTTTACCAATTATCTGCGCAGGAACTTCAACGCCGTCGCCAGTGACAGCGCCATCCCCTTCTCCACGGAGCTGGAGCACACCCGCGCGTACCTGGCCGTAGAACAGGCCCAGTACGACGATATGCTTGTCGTGACGTACGATACGCCCTTTATCAGCTTCCGCCTGCCGCCGCTGACCCTGCAGCCCATCGTGGAAAATGCGGTAAAGCACGGGATGGACCCATATTCCGGACCGCTGCGCATCTTGGTCCGGACACGGCACACAGACTCCGTCACGGAAATCCTCGTGGAGGACAACGGCCCGGGATTTGACCCTTCTGACCCGGACAAGCCGCATCCCACGCTGACAAACATCCGGCAGAGGCTTCATCTGATGTGCGGCGGCCAACTGTCGATAGCGCCCGCAGAGGGCCGCGGAATCGCCGTGACCATAACGATCCCTGACAGTGCCGATCCTGCAGTATAAAACCCATGGACACATAGGGACGGTCCTTTTGTGTCTGTCCCCTTATCTCAAATGCGATGAGACAGGGGGACAGACACAAAAGGACCGTCCCTATGTTTACCTATGTTTATTCAAACCTGTAGATCTCGCAATTTCCAACCTTAAAAGCCGCGAACTCTTCGTTTGTCAAATCCTGATACCAGGATTTCACAAAACGAACGATTCCGTTGTGCGCTACGAGAACATAGGTCCTGTCATCTTCCTTCAGTTCATCCAGAAGGTTATATACGCGCTGGGCAACGCGGAACATGGATTCGCCGTTGCCGAAAGAATTGATAAAGCACTGCTTTGCCTTGAAAAATTCCTCGCTGCTGCGCGGGCTAGTGCCCTCCCAGATACCGAAATTCTGTTCAATAAGGCGGGGCTCGAAGCGAACGGGGATCCCTGTGATCTCTGAAATATGCATGGCGGTATCCGCCGCCCGAATCAGCGGGGAAGACAGAATCTCGTCCGCTGTATATCCCAGTTCCAGAAATTTTTTACCCGTCAGAATCGCCTGTTCATGACCCTTCTCAGTCAGAGGGACATCCGTGGCTCCGCAGATCTTATCCTCCACATTCCATTGGGATTCTCCGTGTCTTATGAAATATATATGACCCATGTATGTTTCCTCCGCCCTTCGCTTTTATCATCCCGGACCACTATTCTGCATGGTATCTGTCAAAAAGTCAGTGATAACCTCCCCTTTCTCGTATCACTTCACCCTGGCAGCATATTTCTGTCTTTGCAAAGGATCGATTTTTAATATTTCCATCGCCTCTTCGATGGAAACATTAATACTATCCATCACGTTTTTTAGATCCGTTAGAATTCTTTCAGTATTTCCTTCTGCTCTTCCTTCCTCTCTTCCCTCTGCTCTTCCTTTTGCTTTGGCCTCTGCTCTCATATCTTCAATAGCTTTGCACATATTGATCTCGTCCCCTTCTTCTGGATAAGTTAAGTTTGAATTTGTGACAATATTGATCAAGTTTGCACTGTCTCGTTCCATTCTGCTATAGCGAGGATCCTTCTGCAGGAGTTGAATTAGCTTCTCCTTGTCTCTGGACACACGTATATACTCCAGCACCTGGCCCAGAGGCGTATGGAACTTCCTGTACTCGTCCTCTTGGAAGTCAGCAGGCACAACCAGATTAATCTTGTAATCCGGGATGAACTTCAGTAAGGCCGCATCATGAATTGACAGCATCTCATGTATGCTCCTTGGACCGTCCCATGTATCTGTATTGAACAATACCACAACCGAAATGATCGGCATGAGGCGGTCTTCTTTTCGGAATCCAGAGAGATACTCGGCGCTGCTTAGCTTTACCTTCTCATTTAACGGTCTCTTTTTGTCACGATAAGAATATGCTGTTCGCCTAATCTGGCCTGCATAGTTAGTCGAGTCATAGTGCATAATCCTGACCGGCATGGCGTAATTGACTTTGGCCTGGGATTCTATTCCCAGGATAACATAAGCGGATTGATCATCCTGCATAGATGCCCAGATGCTCACATTGTCACGAAATACCTGGCGTGGCTGTTTTGCCTGATTCCCATATGCGACTACCATCTCGGCTGAATCGAATGGTTTCAAGTCGGCGGCATGGATCAACTGTCTGCCACCATACAATTTAAAGTTGAAAAGATCGGCAAAATGCTCCCTATTTTGAAAATAGGTTTTCGTTTCTATATCAAGTTTTCCCATTTTAAAATGTATTTCCCCGTATTAACTTAGTATCAAAAAAAATCAACTCTGTTTTGATCATTGCGTCACATCCGAAGCCACAACAGTTCGAAAACCCTGGCTCTGCCCGCTCGCGCATCCTAAGATAAACCGCGTCAATACATATTTATAATAGGTCACGTATTGGTGAAAATCAATACAAAAATTCTAATACTCGTATTATTTTAGCTAATATGTATGTACCAGTAGCAAATAGCTATTAAAGTTTGGCATTTTAGATC
>Ga0256405_10010721_pt1 | contig 11972 bp, 9 predicted proteins | sample RumenRJG_02DNA_FD_189096 | JGI IMG/M metagenome (GOLD analysis project Ga0256405, IMG submission 189096) | Bovine rumen microbial communities from Lethbridge, Alberta, Canada - RJG_02 | ecosystem: Host-associated > Mammals > Digestive system > Stomach > Rumen | place: Canada: Alberta | collected...
CGTCGATTACCTCTTCTAAAATATCCCATACTATTGCTTCGGAACGTTCAATTTTCTTCTTTGCAGATTTGATATTTTGAACGTATCCTCTTTCTATCAACTTATTTACAACGAAAGGCTTAAACAATTCAATAGCCATTTCCTTTGGCAAACCGCATTGATTCAAGCTTAATTGAGGCCCTACAACGATTACTGAACGACCTGAATAATCAACACGTTTACCTAACAAGTTTTGTCTGAAACGACCTTGCTTACCTTCAATAATATTAGACAATGATTTTAATGCCCTATTGTTAGGTCCGACAACTGTTCTACCTCTTCTGCCGTTATCTATTAGAGCATCAACTGCTTCTTGCAACATTCTCTTTTCATTTCTAACGATAATTTCAGGAGCACCCATCTCTAATAATCTTTGTAAACGGTTGTTTCTGTTAATTACACGTCTATACAAATCATTCAAGTCAGAAGTTGCAAAACGTCCGCCATCCAATTGAACCATCGGTCTTAAGTCCGGAGGGGTAACAGGAAGCACGTCCATTATCATCCAAGTAGGACTTGTTTCTGATGATATCAATGAATCTAATAATCTTAATCTCTTAATTAATTTAGATTTTCTTTGAACAGAAGTAACTCCTTCATTAAGTTCAGCTCTCATTTCTTCAGCCATTTTCTTAATGTCAAGTTCACCCAACAATTCTTTAATAGCTTCAGCACCAATACCTACTTTTAATGCGCTGTCTTCATGTTCAACCATATAATCTTCGTATTCTTCTTCGCTTAACAATTGAAGCTTCTTGAATTCAGAATCCGCAGGATCAATTACAACATAATTGTTGAAATATATTACTTGTTCAAGGTCTTTCAAAGTCATATCCAACAACAAACCAAGGTATGAAGGAATTCCTTTCAAGAACCATATATGAGAAACAGGAGCAGCCAATTTGATGTGTCCCATTCTCTGGCGTCTTACTTTTGAATCTGTAACTTCAACACCACAGCGTTCGCAGATAATACCTTTGTGACGAACTCTTTTATACTTACCGCAATAGCATTCCCAGTCTTTTGATGGTCCAAAAATTCTTTCACAGAACAAACCATCTCTTTCAGGTTTCAATGTACGGTAGTTGATTGTTTCCGGCTTAGTAACTTCACCGTAGGACCATTTTAAAATCCTTTCCGGTGACGCTATACTAATTCGTATATAGTCAAAATAATCAATACTTGTTGACATTTTTATATTTTCTCCTTTTTAGTTTGCTTTACAAATTTTGCATTGGGGAACAAATGTTCCCCGCAAAATTACATATCTCCGAAGGTAGTTGGTGTTTCGAAGAAGTTAATATTTAATAACTCTGAATCAATATCAGAAAGTGTTCTTTTTGGAGCAGCCTTTCTTAAATCATCCATATCTGTCATTAAATCAACTTCGGCACCATCTTTCTTCGCTACCGTAATATCCAAACCAATACTTTGTAATTCTCTTACAAGTACCTTAAATGACTCAGGAATACCCGGTCTTGGGATATTATCACCTTTAACGATTGCTTCATAAGCTCTGTTACGTCCGTTTACATCATCGGATTTGATAGTTAACATTTCCTGTAATGTATATGCAGCACCATAAGCTTCTAAAGCCCAAACTTCCATTTCACCGAATCTCTGTCCGCCGAACTGTGCTTTACCGCCTAAAGGTTGTTGTGTAACTAATGAGTAAGGACCTGTACTTCTTGCGTGAATCTTATCATCAACAAGGTGGACAAGTTTCAAGATATAAGAAAGACCTACGGCAACCGGTCTATCGAACGGTTCACCGGTTCTTCCGTCTATCAATGTTACCTTACCGTCTTCGTTGACCCAATCGAAGCCCGATTCCTTAATACCTTTGATAAGCTCAGCTTTTGTAGCTTTTTCAGAAGTATTATCACCATATCTTTCATCAAAAGATGGAGCTTCGTAGTGGTTACCTGTCAAGTATGCAGCCAAACCTAATAATAATTCATAAGTCTGACCTACATTCATACGAGAAGGAACACCAAGTGGGTTCAATACGATATCAACAGGAGTACCATTTGGTAAGAACGGCATATCTTCTCTAGGAAGAATTCTTGAAACAATACCCTTGTTACCATGACGTCCTGAAAGTTTATCACCAACAGAAACTTTACGTTTTTGAGCAATGTAAACTCTGATTACTGTATTTGCTCCAGGAGGTAACTCATCACCTTTTTCTCTGTCAAATACCTTAACGTCGATAACTCTGCCGCCTTCACCGTGAGGAACTCTCAATGAATTATCTTTTACATCTCTTGCTTTTTCCGCAAAAATTGCTCTCAACAATTTTTCTTCAGGCGGATGTTCTGATTCACCCTTAGGTGTAACCTTACCAACAAGAATGTCATCAGCATAAACTCTAGCACCGATACGAACAATACCACGTTCATCCAAATGTCTCAATGCATCCTCTGATACATTCGGAATTTCACGAGTAATTTCTTCAGGTCCGAGTTTTGTTTGACGTGCATCTATTTCTAATTTTTCAATGTGAACTGATGTAAATATATCATCCTGAACACATCTTTCAGAAATCAAAATAGCATCCTCGAAGTTATACCCTTCCCAAGGCATATAAGCAACTAAAACGTTTTTACCTAATGAAAGTTCACCGCAGTTTGTAGAAGCACCATCCGCAATTACATCACCTGCTTTTACTTTATCACCTTGTCTTACGATAGGTTTTTGAGTAATACAAGTATCTTGGTTACTTCTTAAGTATTTAACCAACGGATAGATGTGTGGTTTCTTTTGAGCATCGCGAATAATAATTTCTTCACCGACAACTCTTTCAACAACACCATCAACATCTGATACAATAACCATACCTGAGTCTTTGGCAACACGTGCTTCCATACCGGTACCAACTACAGGTCTGTCTGTAATCAATAGAGGTACTGATTGACGCTGCATGTTTGAACCCATCAATGCACGGTTAGCATCATCGTGTTCAATAAACGGAATCAATGATGTCGCAACAGAAATAATTTGGATTGGAGAAACACCGACAAAGTCAACTTTATCTGCATCACCCATCGTAAATTCAGATCTGTAACGGATAGGAACTTGATCCGCTTTAATAGTATTATCAGGATTTAATTGAATATCAGCAGGAGCACAACGGAAGTTTTCATCTTCGTCAGCTGTCATATAAACTACTTCATCCGTAACTTTTCTGTCTTTTACTACAAAGAACGGAGCTTCAATAAATCCGTAATCATTAACTTTTGCGTGAGTAGCTAATGAACCGATCAAACCTGCGTTCGGACCTTCAGGAGTTTCAATAGGACAAATACGTCCGTAGTGAGAAGGATGAATATCACGAACCGCAAATCCTGCACGTTCTCTCATCAAACCGCCAGGTCCTAATGCTGAAATACGACGTTTGTGAGTCAACTCTGCAAGAGGGTTAATTTGGTCCATAAACTGTGATAACTGTGAACTTCCGAAGAATTCCTTTAAAGAAGCAACTAACGGCTTAGTGTTTAACAAGTTCAAAGGAGTTAAAGTTTCTGAATCTTGAAGAGTCATTCTTTCTTTAACAATTCTTTCAATTCTTGATAAACCAACTCTGAATTGGTTCTGCAACAATTCGCCTACAGAACGAATTCTTCTGTTACCCAAGTGGTCAATATCATCAACAGTTCCTTCATCGTATGTCAAATTGATTAAATATTCAATTGAAGCTACGATATCTTGAACTGTCAATGTTCTCTGATTTTTAGGTATATTTAAGTTCAATTTTTTATTTAATTTATAACGACCTACACGACCGATATCATATTTCTTTTCATCAAAGAAACGTGACTCAAGAATTTGTCTTCCGCCTTGAGGAGAAGCCGGATCACCAGGTCTTAATTTCTTATACAATTCAATTAAAGCATCATCGGTCGTTTCTGTTGTATCTTTATCCAAAGTCTTCTTCAAGAAATCGAAGTGTGTAAATAAAGATTCCATTTCAGAAACAGTAATACCCATAGCTTTCAATAAAGTTGTAGCTAATATTTTTCTGTTTTTATCTATTTTAACGTAAATCAAATCGTTGGAATCAGTTTCAATTTTTAACCATGCCCCACGATTAGGAATCATTGTAGCATTGTACAAACGTTTTCCTGCAGGTGACACTTCACGTTTAAAGTATACGCCAGGAGAACGAACAATCTGAGAAACGATAACACGTTCTGCACCGTTAACAATAAATGTACCTTTGTCGGTCATTGTCGGGATATCGCCAATGTAAACTTCTTGTTCTTTAATCTCACCGCTGTCACGGTTAACTAATCTAATCATGACACGTAATTGTTTTGCATATGTTGCGTCATGGATTCTTGCTTCTTCAACGGTATATTTTGCGTTGTCGAATGTGTAATTTGGTAAGAAGTGTAATTCTAATCTTCCTGTATAATCCTTAATAGGAGAGAATGAAAGTAATTCTTCTTTCAATCCTTCTTTTAAGAACCATTCAAACGATTTTTTCTGCACTTCAATAAGGTCCGGTAAATCATCCAAACGAGTATGTGGAATACCCATAGGAGTTACTCTTTTTGCTATTGTTGTCTTAGACATTAAATCACCTCGTTAAATAAATGGTGTACGTACTTACAAAATGTTTTAAAAAATTCTAACTTAAGGCTGTTAACCTTTTATCTCTTAAAACCAACGGAAAGTTTTGGTATCATTGTGTTTCAGGGTGATAAACTTTTTTATATATTTCGGAGTGTTTTTTAAACGGGCACACTACTCCTACAATATTTTTGCATGTTACTAAATAATAGTTCTAACAAAATTCATAGTCAAGAAATTTGCTCATACAATAATATGAATTGTAAATTAATTGTTACAATTACAATTTATAAAAATTTACAATAGGTATAAACTATTGATACAAGACCAATTGCAACAAATTAAAAGAAAATATTATTGTAATTCACTAAAAAAAATCTTTATGCTACAATCTTAATAACAAACAAGAGGGGATATTTATGAAAAAGATTCTAATTATATTAACATTATTGATTTTTGCAAATTGCGGAAACTATTCATATACCTACGCTTCAGAAGAAAATCCCGTTCCGAAAATTGAGGCTTCTGTTGAATTTGAATGGGTAAATATGGACCAAATTCAACGTGATCAAAAAATTGAAAATATAAGAATTCAACTTTTCGGCCCTGAAGGTACCACTTCATACAAAAGAAAAGAGTTTCGAAATAAATATCATGACTTCTTGAAAGACAAAGATTTAAAAACTCACTATAGATTAATTTCAAACGGAGGACAGGAGACAAAAGATTTCAATATGTCAGGATTTTTCAAGAAATTCAAAAACGACGAAATCTTGTATTCATATGCTCTACAACCCAAAAACGATACAAGACACGTATACTACTACTCAGCAATGGGAAGTTTAGCATATGTTGATGAAAGTTCACTAAATTACCCTAATTTTCCATATCACTCAAAACAATACAGAGCCAGCGGTAAATTAGCCGGGGCAATATATTTTGAAAACAGAAACTTACAGTACATATACAAACCGAACGGAGAATTTAAAGGGGTTTGGTATAAAGACAAAATGTATGACAGAAGCGGAAAAGAACTTCTAACCAGAACTAACTGGTAAGTAGTTGAGACACATTATTATAACTTCACTCATACAACCCAAAGTTATTTACTACAGATAAGGAAATATAAAATGACAGAAAGAAAACCAAATATAGCAATACTTGGAGCAACAGGAGTTGTTGGCAGAGAAATCATTCAGATTTTAGATGAATTAAAAGTAGAATATAATGAAATAAAATTCTTATCCAGCGCAAAAAGTGCAGGTAAAGAATTAGAATTTCAGGGTAAAAAATATATTGTAGAAGAAGCTAAACCTGAGAGTTTTGATGGAGTAAATATAGTTCTTGCCTCTGCAGGAGGCTCAACATCACAAAAATTTGCTCCTGAAATTGTAAAAAGAGGCGGCGTACTGATTGATAACTCAAGCGCCTTCAGAATGGAAGACAATGTTCCACTTGTAATTGCTACCGTAAACGACGAAGATTTAAAAAAGCATCAGGGAATTATTGCCAATCCTAACTGCTCAACTTCTCAATTAATGCTTGTTTTAAAGCCACTACACCAAAAAGCCACTATCAAACGATTGATTGTTTCCACATACCAAGCTGTATCAGGTGCAGGTTTGGCTGCAATTAATGAGCTTACGGAAGATACAAAAGCTCATCAAAGGGGGGAAACTTTTGAAAATAAAGCATTTAAGAAACCAATATCTTTCAATGTAATTCCTCAAATTGACGTATTTTGTGAAAACGGATATACAAAAGAAGAAATGAAAGTCGTAAATGAAACAAAAAAAATCTTACATTTCCCGCAAGAATTACCTATTTCTTGTACAGCAGTAAGAGTACCTGTATACAGAGGACACTCTGAAGCTGTCGACATAGAATTTGAAAATGAGATTTCTCCTGAAGAAGTGCGTAAAATATTATCTGAAACTTTTGGAGTAAAAGTGATTGATAACATTGATAATTATGAGTATCCGACAACAAGAGATGCTGACGGAGTTGATCCTGTCTTTGTAGGAAGAATAAGACGTAATCTTGCATTTAAAAACGGGATATCTCTTTGGTGCGTTGCAGACAACTTAAGAATAGGTGCCGCACTTAATACCGTTAGGATTTGTCAAAAAGTTATTGAGATGAATTTATACTAAATATTGTTTTACAATACTAGCAAAAATTTTTTATTTTTGATTTGATACATATATCACGAAACAAAAGGAGGCTATATGCCAACACTAGCTCAAGCAATAAGCATATTAAAAGTTGACGGTAAAACTTTTAAAGAACCTGAAGGGTTGACATCAACTCATAAATTAAAAAAAGAACTAAAAAAAGAAATCTCTACAAATGAACTTATTAAAAATATAGCTTCAAAGGCGAATTTTAGAATAGGTTATCAGGTAGTGACTGTTGACAAAACCCCAAACAGCGACATTTTTATCAAAACATTATTGGGCGAATTGGACAACCCAAAATACAAAGAATATGCCCCTTGGGACACTGCATTTAAAAATTTTAAGAGAATAATAACTTTTCGTAAATAATAGACCTAAACACCTCATAACCTGATATCTTCATAAAAGTTAAAAGATATTCCAAATATTGCCTTTTTCTGGTATCATAGAATAATAGATTAAGGATGTGTTGATGGGACAAGTTATAAGAAGAGAAAATTTAAATAAACTTATCAACGATATACATAGTTTAGGGCAAACTGTTGTTGCAACAAACGGTTGTTTTGATATTCTGCATGTTGGGCATGTAAGATACTTGCAACAAACAAAAAGTTATGCTGACTATTCTATTGTGCTTCTAAACTCAGACAAATCTGTAAAAAAAATAAAAGGGCCGACTCGTCCGATAAATAACGAAAATGACAGGGCAGAAATTTTATGTGCTCTATCCTGTGTGGACTATGTTGTACTTTTTGACGAAAGCAGTCCGAGAGAATTGCTTGACGAAATTAAACCGGATGTATATACAAAAGGGGCAGACTACACTATGGAAACTTTACCTGAAGCGGATATTATGAAGAAAAACGGCACCAGAGTGGAATTTATACAATTTGTAAAAGGCAAATCTACAACAAATATAATAAATAAGATTAACGGATAATAAGGAGAAATAAGGATGAAACAATTCACATTGGATGAAATTACACAAATTACCGGCGGAATGCTTACAAAGGTTCAGGACGCAGTAATCGAAAGGATTGCGCCTCCGGTGCTTGCAGATGAACATACCTTGGCTCTGGCTCTTGGAGAAGAAGAAATTGCAAATCTGGCTAATTCTAAAGCTAAAGCAGCATTAGTACCGTTAGGGGTGCAAATTGATGGACTAACAACAATTGAAGTAGAAAGACCTCGCCTTGCAATGATGAAATTAATTACTTTATTTTATAACCCACCAAGAATTAACGACGGAATTCATCCTACAGCAGTTGTTGACCCAAGCGCTAAATTAGGAAGTAATGTAAAAATAGGTCCTAACGTAGTAATTTCTCACGATGCTGTAATTGGAGATAATACTCAGATTATGGCTAACTCTTATATCGGGGGGGATGCTAAAATAGGAAACAATTGTTTCTTCCATCCCGGAGTTAATATTGGAGACAGAGTTAAGGTTGGAAACGACGTAATTCTTCACCATGGAGTATCTCTTGGGGCAGACGGATTTAGCTTCGTTACAGAAAATCCAGACAATATTGAACACGCTCGCAAAGAAGGTTCTATTAGCGGGGATGACGCTGCGAAACACGTTATTTTCAAAATACCTTCTATAGGAAGTGTTGTTATAGGAAATAATGTTGAAATCGGCGCTAACACAACAATAGACAGAGGAACTATTGAAAATACTACCATCGGAGACAACACTAAAATTGATGACCTTGTTATGATTGGTCATAATTGTCGTGTAGGCAAAGGCTGTTTAATCGTTTCTCAAGTTGGTATAGCAGGCAGCTGCGTAATTGGAGACAGAGTAGTTATCGCCGGTCAAGCAGGATTAGCAGACCATATTGAAATCGGATCAGATACTATTATTACGGCAAAAGCCGGAGTAACTAAATCTTTCCCTGAAAAATCAATCGTTGTAGGTATTCCTGCAGTTCCAAGAAAAGATTTCATTAAACAACTAAAAACAATGAAAGATGCTCAAGAAATCTTTGCCAAATTCAAAAAATATGAACCGCTACTAAAAGAATTTGAGGAAAATGTTGCGAAATAACTAAACAAACAGGTAAGATAAATAAATGATTACACTAAAACAGGAAACCCAAATAACAGGCAATGGTTTGATGAAAAATAAACCTTGCACGGTAAAATTTTATCCGTCACAAGAAGGTAAAATCAGATATTTTGTTAATGGAGAACAATTTGAAGCAACAGCAGATAACGTATTATCAACAGATCACTGCGTTGTATTAGGCAAAAATAAAGCACAAGCAATACTAACGGAACATTTAACAGCAGCATTAGCTTTTTGCCAAATAGATTCACTTGATATTTGTATGGATGAGACAGAAGTTCCGGCTTTAGACGGGAGTTCAAAGCAGTGGGTTCAATTATTCAAAGATGCGGGGATTGACAAACCTTTACTATACAAGCCTAAGCAATATACTGTTAAAGAACCGGTATACTACTTAAACGGAAAAACCAGTTTGGTTATATTGCCGGCAGATGATTTATTTATCTCTTATGCAGTAAACTATGATCATCACGATTTGAGAAGCTGTTTTGTAAACTATAATCCCAAAAATCCGGATGAAATTATTGAAGCAAGAACATTTGGGTTTTATAAAGATTTAAAGAAATTTCAGCTTTTAGGGTTTGCTAAAGGTGTTAACATTGATAATACCGTAGGGTTAACAGATGACGGGTACACCACTGAGTTACGCTCTGAAAAAGAACCGGTAAAGCATAAAATGCTTGATTTAATAGGTGATTTATATTTGACAGGAATAAATCCCCTAAACCTAAAATGTCAGATTTTAGCTAAAGAAGCCGGACACGCAGTACATGTTAAAGTTGCAAAAATATTGAAAGATAAAATAGTAGAATATAACAAATAATAAGGAGAAATAAATGACAGAAGAAATCAAAGAACAACAAGCATTTAGTATGGATATATTTGAAATTATGAAAATGCTTCCACACAGATATCCTTTTCTACTTGTAGACAGGATTACAGAATGTATTCCGGGGAAAAGCTCTAAAGGCTACAAAAATCTCACGATGAACGAAGAGTTTTTCCAAGGACATTTTCCAAACAATCCGGTTATGCCCGGAGTTTTACAGCTTGAAGCAATGGCTCAATGTTCAGCTCCTATCTTGCTAAAGTTACCTCAATTCCAAGGTAAACTTGCCCTATACGCTGGTGTTGAAAACGCAAGATTTAAGAATATCGTAAGACCCGGTGACAAATTCGAAATGGAAATAGAATTAACAAAATTAAAAGGACCTATCTGCAAAGCTCACGGAGTAGGAAAAGTTGACGGCAAAGTATGCGTTGAAGCAGATATGACTTTTGCTTTAACATAGTAAAAATAAACCATAAAAAATATGGTGCAAGTTAGTGCACCATATTTTTTTATACATTTACTCATATCCCAAACAATGATATAATTAAGTTATGAATGAGCAGCTTAAACAAACGTTAAAACTTCTTCCGTCTTTACCAGGGTGTTATATATATTATAACAAGGATAACGAGATTATATACGTAGGTAAAGCCAAAATCCTTAAGCGTCGTGTGATGAGTTATTTCAACCGCAAACATCACGATAGCGTAAAGGTTAATGTGCTTGTATCCCAAATTGAAAGAATGGAATACATTATAACAAATACCGAAGTAGAAGCTCTCATTTTAGAAAATCATTTAATCAAAAAACATAAACCTAAATATAATATATTACTTAAAGATGATAAAAAATATCCATATTTTCTTATAACAGAAGAAGATTTTCCAAGAATTACCGTCGTCAGAAAGAAAAACCTTAATCCGGAAAAAGGCAGGTATTACGGACCATACACAGATGTTAGAGCAATGTACGCCACATTAGACTTCCTAAAAAAGATTTTTCCGCTAAAACAATGCAAAACTCCAAAATTTAAGGATAGACCTTGTCTGTATTACCAAATAGGCAGATGTATGGCTCCTTGTCAGGGCAAAGTCTCCAGCGAAGAATATAAAAATCTCGTAAAACAAGCTGAACTATTTTTGTCCGGCAAACAATCCGAGCTAATTAATCAGATAGAAGAGGAGATGAATAAATACGCTGCCGCAGAACAATATGAAAAGGCAGCACGTATGCGAGACAGCCTTTTTGATTTGAAAAAGACTTTGGAAAAACAAAAAGTTGTATACGAAAATACAAAACTAAATGAAGATGTAATATCTATGCTCAATGAGGACGGCATTTTTGCAATTGTTATCCTAATGATTAGAGAAGGGCGTCTAATTGATAAAAAAGACTTTACATACGAGGTTGAGGCAGAAGATAGAGCCGAATTTTTCGCAACATTCTTTAAAGAATACTACAACACACTTGCTTTAGAATTTCCGGACAGAATTGTATCTAACGAGCTGGAAGCCGTTGGAGAAAAAACATTATATGAGGAATGGTTAAATGTCATCTCCGGTAAAAAAGTTAAAATCAGTTATGGAAAATCTGCTCAAGGTAAAGAACTTCAAATGCTTGCAGACAAAAATGCCAGAATAGTTCTTGATAACGCAAAAATTAAAAAGATGGTAAAAATTAACGAAGACTTTAACGAAATCGGTTCGTATTTGGCAGAAAAATTAAAACTCAAAAACTTCCCTCACAGAATGGAGTGCTATGATATATCACATATTCAAGGCACAAATACCGTCGCATCAATGGTTACGTTTATTAATGGAATGCCTAAAAAAACAGAGTACCGAAAATTTAAAGTACGTTCGACAGAAGGTAAACCCGATGATTTTCAGTCTATGAAAGAGGTTTTGACAAGAAGATTTAACCATCTTGGAGATGAAAAGAAATGGGCAAAACCTGATTTAATTATTATTGACGGGGGCAAAGGTCAACTGTCAAGCGTTATGCAAATTGTGGACGAAATGGGGATTACAGGAATTGATATAGTAAGCTTAGCAAAAAGAGAGGAAGAAGTATTTTTGCCAAAACAGTCACAATCAATCCTTTTACCGAGAGACTCCGGAGCATTATATGTCGTTCAACGAATAAGAGATGAGGCACACCGATTTGCAATTACATATCACAGAAAACTCCGAGGCAAAAATGCCCTTAGAACAACAAAATAAAATATCCTCACTCTAAACGAGCAAGGATATTTTATTTATCAGTGACATTTTTATAA
>Ga0256405_10010722_pt1 | contig 11970 bp, 19 predicted proteins | sample RumenRJG_02DNA_FD_189096 | JGI IMG/M metagenome (GOLD analysis project Ga0256405, IMG submission 189096) | Bovine rumen microbial communities from Lethbridge, Alberta, Canada - RJG_02 | ecosystem: Host-associated > Mammals > Digestive system > Stomach > Rumen | place: Canada: Alberta...
TGAAGATCCTCATTCTCATCACCAAAGAGGGCAACGGCTCCCTGAGCCGCAGAGAATGCGCCTGAGAGACCTCCGAGACCCTGAACCAATCCCGCAATCTGCTGCTCATCATTGGCGAGGATCTTTCCCTGCTGGGCGATATCACCCTGAATATCGGTCAATCGTCCTAGTTCGGCAGAGAGCTTCTTATAGGCATCGGACTGCTCATCGATTCCGTTGGCGATAAGATCCGCCATTTCCTCTTTGAGAGCCTTAATCTTCTGCCGTAGGGATTCGTGCTGCTGAGTGTTTTTTACGACCTCAGAAGCCTCCTTTTGCAGTCTATTCTCGACCTCCTGAAGCTTCTTAGCCTGATCCTCTGCCTGCTTAATCACCTGCTTGCGGGCAAACATCAGCGCCTTCACATCTCTTGCCTCCTTCTGATACTCATCGGATGCCTTGAAATTCTTGTTTTCAAAGGCACTCCCTGAGAGCTTCATCAGGCGGTCATATTCATCGTTGAGCTGATCGAGGGCATAATGGTTGGCATCAATGACATGATCGATCTGCCGAAAGGCTTCCTCTACGGCTGCAAGTGACTGCGGGGCATTGGTGGTGACATCGATATTGACTTCAGGGATATTACTGAGGATGGAGCTGATCCTTGCGCTCTCTGCCTCCGCCTTCTCGCCAATCTCTGAAACCTTCTGCTCCATGTGGGCTGCACCTTCATCAAAACCTGAGGTATCGATGACGGTTCCATAGCTCAATGTTCCATCTTCATTCTGATTCATGCCTTGACAACTATTTCTTCATCTTCAAAATTAGAGAACTTATCGAAATTATCGGGATTATTGGCATCAAGCGACTCATCGAAATCAGGCTTATCATCCTCCGACTCATCTCCCATCAATGGGACTGCCCGACTATACATCACTGCATTGGTGTAAGATATATCGTAGAGGGCTTCCTTCTGATCCATACCGAAGATCTTGGCGATCCCGATGATGGTAGCCCAAATACTATCGTTTAACGCTCCACTTCCTTTTTTGCCTTTAATATGTTCGCTTCGCTTAGGGAAGTGGTAATGACGAAAAAATCAACGATCTCCATATCCTGCAATCTATTGATGATATAATCGTTCAGGATCGATGGACGCACATACATCAGCTTCTCCGCCAATTCGGACTTCACATCAACCAACTCCTTCTTTGGCTTTCGGGGGATGATTCCGAGGATCTTTTTCTGAGGAATCTCCCTTTCCTCCACAAGATGATTGGCTCCGAGGATCATAATGGCTGCGATCTCTCCGAGCTGCTTGAAATATCTCGCATGATGTAGTACCGAATAGAGGATCTTATCCTTTGGGACTTTCTCCACAATGGGGAGAGTGGATATGATCTCCGATATGAGGATCAGCGTTGCAGTCGATGGGGGAGCGATATTATAGACCCTCCCATCAATCTCAATACTGCCGATTGGCTTTTCAAGTATGGCAGAAGCCACTTTCTGCTCAATAGTCTTTTGCTCCATAATTCATCAACTGAGTTTAGTAGCGGGAGTGGGACTCGAACCCACGACCTTCAGGACATGACCCTGACGAGCTACCGACTGCTCCATCCCACGATATTTGCCATTTTATCCTACCAAACGGCAAAAGGGTGTCTATCCACACGTCTTTTGAAAGGAGGTTTCCTAACCAAGCCTTATGCGGGCTTGGTGAAGGTTGCGGTCACTACCTCAGATACGGCTCCATCCTTGATGGCGATAGCCTTGATGGTGGTCGTAGCACTCAGCGAGATAGCCTCACTATAGGTCGTACCATTCGAGGCAGAGGGAACGCTTCCATCAGTGGTGTACTTGATGGTTGCACCCGTTGTCGCAGAGGCGAGAGCAACGCTCAGGGTAGAGCCTTCAGCCCATGTTGCGGGGGTGAATGTAGGAGCCGATACGGTTGCCCAATCGGATGCCTTCACCTTGAACTTCTTGTAAAGCTCACCATCCTCGCACTGAAGGATCTTGAAGGTCAGATCCACGTACTGACCCTCCTCCTCAGATGAGCCAGGTCGGAACGATACATGGGTTCTGCGGGCTTTGATACCCACCGCACCGATATTCTTCGGAGTCAGCTTGATCGAGAAATCGTCAGGAACCACGTTTGTCTTGACGGTCAGCTCATCGCCTCCCTGAGACTTCACGGCTCCCGTGAACATATTCTCTGTATCGAAGTCCATCTCCTTGACACGGGTGGTGATGGTAACAACGGGCTCACCCTCTTCCTCAGCGACCACGACTCCGCCCGTAGCGGTGGCGGTCAGCTTCTCACCATCCTCTGTGCCGAGAGTGGTGGATTTGTCATTGATCGTACCGATGGATACGAGGCTTGAAGCCATAGCGTCATTATCGCCAGTCTTACCGACCTCGATCTTACACTTCGACCATGACATGATAATCTTTCTTGCCATATTCTTCGACTTTTTTAGATTACACTTATTGAAAAACTACTCACTAATCCTTCTGAAATGGATTCGGGCGGTTACGCACCATTGCCCGATTTCCTCATTCTTCATAGAGGTGGGAGTCCCATCGGTCTCCATCCAATACTCGGTCTCATCGTTCTTATCGACAAAATCCCTGATCGCTGCCTGAAGCACTCCGATGCGGGCTGCATCACGAACCATACGACCATCCGTATTCTTGGCATCGGGAACGTAGATGTTCAGGATCACCACTCCCGTCTGAATCTGCTCATCAAGCCCCGCAAGGAACTTCACTATCAGATCCTCGGTCTTGGCATTGGCTGGGCGCATATCAGGGCGATATACACTCCCCTTGATGGTGTTTCCGAGACTTCCATTCTTGATGAAAGAGTAGAAATCACGCTCAACCTCGATCTCCGTCTTTATTGCCATTCCTATTCAGGTTCTATTAATCCGTTGAGTAACTTCTTGGCGAGGGATTCAGCTTTCAGCTCTGCCGATGTAAGCACATCCTTATGATGGATATTCTCCACGTAGGCGGCATATTTCATGCCCGCACATACAATTAGCACCACTCCCCAAGGAAACTTCGCCTGAAGCGATTTAAGGAGGGTTTCGGCAGCTTTTGCACCTAATTCCCCATTGCCCTTGGTTCCGCTATATTGCTTGGATGCGCCATTTACAACGGGATTCCCGTCATAGAGCACCACATATCCGATGGATGATCGCAGATTTCCCGTGATATCGTTATAGCTACCGCTCTCCCTCGCAATCCTCACGCATTCCTCCCCGATATAGGAGAGCTGCTTGATGAGGTGATCCACAATCTCATTCATCTTTCTTTTCAGCCCCGATCTGAGTTTCCTCATATCGGTCTTACTCACGATGACTCCCTTGTATTTCTTATGCTGGGTGAGAACCTTCGCCATGACTCAGACCATGATCTGCGTTCTGCCTACGGTGGTAAGAGGCTCGGAACTCAATACGTCATACTCTCCGAGATCCTCCCCATTCCTCTCCAAGGAGATGCGGAGATGGGGAAAGGCTTTTAGCTCGATGAGGATCAGGAATGATGCCTGACGGAATATTCCATCCTCATACTTACCCTTTCGGGTATCGCTATTGGTCTTGATAGAGCAGGGGATGGGATCGCTCCAATCGCTCTGAGCCGCAATAGGCTCACCATACTCATTCAATCCGCCACCTTCGACTATTTCATATCTGAGAGTTCCGTTTGTCCTCATATTACCATAGGTGAGATCCATCCTCCATGACCCTCATATAGTCGCTCAGAACCTCATCGGCATCGAGTCCGTAGATATTGCACCAATACTTGATACTTTCCTTGATTCCATCCTCCCTGACCGATGTAGAGATACCATTCTCTGAACGGCTCCCCTCCACATAGCCCATTATCAGGCTTACCGCCACCCGAAAGATCGCAGGATCCTTCGGAGTGGCTTCAGCCGTTGGGGTGATGCCCTCATTGAAAAGTGCAAGCTCGATGGTCTTATCATCGGGATAGAATGTGTTCGCTATTGCGTTGCACAGACTTTTCAATGCCTCAGAATTCTTCATCGACTAATTCTTGGTTTTGAGGGTGTAGATTCCATTCATCTCCGTGATTACGGGCAGGGCATTGACCTCAGCCTTGGTGAACTCGACTCCGTTAGAGCCCTGAGTCTCACCAACACCCCACTGAGATACACGGATGCGGTTATAGTTAGAGTAAGCCACTCCAGCCTCAGGCTTCAGCTCGTTATTCGCCCAAGCGTTCTTAACGATACCGAGCTTTCCATCAGGAATAAATACCATATTCTTGGCATTCCAAGGAGAGTAAGGAGTGCGCTGAGTTCCGTTCTGAATACGTACCTGACGGCGGATGGGCACGAAGATGGGGAATCCGTTTTCCTCCATGTATGCGTTGATATCCTTCAACTGCACAATCTTCATGGATTTGTCGGTTCCGTGGATCATCTGCTTCATCTTCTTAGAGCGGCACATATAAGAGATTCGGTCGGGTGAGCAAAGGATCTTTGCAAACGCAACCTTATCCTGAGCGGCATCGATGATACTCTGAATATCCTCGAAGCAATCAACCGTCTCGATATTGGCATCAATCCACTGAGTTGTGGCTGAAGCGATATTGGCAGCGGGCTGATTGTAGTCGATCAATCCACGTGCACCTCCCTCAGGGTTGGTAGTGTCATCAAGGGTGAACTTACCTTCGCTTGAGAGTGCGCCACAGAAGATCATATCGAGCTTACCGAGAACACCATTAACTACGGTCAGAACCTGACCCCACATCAGCTTCACAAGCTGCTCGTTCTTAGCCTTGTCAGGCAGGGACTTAGAATCGAGGATCTGCAATACCTTGCGATAATCCTTGGTAGTCATAGGCAGGGTGAGTGCATGGGTCAGGATGGTCTCCTTCAGGGTTTCAAGACCCTCTGTGCCAAGGATAGCCTCCTTAGCATCAGTTCCGATGGTGGGAGCTGCAACAGAGATATTGTACTGACCGATCAATTCCTCGAAATCAAGTCCGATGGTTGGGATATCCCAATCAAGGAACTGCTCGAAGATCACGTTGTCGAACAATTTCTTATTCAGCTCTGAGACCTTATCGAAGCGAATCTGAACATTCTTAGTCAGTTCGCCAAAGATTGTTGAATAAATAAACTCAGGCATGGTTCTACTGCTTTATGAACAGAATGTTCGGGTTAGACTTGAGGCAGCAGCCATTCAACCAATCGGGCAGGATGGGGAAGCCGAGGCTCGGATAGAGCACGACAGCCTCATAAGCTGCATCGATGGTCGGCAGACCTTTGCCATTGAACTCTTTCACTGCGCCATTAACCATATTCGGGGTGTACTTAGCCACAGACTTCTGCAAGATGACATAGTCACCTACTGCAAGCGTTTCCTCACCGAGATACGGAGTGACACTCTGAAGCTTGATCTCATCGTCACCGACTGACTGAGCATCGTTAGCGACAATCTTCAAGGCTCCAGTGGTTGTAGAGGTTGCATCGAGATAGCCATAATCCAATGACTCGATGATGGCATCACCATTGCTCAGTCCCGTGATGGCGGCTGAGAGGTTCAGGACATCGTAATCGGCATTGGAGGTATCGATCGATGATACGGTCACGGACTTATCATCCTTGCCTACCTTGGCGATCACGTCACCTACGGCAAAGAGATGTCCCTTGGCAATTCGGGGCTTCGAGGTGGTTCCACCACTCAGGACTGAAGCGATCTTGATGACTGCGGCAGACATCTCGCTGAAGTTCACCTCCACAAGCACTCCACGATAAACGACAGAGCCAACGGGGATATTATTCTTCGGCTTGAAACCACCTGGCAGCATCTTACATTCGCCTCTCCAAATCTCAGGAGTATGCCCCTTGATTGAAGTTTTCTTGAATTCGATAGCCATTGTTCAATGCGAATTAAGGGTGAATAATTATGGATGCTTAATTGTTGTCGGGTAAGCCTTTCGCCCATGCGTCTGCATCGGCTTTCATTTGGTCTTCGATCTTGCCCGTTTCCTGAGCCGCACCCTTTGGCATCAGGTTGTGAGAGACCAATTCATTCTTGAAATCTCCAAGAACCTTATCGAGATCTGCATCCTCAGGGATTGTACGATCCTTCAAAAGGAATTCGGGAATTCCGAGCTTCTTGGCTTTCTCAGCGATCAGCGCAGAACGCTCTCCCTTAGCTTTCTCAGCCTTCAGAGCCTCATTCTCAGCCTTCAGATCATTGATCGACTGAGTCAGAGGTGCAAGCTGCTTGGCGATAATGGCAGCGATCTTTGCGTCTTGTTCACCCTCAATCTCAACCTCTTCTTCGGTCTTGATCTGATTGTGAGTTGTGGTTTTACGTGTCTTTCTCGTGATCTCCCCCTGCATGACCTTTGCATAGGGAACGAGCAAATCCACCGCATTGTTGATATCCTCATCTGAGGAATCATCTTTGAGACCCTTGCAACCCAGTTCAACGAGGTCGTCAATTGCCTTTTCTGTAAGTCCCATGTCCTTCAGCTTCTCGGACAGAGCCTTCTTAAACTTGATTTTCATATTCTCTGATAATTAAAAAATGAATTCAATTTTGCGCAAAGTTAGATAAAAATTTCCGTAAGTACCTAATAAGCACCTATATTTTTAGCATCATTTAACCAAAAAGATTTTTCAGGAAATTCTGCAACTTTCCCTAACTTTTGCTTAAAAAGCCTTAAATAAACGCAGTTTTTCATCGAAAATGTTGCCTATCTTGATAATAAGCCATATCTTTGCAACATCAAACAGAGGTGCTTAACAAGCATCGAAGAAAAAGAGAAATAATTTCAACGTTTAAAAATAGGAGGTTTAATTATGATGATTAATGAGTTTGTCGATCTGACGGGTTTCAAACCAACCGATGATTACTATCACACAGAGATTGAGCCGATCTATGAGAGATCGGACATGGATAAGCGGGATTGGTGCAAGCAATGGAAGAAGAATGGCGGGATCCAAAAGGCTTACGATGCCCTCAGGGAGCAAGCAGCCAATGACTATGCCAATGTCCTGAGTCTTGAAAATGAGGTTAAGGATCTCAAAGAGCAATTATCTCGCCTGAAGGATATGAATGATAGTCAATCTCAGATCATTCGTGATGAGCGAGAGAAGTTGTTTAATGCAAATCAGGCTAATGAGAAGCTCAATAATGAGCGCAAGGATCTGATCGAATTCCTCATCAACTCAGCAGAGGAATGGGGTGCATCCGATATCAGGGAAAGAGTGATCTCGATGATCGGTGCAAAGGAATATATCCGATATAAGATAGAACACGATCTCAGACTTTGGGATCTCGACAAGAAATTGATAATGGAATTAATCTAAGGTTATGGCAAAGATGAAGCAATATCGGGTGATCGCCATGCACGAACTTGCAAAGCATACGGGATCGGACTTCGAGAAATTCTCCGATCCTGACAAAGCAAAGGAATGGGCGATTACCTTTGGGAAGAAAAAAGGCGCAGAATACGTCATTCTCTCTGAGAAATCACAGAATAGATATAATAGTTATAATGATATAGAAAGGATAGATCTATGAATAAGGAAAGAAGAAAGATTCTCGAAGATATTATCGAGAGATTGGACGGGATCAAGACCGAATTGGATGATCTGTATGTTGACGAATATGGAGCCTATGAGAATCTCCCTGAGGGGATTCAGGATTCAGAGAGAGGTCAGACGATCTGCGAGAACGCAACGGATATAGAAAGCGCATCTTCTGAGATCGAGGATATCGTTTCGAGCCTTCAGGATATCATTGAGAGATAATAAACCGAGTTTATAACAATTTAATTTCAACGCATTATGAAAGAGAAAGTCAATGTTTATCAGATGGTGACTGATCGGGTGATCGAGCAGCTTGAAAAGGGCATCGTTCCTTGGCAGAAGCCTTGGTCGGGTGCTGGGCTCGCAGATGGAGGTGCAATCAACTACGTTTCAAGAAAGCCCTATTCATTCCTGAATCAGATGCTTTTGGGTCGTGAGGGTGAATATCTCACCTTCAAGCAGATCAAGGATCTCAAAGGCAATATCAAGAAGGGTGCAAAGGCTGGCATAGTGGTATTCTTCACTATGACCACTCATGGAAAGAAAAAGGAGGTGGATGAGGATGGTAACGAGATCATCACGGAGGTAATCAATATGCACTCATATCCTATCCTGAAATACTATCATGTGTTCCATATCGATGATTGCGAGGGTATTGAGAGCAAGATCAAGGAGATCGAACCCGATGATACCCTGAAGCCCATCGAGAAGGCTGAGAATATCATCAACGGATATCTGAGCCGTGAAAAGAAGCTCAGGTTTCAGAACGATAAGCCATCAGGCGATGCCTACTATTCTCCCTCTCAGGATATGGTGGTGGTTCCGATGCTGGGTCAATATCAGATCGTAGAGGAATACTACTCAACCACATTCCATGAGCTGACCCATTCCACGATGCCTGAGTACAGATGCAACCGTAAGAATGAGATGGGGATCGCAGCTTTCGGAAGTGAATCATACTCGAAAGAGGAATTGGTTGCGGAACTCGGATCCGCAATGATCTGCAATGCAATCAATATCGATAGTGAGAAAGCATTCAAGAACTCGGTTGCATACCTTCAGGGATGGTTGAGTAAGCTGAAGAATGATAACAAGATGATTATTTGGGCTGCATCCAAGGCGGAGAAAGCCGCAAAATATATCATGGGGATCAAATAATAATCTGAAACATTCGCAGAGAGGGCGATTCCCTTCGCTCTCCTGCGATTTCAGGAAAGAATCGATAAACTATTCACCCGAACAATAAAAACGCTCTCAGAATGGCAAAGAAGGATCTATACAAGAATACTGATTATTTCGAGTTCACCCAGCCGAATCCGACTGAGGGGAATCGATGCAAGAAACCCGACTGCGTTATCAGGGCTTTCGCCATCGCAGCAGATCTCTCATGGCAGGAGTCATACGACATCCTCTCGGCATTAGCCCGTGAGAATTATGATGTACCCAATTCAAAGAATATCTATGAGAAGGCTTTCGCTCAGAGAGGCTATAAGGTCGTGACCCTGAAAGCCAACAAGGGCGAGAAAAGAAAGACCGCAGAGGAATTCGCCAAATCCAATCCAAAGGGGAGATTCATCCTGAGCCTCGCATCCCATCTCTGTGCGGTGGTCGATGGAAAGATCAGGGACGGATGGAATTGTGGGTATAAATGTATCTACAAGATCTATATAATCAATGAGAAATAATAATATCAATAATAATTAATTCAAATATTCAGAATTATGGAAACGAACGTAACTAAGAGAACAGACATCTATTCAGTCGATCCGAGAAATGTGGTCGTAGTTGAGAATTTCAATGTACGCAGGGATTTCGCCCTCGATGAGCTGAAGGAGCAGATCAAGGCTCAGGGAGTCCTGAATCCTATCACGGTGATCCCCTTCAAGGATGAGGATGGGAATGAGAAATACCGCCTTGTGGATGGTGAGCGCAGACTGAGGGCTACCCTCGCAGCCATCGAGGAAGGAGCCGACATCAAGCGTATCAAGGCTCTTTTCCTCCCCCGCAACACCAAAGAAGAAGATCTTCTGATCGAGCAGATGATGCGAAATGAGGGAAAGAACTTCACCGAGTATGAGCAGGCGATCATGTTCCAGCGGTTCCGTGATAAGTTCGGATATACCGCATCTGAGATCGCTGCAAAATTCTGCAAATCTCAGACCTTCGTAGGTCGATGCCTGAGCCTTTTGGAGTTGGCTCCTGAGATTCAGGAAAAGATCGAGAACGGAGAGATCTCAACGGGCGCAGTCCGTCAGATCGTGAGCTCGAATAAGGAGGATGAGAAGGCTCAGATCGAAGCCGTTCATGATGCCATTGCAGATGCCAAGGAGAAGGGAAACAAATCCGCCTCCGTGAAGAATCTGCAAGGTGATGCCAGGTCGCAGAAGGATCTGAAGAAGGTGATCGATGGATTCCAACTCCTTATCAAGTATGGTATTCAGGGAAAGATCGAGATTCAGGAATTCGACTGCAAACAGATCGCCATCGCCCTGCATAAGGCTACCACGATGGAGGATGCTATCAGGAAGCTTCAGGAAATGATAACCCCTGATATTCAGGTATCGCCTGAGGATGAGAATCAGGATTCCATCATCAAGCAATGGAAGGATCTGAAGGAAAAGCATCAGAATTCATTCATCCTATTCCGAAACGGGGATTTCTATGAGGCATTCTGCGAGGATGCGAAGCCAATAGCCGACACCCTTGGAATCGTCCTTTGCCATCGTGGAGAGAATGATATGTGCGGATTCCCCCATCACGCTCTCGATAGCTACCTCCCCAAGCTGATAAGAAAGGGTATGCGGGTAGCCATCTGTGATCCAATAGGAGATATCAATAAAGATCCGAAAAATCCCCTGAAACATGAGATTGAGGGATTGGATGAGCAGGAAAACGGCTGATTTTCGGGTTTTTTCGTGGTAATCTGAAGAAAATTTCGTAATTTTGCAGCAAGGTATGAGTACAAAAGTGGTACACCTCAGGTTGAATGAGCCATTCGAGGGTCAAAATGACTTCTATTTCGGCTCGATCAAGGCGATATACGATACCATCCCGAAAGAAAGGATCGGGATCGGTTACAAATCTCTCACGAATCATGGTCTGAAAGGGAATATCTACAAGAATTCCCTTTGCACCATCGATATAGGGATCATGAGGCGAAAGCCTATCAGGAACAAGAAACAATAATTTCAACGCAATAGAGATATGTTAGGAGCAATTATCGGGGATATCATCGGTAGTACCTATGAATTCCACAACACAAGAGATTACAATTTCGAGCTTTTCCCTGAGGGAAGCTCTTATACGGATGACACGATCTGCACCATCGCAATAGCGGACTCCATCATCAGGGGGATCCCTTATCGTGAGAACCTGATCGATTGGTGTAGGAGATACCCTCATCCGATGGGAGCCTACGGAGTATCATTCTCACGCTGGCTCAATTCACCCAATCCCATGCCTTATGATTCATTCGGCAATGGAGCCGCCATGAGGGTATCACCATGCGGATGGGGATTCCTGAATCTATTCGAGGTGAAGGAAAACGCAGAAGGATCCGCAAGATGCAGCCACAATCATCCTGAAGGACTGAGAGGTGCAAGGGTGATAGCAGAATCTATCAATATCCTCATCAATCCTCATTCACTTGAAAAGGTGATAGATTTGGTTCGTAAGGAGTATGGAGACGATTGGGAGAAATGGATCCCTCAGGCTGGACAATGGGATGAGACCTGCATGGGCTGTGTACCCCTCGCCATCCATCATCTCATCCACTCTGAGAGCTTCGAGGATGCGATCAGGAAAGCCGTATCATACGGAGGTGATTCAGATACGATGGGAGCCATCGTAGGATCGCTTGCAGAAGCTTATTTCGGAATCCCTGAATGGATGAAGGAGAAAGCCCTGAGCTACCTTCCACAAGAGATGATCAACGTGGTCTCACGCTTCAGGATGGAGTTTGTAAATAATAGATTCTAAATCATAGATAATCATGGAAAGAAAAGATCTTCTGCATCACTGCAGATACTACAAAGGAGAGAAAACAAATCCGAATCCTGAGGGGAATAGTGCCTTATTTTGGGATTATGAGAGGGTATGGATTCAGGAAATGACAAAACCAACCATGCAATCAGATTTCATCTCTGACTGCATCAGCGAGTATATAGGCATAGGATTAGGCGATTTTGAGAAAACGGATGATACCCCACTATCCCTGAAGGCAGTCCTATTCAATCGGTATTGCCATTGGAATAGCGGATCTTCCCTCGATTGCGTTGAACCATTCAAGGAGTTCTATATCAATGACTATATAAAAGAGAAAGCCACCGATTGAGTGGCTTTCTTCTTAGTATGGATATGGATAACCATTTACATATGGGAATGGTAGAGGATTCTGAGATACGATC
>Ga0256405_10010723_pt1 | contig 11970 bp, 10 predicted proteins | sample RumenRJG_02DNA_FD_189096 | JGI IMG/M metagenome (GOLD analysis project Ga0256405, IMG submission 189096) | Bovine rumen microbial communities from Lethbridge, Alberta, Canada - RJG_02 | ecosystem: Host-associated > Mammals > Digestive system > Stomach > Rumen | place: Canada: Alberta...
TTCTTGTCTTTTGTCCGTTTCCGAGCTTTCCGAACCGAAGAGAACTCAAGCCTTTTTCATCATCGGAATCCGCCTCAGCTCATGCCGAGGTATTCATAATCTTCTTCGGCAAGCGCTTTCCGGATGGCCTCCTCGTCCGCTTCTCCGCAGAGCGTGATCACGGCGGTTCCCGCCTCAAAATTGGCCTTTGCTTCCTCGATGAAATCCAGCTTCTCCAGCGCATTCTTCACCGCGTTCTCGCAGTGATGGCACATCATGCCGTCGATGCGCAGCGTCTTCTGAAGACCTTCGACCGCTGTTGTCGTTCTCTCAGCGGAGTCTTTTTCGGCAGGCGCAGCTGCTTCCGTGCTGTTCGCATCCTGTTCAGGCAATGCACGCTTCTTCATCGGGCGATCATGCGAGGCGTCCTGCATGCGGAAAAGATTCAACCGCAGTGCGTTCATGCAGACCGTGAAGCTGGACAGGCTCATGGCCGCCGCCCCGATCATCGGGTTCATTTTCCAGGAAAACAGCCCTGCCGCCAGCGGGATGCAGACCGCGTTGTAAAAGAAGGCCCAGAAGAGATTCTCATGGATGTTGCGGAGCGTCGCCCTGCTGAGCCGGATCGCGGCCGCCACATCCGTCAATCTGCTGTTCATCAGGACCACATCCGCGCTGTCGATGGCGACGTCCGTTCCGGCGCCGATGGCGATGCCGATGTCCGCCCGGGTCAGCGCCGGGGCATCGTTGATGCCGTCCCCGACCATGGCGACCTTCCCGCGTTTCTGCAGGCTGCGGATCACGTTCTCTTTGCCGTCGGGAAGGACCCCGGCGATCACCCTGTCGACACCGGCCTCGGCGCCGATGGCTCCGGCGGTGCGCTCGTTGTCGCCGGTCAGCATGACGACCTCGATCCCCATGTTCTGAAGTTGATGCACTGCCTCGGAGGAATCTTCCTTGATGACATCCGCAACCGCGATCATCCCGGCCGGCCTTCCGTCTTCTGCGAAGAACAGCGGTGTTTTCCCCTGCACGGCAAGCTGCTCGCTCCGCTCCCGCAGTTCCGCGCCGCCCGCCGCTGCCGGATTCAGCGCGCCCAGAATATAGGTCCCGCTCCCGCCCTGCAGAAGTTTTCCGTCCAGCCTTGCTGTCAGGCCGTTGCCCGGCAGAGCCCGGAAGTCCGATACCTCCCGTGCCTGCAGGGCGCGTTCCCGCGCGGCCTCCACCACCGCCCCGGCCAGGGGATGCTCGCTCTTATTCTCCAGAGCGAAGGCAAGCTCCAGCAGGCTCTCCTCCGTATATCCGGCTGCCGGCAGGATATCCTTCACCTTCGGTTTTCCGGAGGTGATGGTGCCCGTCTTGTCCAGGGCGATGATCTGGACCTTGCCGGCGCGCTCCAGGGCTTCGCTCGTTTTGAACAGGATCCCGTTTTTGGCGCCGAGGCCGTTTCCGACCATGATGGCCACCGGCGTCGCAAGCCCCAGCGCGCAGGGGCAGGAGATCACCAGCACCGAGATCGCGCGCGCCAGAGAAAAGCTCAGACTCTCTCCCGCGATCAGCCAGCCGATCAGAACCACAACGGAAATCCCGATCACCGCCGGCACAAACACGCCGGAAACCCTGTCCGCGATGCGGGCGATGGGGGCCTTGGTCGCCGCGGCGTCCGAGACCATGCGCACGATCTGGCTGAGGGTGGTGTCCTCTCCGACGCGCGTCGCCCGGCAGCGGAGGAAGCCGGACTGGTTGATCGTGGCGGCGCTGACCGGGTCCCCGGCCTGCTTGTCCACGGGGATGCTCTCCCCGGTCAGGGCGGATTCGTTCACGGCGCTGCTGCCCTCGAGGACGACGCCGTCCACCGGAATGCTCTCCCCCGGCCGCACGACAAACACGTCGTCGCGTTGTACCTCTTCGATCCCGACTTCGACTTCTTTCCCGTCGCGGATCAGCACCGCGGTCTTCGGGGCCAGCTTCATGAGGCTCTTCAGGGCATCCGTCGTGCGCCCCTTGGACATCGCCTCCAGCATCTTTCCCACGGTAATCAGCGCCGGAATCATGGCCGCGGACTCAAAATAGAGTTGTCCGTGATAGAGCTCCATCAGCTCCATGTTCGCCGCGCCGCGGGTGATCATCCCGCACATCTCATAGAACACAAAGAGGCTCCAGCCGAAACTGACCGACGAGCCCAGGGCGACCAGGGTGTCCATATTCGGCGCGCCGTGGAGCAGGGAGCCGAAGCCGCTGGTAAAGAATTTGCCGTTGATGACCATGACGATCAGGGCAATCAGCATCTGGGTCAGCGTCAGCGCCAGGTGATTATGCTCAAAATACGCCGGCAGCGGCCATCCCCACATGTTATGCCCCATGGTGATGTACATCAGCACGATCAGAAAGCCCACCGACAGAATCAGCCTGCGTTTCAGCTTCGGCGTCTCCCGGTCCTTCAGGGCCTCTTCTTCGGCGGCGAAACTTCCCCCGGCACGGTGTTCCTTCTCCTGTGCCGCTTCCTTCGGCGCCGCGCCGTAGCCCGCGTTCTCCACGGCCCGGATGATCTCATCCCTGCCCGCCGTCCCCTCCACGCCCATGGAGTTGGTCAGCAGGCTCACGCTGCAGGCCGTCACGCCGGGCACTTTGGAGACCGCTTTCTCCACTCTGGCCTGGCAGGCGGCGCAGCTCATTCCTGTTACGATATACTGTTCCACACTGTTTCCTCAATTCCGCGGATCATGAAACTGCCGTTTTCGGACGCGGACGCGTTCCCGACAGCTTTGTCCTGTTTTACTTCGCTAACCTTCCGTGATTCAGCAGGGGACGCAAACGCGCCCCCTGCAATCGGTTTTGTATGGATGATTCCGCCTCAGCCGACGTACTCGACGACATAGCCGGTCCGTCCGCCGTACATGCCGTAGAAATTCGTCAGCGGGTTTTCACGGCTGTCGTTGTAGACCCACTTGCCGTTCAGCTTCCAGAGCATCACGTAGTCTTCCACCGCGCCGTCGCCGGAATCGGTGTAGGAGGGTTCGCCCGTATCCCACTGGTAGAAGTCGACGCTCTCGCCGCTCTCCCAGACGATGTCCCCGTTCACCCGGTGGGCGCCGATCCAGATGCGGTCAAAGCCCGCCTGCGTGGCCAGGTCGATCACCTGCTGAAGCTCTTCGGCGTTGTTGATGGTCACGAGCTGACCGCCGCGTTCAATGGCGGCCTGCTGCGCCTCCAGCCAGCCCACATCCGCGCGGATCGCCTCATAGGTATGCGGCAGCGTCGCGGGATCCACCGTGGGCTGCACTTCCTGCTGCTGCGCCTGAATCTCGGCCTGACGCTGTTCCTCCAGCACCTGCTGTTCGGCGAGTTCCTGTTCCCGGGCCTGCTGTTCAGCAAGCTCCTGCTGACGGCGGATCTGCTCCTCGGAGAGGATGGCCGAGACCGTCGGATCCTGGGTGGGTTCCGAAGACGGCGCCACGACCGCGACGCCGGAGGGGATCCGCCCTCCGTTTCGGTCGGAGAAGGCATTGATCAGGATGTTGGCAACCACCGCGGCGATCACCAGCACGGCCAGCAGCATCAGGACCACCAGCAGCGGCCGGCGCTTCTGTTCGCTCTCTTCGGCTTTCTCTCTGCCGCTTCCCGCTTTTTTCTTTTTCACGGTGATCGGAGCGAGTTCCGGTTCTTTTTCCTCGGTCAGAATCGGGATCCCCTGTTTTCCTTTCGGCTCATACACACGAATCTCCTCCTCTTCATCCAGTTCCGTCGGATCGCGCGGATCCGGCTCATCCAATCCGAATATGTCCGCCAAGCTGACTTTATCCTCCTCGCTGTGGTTTTTCTTTTCGGGCCTGGTCAGTCCGGCCTCCGCAAACAGCTCATCTTCGGTCTGTCCGCTCTCCGCCGTATCCCTCCGGACGGAATCCATGATCGAATCCAGAGCCCGGTCGTCGTCCTCCGCCTCGGCCGGTTCCGGCTCCTCATTGTCTTCGATGATCCGGAGCATCATCTGTTCCAGGTCGCTGAGCTGCTCTTCATCCTTCCGGAAGATCGCCTCCGCGCCGGATTTTTCCTTCAGCAGGCGGTTGTCTTCGCAGTAGTCCAGCATCACCGCCAGTTCCTCCGGAGTCCGGTAACGCTCATTCTCCTTGAAGCGCAGCGCTTTTTCAATAATATCGCCGAGATGGGTGCCGGCTGCCGCAGGCGCGTATACGGTCTTCCCGCTCATACGCATCAGCTGGGCGTTGCTGCTCTCCCCCTCGAAGGGGAGCTTTCCCTCGCTGGCGCCGTAATAGAGCAGCAGGCCGAGGGAGTAGACATCCGACTGCGGGCAGGGCTTGTTGTTCCAGTAGATCTCCGGAGCGATATACTTGAGTTCCTGCTCGCCCCAGTCGCTTTTCCTGGCGGGGCCGATGCCGATCTTCCCGTCGGGGCTGCAGCTGATGTTTTCCGGATAGATTCCGCCGTGATAGGCCTTGTTGCCCGACTCCGCCTTGATCTGACGGCAGATCTCCGCCACAAGCGCACAGAGGTCCTTTCGGCTCAGTTCCACCAGGTTCCTGCTCAGGGCGTATTCCGGTTCAAAAATGGAACGTTCGATCTCCCGTCCCCCCTTTTTCTCATTCAATGTATCGTATCACACCCTGCATTCCCTCGTCAAGAGTGCAATCGTGAATTCACATCTTATTTCTCGATTTTCGCGATCAGCTTCCGGATCGCCTCGGTATAGTTCCTCAGGTCCCTGTTCGCTCTGCCGTCCAGTCCGCGGCAGACCTTCAGCAGGGCTTCCGCCGCGGCGATCAGCTCGTCCAACACCGGATTGGCCTTGCGCCGCGGGCCCGCCGGCGTATCCCGCAGGACGGGCACGCCCTCCGGGAAGCTGACCCAGCGCTCTTCCGTCAGGTCAAAGACCGCTCCGCTGTACGGGGCGAAGGCCCTGTAGCCAAGCTCACGGTTCAGGCAGTTGGTGAAGGACTCCATCGCGTCCGGATCGCCGTGGTTGACGAAAACGATTTTCGGTTTCTCCCGGAAGCCCCGCAGCCAGGAAATCAGCCCGTTCTTGTCCGCGTGGCCGCTGACGCCGGGCAGAGTGTCGATCTCGGCCTCCACCTGAACGGTCTCGTTGAAGAGCTTGACGCTCTTTGCCCCGTCCACCAGGATTCTGCCCAGGGTGCCCACCGCCTGATACCCGACGAACAGCACCATGCACTCCGGTCTCCAGAGGTTGTGCTTCAGATGGTGACGCACACGCCCCGCGTCGCACATGCCGCTGGCGGAGATGATCACCTTCGGGGTCTGATTCTCGTTGATGGCAACGGAGTCCTCCTGGGTGACGGCCAGCTCCAGCCCCGGGAAGACCAGCGGGTTGATCCCCGCCCGGATCGTCCGGCGCATGTCCTCATCCAGGTAGTCCGTATCGCACTGCAGGAAGATCCCCGTGGCCTCGATGGCAAGCGGGCTGTCCATATAGACCGGGAAATCGCCGTGTCCCCGGACCAGCTGACGCTCCTTGATCTCCCGGATGAAATACAGGATCTCCTGGGTCCGGCCCACCGCGAAGGACGGGATAATCATGTTCCCGCCCCGGTCCAGCGTCTTCTGGATGCGCGCGGCCAGCTCCGCCACATAGTCCACCCGCTCCGTGCTGTGCAGCCGGTCGCCGTAGGTGGATTCGATCACGAGATAGTCCGCCTCCTCCACGTGCTGCGGATCCTTCAGGATCGGCTGATCGGTATTGCCGATATCCCCGCTGAAGCAGATCTTCCGCGTCTCTCCCCCTTCCCGGAGCCAGACCTCGATGGCCGCGGAGCCCAGCAGGTGCCCCACATCCGTCATGCGGATGCTGACCGCCTCGTTGATCTGGATCGTCTCGCCGTAGGCGCAGGGGCGGAACTGTTTCAGGATTCCCTCCGCGTCTTCCATGGTATAGACCGGCTCGGAGGCCGAGGCGCCGCTTCGCTTTGCCTTCCGGTTTTTCCACTCCGCCTCCGTCTCCTGGATGTTCGCACAGTCGCGGAGCATGATCTCGCACAGGGAGCAGGTCGCCGCGCTGGCATAGACCGGTCCCCGGTATCCCTCCTTATACAGCAGCGGGAGCATCCCGGAATGATCGATGTGCGCATGGGTAAGCAGGACGAAATCCAGTTCCGGATACGCAAGCGGCAGAGGCTCATTCACGAACAGGTCCTTCCCCTGTTCCATGCCGAAGTCGACGATGCCCTTTCTCTCCCCTGCAGTAATCAGGGTACAGGAGCCCGTGACCTCGTGTGCCGCGCCGTAAAACCCAATCTTCATCCGCTCCGGCCTCCTTCCGTTCATGGTTCTGAATGGATTGTTTCTGATAAGAGCATTGTACACGTTTTTTTGCCGTTTGGCAACAGAACTTCTTTCCGTCCGCGCTCCCGTTCCGGCCTGAAGCACGGCTGAAACGGCAGTTTTTGATTGACAATGGCCCTTTCCTTGATTATAATGAATTGAAATTTGACAGGGAGGTGATTTGATGGAAATCACCGTCAATACGACCATGGGTGAGATGCTTGAGTACGACATGGGGATCGCCTATGTTCTGATGCAGTGCGGGATGCATTGTGTCGGCTGCCCCTCCTCCATCGGTGAAAGTCTGGAAGAGGCCTGTGCCGTTCACGGTCTGAATCCGGATGACGTGCTCGCAGAGATCAACGCGTATCTTGAAGCCCGTGAGACCGTCTGAGAGTTGACGTTGAAAGACGCGCTGATGCGCGTCTTTTTTCTTCTCTGCGTTGCCGGATTGAAAGCGGAAGGAGGGTCTGCATGAAGCTTCTCTACGCCGAGGACGAGCCCGCCATGGCGGAGGCCGTCACGGACATTCTGGAATATCATAATTTCACCGTGGATACGGTTTATGACGGGGCCGAAGCGCTTGCCTACGCCCGGGAAGATCGCTACGACGGGATCATTCTCGATGTCATGATGCCGAAGATGGACGGCTTTTCCGTGCTGCGCGCGCTGCGGGAGGCCGGTGACCGGACCCCGGTGCTTCTCCTCACGGCCAAGGCCGAGGTGGAAGACCGGATCGCCGGGCTGGACCTGGGCGCGGACGACTATCTCCCCAAGCCCTTTGCCACCGGCGAGCTGCTGGCCCGGGTACGCGCGATGCTCCGTCGGCGGGAGGACTATACCCCGGACGTTCTGCGCTGCGGGGATCTGTCCCTCAACACCTCCAATGCCGAGCTGCGGTGCGGCGACGAGTCCGTTGTTCTGCCGAAGCTTGAATTCAAGCTGATGGAGCTTCTGATGAACAACCAGGGGATCTGCCTCTCCACGGAGGATATCCTGACCAGGGTCTGGGGCTACGAGACCGACGCGGACATCGGCGTGGTATGGGTCTATCTCTCCTATCTCCGCAAGCGTCTGGCCGCGCTGGGTTCCGCCGTCGAGATCCGGGCCCGCCGCGGCGTGGGCTATACCCTGGAGGTTCCGACGTGATCCGCGCGCTGCAGAAGAAGTTCGTCGTCACGGCGATGATCGCGGTGACGGTCCTGCTGCTGGTCGTTCTCGGGGCGCTGAACGTGTTCAACGCGGTTTCCAACGCCCGCCAGACCGAGTTTCTCCTGGACGATCTGGGGCGGCAGGCTGCCTTCTTCCCCCGTACGGAAGATGGCGCGGCGGCTCCGCCCGCTGCCGGAGAACCCGAACCTGTTTCCGCCTCGACCGGCGCGCCGGGCGAAGCTCAGCCGGACCTCTTCGGGCACGGTCGGCGCCGCGGTTTTCTGGATGAGCCGATGGATGACAACATGCGCATGTCCGCGCTGTACTTTCTTGCGGATCTGGATGCTCAAGGCCGGGTGCTGCGGACGGATGTGAGCCACATCGCTTCGGTCACGGAGGAAGAAGCAGCAGAACTGGCGCTCACGCTCGATGTGGATCAGACCGGCGGCTCGGCCGGATCTTACCGGTATAAGATTTTTCCCCGTCCGGAGGGCGGATACCGCGTCGTCTTTCTCGACAGCGGCGTCCGTCGGAGCGCCGTGATGCGCGTCGCGCTGCTGTCTCTTCTGCTCGGCTGCGTCAGCTGGCTGCTGATGCTCGCGCTGGTCATGGCGCTCTCCCGCCGGGCCATCCGCCCCATTGCGGAGAACATGGAGCGGCAGCGGCAGTTTGTGACCGACGCCGGGCATGAGCTGAAAACCCCCGTCGCCATCATTCTCGCCAATGTGGACGCCATGGAGCTGCGCGGCGGCGAGAGCAAGTACAGCCGGAACATCCGCTCCCAGGCCGCGCGCCTCAGCGAGCTGATGAAAAACCTGCTGACGCTGGCCCGCGTGGATGAATACAGCGTGCTGGAGCAGCCGCAGCGTCTGGATTTCTCTTCCCTCTGCCGTGAGGTTTTCCTCCCCTTCCGGGAGGCTGCCGAGCTGAAGCACATCCGCTATGACATGGACCTCGCCGACGCGCTGGAGCTGACGGGCGACCGGACGCTGCTTGCCCAGCTCTGTTCGATACTGGCGGATAACGCGGTGAAGTACTGCCCGGAGGGCGGGGAGATCGGAATTACCCTCCGCCCGGAAAACCGTCATGTCTGTCTGCGCGTCTCCAACACGGTCACCGAAGTGCCGGATCTGGACCGGATCTTTGACCGCTTCTATCGCGCGGACAGCTCCCGGAACCAGAAGTCGGGCGGCTTCGGGATCGGTCTGTCCGCCGCGCGGACCATCGCGCGTCTGCACCGGGCGGAGCTGACCGCCGGACACGATCCCGCCTCCGGCCTGCTGAGCTTCTCGGTCTGTTTTCCCCCGACGCAGGGATAATCCAACGGCTGACGCCGCCGGGTTTTTCCGTTCCGGTCATGAATTGTTTCCGTTTTTTCCGTCTTTGTGATATACTTACTGTCCTGTGCTGGGATTCTGTTTGGAAGGAGTGATTCCGTTTGTCCAGTCAGACCAAAACCGCGATCCGCGATGCCTTTCTCAAACTGCTCTCCGAGCGGCCCCTGAGCAGGATTACCGTCAGGGACATCACCGATGAATGCGGGATTAACCGGAACTCCTTCTACTACCACTACCCCGACATTCCCACGCTGATCGAAGAGATCTTTTCCGAGGAACTCAGCCGGATCATCCGCGAGCACCCGAGCATCAACAGTCTGGAAGACTGCCTCATCACCGCGGCCAACTTCGGCTCGCAGAACCGCCAGGTCATCCGTCATATCTACTCCAGTGCCCGACGGGATCTTTTTGAGCAATACATGTGGCGCGTCTGCGACAAGACGGTGGAGCTCTATTTTGAAACCGTCTATCCCTCCATCCGGACGCAGACGGAGGAATGGAACGGCCTCATGCACATGCTCTCCTGCCTCTGCTACGGGATCTTCAGCGCCTGGCTCGCCGAGGGCATGCGCAGCGACATGGCCGCCTATCTGGAGAAGATGAGCGAGGTCAACCGCGGCCTCACGGCGGAGCTGGTCCGGCGCTGCCAGGAAAAAAGCAGCTTCAGGCTTTGAGGAAAGCGGGCCTTTCGGAGGCTGCGTCGGGCGCCCCCGGCGCTGCCGGCCGATGCCCGGCCGAAGCCTGCTCCAAACCGCGCATCGGAATACGCCGGAAGCGGGGTTCCCTCCATGACGGACGGGAACCCCGCTTCCTCTGTTTTTTTGATCAGGTTCTGAAACTCACTCAGTCGACGACGTGGTAGCCCGCGCCTTCCACCGCGGCCTTCAGGGCCGCAGGGTCCAGGGCCTCGCCGGTGACAACCGCCGTACCGGCGGTATGGCTGACCACCGCCGACGCAACGCCGGCCACCGCTTCGAGCGCTTTCTTTGTGCGGGCTTCGCATTTGGGGCACATCATGCCCTCTACCTTCATGGTGTATTCCATGCCTTTGCTTCCTTTCCCTTACGAGATTCCTTCTTCGTTCAGCGGTTCTGATACTCCGGTCCGAAGTACGAGATGATATGCCGCGGGCAGATATCCGCGCAGTGACCGCACTGGACGCATTTGGAGGGATCGACCTGCGCCAGGTTGTCCTTCACGACGATGGCGTCCGCCGGGCACTCGCGCTGGCACTTCATGCAGCCGATGCAACCGACTTTGCAGACCTTCATGACCTGGGCGCCCTTCTCGGTGTTGGAGCAGGCCGGCATGATCTTCTGCTTCTCGGGGATCAGCTTGACGATATTCTTCGGGCAGGCGTCCACACAGGCGCCGCAGCCGACGCAGTTGATCCGGTCGACCCGGGCCACGCCGTCGATGATATGCATCGCGTCAAACTGGCAGGCCTTGGCGCAGTTGCCGAAGCCGATGCAGGCGAAGGTGCACATCTTGCTGCTTCTTCCGCCGAAGAGCATGGCCGCGCGGCAGTCCTCCGGTCCGTTGTAGTTGAAGCGGAGCTCGGCCGCTTCCGTGGAACCGCTGCAGGGCACAAAGGCCACCATTTTGTCCGCGGCGTCATTGCTGACGCCCATGATCTCGGCGACCTTGGCCGCCGTGGCTTCACCGCCCGCAACGCAGCGGTTGGTCGGGGCCTCCCCTCTCGCGACCGCGGCAGCATAGCCGTCGCAGCCGGGGTACCCGCAGCCGCCGCAGTTGGCGCCGGCCAGACATTCACGGATCTGGGCCTGCTTCGGGTCGACCTCCACATGGAAGATCTTGGAAGCGTATGCCAGCAGCGCGCCGAAGATCGCGCCCAGCACGCCCAGGACGATGATCGCAAGGAAGATAGATTTAATCATACTGCATCCTCCCTCTCATCAAAAGATCTTCATACCGCTGAAGCCCATGAAGGCCATGGCCACCAGCGCCGCCGAGACGAGGCAGATCGGGAAGCCTTCAAAGCACTCAGGATAATCGGAAAACTGCGTTCTCTCGCGCACGCTCGCGAAAAGCACGATCGCCAGCATGAAGCCGAGGCCGCCGGTGATGCCGTAGACCACGGATTCGATGAAGTTGTAGTTGTTCTGCACGTTCAGCAGCACGACGCCGAGCACGGCGCAGTTGGTGGTGATCAGCGGCAGATAGATGCCCAGGGCGGAGTAGAGCGACGGGACGGACTTCTTCAGGAACATCTCGACAAACTGCACCAGCGCCGCGATGACCAGGATGAAGGCCAGCGTCTCCAGGAAGGCCAGATTCAGCGGGATGAGGATGTAGTTGTCGATCACCCAGCAGATGGCCGAGGCCAGGCCCATGACGAACACAACCGCGAGGCCCATGCCCGCCGCCGTGTCGACCTTGTTGGAGCAGCCCAGGAACGGGCAGCAGCCCAAAAACTGCGAGAAGATAAAGTTGTTGATCAGGATCGCCCCGAGGGAAATGGAAAGAATATTCGCAAGCATTACTCTTCAACCTCCTTCAAAGCGGCTTCCTTTGCCGCGCGCTCCGCCGCCTTTTTCTTCTTCTCGCTCTTCTTCAGCGCATACTGCATCAGGCCGATCAGCAGCCCCAGGGTCAGGAATCCGCCGAAGGGCAGGTTCATGATGGACGCGCCGAACTCTTCGGGGAAGATCTGGATGCCGCCGCCGGTGCCGTCCAGGGTGAAGCGGAAGCCGTTCGCGATGTCGATGAGGCCGCCGCCGAAGCGTCCGGAGCCGACAAACTCACGGAAGACGCACATGATGATCAGCACGCAGGTATAGCCGAGGCCCTGGAAGATTCCGTCGAAGAAGCTGTCCTTCACGGTGTTCTTCTGGCAGAAGGCCTCCGCGCGGCCGATGATGATGCAGTTGACGACGATCAGGGGGATGAACACGCCGAGCGCCGCGCTCAGGGCGGGAATAAACGCCTGCAGCAGCAGGTCCACGATGGTGACGAAGCCGGCGATGACGACCACGAAGATCGCAAGCCGGATCTCGTCCGGAATGATTTTGCGCAGTGCCGCAACAACCACGTTGCAGCAGGTCAGGATGATCAGGACCGAGAGGCCCATGCCGACGCCGTTGAAGAGCGTCGTGGTGATGGCCATGGTCGCGCACATGCCGATCTGCTGAACCAGAACCGGGTTGTTGGTGATCAGGCCTTCCTTGAACTGTTGTTTACGATTCAT
>Ga0256405_10010724_pt1 | contig 11969 bp, 15 predicted proteins | sample RumenRJG_02DNA_FD_189096 | JGI IMG/M metagenome (GOLD analysis project Ga0256405, IMG submission 189096) | Bovine rumen microbial communities from Lethbridge, Alberta, Canada - RJG_02 | ecosystem: Host-associated > Mammals > Digestive system > Stomach > Rumen | place: Canada: Alberta...
GAACTTTATTGGCCGCAATCGATATCCCGACTCCGGTGCCGCAGCAAAGAATTGCCCGTTCACATTCTCCGCTCATCACGGCATTGCAGGCCCGCTGGGCAAATACCGCATAATCACAGCTTGCCGTCGAATCCGTTCCGTAATCCTTAAAGGCAATCCCTTTTTCCTCAAGGTGTTTCTCGATTTCTCTTTTCAGCGGAAGTCCCGCATGATCACTTGCAATCGCCAGCATCTATTCTCTCCTCCTTCATATACAGCGGCCTGTCATCAGTCAATAAAATCCTCCGGGGTAAGCGGCCCCCGGGATTCCTCCAGTTCATCCGCCATGCTGTCCCCCTGAATACGCGCAGAGAGTATCGCATGCAGCTGATCCGGTGACAGCACCGTATTGGTTCCCATACAGTCCCTGCACCGATTCATACATTCCGGGCAGACACAGCCAAAGTTTCTTCCCTCCGCCTGAATCATATATGTTCCACAGCGTCGGCAGCTGCACCGCATCTGCTCACCTCCTCTCCCCTCACAGTTGTCATTTCCCGGCCTGCCGCTGTGCGACAGGCCACTCCTGTCAGGGTTTCTGTTCTCTTGCCTTAAGGCTTTCAAGGAGCAGCTGTTCCCCTTCTATCCCCGCATCCGGCAGCCGCATATGGGCCGGACACCGGGCAAGAATACGGCGCTCTTCCATGGATGTGGAAAGCCTGCGGAACGTATACCCGCCATCCCGGTAATACTGCACGATCTCAGGCAATGCCAGCCGGGTATTTTTCTTGCCGTCATGTGCCAGCAAAATGACCACATCCCGACCGTTTGTTGTTTTCCGGACACTTGAAAATACAGCTTTTGCATCCATATCCTCATAGGTATCCCGTGTCATGGCATTCCAGTCAAACCAGCTCCATCCCAGATCTGTTACCTTCTTTTTCGTCGGGTACGGATAACTGGAGCTGCCTCCCGGAAACCGAAACAAATCCGTCGTATACGATTCATCCCCAAGAATCTCATCCATTTCTTTGATGAAACGCCGGAACACCAGCTCAAGCTGCGCCGGTTCATCCTTGATTCCGCCGGAGGAATGATCCATGGTATGGCAGGCAATGGTATCGCCGCGCTCATAGATCATCCGGGTATACTCCGGAAAAGCCCGTGCCTGCAGGCCCAGCAGAAAAAACGTGGCAGGAACCTCCAGTTCATCCAGAATAGCCAGAAGTTCCGGCGTCGCCTTTTTGGGACCGTCATCAAATGTCAGGTATACCACTTTCTCGGGCAGCTGTTCTTTTCCCTCCGCTATTCCGGCAGTTGAAAAAAGAAAACAGCATGCCATGAAAATGAACCAAATCTTCATCCATTTAAACATAGATCCGGACCCTCATCCCCTTCAGGGAGTGAGAATTCCCTTTAGCCCCTTTCTCTCTTCACGATATTTCGTCAAGTAGATGGAGGGCTTGCGCCCTCGCACCCCTCACAGATCCGTACAGGCCCTATTGGGGCATACGGCTTCTCGATAAGTCTTTATCTCTCCGACTAAATTTGCATTCCGATGATGCGACGGTCAAAAGGTATTATCTTTTGATCGACTAACAGTAGGTTACCTCCTGTGCACGCTCGCCACACCCCCAGACCCCGATAGGACCTCCGCAACCTTGCCACCTGGAACACCGTTCTCGTCACTCATTGTCGACGCTGCTCTCATCGGTTGCTTCTTACTGCCTCCTGTGATTTGAAGCACATTGGCTCCTGTTTACCATGATAACGAGGCTCAACAGCTTCAAACGCCCCTTCCACGAAAATAGACGGTGTGCCTTACAGCTCGCTCCCGAATACCTCTGCTTGAAATCTCGCCTTACGGCTGCACCCCGAGGCATCGATGCTGGCTGCTGGCAAGGCTTTTCCTGGCATGTCTATTCCACGGTGTCTGTTACGCCCCGAACTTGCGCGCTCAAATAATTATTTCCTAGATTCTTACCAATATCATCATGGTTATTACAATGGATACTGCACTCATACAGATACTCTGGCGCAACATCTATACCATCTGACTCTGGAACGTGAGCCGTCCCTTCGTTCTGTCCCCTCAGGCCGGTGCTCCTGCCTCCGAAAAGGAATATTTCAGGCTGTTCTGCTCCGCTATTCTGTCCCAGAGCCGCTTAACAGTTGAAATCCCTCCGCACCTCCACCCGCTGTCGGGGCAAGGGCAGGAGGGACATGTCCACCTAAAGCTTTTTCAATCTCAGCATTATGTCTTGTTCACGATATCGTTCAAATTTCAGCATAAATAATAATTCTTTTTTTCTCTCAAAATAAGCGTAATCGTCTTTCTGTAATCTTTAGGTCCGTTTTAATCATCAGGTAACAACATATCAATTTTTTCTTTTATAAGTTCAATATCAACAGGATGTAGATCACCTATCTTTTTATCAAAATCCTCCGGCTTTAGGTTCTCAACTCTTGTAAGCCTCACAGTCGATGGTATTGGTAAATTTGCAGATTTCCACATGATGATCTCATATTCTCCCCACACATTTCTAGAAGAATGCTTTGTAATCTCAGCACTCAAAATATACGCCTCTGTGGGAGAAATGATCAAAACCGGTCTGCGTTTACACCCCTCATGATTTTCATACTCGAACCATGCCCACCAGATTTCCCATCGCTTATACACGAACATATTCCTCCCAGTCCTCATAAGAATCTTCTGGAAGAATAATATGTCCTGTTTTCCCTCGCAAGTAACTCTTTTGAGAAAATTTCAGTATCTTTTCCTCAGTCGTTGAAACTTTTTTCTGTGTTTTAAAATATCTCTTGATAGATTCCGTATCAATTTTCTTATTCTGACCTGGATCAAAAACCTGAGCCCATGGAGCTCCTGGGGTATGTGTCAGTTCAACCAAATATCCGGTTGAATACTTTCCATACTTGCTTAACACATCCAGTATTAATTCTTTTTCTTCAGATGTCAATGCGAATTCAGTTGGCGCCTCATCTTCTAAAATATCTTTATTGAATCTGCTATATTTCCTGTAAATAACGGGCACTACTGGTCCGAGCTTCCATGCCTCAATATCTTCATCAAAAAGAGGATGGTCATGTTCTGCAAGAAAATATCCCTGAACAAAATACATGAGTTTCTGAAGGCGAAGGTTCGTCATTCCATCATCAAGGCCATGCTCCGCTTTAATCCGCAGAATATCAATCATAAATTTTGCCACATCTTCCGCTTTAGCCATTCTTTCTCCTCCCCCTTAGATCCTTCATCTTTAGCAGTTACATACGATTCTACATTCCATAATCCATTAGATAAAAAGGCTGTTATAAGTAAAAAGTGATTTAGATGAGCCTCTGGTTTACCTAAAGTGTAATTGATTCCGGGCTCAAAGTCAAATCCTATCTGCCTTATTTCCCCATTCTGTCAATATGCGTAAACTGCCTTCTGCCGGATGAGAAATCCGCCACACAGTCTCCGTTGCCCTCGAGCAGATACTTGTATGAGCAAAGTCCTTCAAGCCCCATCGGTCCTCTGGCATGAATCTTTCCGGTAGAGATTCCGACTTCGGCGCCAAATCCGTACCGATATCCATCCGCGAAACGGGTCGAACAGTTATGATAAACCCCCGCGGAATCCACCAGTGCAAAGAAGCGGCGAACCGCGGCGCTGTCCTCTGTCACGATGCAGTCCGTATGATGTGACCCATACCGGTTAATGTGCTCTATGGCCGCCTCTACACCGTCCACAAGATGCACATTGATCACCAGATCGCCATATTCCGTGCTGTAGTCCTCTTCGCAGAGGGGATCGGCCTGAATGCCTGCTGCACCCAGCTTTTCCCGTGCCGCCTCATCCGCCTTCAGATGCACCCCTGCATCCAGAAGCGCCCGGCAGCTCGAAAGAAGCGCTGCATCAGCCTCTGCATGAACCAGTAGGGTCTCTGCTGAATTACAGGCCGCCGGATACTGGGTCTTTGCATCCACTGCCAGCCGGGCTGCCATTTCCGGATCCGCGGACCTGTCCAGATACAGATGACAGATTCCGCTGCTGTGCCCCAGTACCGGAATCCGGGTATGATCCATGATGTATCTGACAAATGCGTTGCTTCCTCTGGGAATGATCAGGTCGATGAGGTCATCCATTTTCAGCATCTCAGCCACTTCCTCGCGGCTTTTCAGCAGGGCGATCCAGTCACCGGCCGGGAAGCCGGTCTGAACCGTCTCCCCGCGGATAATGTCATAAAGAACGGAATTGGTCCGGATGGCCTCAATTCCCCCTTTCAGGAGAACGGCGTTTCCGCTTTTCAGACACAGCCCGGCAATCTGGACCAGCGCATCCGGCCGCGATTCAAAGATCACCCCGATGACGCCAATGGGGCAGGTCACCTTGGACATCTGCAGCCCGTCTGCCAGTTCCGTGCGCTTTATGACCCGATGAATCGGATCATCCATTTTTGCCAGTGCCCGAAGTCCGTCTGTCACATCATGCAGCTTCTTTTCATCAAATTTCAGCCGATGAATCAGCTGCTGTGCAATCCCTTCTGATTCAGCCGCCCGGATGTCCTCCCCGTTTGCCTTAAAAATATCCGCTTTCCTTTTTTCAAGCGCATCCGCAATACTCAAAAGCAGCCGGTTTCTCTCCTCATTTCCGGTTGCCGCCAGATGAAAACTGGACTGCCTGGCTGCATCGGCCAGGGCTCTCATTTCATTACTCATAGATAACCTCTGTCAGTTTCTGCTGCATCTGCGCAGCATCTGCACGAAGCGGATCTGCTTCCAGCACCGCCTCTGCCTGCGGCAGGAACAGGTCTGTATGATGTTCGCCGCTTTTCAGACTGGAACCGAGGGTCACGGCCGACATGATTTTTACATTGGTATCCATGGAGGAAAGGAGCTTCTGTCCGGCGCCCATCATGCTCATGAGATCCTGACCGGCTATCTGCCTCAGGAGCTGCATAATGACCTCATAGCTCCGGTTCCGGGCCTCATCCCCGGGAAGCGACAGACGCATATAGGCCAGCGCTTCCTCACCGCTGAGTGCCCAGGTATCCGCTTCAAGTCCCAGTGCCTGATTTTCCTCGTCCGTTGGCGTAATCCATACCCCGCCTACTTCATCCACAATTTCGGGAATCATGGACATCTTCATGGACAGATACATCGAAATATTGAGATCCAGCAGCCGGTTCAGCGTACGTGCCACCAGCAGCCCGCCGGACCGCTGGTCCCCCAGCCTGTAGACATCCGAAAGAGGGATCTCCCCGGAGATCTCCGGAATTTCCACCATCAGGCGGGGATCAACGGAGACCATGACCGCTTTCCCGTTGGCCGTATTCAGTGAGGCAATCGCCACCATCTGTGTACGGTCTTCCTCCTGCATCAGGAACAGCACATTGGTAACAGCTTTGTTCCGATTCTTTGAGAGGTCAAGGTCCCTGTTTTTCAGACGGATCCCGTCTGCCATGGCAGACCCGATGATAAGAAGGACGAACACAAATATCCATGCGATTTTTTTCATACTTCTGCCTCACTTTTTTCTGAATACAAACAGTTTGGAAAAGACGTAATTGAGAATGATCACAACCAGGTTAATAATCAGCTTCATGGCCAGATCATTGAAATGGAGAATCTCCACTGTCAGATACATCAGGAGCGTTTCTGCCCCCAGCGAAACAAGCCGCATGGAGAAAAAGCTCATGGCTTCCTTGATAAGCGCGCTCATATCCGCACAATGGGTCTTGAAAACAAACGTTTTATTGGCCCAGTATCCGAAAATCACGGCCAGAATCCACGCAGTCCAGGTTCCCGGCATGACCGTCATGCCCAGCACCCGCGTGGCAAACCAGTAAACCAGATAATTGACCACCGTGGTGGCCAGGCCCACGAACAGGTAGCTGATCAGTTCCGTATTATTCCACAGGCCGAGGCACTTCTCCCCCAGCGCCGGCGAGATCTTTGAAAGGACTGCAATGACTGCCCTTGCGAGGCCGTCAATTCCCTTCCACAGTAATTCCAGTATCTTCATCGTTTCCCTTCTATCCAGTAACGTTATTGCTTTGATAAGCCTGTCCATTATATCAAAACACCTGACACGGGTCAAACAAAGATCCCGCCTTATTCTATCTTCTAGTTTCCATAGTACCTCACAAGATAGGCTGATGCCATTTCTTCTGGGTCAATAAAGCCTTTAGCTTCCGTTTGAAACTGCATCATTTGGCCCTCTGTGCTTTCATCTGCTCCTTAAAGCGAATCAGATTCATAATTTCAGCCTGGTCATTCTTGTCAAGGTTTTCAAAGCTCCTCGCGAACACTATTGTTGGCTGGCTTAGTTCAGTTTCGTTGATCAGTGTGTCCGCTGATACACCGAAAAGGGTGCAAAGCTTAGAGACCTCATCAGCAAGAATTTTACGATTTCCATTTTCCATCTGGGTGACTGTGGAGCGATTCACTCCGAGATACTTTGCCACGTAGTCCTGCGACAAATGCAGTTGGGATCGTAGATCCTTCATTTTCTCATTAATCTTCATGGTGCCTCCTCCTTTGCCAGCCAAAGTATTATACGCCTCTCTGTGAGATTTTGCAACCTATTTTGTTAGATTTTCTAACATTCTCACTGAGCCTTCAATTGCAAAACTAAATTCCACCCCCAAGACTCCGAGGGATTGAATTTACATGCCATGCCATCGAATATTTGACGCAGGCGAACACTTGTCTCACCCATGAATTTAGTGATAAGCTTATCAACCTGATCCGTAAAAAGAGGTATGTCGAGTTCAGAGGCGATGACAGAGGCCGTCATCGTCTTTCCTGTGCCAGGTGCACCTTCCAGAAGCACTTTCCTTCTGTTGGACAACCCGTTACTATACAATTTGTTTTTGTTTCTGTATTCAATGAGAATACGTTTTATTTTTGTCACAATAGCCTCACTTGCTATTAAATTCTTCCATGTTTACTGATGGCATGGAAAACTGAAGCAGCGGGTTTTGATTATTTATTTTCAGAATCGTCGTACTGTTATTTTTGCTGACTGCATTTGCTTCTTTTTTAGTTCCTGAGCAATACTGACATGTCCTAATTTAGCTTCATGAGCTGCAATCTGCAATACAACAGTCTTAAATTTCTCATCATCATTCGAGTTGTATGCTCTGACAAGACTACGAATCTGATCAGCTGTTGCCATTGGATCACACCTTCCTTTGCTAACTGTCAAAACGATTATATCAATTGAACCGTTCCCTCAGTTCAGTCCTTTCCCAGTCCCGGGAAAAGCATGACGTTGTATTTTTTGATCAGGTCCTGTCTGGATTTTGTCCCCGTTTTCTGAAGCAGATTATGGACATGATACTTGATTGTGCTTTCGGAAACGAACAGGGTTCCCGCAATTTCCGCATTGGACCGCTCGCCCAGCAGAAGACGCAGGACTTCCTTTTCCCGGGTGGAGAGGTCATGCTGCATGGCAAAATCCTCAAATATTTCCCGTTCAGAGCGTTCTTTTTCTTTCTCCGGCTCATAGATCACATGAAACAGACGGAAGAAAAAGAAGGTAGCCAGGATAAACAGGACCAGCGTCAGCCCGATCAGGACAAGCCGGTACTGTGCCAGGCCGATACAGAATGCCGTTCCTGCCGCATCCCCGATCCGTCCCAGCGCCAGACCCAGCGGCGCCATGGTCCTGTTTCGTTCCTCCCTGGCAATATCCATGAACAGCACCACCCGAAACACGGAGAAAAAGCCGAAAAACAGGTAATCCAGTCCCCAGCAGAAAAAACGCGGCAGGGGTTCATTCTGAACTGCCAGCATGACAAACGGGATGGACAGCGCCGCAAAGGTACAGATGGCCCCGTAACGCCGGTTATGGTCGCTGAGAATGCCGGCCGCAATCAGGCCGGTGGCATAAAACAGACGGGAAAGTTCAAGGCTTACCCCGTTCAGGATATCCTCTGTCGGGAAGCTGAACCCCAGGTTCTTGACCAGACTGAAAAGAAGCACGGTAAAGCCCACCAGATACAGGGACTCCGGCCCCATTCTTTTCTGTCCCCTGTCCGTTTCCGAAAGTTCCTCCGCCGGTTCCGTCTGCTCAAAGACCCGCATGCCCAAAAAGGCCGAGGCCAGCGCCAGCAGGAAACAGACAATGGCCGCACTCCGTGTCGCCAGCAGTTTTCCCCCGGCCACGAGCGACAAAAGGCCGATCAGCAGGGTTGAGATTCCGTAACCGATGCCAAAGACTTTTGCACGGTTCCTGTCAAGCAGCTGTACGGGAACGGCCAGATAGAAGGCCGCAATGATCCCGCAGCCGAGGTTCATCAGAAATCCGAAAAGCAGGATCAGCCACAGGGGCCGCACCAGGGAGGACAGAACGGCGGCAAGGAAAAAGCCGATCAGGGACAACAGGTAAAGGTTTCTGTGCTCTGCCGCCGGTTTCCGGCGCAGCAAAAACATCCCCAGACCTGTTCCTGCCGCCTGAAACAGATAGCCGACCACCATGCTGAAAACATCTGTCCGCACCGGACTCAGGAAGCCGGCCATATGATACAGCCAGGAAAGGTATCCCGCCGAGGTCAGTGAAAAACAGGCAGCAATCCAGGCGATGCACTGTCCCTCAAAGGACCGGGCCGTTTCCCAAAACCGCTGCATGATTTTTCCAGGTCCCCGGCAGTGTTCCGCCTCATGAACAGCTGTCAGATTTTTAGATGCCGTTTCCATTTTCTGCCTCCCCGATAAATCTGCGCCGGCTTTGTTTATTCCGGCAGCAAAAGACAAAACGAGAGAATCCCCGGCCCCTCCGCAGGACAGGGCTTAAACCCCATTGACCGGTGCAATGCCAGGGATGCCGCATTTCCGGACTCAATCCGCACCTGAATCCGGCGGCATCCCAGCGCAGCCAGTTCCCGAAAAAGCACTTTGAGCGCCTCTGCCGCCAGTCCGCGCCGGCGATACTGACGGCAGATCAGGACACCGTATGTGGCAGCGTCCGGATGTTCCGAAACGGGATAGACCGTAATCCCTCCCACATATTGTCCCCTGCTGTAAACCGCATATCGCCGGTCCATGCCCTTTCCCGACAGGCATTTCAGTTCAACCACGTTCAGGCCTCCTTTGCAGGCCTCACTGTTGAGCACTTACCGGAGCAGCATTGTGCATGAGGTCTGGATTTGACTTAACTGTCGCTGCTCGACAGGGCCGCTCCTCTGTGGGTCACCGCCTGCCTTTGAAACAGAAGCAGATCCTCTCATCAATCCGACAAAACCTGAAAGTCCCCCGCAGAAGATCCGTCGGGCCCAAGCGTATACATTCCGTTCCCGCGGACCAGCAGTTCCCCATACAGCTCCATCCACCCCAGCAGATTTCCCTCTGAATCGCTCACACTGTACGAGCGGGTTCCGCCGGTCACGCTGATGCTGTTTGCCTTTCCCGTCACCATTCCCGATTTCAGCAGCTCCCGTATGGCTGTCTCCTCCTCCACAGTCAGTTCCACCGGCTGCGGTCCGGCCTCGCAGTCCATATAAAGACACCTGATCCTGGCCTGGTCCACTTCCGTTAACGGGATGTTCAGAAAAGCGGCAAGCGGCTGCGGAACGAATCCCTGAGGTCCGATTCCCTCCATCCCATAGGCATAACTCTGAATCTTTGGAAACAGTCTGCGTGCCCACCGATACAGTGCCTGAGCCGAAGGGTCCGTGTTTTCAAAAAAATCATCTCCGGATATGCCCAACGGAACTGTTTCCGGCGTCCCCTCTCTGGAATACCGAAAGGCGCAGGTGCTTTCCGTTCCCATATCACAGCCGCCGGAACTGACCGCCTTTTCGGCCGGATTCGCCGCATCCGAAATAAGGCTCTCGATGGCAAAGCGGTTTTCTGCATCCAGTCTGCCCAGATAGCAAAGGTCCTCACTCTGCTCAAGATAAATCCGTTTCTGATTTTCCTCAGATGGCCAGTGCAGCTGTGCATCCGACCCCTCCAGGGTGAAAAGACAGCCATCCTCATCCATGCAGCCAATCTGAACCTGATCTCCCCATCCCTGTTGACGGTAGTCCGTCAGCAGAATGATCCGTCCCGGTTTTCCTGTCTCTCCCAGACACCATACGGGCAAAAGAAGGAGCATCATCAATATCCAGCACTGAATTTTCATTTCTGTTTCTCCATCCTGATCTGTCAAATGCCTGTGCAGCCATTATTAATCCGATTTGGCGGCTAACGTGATAAACGCCCTGATTAATGACTGGTATTCCCCCCGGGAGTTTATGAAAGTCCAAAATTAACCGTTCATCCTCCTGTGTAAATACAGCCGGACGATCCGTGGCAGTCCCGCCAAGCAACCCCATATAGTGAGGATCTCCGGAAATGAGCTCTTCAAAGGAGCAGCCCAGAACCTCTGCCAGTTTTCTGAGCTTTTCCGTCGGAATCGTCTTTATTGTCCCGTTTTATAGCGGTTAATCGTTCCCTGGTTCACACCGATCATTTCGGCAAGTTTTGTAGAACTGATTCCCATTTTCCGTCTGCTGTACACAATTTTCTCTTTGACCAGCATTTTACTCATCTCCTCTGTAAACCCGTTGTTAGGCTTTTACCGCGAACCCATATTCGGGAAAGTGAGGTGAAATGACATCATTTATCATTTTGTTCTTCCATTGTATCATTCTGACGGGAGATACTCAAGTTAAGTATCTCAAGCAAACAACAGGTTCCGAAGCTTCCTGAGAAACTGGGAAACCGGGAATCTTTACTTTCGTGTTCGGGTGTGGTATTCTTCAGTCCGACAAGATAAGGGTTATTGGCCTAATTGGAATGGGCTTGTGAAAAGGTACGAGAGTATGCTCTGTAAGAGATCGGGCTCGACGCGCAGCGTCGATTAGCCAAGGTTGAGCACCGGAAAAGTTCGGTGTCAAAAGGCCAAGAACCTGGAATTATCGTAAACGTCAAAAGTCATTTTACTTTGGCTTCGACACATATTTCTTCATGTGATTTGCGGTATGCTGGATGATATGCTTCTCATCATTTCAGCATATTATCCGGCTCCGTACAGATGAGAATCTGATTTCAGAACCGGAAAAGGATGGAAAAAATGAGATGTGTAATGTGCAAGGGAAATACAATCGAAACAAAGCGTACATTTATTCAGGAAGATGAGCATTGCATCATCATTATCAAGAACGTACCGGCCATTGTTTGCTCTCAGTGCGGCGAGGTATATTACCATGATGCGATAGCAGAAAAGCTGGAAGAGATCGTTAACCGCCTTCAGAACATGGTAAAAGATGTGGGCATATTCGAATTTGATAAGGTTGTAAATGCCGCTTGATAAGGCTGCTGAAGCGGCTGAGGCTGCGTCAGGTCGGGTTGAAGCACTCGAATGAGAAGAGACGGTCATTCTAATAATCATTTTCTGTTTTCTGAATCGCTGCTGAGAAGGAGAGTTGCATCCATGTCAGATAAACTGTATGAACTCTTTAGGCCGAGACTCGAGGAAGAAAAGAAAAATGACCTGTTTATTTATGTACAGGATGGACAGATGACGCCTGAGTATGCAGCAGGAAGGCTTAACAAACCTGTCGCTTAATTTATTAACGAGATGAAACAGAAAGGCTTTAGCATTCCGATGCACGCTTCAGCATCAGCACATTGATTCTCAATTTGAAATTTCCCCCATCCCTGTCCCACTTTATCCTCCCTGATATCAAAAATGAAAGCAGCCGATACCGGATCTTCGGATCTGGCATCCATTGCCCGGATAAATTCATGAAGCGCGATGCATATGCATCGCGCTTTTTATTCGCTTGTTTCAGTCTGATACAGCCATTTATCAAACCGAAGCTCTTCCTTTTTGAGCAGCCATACGGTCAATGGTTTTCTGCACATCCTGCATTTCCGCGGCCTGATTTTAGATTGCTTTCATTTCAGAAGATTGCCAGGTTCCGCCTGACACAGGGGAACGATTCCATTTTACGCTCTCAGCTTTGCTCACGATTATTTCATCAAAGCCACGTCTGACA
>Ga0256405_10010725_pt1 | contig 11967 bp, 1 predicted proteins | sample RumenRJG_02DNA_FD_189096 | JGI IMG/M metagenome (GOLD analysis project Ga0256405, IMG submission 189096) | Bovine rumen microbial communities from Lethbridge, Alberta, Canada - RJG_02 | ecosystem: Host-associated > Mammals > Digestive system > Stomach > Rumen | place: Canada: Alberta | collected...
TTGGGGATTGGGGATTGGAGATTGGGGATTGGGGATTGGGCCCAATCCCCAATCCCCAATCCCCAATCCCCAATCCCCAATCCCCAATCCCCATTTATTTATATTATAATCTAGAAATAATTTTGAAAATGATAATATACTAAAATATAATAAGAAAACAATGAGATTATTTTTAATTATTAAAAAATATGTTTGAAGTCTTGATAGAAAAATTAATTCTATCATATTTTGGAGACTACATAGAAAATTTAGATAGAAATAAATTATCATTAGGTTTATGGTCTGGTTCATTAACATTAGAAGATATTAAAATAAATCCAAAAGCTATTAATAGATTTAAACTTCCTTTCAAATTTTTATTCGGGAAAATAAAAAAATTATCTTTATTAATACCATGGAAACAGAATTTCAGTGTTCCAACTGAAATAACCATTGATTCAATTCAAGTAGTTTTAACAGCAACAAGTGATAGTAACAAATGGGATTACACAGATTATAATAATTTCGAAAATAAATTATATTACTTATTAAAATTCTCCAATGAAAGAATGCTTCAATTAGCTCAATCATTCGTTGAAGAGACAAAAAAAATGGAAATGGAAAAAACAGGTCAAGCCCCAACCCAACAACCTGAAAAACAAAATACTTTTTGGGAAGGTATGGTACTCAAAATTTTGGATAATTTACAAGTTAAATTTAAAAATGTTCATATAAGAATAGAAGCTCCTTTTGATAATAATAAAACTTCGATTGGGATGTCTTTGGAAGAAATGTTCGTGGTTAATACTAATGAAAATTGGGAAGAAGAATTCATTGATAGAAATGTACATAAAAATGCTAATATTTTTAAATTATTAAAAATATCAAATTTTGGTATTTATTTAAATCCGAATGAAACAAATTTATTTTATAATATTTATGATAAAACTATTAAAGAGAAATCAGAAATTGAAGCTTTAGAATCTGTTGAAAAAGGAATGAACGAAGTATTCCCCGTCGGAGAAAAAAAATTAAAAAATATGGATTATTTAATCGAGCCAATGTCTTTAACAACAAAAATGACCCAAAGAAACGACTTGAGTGCGAATAATAATAAAGATAATGAAATTAATACACAATTACCAAAAATCCATCTAGTTTTAGATTTGGATAAATTTAATTTTGATATTCAAAAAGAACAATACGATTGCATTATTAAAATTATTAATACAGTGAGTCAATATCATCGATTATTATATGATTTTAATAACACTACAAAATTCAAATATTTTAGACCAAAATTGAAATTATCCTCTGTATTTAATAATAAAAAAGAAGATGGAAATAAAGATAAAATTAATGTTGATAAACACCAAGTATTTATTGAATGGTGGAAATATGCCAAAAATATGATATTATGGCAGAAAAGATATATTAAAAATTATGAAAAAAATATATTTGATATTCCAAAAATAATAATAGATGAACATAAAAAAAATTTTGAAATATTATACAAGAAATATTATTTAATATATAACGAAAACAAAAAAACAGAGACAATAACAGAAAAAGAATTAAACCAATTATATAATATATTAGAAGTAACTGATATAAAAGATTTATATATATGGTCAAGCAAAGTCTTAGAAGAAATATTCACAACGAAAAAGATGGAAGAAAAGAAATATAATAACACTTCATATTTAGGATATATTTTTGGAACAAAATTCAACGAGGATGAATTAATCAGCAAAGAAGAAAAAGATAAAATAAAAGAATTATTAACAGTGGATATAAATAAAGCAATGAAGATAATAAAAAATAAAGATAGGGAAACGAAATTACAAATTGATTTTATATTAAACGAAGGAGCATTTAAATTCACAAAATATTTCAGCGGAAAAAAAATCACTGAAGGATTCGAATTTCAATATAAAGGATTTTTCTTTTCTACTAGACAAGGAGAAAGTTTTAATGAATTTAATTTGCATTTGGATAAAATAAATGTATATTTATTTAATATGATTGGTAATAGAATGATTTCAATACCAATTACTTATAAGCATCTAGATCAAGGTACACATCCGGCAAAAACTAAAATTATATTAAAAAGGAAAAGTAAAGGATATGAACCTATAATAATCAAAAATAATGTGAAAACTTCAGAAGATGAAGGAAATATTAATAATAATAACAATAGCAAGAATTTATTAGATTCGGAATCTGTTTTTGCAAAATATGAAACATTTAATTCAATGCAGTCCGATTTTGATGATCCAGGAAAAGAGAAAATATCCATTAAAAGATATCATAGAAGATTAAGTTCATTAAAAATGGATGAATTTTTAGAAAAACAAGATAGTGAATATTCGGATGCAAATGAGGAAATAAAATCGGAAGAAAATAAAAAAGATAAATTTAACGAAAGTTTCAAAGAAGACAATAAATATTTCATGACATTATATTTTTTAAAAAATTTATATAACGCTGATGACAATATAAATTCGAAATTAAAATTATACATAAATGTCTTACATATAACATATCATCAAGTATTTCTCGAACGTTTAATTAATTTTTTGAAAGTGCCCATAGATGAAGACGTGGCGAATAAAGCCCTTGATACTTTCGAGGAATTAAAATTAGGAACGCAACAGTCAATTATTAATAATATATACAAAAAAAATATAATTCAAATTTATATCGAACCAAGAAAAATCTTAATCCCGATAAATAAATACGATATAAAAAATTCAAAAATTTTATTGGTTGATTTCGGACGAATCGATAGTAATAATAACGAATCAAATTTAGATTCGATAGATTATGCCAATTATAAAGAGAAATATAGTCTTTATATACATAGTTTCGGAGTTAATTATTTCTCGAATTATTCAGAAATGATTGAAGATAAAAATAAATTCCAAATTATTTCGAAAATGACTATTGATCTCATTTTCGGATTTTTAAATCCGGGTTTATCCGATGAAAAATTCCCTTTGTATAAATTTTTTTTGAATATTAATTCGATGAATATAGATTTAAATTGCTATATATATACTATATTTATTTCAATTTTAAATATATTAAAACCAACAAATAATATTGATTTATGGTCTCAAATAAATGTGAATAAAAAAGAAATTAAAATGAATTCGGTGACTTCAGGGTTCATTCTCAAGAAAAATTATTATAAACAATATCAACAATATTATGCTGTTCTTTCAGGACGATATATTTATTTCTACCAAGATAATAATGAAGATGATTATATAGCATATTATTATTTGAAAAATTGTGAATTAAAAGAATCAGAAGAAGATTTAAGTTTCAAATTGAGTTCGAATAATGGAAATATTGAATTAAAATTGTTTGAAAAAAAAGACTATGAACAATGGAAAAATAAAATCAAAAATATAATTACAGAATCATTTAAACTTCAAGAAAGTGACAAATCAAATGAAGAAAATGCAAAAAAAATAAAAGAAAATACAAAACAAATTTATTTCGGTGCAGAAATTAATTTTAAAAAAGTCTACATGAAATTGCATAACGAAGAAAATGAAATTTTCGTTATAGCAAATTTAACAAACTTAAAAGCCAATTTAGCATTAAGATTATATGATAACGAAATACATATGGAAGTAAAAAGTTTAACTATCTTAGATAATTTAGAAAAAATAAAAGATTTCCAAACCATATTAACCACAGAAAGTAACAATAACATAAACAATAAAAAAATTTTGGATGTAAATATTTTGATATGCGAAGAAAAATCGGATAGATATAAAAATATTGAAATTGATGTTGATTTAAATATGGGAACTTGCTTTTTGTTGTGGAATCCTCCTATTATTAGGAAAATTATAACGTTTTTAATACATAATGATATATATAAACATAAAGTAAATTTGGAATTGAATAATCAAAATATCAAAATAACTAATAAAGATTTTATCAATCCGTCAAATTTTACTGTTAATAGAGTAAAATGTGACACAAATAAATATACTTATATGAATATTCATAGTAGTTTTAGTGAAATTAGAATTATATTAATTCAACCAATATTACAAATTAAATTTAATGAAATGAGATTTGGTCCTTCATTTTTAGATTATGAAAGTAAAGTTGATCATTTTATTATCAAAGGAGAATTAGGCAATACTCAACTATTTGATTTATGTCAGTATCCATTTGTGATAAAAAATCAGAGTGAATATGACCCTAATAAAATAAAGGAAATATTCGGAATAAAAAAAAATTCGAATGATAAAAGTAAAAACAATAACGATTCATCATTAATTAAATTTTATTTCAAATCGATGAATTCATGGTGTCCAGAAGTAAAAGATAATTACACAAGTGAAGCCGATGTTGTAATTAATCAATCCATGTTAATATTCATATATGAGCAATTCATGCGATTCTTCAATTATTTTATTTCTCAATTTTTAGGGTCATTTGCTCCTCCGGAAAAAGTAAAAAAATTTAAGCAAAATATAGCACAATTAAAGCCCAAACAAGATAAGGATATTGATTTCATGAAATTAAATGTTGTAATTAATAGTCCACAAATTATATTAAAACCAAGATATCATATGAAAGAATATTTCTTGATTGATTTAGGTGATATTAATTTGTCTGTTTTTTATCAAAAAGTTCTAGGATGTGTTAGAAAAAACCCAGAAGATTATCGATGGTTAAGTACTTATCAAATTAATATGAAAAATTTTTCGATTAAAACACACGATAATTTTGATATCCTGAATAATTCTAATTTATTAATAAATATGCATTTTGTTTATGCAACAGAAGCAGATAAATTACTGAGTGAAATTGAATTTGATTCTTCTTATCAATTTGATTTAATTATTGATAATTTAGATATGAATTTAAGACAAAAAGACTTAACTAATTTATTACGTTGCTCTGATTTAAATATACTTTATACAGATAATAAAAGCAAATATTATGATTATGATAATTACTTTAATTTAAAAAAGAAAAATTCCGATAAAAAAACAAAGAACATTAAAAACCAAAAACTCGAATATTTTATAAATAATGATTATTCTGAACTCGATGAAAGTGATAACAGTGAAAATAGTAAAAATTCCGATTTAAAAGATGATAAATTTAATACCCCGATAAAAAATAAAAATAAAGCATTAAATGCTGATGAGTTAAAATCTAATCTAAATTCATCGAATCAAAAAGATAATTTAAAAAAATATTGCAGTATGATTTGTTATTTATTAATAAAAAAAATTAGTATAAAATTATATTTAAGTCAAAATATCATTGATGAAAAAAATGAAAATAATTTAGATGAGTATTATCCTTTTGTTGAACTTTTACTAAAAGAAACACAAACTATTTTCACAAAAAAATTAGATTTAAGCAATGAAACTCGTATAAATACTGCCGATATGGAATTGTTTGAAATTATATCTTCTAAAAATAATAAAACTTTGAAATTAAAAATTTTGAGTGAATTTACTCAAAATTTAATATTGGGGGAAAATAATGAAAATGAAGATTCAATAGCAAATAATATTAATTTTATTAGAAAAAAATTAATTAGAGAATCAACTATTAAAGAAGAAAATATTTTTAAAATTAATGAAGGTGAAAATAGCGAAGATGAAAATAATGAAGAAGAAAATAATGATGTTATAAAAAGCTCTCTAAGAAAGCAAAGACAAGATTTAATAAATAAAAGTAATTTTAAAAAGATGACTATTATAAATAAGAACAATCTTTTTATGAAATCATTAAATGAACTTAAGAATTCGAGAATTACACAAAATTCTGATTTAAATGAAAGCAGGGCTAAATATGACAGAGCAAGATTCAGAAAATCCACTTTAAGAGTTGAAAAAAATAAAAACAAGGTATTCGATGAATCAAGATCAGAAAATTTCATGAATCAAATATATGCATCAATAAAAAAATGTATAAAGATTCCCTATAATGTAATGATAGATCAAAGTTCAAAAGCCCAAGTGGATATAACAATAATAATCAACTCATTAAGAGAAAAATATTTCAAAACGAATTTGAACGGGTTTAAATTGATAATGCGTATCGATATTTTTCAACTATGTAGATATTTCTTTTTAGAAGGATTTCCTTTCTATGATAAGACATCCAAAGATTTACCAAATTTATTCGACCCAGATGAAGATAATCGGCCTGGGATGAAGATGTTAATAAAATTAAAGAATCCAATGATATGTTTTTTAACAGATGATATATCGAATAAAGAACAGGAATTAATTTGCTGTATTGCATCTGAAGTAATATTCGGAATAAAAAATGATAAAATGAGTGTAATAAAAGATAACTTGATAAATGATTATTATCAATTATTTAATGAATTACAAAATGCAAAAACTGATGAAGAAAAAAATATTATTGAAAATAAAATAAAATCTTTGCATTTAACGAATAATATAATTAAATGCAATTTCGTCGATGTTTATCCTTTCATTTGCGATTTTAAAGAATTAGATAATCGAAATAATCAAAATCTATACGTTGATAGAAGAAAAATCATGAATGATTTTATTTTTTCGTATGTTTCAGAATATATTATTAGTTATAATCAAGAGGATAATACATTTTTGTTCAAAAATTTACAAAATATCAATTTCACGAATATTAATGTCAAAGCAAGTTATAGAGATATTGTTCTTTATTTGAATTTATATAATTCTATTTGTTCGTTGTATACAGAGGAATATTATAAAAAATGCGATATATTAATGTATTACACACATCAAAAAGAATTTTATCAACAAAAAGAAGAACAAAATGAAATAGATATTGATGATATAGAATTACAAAAAAAAGAAAGTTTTAAATATATTCTAAGTATGAAAAGAGCGAGTTCTTCCAGCTTTAAAATCAATTTTAAAAATAATAATGTATATGGAGAAAATCAACTCAAATTTTTATCTGAAGGATTTAAATTAATATTAATAGATGATCATAGTGATACATTATATCCTTTCATTGATTTTTCAATAAAAAAATTAGAATTGAATTATATATCACAACCACCAATTAAAAATAATAATAGAAATACAGTTAATAGTATAGTGATTCAACCTGATAAAAAAAGAATCTTGAACGAATTAAAAGGAGAAATAAGTTTCAAAATATTCACATATAATTATATCGCCGGAGAATGGGAACCTTTATTAGAATTATGTGAATTAGAATTTAATCAGATTACAAAAACAAGGAATAAAAGAAATTTTGTTATATCAACAAAAAACACAGGTAATAAAGAAAAAATTCCTGATATTAATATTAATATCAGTGATTTAACAATAATTTTCTTGTACACTACTTTAAATAAATGGTTCGATAAATATGCCACTATGCAAAAAGACTATAATGAAATTAAGAAATATAAATATTTAAAAAATATGTCTATAATTAATCATACAATATATAACTACTCCGGAAGAGAATTAAATATTCACATAAAATTAGAAAACCAAAATATACAAAATTTGAAAGAAATTTCAAATATAGAAAATGATGAATTTTATAACAAAATAGAAATAGATAATAAAGACGAATATAAAATAAAGAATATTCTTCCTAATCAAAGTTATGATGTAGAATTAGATAACAGTAATTATTTTTACCTAAAAAATCAAAAATCAAATTATATTAAATTATACGTAGAAAATGCGCACGTATCAAATCATATAATTCAAATCGATAATTTACAAAAAAAATATCACAGGGTTAATTATAACGAAATAAATTCATTAAAGACATACTTAGATAATACCGAAGATTTAAACTTTTTTAATAAATATAGTTTTCTTATATCGAAAATTGAATTACAAGGATTGAAAAAAGTCATATATTTTTATTCCCCTCTTGCTATATGTAATAAGACCTATTTCAAATTTGAAATAAAAATAAATAATTCTTTGAATATACCAAAGATATATAAATTATTACCTAAAGAAACTTTTGGTATTCCTTTTGAATATCTCAATGGAACTATGGAAATAAAACTTGAAGGATGCAATGAAATCAAAAAATTTAATATATATGATGATTTTCTTACTTCAGAGATAAATGTAGACCAAAATCAAAATGAGATTCATAAATTAAAAGTTGATGATTTAGAGGAAAATAAAAATGAAGTGGAAAATATAATTAAAAAAAACAAAAATATATTAAAGGAATTGTCATTTATTGATAAATCAAATCAAAGATCTTATATTAATTTATCTTTTAATAATCCTAAAGAAAGTGAATATTTTACAGAATTTTATTATTTTTCGAATACTCCAATAGATAAACTTAATCGTATAATAAATTTAAATACTTCTTATACATTATTAAATTGTTTGCCTTTCGACGTCAAAATTATATTTAATGATGAATTCACATATAATAAAGTTCAAAAAAACGAAAAAATTAATTTAACAAATATAAGTGTATTTTCTCAATTAAGAATGAAATTATTCATTAAAGAATATTCGACAAAAAATAGTATATTAATATATGATATTTACAAAGAATACAACTCGAGTGATATCATGAAATCAATACCAATAACTTTAATAAACGAAGATACTTCAGATAAAACTCAAATAATAATTCAAGTTAGTCTCCAAAATAAATTATTAATTCTCCATGCCAATTCGATTTTAGTTAATCATTCCTTGCTTAATTTGAACTTTAAAGTCGGCCATGAAGAAGATAATATTAATTGCATAGTCGCAAATCAAAAAAATAAAAATAATTATTTTATATTAAACGATGAGCAATTCATGCAAATAACTTATGTTGGGGAAAATAACAATATTTATAAAAGTGATGCAATATCCATTTCTGCTATTGGAAATCATTATGTTATAGAACTTAAAAATAGTGTGGATAAGACTGAAATTGAACTTGTTATGGAAATTAATTTAAGTTTGTTGAATATTAAGTTAGATTTATATTGCAAAATTATTAAAATCGTTCCTAGATATATTTTATATAATCAATTAAAAAATTATGATTTAGATATATATCTTGATAATATTGGTTCAAATAAACATTTCTTCCTTTGCAAATTAAAAAAAGAGCAAAAGCAGCCTTTATATTTCACAGGAATAAAAGAAAAAGATTTATTAAATTGGAAAACTGAAGAATCAAAGAATAATAAAAAGAATCCCGAAAAGCAAAATATAATAAGATTTATCCCAGATATGAAAAACAATGATAATAATCAAGAAATTGGAATGTTAGAAAAAGATATATATAATATAAAAGATATATATACATATTCAATAAGTTCGCCATATTCCACAGATGGCGATGCTTTAGTTACTTTAATGTGCAAAAAAAATTCAGAAAAAAATAAGGATATTAATACCGATAGTAAAAATAATAAAAAGCATAAAGAAAAAGAAGAAGTGTTTTGTTTTAATATCGAAAAAAGAAATTATGAATTAAGTAATTATTTAATAATTAAAGAATCTAGTGAAAAATATTGTCAGATATTTATTTCGAATTTAACTGATAATATCAGTTTTGATGCTTGGCAAAAAAATTATCAGGATAAAAGCATATTTTTAGGTCCTAAAAAAAGTACTATTTTTGTTTGGAATGATGCTACTAAGAAACAAATAATCAATTTTAAATTTTATTTAAAGAATATTAAAAATATACCAGAGAATTTATATTCTTTTGAATTATTTGATAATAAAATTAGATTCTTGAATAATAAATCTGAAAATGGAGAAAAAGAAGAAATTAAGCCATTATATTCATATGAAGACGATATAAAACTATATTTAATTAATAATAAGAATAAAAATTCTTATTATATATTCCATTTATCGATTAATTTTAATGGAAATCAAATATTAATACAAATGAAGAATTTAAACACGGAAATTGAAATGAATTTAGCAAATAATTTATCCGAAATCGGCAAAACAAAATATAACATCAACATCCGAAAATTAGGAATAAGTATAATAGGTGATAATAAACACGTGATAAAAAATAGTTCACTGAATAAAAAATATGAAAGGAAAGAAATCTGCTATATAACATTAGACCAAATAAAATTAGTATATAAATATGAGCAATTAGATAAATTAAACAATTCGATATTTTATGACATAAATATAAAAGATATCGAAATCGATAACGAATTAAGTTACATCACAAATTATCCGATAATTTTATTACCAGTATATTCCCCACGAAGAAAGGAACTAAAGCGTGATATAAACAATGAAAATTCTCCAGAAAATAATTCCAAAGAAAAAAAGTTCTTTAATTGCTCGTTATTATTAAGCAAAAAAGAAGGAGAAAAAATCACCAAAATAAATTTATTCAAATACGTAATTCAACCATTCGATATAAATATCGAAAGTAGTGTGTTTTTGAGTTTCTTTTATTTAATAAATAATTTATCAAATGGGATGTCCACGTCTTTAACTTATATCAATCCCCTATTTCAAAAAGAGCAATATTTAAAAGAAAATAATATTAAAATAAAAGATTTTTATTACGAGCCCAATTTCATAAAGGAAAAAATCGCTGAATTAAATGAAGAAGAAAATCAGAAAATCATTTTCATAAATGAATTAAACGCGTCATCTTTGGAATTTAATTTAACTTTCATTGCGCAAACGAAAGATCAAATGTTCGAAAAAATTCTTAAATTAAACGATTTTTTAACCGGGATATTAAACGTTTTAAATAAAACAGAAAATGTCCCTCTTTTATTACATGGAGGAATTTCGTATAATTTATTGGGAAATATCGGTCAAATATTTAATGGACTTTTTGAAATATATAAACAACAAGTACTAATTCAATTCGTGAAATTATTTGGTGGAATGGAAATTTTAGGAAATCCTTTGAATTTCTTGAATAACATTGGCAAAGGGTTTCAAGATTTATTAACGAAACCTGGAGAGGGGTTGATGCAAGGCCCAATCGAGGCCGCGAAGGGTTTGGCAGATGGTGCCACATCCTTAGTCAAGCATACTGTAAATGGAACATTTAATAGTACTTCGAAAATAACAAGTGGAATAAGTCAAGGTATTTTATATTTAACTCAGGACGATGAATACATCAATGAACGCGAACAAAAAAAAATAACAGAAAAGCCCAGAGATATCATGGAAGGATTCGGATTTGGACTGTCGGCGATGGTTGGGGGAATTTTCTCAGGAATTAGTGATATAATATTAAAGCCAGTTAATGAAACTAAAAAAAAAGGTATAGTTAATGGTCTGACAAAAGGTGTATTGAAAGGATTGGGAGGCGCGGTAATTAAACCTATTAGTGGTGTGTTCGATTTTGTCTCGAAGACTACCGAAGGAATAAAAAATGGAGTTAATGATGACCGAATTATTAATAGATTAAGAGAGCCAAGAGTGTTTTATGGCATATTGAAAATTATTAAAGACTATAATTATAATGATGCATATATTAAACGATTTTTGTGTAATGAAATTCAGGAATTGAAAGACAATGAAGATTTTAATTTGTATTTTTATGGATTTGTTCTTTATAAAAATAAAAAAGATGAACCAATTATATTAGTCTTTGTTCATAATGGATTCTGGGTTGTGGATATTTATCGAAAAGAATTGAAAGGAATTATCGCGTATTCTGATATAAAAAATGTCGAGTTTATTAGAACTGATTTAATTATAAGGATTTATTTCAATAAACTCATTAATAAAGAACAATTTTATAATATTAAATTACATCCAGATACAAAAAATCCGGAAAAAATCGTTAATAAATTAAAAGATGCTATTAATTCTAATAATTGGAAAAGAAAGTTGAAATAATGAAATTAATTCACAGAAAATAATAATAATTTGTATTATAAATAATTAGTTTTTTATTTCGATATTTTAAAAAATAAAAATCTATAAATTTTATATTTATAATAACTTAAGGGATATTTTAACTTCTAGATAAAAACTTATT
>Ga0256405_10010727_pt1 | contig 11966 bp, 13 predicted proteins | sample RumenRJG_02DNA_FD_189096 | JGI IMG/M metagenome (GOLD analysis project Ga0256405, IMG submission 189096) | Bovine rumen microbial communities from Lethbridge, Alberta, Canada - RJG_02 | ecosystem: Host-associated > Mammals > Digestive system > Stomach > Rumen | place: Canada: Alberta...
TTTGTATTCTTTTATAGTATTCTTTAATGTTTTTTTCAAGTTTTTCTTCTTCCGTTTCCGGTAATGGTTGCCAGTTGTTAGCAATTAATCTATCACGATATTTTATAGCTTCATCTAATGTTTTACAGGATTTAAAATGAATCACTTTATTATTTATTGATTTATCAATACTGTAAGTGTTTCCAGTTTTTGAAATGTGTTTATGTACAGAAGTTCTTTTCATAGAATAATGTTTCTGTTGATCATGTTCACAGATTGTAATTTTTTATTATGAGAAAAAAAGGAATAATGATGCCAGGAAAAAAAGCAGGAGAAAAAAATAAAATTCAATAACTCTCATTTTTGATTGAAAATGTTTAATCATCAATTTTTTTTTAGAGGCAATTATATTAAAAAAAATAAACATTGGAAATATATTTTAAATTTAAAGTGATATTCTATAATTTCAGGACTTAATATAAAAAACCAAGATACAAACTTTAAAGAATAGTTTTTACCATAGATGTACAATTGACTGCCCACAGCAATTTTTTTTCTTAGTGTTTCACGACCGTTTATTTTTTTTTATTACCCAAAAAAAGAAATTCAGAGGAATTAATTATTTGATATTTCTTTTTTTATATAGGCAATGTTTAAAATGATAGAAATCGAAAATCAATTAAAAAAAAAAAATTTTATTATAGGAAAGGGAAAAAAATATTCCTTCTCCTATAATTTTTTTCTCTTAAAAGATAAACCAATAGAGGAATTGAATATTCTATTTTTTGCCATTTTTTCCCAGCAATTAGTATATTGTACCCAATGTATGCCTATTGTAACATTTTTATTCTTCAAGAGAATAATAATCAAGTAAATCCTTACGTGATTCATCCTTATCTAAGAGTATATTTTCAATAGTTGATAACCTCTCATCCATCTCTTTAATTTCAGCTTCTTTCTCATTATACCTTGCTTCCAATTCCTGATATTCCGGACTCTTCCAATCAATATTGTTCACTGTTTTCTCAATAAGTAAACACTGAAAATGTTCAACATACTTCTTCAATAATATTTTCGGATCATCAAAAAAATACGCTGCCCGAGTTGTAGACTTACCCCGTCCCTGCAAAGCATCAATATCAGATTCACTCATACCTGATTTCTTGAGATGATTTGAATGAAATTTCCTCATCATGTGACTACGGAACCGGTTTAAACCATCGCTGGCATGTCCAAAATCAAATTCTTCATTATACCTGTTAAAGATTATTGGCATATAGTCTTCAGCTTTGTTGAATAATTTATCCTCATCGGATAAGTCAATTAATTTAACTTCGCCGTCAAGAGTTATTTCAATTCTATCATTTAACAGGTATTCAACAATTTTACTGACTGCTTCAGGTGAACAGAATGTATAATAATACTTGTTTGTTTTTTTCCTTTTGAGTTTGAAAGTTGGTATGACATTATCTAAATCTTTTAGGACATTTAATGCTTCGATTATATCGTTTTTTCTGTGGAATGGGTAGGTTGCTTTTTTGAATGCTCCAACTGTCATTTCCATTGTTTCTCTTCTTGCACAACCGCTGGATGTCATGAAAACTAGTACTGCTTGGAACCATAGTGGTGCAACGTGCATGACTTGTGATATTTCTTCATGTGTTGGTAGTTCATCGAATGTTGGGTCTCCTGGTGTATTGAAACTTCGGAGATTGGGTCGTGTGAGTTCTCCTATTTCGATTTCGTAGTAGTGGTATACGGCTTTTACTGATATGAAATATCCTTGTACGGTGTTTTTTCGGTAGTTTTCAATTAGATAATGACGGAAGGTTAATAGTCGTCTTTTTAGTGTTCGTCTTTTCCATCTTATACCTTGTTCTTCTTCTTTTTCTGCTTCTTCAATTAATTCTTCCATTGTTTTTCCACATAGTTGTGTGTATTTGTTTATTGCACATATGTATGCTCTTTGTGTTTGTTTGCTGTGGTTTCTGACCATGAAGAATTCTTGAAGAAATTCTTTGTTGTTCATGTTCATATTTCTTTGTCTCTCATGTCTATATTATATTGGAGAGAGAGCATTTGCAAAGTAATATTTTTTTTACATATTGCAAAGGTTTATCATAAATATTAAAATATTAGTTAAATAGTATTCGAATTATGATAAACTATTCTCGCCTCCAACATGAATTATTTCTTTAATTTAAGAGATAAATAATTTCATATACAATAATGTACATTTTTGTACACCAATGTTTTAAGATTTCAACAAAATTTTCCTACCAGACACATCAACTTCAACCCTATCCTGAACAGGAAAACTAATACCATCCTTCACAAATTCAACCTCATAATCACCAGGCACCTTATCCAAAATCTCTTTCAGAATATCAACACTAATAATCATAATAAATAATATAAACCTAAAACTATAAAAAACTTTAAAAAAAATAAGGGGAGTCCAACCATACGAAATAATCGTACAGTTAAGAACTCCCCTATATTTTGAAGTGAATTACTAATTTATTTTTTTTTTACTCGATAGATCCATATAAAAAAAATAGGTCGGGATAATATAAAAAAAACTATGGTAGTTTAATATAGTAAAAAAGTTTTATGTCAGGTCCGTTTCACATTCTCTGCTACTTATAAACTTGACAGTTTTTTTATAAGGTTCTACGTCATCGTAAAAAAAAAGTAATCATTTATTTTAATCTTTTTTTCTTTTTAAGATAATCAATATCTGCTTTCAATTCAATTGCACGTTCAGTTAAATCAGCATGCTGAATTGCATAAGCATATTCTTTTTCAAGTTGCTTCAATTTTTTACTGGACATACTTATCATGAACTCTTTTTGTTTCATCAGAAATATCATGCTCATGTCTTTCCATATTTAATGCAACTTGAGCATCTAATACTTCATCAGTAAGACCTTCACGTTCATACTGTTTATTAATTGCTCTTTGTCTGTTTCTAAATTGCACTCTTTTCATAAATTTAGATAACTTATTCATATTAAATCCCTTTCCTATTTTTTATACTTTTGTTACAACACATAAACTCTTTTGACTAATTCCACCGATGAATGCAGCTTGCAGACCGTAACTTCTCCATTGCAAGTGGCCGTAATAACCATTTCCTACTCGGCCTCCAAGACTATTTAATGCTCTGACCTTTTTCTCGGAAGTATTGATAATGTCTAACATTTCATAATGTCCACAACCTTCTCCATCAGTACATTCTCCAGCACATTTATACCATATATGCCAGAATGCAAATACGTTTGGTTTACATATCATTTCAGCAGCTTTCTTGAATCTTTCAGCATTTGTTTTTCCTAAATCACTGAAGTTGTACCATTTGATTTCAACTTTGATTCCTGCTTTTTTAGCAACTTTCAGGATACCTGTATTCAATCCTTCATGATCACTGCCTGCTGTGGTAGTTCCAACATAACCGGCTATTGTTGCTTCACTAATATTTGTTACGCCAAACTTCTTAAATCCTTGATGTATACTGTGCGGTCCGCAGTAGTACGGTGTGCATTGCCCGAGTTTGTTGCAGCCGTTATCGGTGTAATGTGGTTTACTAGTGTATGGGTTTTTACAGGTTTTTGGTATTTTTTCGTAACTTACAGTTATTTTACTTGGATTTTTTCCATGTTGTTTTCTGTAAGAAGTTAATGTTTTTGTAATGTTCCTGTAGGAGGCTCTACTATATTTGTTCACTCCAGATGAACCCATAACATAGCCTGGAAGTTGGGCCTTGTCGGTTTTTGCTACAACATCTTCGATGAAACGTGAGATGTATTCATCGTGGCCGTAGTTGGTTCCGTTCTTTTTAATAAGACTTACAATGTCTTTGTAACTTTTTTTCTTTCCTCCGATTGTGATTGAATCGGAGTGTTTGTAAGATTTTCCGCTTTTTATTAATTTATATGCTACACGGTTGAGAACGTTCTTGCAACCTTTGTAGCTTAGTTCTTTTGTTGCCATAGTTTATCACATCTTTTTAGATATTTTATTTTCTTCTTCTCGCAATTCATCTATTTTCAAATAGTATTGTTCCACTTCTTCTTTTGATTCAGCAGATAATACTTCTAATCCATAATCTTTTTTCAATTGTTGGATTTCCTGTAGTCTTTTGTTGTTCGAATTCATAATATTATTCGCACCTCAAAAAAATTAATTATCTAAAAAAAAATTAAAAAAAAATAAAAAAGTGGACGCTGAGAATGGGATTTGAACCCATGAGTGTTTTACCACAGAGGATTAGCAGTCCTCCGCCTTGACCAGGCTAGACTATCTCAGCAAAAAAAAGTAAAAATAAAAAAAGGAGTAATTCTTTTTAAATACTTACTCCATAATCCTTCCCGTAAAAATTCAGGTTAATATTAATAGTGAAATCTTCATGAATAATTTCTTTCTTATCAATTCCACCAATAGTAACATTATCCATTACATCCACATATATCTGCTTCAGTTTATCCGGATTGGCCTTAATATAAGTAGCATGTAAGCGGTCTTTACTACGGCCCTGCAGGAAATCAACATTTTCAGCAGATAACCCTATATTGGACGCATGAAATTTCCTTAATGTATGTGGTCTGAAGAAACGGAATTTTTTCTTGAAACCCCAATCTAATGTATCATTTATGATTTGGAAATGATAGTTCATTTGTCTAGGTGTTAAATCCCATACACTATCTTCTAATGTGAGTTTTTCCCCGTTTTCTTCAAGAATTTCATTCTTCAAGATTAACCATTCAATAATTGCGTTAGTTGCTTCAGGAGTACAGAAAGTATAGTAACTTTTCTGTGTTTTTATTCTCACTAAATTGAATGTTGGAACTATTGGTTCTATTGAACTGTCCATTTCATCTAATATATCCATCAATTCTGCTTCGGTATAATATCCTTCGCATGCTTGGATGAAATCTTTGACTTTTAAATTTGCACATTCGGAACGACCACTTCCGCTACTGGCCATGAATAAGATAAGTGAACTTATGCGAACTCCAGATATTTGAATTGCTTGTTTAATGTGTTTTTTGTTTGGCAAATCAAGATAAGTTAGCTCAGGTTCATTGTCTTTGAGTTTTGGTAAGTCAGGAACATCTACTTCAAAGTAATTATAGATTGTAGTTAATTTAGTGATGATTCCTCTGATAGTACTTATTTCAAGATCTGTTTCTTTCACCAAATGTGTTCTAAATTTTAGTAGTCTTTGTTTGATGGTCCTTCTTCTTTTTGGAATTTTATCGTCTTCTTCTTGAATGGCTTCGTCAATGAGTTCTTCAAGTGTCATGTTGTAGTATTCTGTGTATTTATTTACGGCTGTTCTGTAGCCTTTTACTGTGGCTTCTTTGATGTCTCTTTCCTCAATGAATCTTTCATAATACATTGTTTTTTCACTTCCAATTTTGTGGTTTATCTCTTTATTTTTTTTGTGCATGGAAGCTGGACATTTGTGGCAGGATGGTTTTAGGTGATAGTCTGGTGTAGTGTAGAATAGATTTATTCTATTTTTATTTCAACTAAAACTCCTTTATTGTACTCTAGTGTTATTTTTTTGTTGTTTGCTGTGATTTTACCGTTGAGGTATTGTTCTTCAGCTATGTGGATTAATGCTTCTATCACATCGTTGATGGATTTTGCATTGGTTTGTTTTTTTAGGTACAATAGTTTTTCATGCACGTTTTTGTTTATTCTGACTCTTTTGGTAGTCATAGTTGTACTTTTCAATGCGAAGGTTATATATAGTTTTAGTTTTTGTTGTACTTTGTGTTGTGTTTTAGAGTGTTTTGTTGTACTTGGTGTTTAGTATATTAACACGATGAATACTTGTAACAGAAATATTCGCTATTCAAGATTGTTGGGATTACGATACCACTACCTATAACCTTGCTCCAAACAGTAGCCTTAGCCAAATTGACAGTTTCTCATTTACTAATACTGGTGATTGGGAAGTAGAATGGATAATGCGACTACCATCTGGTAAAAGTAGGGTAGTATTATACAATCCAAGTAATGCAAATGTCTTTTTAGGGATTGGTGCAAGTGAAAACGGTAACCGTATCATATATTGGTATGGTCACGAAGATGGAAATGTTCCATTCTCATACAATACCGATTACACTATAAAAATCCAAAAAGATGACAGTAACTTTAAAATATACTCACAAGGGTCATTATTAAAGACTATGACTTATAGTGATTTACTGAATACTTCTACCATCAATTTAGGGTTAAGGAATTGGGGTAGTGGAACTGGAACAATCCGTAATGTAAAGATTAAACCATTATAATGGTTTGAATTTCACATTCTTTATCTTTGAAGTTCCACCTGTACTCCATCTCATCATACTAACAGTATAATCACTGTAATTACCAATCCAAGACAATATGAATGAGCCTATTAAATTATCATCAACATAAACACTTATGCTTGTTTCATCTTTAACAAATTTGACAGTATGATAAGTTCCTGATGTGGCAGTAACCGATGGGAAACCTACACTTTGACTGCTATTGTTCTCCCTTTTACCGAAAGCCATTTGATTATTTCTTAACATATCAAAGTAAATCGCATATTGTGGTTGTGTTGTACCACTACTGTACTGTGATTTCGGTAAAAGGAAGAAACGATGTTCCCCAGTACTAGTGTTATCAGACCATATATCAAAACTTATTTCACATTTGCTTGGTAATGCTTGGCTTAAACTGTTATCATAGATTGTTGAACCATTTGTGGAACTTCGAGTAACTTCGGCAGTATTATAGTAACTGCAATCTTTCACACCGAATATTTCTGTTACAAAGTTACCACTAACCGCATAAAAACCAATATCACCAACACCCTGACTAACATATGTAGTCGAGTATGTTCCATCACCATTATCCACCATAGTAGCAACTAATGAATCATCAGACGCATCATATAACTTCACAGTATGACCAGCAACAGTCGAACCAGTATAAGTCGCAGTCAAAACACAAGAATCCGAATCAGCATAAGACAAAACAGATTTATCACTAGTTAAGACAAGAGTCGCAGCATTAACAGTCACAGCCACTTCCTGATAGGTAGCACTATAATAACTGTCACCTGCAAATTCAAACTTCAAAGTATTAGACCCAGTACTCAAATCTCCAGCACTAACAGATCCACTGAAACTTCCATCATTACCAGTTGTCAAAGTTGTTAATGTAGTTGCTCCTAATTTAACAAGAATGCTTGCACCGCTAATGGCCTCATTATCATCAGTTTTCAAAGTACCACTAACACTAATGCTTGCGTCACTATAATAACTACTGCTTGCAGCTGGAGTGGACATTGTAATTGCACTAGTTTCTTTTCCAATCTCACGAGTCACCACACTTGAAATCGCAGGTGGATGAGTACTGTCTCCTTCAAACACTAATTGAAAACTATGATTACCCATACTAACAGGGGATTGTGTAAAGGACACTTCACCATTATTATCTGTTGTATCTGTATCAACAACAGTATTTCCTACTTTTAATTTGATAGTAGCACCAGATATTGCATCATTATTTCCATCTGTTAATGTTCCTGTGATATTAAAATCATCACTATACACTAGATTCAATGGCACTTCAATTGTCAAACTTGTACCTGATGCATTAATTTCAAGTATTTTTCCCGCTAACGAGGTTAACCCATCGTCAGCGTCGGCAGAAACTACACCTTGTGTATTCAAGTTTGTTGCCATTAATTCTCCTAATGCATATATATCTTCACTTAAACTGTTAGTCATTTTATTCACCTGTTCACGTAAGTTTGAATGTCTCCAATCATTTCAGCTAATGCCTTTCCTTGTTTTGCAGATAATGGTTTTTCACTATCGTTTGTTGTTAAGTTATCCACGATATCAGTGTAGTTTACTTTACCGCTTATGTCCTGATGTTCTGTCAGGTATGTTGATGTGTCAATAGTTCCATCGTTTTTTATGAGTCCTGCTGTATTGTTTTTCTGGATGTAATTTGATAAGTCTTGATGTTGACTTATATATTGGGTTGTATCTATTGTTCCGTCGTTTTTAACTAGCCCAGTAGTATCGGATTTTTCAATGAAATCAGAATCATCAGTTAAATCACTAATCTTTGTTGGAATAACTGGCTTATCTTCAAAAGTAATCTCTCCAGTTAACTTACTAACTACAACATTTTTACCCTTGAAATTCGTATGCATTTTATCCAATTTACCAGTAATATCCTGATGCTGAGTAAGATATTTTGTAGTGTCAACAGTACCATCATTTTTAAGCAATCCTTTTATATTTGATTTTCCAATGAAATTCAAGTCATTAGTCAAGTCAGATACTTTACTTGGAATCAATGGGAAATCAGATATATCACTAGTAGTGTGTGAATGTTCAAAATCAGTAATGTCCACTTTATTATGAGTGTGCTTAGTAGGTGGCATTGCTGCAGGAAAATCAACAATATCCACTTTACTATGATTATGACTTGTTGGAGGCATACTCTCCGGAAAATCAACAATATCATTTTTAGAATGATTATGAGGTTTAGGATTACGATTATCACTTAATCGACTATCATTGTTTTTAACAAATATATTGTGACCATCACCATCATTAACTAGGTCACTTGTCTTACTAGGAATATTTGGTTTATTATTCAAATCAGCATAATCTCCTGATGTTGCAACATTACTTAAAATTGGGAAATCTGAAATATCATTAACTACATGAGTATGATCACTATCAGATTTTCCATCAATAGCATTGAAAATTTGAGTCCAAATATCCGGATCAATATCTTCCAGGTCTTTAATTTCAGTTGTGTAACCAGATTCTCTTAAGTTAATTGTGACTCTGTTTGTTGTGATTCTTTTGGGAGTTAAATCTTCACCGTATAAACTGAGTTTAAACTTATTTCCTTTAGTAATATCCGATGGGATAATTATCGTATTGTTTTCAACATGTAACTGATAAACATCTCTGTTACTATCAAATAATAAAGCAAAAATTTGTTTATCTTCCCAGTCTTCACCCTTGAAATCAAAGACACATTGTAATATGTTATGCGATTTATTCGCTAGTGATTCTTTTTTTACAAATGTTAATTCCTGATTCTTTACTTTAAAAGTTAATCTCATTTAATCATCACCTATTAACATATTCTTGAATATTGCCGATTGCATCGTAAACCGCATTACTTGTAACTGGATGCATATTTCCATCTTCAACAGTGTCCACAACACTACTGCTTGATTTTGCACTAAAGATAACTTCCCAATCACCCATATTCATATTATGAATATCTGACGAACTGGAATTATCCATATCATTATACATTACAACAAAATCAGCATTAGCTGTGTCTTTTGCACCATTTACAATAGGTGTTCTCAGACCAAAGAACCATGCCCCATAATTGTTATTATCACAATTCCAGGAGGTTCCGCTTGGATGATATGCATTTTCAAGAATTCCAGTTATTGAATATGAAGATGTTCCTGAAGTATACATTGAATGAGTTACTCGGATATATGGGAATAAACCATTACCATCAACTTCAAATCCAGCTCCTCCAATGGTCATTCCACCATAACTATCGGTCATAAAATTATTGTTCCATCCGCTACTAATCCCATATTCTACCCATACATTATCGCTTCTTCTTTTAGCTCCGATGTAATGGTTTTCATCAAAGTCAGTGTAATTGTAGATTGTTGTGTCTTTCACGACTTCTGAAGCTTTTGGGTTACGCCAAATACTAATTGCAGTATTTCCACCATAACCTAATTCAGCTTCTCCAGGATATGTTCCATTTGCTTGTATTTGTATACCGAAACTGGTATTGTTCATGTCGATTTTTACAAATCTATTATTAGTATAGTCATAATAGGCATTTGACAATATCCATAATTCTTCATATACAACGTTGCTTAATGTTTTTTTAATTATGGCATAATTAAATTTAGCTTCAGCAGATGTGTTGTAAGATGAACCGTAGATTATTTGTTTTATTGCTGTTTCTAATGTACTTATACCTTGTTTTCCATCTAATGCACTTTTTATTACTTTGTTTTGCACTGGATTTGTTGAGGTTGATGATAAGTTACTGTCAACTGTAACAGTTGCGTCACTTCCATCTTCTCCTTCAACTTTTCCTAAATCATAATCTGGCATATATTATTCACTCCTATGGTAAATTAAATGTTTATCAATAATTTCATAATCATTACTTGCTCCTTCAGGTATTGTAACAATTAAATGTCCATCTTCAATTCGGAATGGGTTTTCAATGCCCATAGGTAATTCTACCCATAGATGGCCGTCGTCACGTATGGTGAATAATCCTAATCCTAATGCTAGAATTGTATTTAATTCATTTTGTTTAGTGTTATCCACTATTACTATTTGATTATTCACGTCTCCATTGAGATAGCATATTACTCCTTCTGAACCAATTGTATTTGCTCCAATTGTTGGGACGTGTTTTATGATGTCATCAATATCTGTTACTAGTACATCAACACATCCGTCTGTGTATTGTTTTACAATTGTGCAGTGTTCTGGTGCAGGGTTGTTGTTTGCTTCTGACTTTATAAGAGTAATGAATTCATCTGATAATGTTTTGTTATTTGAGTTATTATCAGGCATGTTTTATCTCCTTTTATAAGCTAAGTATTATCGTATTTGATTTAATGTCGCCATAAGTTACATAAGCACTTCCTCCTTCAAATCCAGGCAATGCTCCTGTAATAGTTATTCTTCCTTGATTGTCAGTTGTTACATTTTCAGCATCTATGAAACCAGTAACTCCCGAACGTGATATAAACCAGAATGTTGCCTTACTAAGAGAAACATTGGTGACAGGACTCATGTTATTATAAAATGTAGCGATTAAATTAGTATCCATTCTAGTAATGTAAATTGAATTTACATTTGCTTCAATAATACGGATTGTACCGGATTGTGAACATGCACCATAATTACTATCCCCATCATAAGTTATTACAATATCAAAATTACTAGTAGCATAGCGTGGAATATTGAAATTAAAGTTACCACTAGAATCTTTTTCACTTAATGTTTCTGTTTTCAATGGTTGATCAGAGGATGAATGATTATACTGGTATAATTTCACAGTAACCGAATCAGGGTTAAAACTTCCATAACTGCTTACAACTTTAATAGGAAGATTAGTTCCAACATTAATGCTACCAGGTAATGTAGTACCGAATGATGTTGGTGCTTTGATCATACTTACATTTTTAGTTGATGATGTTACACCAACATGAGTATTATCATCGCTGTAAACAACTTTGAATGCATAATTGCCTAAGGCCCATGACCTTGTAAAAGAGTATGCTCCGTTGCTGTTTGTTGTTGTACTTGTTACTTGGCTGTTTCCATTATATAACTTAACAGTAGCACCGGATATATTGTTTCCTAATTCGTCTTTTAAAACACCGCTAATTGTGACTGTTTGACTGTAATAAACTGTGCTTCTGTTTGTATTGATTGTGATATTAGAGTTCAGTTTTCTTGCAGTCACATTAACATAATTAGAATTGCTGCTGTAATGAACATTATTACCTTCATATAAGACTTGCATTGTAAATGTTTCAACATTGTTACAGGTAACTTCTCTACTATATTCTCCAAGAGAGTTAGTGTATGCAGTACCTATTACTTGATTATTATTCATGATTTTAAGTGTTGCATTTTCCATTACTCCATAATCGCTTGTTACAACACCGCTAAGAGTGAATGTACCTGGAATGAATACAGTACTTTTATTAGCACCGGCAGTGATGTTAACTGAATGTTTAACAATAGTTTTAATCACATAATTACTAGTAAGGCCATCTTCACTAACAACATTGAATTTATATTCTTTATCCTGTGTTGGATGGTATTCGAAAGTAGCAATTCCTTCGTCATCTGTTGTACTGGTGGCCAGTACTGTTTCACCATCACGAAGTTTTACTG
>Ga0256405_10010728_pt1 | contig 11966 bp, 12 predicted proteins | sample RumenRJG_02DNA_FD_189096 | JGI IMG/M metagenome (GOLD analysis project Ga0256405, IMG submission 189096) | Bovine rumen microbial communities from Lethbridge, Alberta, Canada - RJG_02 | ecosystem: Host-associated > Mammals > Digestive system > Stomach > Rumen | place: Canada: Alberta...
TAACGCAAGGGACATTTTATATAATCAAAAAGCTGTGTTTCTGTTACCTTAAACATATTATCGTTGTGGCGCTCTTTCCCGCTGGCCGGCTGCGGCTACTAATGTATGCGGAAGCTCTGCTCCGGTTCTTGGAGGTTCAAGGTCGCCAACCCGGTCCCAGTCGTTATTGTCATGAATCAGAAAATCCAGCTCTTTGTAGCAGTCATTTGTTTCTTCTTGCTTCCGGAGAAGATGATAGAAATAACAGACTCCGATGATTGACACGATATTAAGAGCGATGGAAACGCCAAAGAAAAAGAGCATCATAGAATTACACGGCATTCCGGCATCATCTTGGAGCCATTGTATTCTTCTACAAACCATACAGCCCACATGAAGATACGGCTCGGGCTTTCGCCTTTAACCTGGCACGCTTCAACCGGCATGTCCTCGCCGAGCTGCCCTTCGATCGACTGGAAAAGTGCAGAGATTCCATTGATGGCTACTTCATGTTTAATAGCCAACGGCATGAGAACTTCACGTGCTTTGAAAACAGACTGCAGAGAACCGTCATAGAAAAGGTTGTGTAGGTAAGCTGCCGAACGGAGGATGTCAATCCATACCGGGCGAGTATTCTCATTCATCTGTTTCATTTTTGTAAACATTGCTTCGAAGACATTGATCACTTTTTCGGCTTCATGGAGTTTCTCGCCGTCACCGTAAGTAATGAGTGCTTCTCTCGTGAATTCTTTTAACGCCGGATCCTGGATTGTTTCAAGATATGCGTACGTTTTTTTATCTTTCAGTGCCTCAATAAAATTTTTTTTAGAAATGATATTACTTCCTTTCCTGTCTTAGGATTATTTTGTATGGCTTTGAATCTCCGCAACGGTGGCGGGGAATTCTACCTCAGTGAAGTGGTGATCAAATTGTCTGGACCTCCTGCGGCCGAATCATAAGACTTAAGGCTTTATCGTTATGTCTGTGAGTATCGCAAGTATTGTATCTGGCGTTATCGCCGCATGTCATTACACATTTGTAATAGCTGGAGTCGTAATTCCGGCAGCCATAGCACAATGGACATGGATAATAGTCGGGACATCCAGATCGGTATCCTGCCGTGTCTTGTGGCGTCTTCATTGTTCCCATTAGCTGATACTCTCTGTTTCTTCCGCGAATTTCTTAAGACAGTCGTGGCAAATAGTTGCCGGCTGGCCATCACGATTCTTTAGCCAAGGAATGACTTTCATGAGTTTGTTGTTCGACTGCCTGCTTACGATTCTTCGTATCTCTGTTGGTGATTTGCCGATGTTCTCCGGCTTACAGGCTTCTACTCTCTCGCATACATCGCACACGTCATGGCCGGAGCCAATTGTAACATTTTCTTTGCCTTCTATATAGAGGCCATTTGTTAACATCTTATGGATTCCTTCTTTCTCTTAATCAGAATAAATTAAATGATCGAATCGCGTCGCTACACTCTCAGGACATTCTTTTACTAGCGAGTGATTCGTAACAAACGTCTGGTAAGTGTTTCCTTTAAATGAGGATTTCTTGTTCTTCGCCCAGTTGAGTTCAATCACTGGCGTGATGTTGTTTTGCTCGTCTCTTAAGCATATCGTTGCCGATTGCTTATTCCGGCTTACATCATTATGGACAAGACCGAGCCAGGATGCCTCATAGACCCAACGGCCGGATTCCTTGATATCGGCTACGGTCGGACGGCGGTTCTGCTCGATCTTACGAAGATGCAGGGTAACGAACACAGGACAGTCAAGGATTTCTACGGCCCATTTCTTGAGTTGTCGGGCGGTATAATCGTTGAGCTCCTTATCGCTCTTAAAGTGCTTGTCGCGCCATTCAATATCCATGCCGGAATCGATGACCACAATAAGGTTTGCCCGACGGTCTTCTTCTTTAACCAGTGCTTTGATATCCATGCATTTCTCTAATATGTCTTCACCGCAAGTGATATCTGAGCCGTCCAACAGAGTGAATTTCTCTCCCAAGTCCTCCAACTGTTTCAGGCCGGCTTCCCCTTTCTGCAGCCAGTTATCTATTTGAACCACTGCGGCATCTCCTTCATCACGGCGCTGCTCATACATAACAGGCTTAGAGGATACCGAAATGGGAATGTCCTGGTTCATAGCAATGATGCGTGGGTACACATCGTCGGCACTGTCATCCAAAGTGATGAACACCAGATACAAATGGTTGTCTTCGTTTGCCATGTAGCTCCAGGAAATCGCTGAAGCCAACGCCGTGTTGTGAGTTACTGTCAGGTTTTCCCCTACACAGAAACAATGACTTGCGTTGTTTACTTCAATGCATTGCATAGTTTCAGTGGGTATTTCAACTATCTCTTTGATAGTTTTATACATTCCTGTGCGGTCTTTCAGTTCGTCCCGGAGATTATTGTGTTTGGATGATAAATGAAAGCAGCTGTGCTTTTTATCAACCGCGAATCTGAAGCGCATTGCAGGGAAAGATTCCCCATTACAAATGGCTTCTTTTTCTCTCTTTGTCCATTTTATTCCCAAAGACGAAAGCAATTCGCCAAATGTGTCGTTAATTTTACTAGATTTTTTTTGGACAAATTCGCAAGAACCGCGACCAGTTTTACTCCCCTGGCAATGACCATCAGTATCCATTAATCCTCTTAGCAATTCCATCCTTTGTTCAATAGAGGCGTGAAGATATATAGCAGGGATGTGTTTGTTGCGGATTAAGTTTAGTTCTCTTAATCCTTCCAAGAAAAGATTTTTATGCCCTTTTCCTTCTCCGCCCAAGTTGTAAATCATGCCATGTTCTGATTTTTCGCGTATAGGCTCAGAAACAATCATGCCGCGCTCTTCAAGAAGAGCTTTCAACTCGGGGAATTCTTCATCATTGCACACCATTCTGCTTCCATCAGCCCGTCCATCGCCCAGCCAGAGTCCTAATACATACGGGTCGATAGGCAAAGTTTTTTCTGGGTATTCTAATGGTTTTTGCATCGGAACTCGATAATTGTATCGAGCATATCCGTTGGGATTAACATGCTTGTAATCTTTGAACATGTCTTCCGTGCGAATAACCATTTCCCTATTGTTCGGTTTGTGGCAACTGTATTTATACACCTTCCAGAGATGGTCTGCATCAGCATGCAGTACAGTATTGTCATCAAAGGTAACTTTGTAACATTTATGGTCGTGGAATAACTTTGATTTGCACACTACCGTAGTAGGCTTGCCATCATCGCCCCAAACCTTATCGCCTAATTTAATATCGCCAATTGTTGTCCATTTGCCGCTAGTCAACAGTACCGGTGTCGAAAGACGCAATGCTTTGCCCATGTTGGACTCGCCGGCAACCAAAAACATGCCGCTCTCCAGGCCTTCCATATTTGCATCGAACATTGGGAAGTTCGGGCAACGGTATCCAGCGCCGCGGCTGCGAGCTTTCTGTCGGAATTGCTGCAGGCGGGCAATGTTACGCTGGCGGAGTTCTTCAAGGCTATGCTCGACTTGAACTTCCTCCTCTTTTACTTCTGCTTCGTCTGCCATGTGATTTCCCCCTGTTCATCTATCAAATATGTGCGCCAGATATTCTTGTCATATCCTTTTGCGTGGCGCTCCGCGAGTGTTTTCTGAAGACGGTCTACAACGTCCTGTTGTATGAAGGTGGTTTTAATATCGAATGGTTCCACTACGGGAACATTCTGGTAAGCCGCTTCGTCAATCATCAGGAGTATTATGTCCAGAGCCTGTATGGGATGCATGTTTCGGTATTTTTTCAGCATGTGTCGGAACTGCGCTTCGTCCCTCTTGTCATCTCTGAGCATTGTATACCCGGGAATTTTTTCATAGAAGTAGTCTACCAGATCCTTTATCGTGAACCTTATCCGCATTTCCTGATAGAAGGGGTATTCCTTAAAAGTTCCATCAGAACGGATAACAGGCATTGGGGAAAGAAGCTGGAGTCGCGAGTGGCAGTAATACTGGCCACGGTCCAAAAGGCTTTCATTCCAGGCTTCAGCCGGGATGTCTGCCGGCGTAACAAATCCTTTTTCTCCGCCAATGCTATTTAAGAAACCGAATACTTCAGCTTCTGTTAATCCGCTTTCCAGCATATATGCTATAGTGTGGCGGGTTATTGCCTCTTCTCGGTTAGTGGCAAACGGATAAATACCGACGCATTCTCTGTAATAATATGCCGCTAAGTCCAAAGAATACCCCTCCCTTCATAAACTCTAAGATGATTATAACAAAACCGTTAAGAGATGTCAATACTCTTAACGGTTTTGTCTTTATCGTTCACCTATCGTTTTGAATTTTAGAGAAATGATTCCTTTTTTTATGGGAAGCCGCACATAAAAATCATATACGTTTCGTGGCAAGGTGTGCTGTGTAAGTCCTTTGGACGGCGTAATTTCCGAACCGAGTACGCCATTTTCATAGCTCATATACAACCGGATATCTTCATCTGTGCAGGTAGTTGCATGAATGCCGTTTTGGTCGTGTATAACAATATCGTCACTTATCCAGTCAACGTAACGATTGCGGCTGACCTTAAATACCATATAGCTATCTGGATTGTAATTGCTGTTAAGAAAGTATATATGTTTAAGGCCAAAAGGATATTTGCCGGCCGCGTTCTTGAACTTTGCTTTAATATCTATTTCACAGGAATAAAGTTCTACGGTTTTTTCGAGACATATTCTGCATGCGCCGGCCGATCGCAAATCTACGTCCATGTTGATAGTAGGAAACGTAGACTTTGCCCGGTAATCCTGCATCGTAAAAACACGGACTCCGGTTATATCAAAGCTGCCGGAGATGTATGGCAGTAGTTCTATGGTATTAAACGAAGCAGCGCTGAAAGCCTCATTGGGATTGACGGTAACTTTCAATGTAAACTCTGGGCTGGCCATTTCATCGAAGGCGTTCTCTTTTCCTTTGATTGCATCATGCATGAGCACATGAGAGAAGACTGGGGACACTTCTTCGTCAATATATACGGTGGCATTGTTCTTATATATCGGGCCGACAGCTGTAGAGAGATTGAAAATATTCCTTTTATTAGCCATCGCATAAGGAAGAACCGTAAGGCCATAGGTTTCATATGTGCCATCGACTTTTTCCTGGTCAGCCAGAATGAACGTAGTATTACTGACAGATTCATCCTGCAGCAGTCCCTCGTTAAAACGGCTGATGCTCTCTGCGGCAAATTCCATCGCATTGCTGAATATGCTCAGCTGTTTATCGAGTTCAAGCTGCATTGCGCTGATATTGTTCTGCAGAGTATCTACTCTTGTTTCTGTTTTCTCCAGTACATCCATCAACTGCTTAGAAGAAAGCTTTGGTATCATTCATTGATATCTCCTTCTGTTTTTAGTTTGAGTTTTAGGAGGCTGTTCAGCAGCCCGTCAGTTCCAATAAGTTTGTCAGACATATCTTTAAGTTTTTTGTCGCTTTCTCCAAGCAAACCAAACTCCCCATTCGTTACTTTCTTGGTTGAATACCTTACTTCATTAGCCAGCTGCAGGATGCTGATAAGGAGTTTATCATATTCATACGGGCCGCGATATCGGATATTGTAATGTATCATGGGTCTACCTCATCAAACAGTGATTGTTCCTTAACAGCTATCATTTCGATATATGGCTCTTTATTGTTCATTTGCCGGATCTTCACGCTCAGTTTCTTTGTCTCTGCGTCTTTACCTGCATATTCTTCAATCCGGAAATCGAAGATGTCGGGATCTGCTTGCGGATAATAGAGCGTGTCATTCTTTACAACTCCCCGGCGGCAGACAGCGTAGATGATGCCATCTGTATTTATGTTGAAAGCAAAGTTTTCAGCGTTATATTCAAACGTCACGAGCTGATGTCCCGAAGGTGCGGGGATAGATGTGCCGGCAAAGTTCTGTGATAGAAGTTCATGCGTAAAATCCATATCGATATATGTAGCATCTACTACGTAGAATGACACCTTTCCCTTGGGGCGTGTTAAGGCTATTGCCTGTTCTTTTTCTTTTTCGTAGTAAGATTCTATAGCACCGTCTACGTGGCAGATTTTATTCCGGCCGCCATATATGACATATTTGTTGTTAATGGCTGGAGTAAAGCCGGATATTTCCATAGGAAACGTAGAGTTCCTTATTACATCTTCCGGAAGCTCATATTGAATCTGTCTATACGCCGCCTCTCCTGGTATATCTATATAATCATGATTCAGACTGTAAGCGCTGCAGCTAGTATCATTCAGGTAGAAAGTCACATCTTTGATGTCAAAATCTCGGCCAGCGATGTGAAATGTTATCTTGCTTCCTTTATTTACTTCAACCTTTCCCAGGTCATAGCTGCAATAGAAGTTTGAAACTACTGGAGAAAAGCCATTTCCTTGGAAGAAGATAGTCTTGCCCGTCGATACGCCGCCGGCTTCAAATTCCGCTTTACGGCTGTATTTGTTTGCATAGGCCTCCATCTGGGTCAAGTGTGCATCTATATAAGCTTTGGTGTCGTTATATTTCTTTACGCTATATTCATACACGAGCTTATAGAGAATCAGCAAATCCTGGTATACAGCCAGAAAATCTGCATTGAAACGTTTGACATCAAGAACATCGCCTTCTTTTATATCCGCATGCTGAAAAAGAGCAAGCTTAGTGTCTATATCGGCCAACCGTTTATCTATAGTTATACGGTCAGGAAGTATTTCGGCGGCCACCATGGAAGAGGCTATCCTGTCGCGCATATATTTGAGTTTTTCTATTTCGTCACTATACATTAGGATACTACCTTTCCAATACATACTTTTAGATTGCTAAGATAAGGTGTCTCGCCGCCCGGTGCAGGTTTTATGAGAACCTGGAGCACCGCGCTTTTAATGGGTTCTTTTATGTGTTCTACATAACTATCGTTCACGGTGTAATCAGAGAAACGGATGATCTTAATTCCCTGGCGGCCGGCATTTATGGGAACTACGTCATAGTCGATGCCATTTACCGTAAGTGTATATTTGAAGTATTCCTGCTCTGGATAATGATGCGGGATATATTCATTGGCGAATACCGCGATACAGTCGACCGGAGATGCAACCATATCCAGCGTGCTGATTTCGCCCGTTGAATACCCGGCATCGTATGGCCGTATCTGATTTATGATTATTGCATGCCGTTTTATTGTCGGGAATGTATTGCCTTTATCATCGCATACGATATCATCCGTGACACCATTACTGCGGAAACGGATCTTTAGATATTTAGTGTTCGGGAAAGCTATGATTCCTGTGCCATATGCATAGTTGGGATCGTTGTACTTGGCGTCAGGATCGTTGATATGGATCTCTTTTGGTAGAGTAGATTCGTAAGTAAGGCCATTGTCATAGCTTACCAGAACATCCTCTACGATTACATCACTATCAGTATCTATCTTAATAGCATTTATCTCTTTAGAGGCTTTTAAGGTTATTGCCGCCCGAGCCTCTTCATTGTCGCCATTTACTGGAACGGGTGCTGCCTTATGCGCCTTGGCGGAAGTATAGCGGGAATATTCCCATCTTGTGAGCGTACTATCATCCGTCAGATAACTGTCCTTGCTTTCTACGGCTCCCTGGACATTATCATTTCCATCGATACCATTCCCTGATACATCTACGACTTTAAGCGATATGTCATCGCTGGTTTTTCTCTGTATGCTGCCAGTGAAAGAATTCTCGATCCAGCCGTAGTTGCCGTTGACATTCGTGCCGACGTAGGAACGCACCGTCGAGAAATCCGGGAACTGGCCGCAAATAGCATTGATGTCTTTGATACGGTCATGCTCAACCTGAATCTGCTGTTCCACCGCTTCCAATCTCAAGACCATATTGTTAATAACACTGGCGTAGCTGTTTGCCGTATTTATCAGCTCGCTCTCCAGTGAAACAAAATCTATAGAAACATCACGAAGAGCACTATTGATGGTATCTTTAATAGGCTCTGCTTCCGGGTGAATAGAAAGGCCTTCAAACGTAGGCGTCTGAATATCTTTCTGATATATCTCAAGACCGCGGGCATAGTTGCCCGCATCGATTTTCTCTTGCGCATATTCTTTTCGGATTGCGTCTATTCCTACATATTCCAAGCGGTATCACCTCCATGTTTCAAAATAACCAATGACTTTATGGTAGCCGGAGCGTTTTTACTGCATCGTTGTACAACTTTTATTTTTATCTTTTTGTTTTGAGGATAATATATGTGCGATAATTTTTCAGGGGTGTAGCTTATCGAGTAAGAACCGTCTGCAGCCAGGCTGTTAAGCTGCTCATATGCTATATTAGTCTTTTTGCCGTCTTTATAAATAACTATAGATTTTGAGATGTCTGGTTTGAATCTGGTGGCAAGGCCCGGAAAGATCTTTTCTTCCGAGATGCTTTTCTGCTCTACTGGCAGGATAGGAGTTTCCGTTACGCCATCCAGGATTGAGTATTCGACATTTGCATTACCCGTGACACTAACAGATAGCTCTATGTACGAGCAGAGATTCAAATCTATCTCTTTACTGATAAAGCCGTTCGTTTTGTTTGGTGTGCTCCTGTTTATCATGATACTGTTGATTCCAAATATATATTTCCGGCATGGAACCAGTTCATGTTTATATTCTGTTTTTGCACTGTCGTAGGCAGAGATATCTGCTTGTCCTGGCATCCGAGGCATAACGGCCTCAGGGTATCCGCTGTTTGCGTTGATAATCCTGGTATCGATAAGATTGCCAGGAGTATACCTGAGGGCTGTGCCGCCAAGCGATTCTATAACACCATCGCGGCTGGCAAGCAATAGTGAGCTACTATCAATTTTTTTGTTTGTTACTTTGTTTATGTACTCATAATCAGACATTAAGTTTCCTCCGCTATCTTTATGTTGCGGTTACGTGCATCCTGATTGTATTTATCCCATGAGCCATATACCGCATTCATTGCTGTTGATAGGTACTTTTTTTCAGAATCAAGCAGAGATTTTTCCATTTGCTTGATGATTTGACCATCATCAAGATGTACGTTGAGATTTGAATAGAAAGCAAGTCCGTCTGACGTGTTATAAGACAGAGCATCCGTATAATAAGAAGCCGATACATAGTCTTTACATACAAGATCAAACTTGATGCCGATAAGTTCCTGGGGCGTGAAATACCCGTTTGCTACCTCCAGCGGTACTTCGGCATGATTAGCAAGGGTGCCGCGGACATTCTTGATTTCAGCATTGACGGATTCAATGGATAAGTAATTTACGGATGCGCTTTGAACGAAGTCTATGGTGACAGTTTCTGTCAGCCCGTTTTTCAGGTTTTCAGAGGTTATGTAGGTTGCCAGTCCAGGCTTTTGCCGCAGCAGATTCTCATAGCTGGAATTGTAGCAAGGAATCGTTGAGCTGCTACTGACGTAAGCTATCGTCGGCGTGTTCAGCAAATTCGTATCCATTACCAGCCCTGCTTGCTTTACCTGCATTTTTGTGATAACCGAACCATCGCGATCACGGATTATGCTGCCGTCATCCTGCATGGGAACCATGACGGCTACTGAACTGTCGTCATGATAAAGGTCTACGGCATCTTCGATTATCTTCATGCTGTCGCGCAGCTTGTTTTCTTTTTCCTCAATTTTGAGCTCGGCATATTTTCGTGCAAACTCATCGATATCCTGGATTAACCGGATTTTCTCATATAGGACATTGAGTTGATATTCTATTTGCTGGCAGGCTAGATTGTAGCTGTCGGCATCCATCTTGTCGGTGAAGTCCTGGGGAAAATTTTTGTTTTCTTCCCTGACATAATCCAGCGCTGCATTGACATCTTCTATATTATTTATCAATGTAAACACCTCAAAGGTATATTACCTAACGGCTTCTACATAATGCAAAAGCCGCCCGGAGGCGGCTCATATTAGTAGGTTATCGTATATTCATGATTGGACTGGGAGCCGATAATGACAAAACCATTGTTCAGCCCATAGCAATCTTCGATAGAATTAATCAGGGATTCGTTAGGACATTGGCTGGTTGCCATGATGTCCGCAATTTTAGTCTTTTCGACGGCAGACAGCTCGCGGGAGCTGATTACTTTTACAGTCATAGGGTTCTCCTTATACATTAATACAACGATCGAGAGAGAGGCTCAGGTCCTTAATAGCACCAGCCATAACGTAAGAGGTGGTACCATATTTCTTGTCTGGCAGTTCAACCAGGTTGTTGTTACAAGATTTCTTCCAATAGATTTCAAGCTCGAATTTGTTATAGAGACGATTTACCGTGCTCTCATTATTCTCAGGCATGTTCAGAGGAGCTTCGAAAATCAAACGATTGGAATAACGTCTGGAACCATCTGCGCGGTCCGGCATTACGCAGGTAAGAGGCATTTCATAGCGGTCCAAGTATTCCGTAACCATTTCACAAAGTTTCGGATCCCAGGTTTCCTTAGATGCTTTGATAGCTACCTTATAACCGATAGGATAGACTGGCGCATGTTCGTCTGCATAAAGACCTTTCTCCAGTGTGAGGTTTAAATCGTTTATGCTGTCGACTTTACGGATCTCTGTACCAATTACTACCGTTTCTGCGCTGTTAAGTGGTCCAGTTCCATATGGTTCTTCCTCTGTGACGTTGATGCTGCATCCATCGATATGGCTGCCGCCCATTCCGTCAGCAAGATGGAACATACCCTCACGGTTTACACGAAGCATCAGGCGAGCGTAGGAAGAACGGATCGGTTCCGGTTCTCTCCATGCTGCCGTGTAGATACCGTCAGAATAAGGCGTAAATTCTTTCTTGACCGCTTTCAAAAGCGTTACTCCATAGTAGAGGTCATAAGAGTTTACGATATCGTCTGTATGAAGCGGTGCAGGATCCTTTTCGTCATAATGATAGGTTATGTTGTTGAGCTGTAAGTCGCCATTCGTAACGGTATTCAGGAACTCTACATCGTAGTAATTGTTTTCATCCAGGGTGTCAGGATCGTCACATTTTACAATCATGCAATAACGAAGCGGGATGCCGGAGGAATCATCGCCGCGCAGGCACGGATAGCAATCCGGGGATGTCAGGCCATAATTCGTACCTGTATCTTGGGACGGATCGTAGAAATCGAAAGAAACGATATGATCGTCAAGTACGGCTGATACAATGAGAGGCTGGCTTTTGGCTACGGTGAGATCTGCAAGAGTTTCTCCAGCCTTCGTTGTGCCGCCATTCTTAACAGCTTCGTTCCACTTATCGATATCTCGTTCGTTAATGATATAGCATGTAAGCGACCCCGGGTTATTATGAGCGCGGACCAGGATATCCAGTTTTGACAGGTAACTGTTCTGCATCTGTTTCGGAATACGGAACGTATAGCCATAGCCGGGATTCGTTTTATCCAGGCGCAGGAATTTACTGTATGTATCATCTGTGAATCCGCTGTACATAGCCTGTCTTTTATCAATCGACTCATTAGCAGCCTGCCCGAAAGAATATTTACCGTTCATCACTACGCCTTTGGAGCGCATAATGATAGTGTCTTTGTCGATATCGAACGTAGCCTCGTTTACCAGCTTCAGCGTGCGGCCATCTACATCTTTCTCTGCTACGGTAACGATACATTGTTTGGACATATCTGCAGTTTGGATAAAGAGGTGGTCGCCTTCTGCTGTCTTGCGGTACAAATCATCAGGGACAATCATACGCAGACGCGGCATAGCAGCAGATTTCTCCGGTACGATGCCGACGATTTCACTGACATGTCTCGGATCACTGGTGCGGAATGCATCGTAGAAACCAGAATACGGAACATAAGCATCGATGACGCCACGCTTAGCGAGTTCTGCGCGGAGCTGATAAAGCTCGTCACGCAGTTCGATAAACTCGCGTTCATTGTTTTTAGCCAGGCCGTTCTGGCGCTCTGTAAGCTGATCGCCGGATTTCACGGTAAAGAAGTTTTCTGCCGGCTGGCCGCCAAGATGGTTAGCGTTATAGACAGTATTACGGTCGACAGT
>Ga0256405_10010729_pt1 | contig 11965 bp, 6 predicted proteins | sample RumenRJG_02DNA_FD_189096 | JGI IMG/M metagenome (GOLD analysis project Ga0256405, IMG submission 189096) | Bovine rumen microbial communities from Lethbridge, Alberta, Canada - RJG_02 | ecosystem: Host-associated > Mammals > Digestive system > Stomach > Rumen | place: Canada: Alberta | collected...
TTTAGCTTATAATTTTTGATACCTTCTCTATTTATTGTATTAAGTAAGTCAAATAAAATAAAAAGCCCTTATTCAGGGCTTTAGTTGTATACTTATATGCTTAGATACCCTATGCAGCTAGGTTACGTCTACCAGATAAGTATTCTAATACTAATAAATCTGTCTTAAATAATCTCATTAAAGCTAAGCAGTCTTCATATAAACCAGTTTTAAAATATGTGTTTAAGACTCTAGTTAATTCTTCTGCTCTAATTTCTTTAAAAAATTGTTCTTTATCTTCTAATTTTTTTCCATATAACAAAATTTGAGTAAGTAAGCAAGATAGTGTTGTAATTGCTTCTTGTGGGTCTTCAATTTCTTTTAAAATATTAGTGTATAATGGAGATTTCTTTTGGTTATGACTTTTTCTCAGCATTTCATAGAAATTACTAGCTTCAAGACCTTGATTTTCTTGAATAAATTTTAAAACTTCTAATGGGATATCATGAGATATTAGAAGCTTTTTCATGTATGGGTCAATATTTTTAACTCCTGCGTCTTCTAACTTAACTAAAATTGATAAACAATCATTTTTTGTAATCATATTATTTCCTTTCAAATATTATATTAGTAGTTTTCTGTAAAATCTTTTTTGTCATCAGCCTCTTCTGGCGTTGGAAGGTCTGTGTCATCTTCAACTAAATGCTCTTCATTTAATTGCATACTTCCTGCTTCTGCATTAAATGTTTCAGTAGCGATAGTTGACATGCCTAGGTCTAAATCTTCATCTTCTTCCTCTTCAGATGCAGCTGTTTCAGTTTCAGTAACAGTAGGCTCTGCTTCAGCAGTTTTAGCAGCTTCAGCTTCTGCAGCTTCTTCTTCAGCTGCTTTTTTCGCAGCTTCCTGAGCAGCTTTTATTTCCTTATCTAATATAACATTAATTTCATCACCTAAGTTTAAAGGTCTAATTAAATTTTTAACAATTGTTAAGTGGTCTGCTTTGTCTTCAACATCATTAAATAAACTTATACTATTATTTACAGCAGTAATTCTATCACTAAAATTGGATCTAAAATCTAATTCTTCTTGAGTTAGTGGAGCTCTCATTTTTAATACAAAGTTATTTAAGTATGCTTTACAGCCTTTATTCAATAAAAATAAGTTAATAATATCTGTAATTGCTTGTAACAATGTATTTTGGATTCTTTTAACACCTTTAGCGTATACACTAGATATAATACTTAATGATGTTCCACCATTAAAACCTGCACCATCTTCTGTCCATCCAAAGTACTGTTTTGGTATACCATAAGATGAATAAAATTTATTATTCCACCAGTCTAAGTCTGTTAATTGTTTTGGGTCATAATCACCACCAACAGAATCAATCGTGATTGAACCTTGACCATTATGAGTTGCATAATAGATAAAGTTATCTACAGCACTTGGACTAGTGTATTCTGACATGGAACTATTTGGATTATAGGCAGTACGTTGTTCAAATAATTCTTTAACTCTTCTTAATGTTTGTTGAACTTGTTCTTTTGGCATATCACCAACTTCAACAGCAACTTTTCTAACAATACCTGAACGAGTTAAACGGCTTAATAAAACAGCAGCTTCAAGTAACGCTTTTTCTCTCCAAATTTTATATGAATCATATAATAATGATTTGCCACGTTTTACTGTATATGTTTGACTACTATTGTTTGATGGAATACCCAATTTTTTATTAGTAGATAAATCATTAGTATCTTCATAAAATAAATCAACAGTTTCTGGGAAACGAGACACGTTATCTTCTAATGCAGCATGTACAAAATCATCTGCTTGATAAACATTAACATCACTAGCTTTATATCTGAAATTAAAGCTATTATTACTCATTAAACCAGTTGTCCCACCAACATAACTAGATTGGTCAATTGGATTTGGAGTATTTGGAACCTCAATGAAACCAAATGTTTGTCCATATTTAGTTAATTCAAACATAGTACTTGGGTCAGGGACCATTTCAACATAATAGCTATATGGTTCATTTGCCTTATGCATTACTAAGTTTACATCTTCATTTAATGTTCTATTTACTTTATTAATGTGCTCATAGCTAAATAACTTATCTACATAGTCTGATTCTCTATAAAGTCTTAAATAAACATCACCATATTTAATTAAACAGTATGCTCATTTGTCAATTTGTTTATCAACATTCATAACATTAAGTAAATAATTGACAAATTTACTAATTTTAGGGTCATTAGCTTCACACCAAACAATATGACCATTATCAGCTGCCTCACAAACATCATCAGTATAAGTTCTAACAATAGACGATACCGCTGAATCTTGGCACATAGTATCAATTAAAGTGTAAACTTGATCTCTAGCATTTGAAATAGACGTAAAATGTTCTAATGATGTTATATCTAATTTACTAGAAAGCCCAGCTTCAATAATAGTGTCTGCTAAACGATGTTCCGTATCAATATCTAATTTGGTTGTGGAATCCAGTACCACTGGTTTTGCCTGATTACCAACTAAAGGATTTTTTGGTTTTCTTGGCTTTTTTGTTGTTTGTTCTGCCATATTTTTACCTCTTTTAATTATATATTAATTAAAAATCTTAGCTTATAGTTAATTTAGCAAATTGGCCATATATTAGCCAATGATAATAATACCATCTGCCAGATCTTTTAAACGTTCATATTCTTCTTTTTGCCTTTTGCGTTCTTGAGAATCTAAGAAATCAAGTTCATTATAAGCGTCCATGTATGCTTTTTTAAGCTCTTCTTGATAATCAATAATTAATTGTTTTTTATCTTTTTCTTCATTTTTATTCATGCTGACGTTTAGAGATGCATCAATATTTTCGCCGTAGTTATACGCATAGTCTTCAGCATATGTTGAGGCATTTCATAATGCGCCAACAACAGCATCAATTTGGTCTTTACTGCCAGATTTACCAGCATTAGGGTGTTCAATATGTCCGTCGGACAATCTTTCAAGGCCTAAAACTTCCTCAGTTAAAAAATCACATTTGTCATATACTTCAAGTCGTCTATCACCCATAGTTGTTTTGAAGTACGCATACTGTGTTTGCTGTCTGGTTGTATTATCTACACGGTCAACAGAAACTACTTTAACTTCAAAACCATCAGACTTCAGCTCTTGTTGCATTTGAGTACTTTGGAAAGTATCACATGAAATACCTTTAATAGCAAAGCCTTGGTCCCTTAATCATCTAATAAAATTTCTATGCTTTGCAAAGCTAATGTCAAATCCTTTAGGAGCTTTAATAGAAACAGAAAATGCAACTCTATAATACATTTCTCTACTGTTATCTTCTCCTTCTACTTTTGGTCTTTTTCCTGTAATCCAAACACCAGCAATACCAGTTTTATCACCTTTACCTTTTTGACCAGATGACATATCTAAATGAATAAATAAAGGTCTAGACCTCCATTCTGCTGGCACTTTATTTAAATCAAAAAAATTTGCATATTGTGCTACATCGTTTGGGTCATTGCCGACTTCAATAATTTCTTTTGTGAATGGATTTTCATATCTGCCAGTTTTAATGCTTTTTCAGATTTGGCCAGAAATATATTTAGTAGCAGAAGCCGTAGAGATACCTGCAATATCAGTAAGGGCTAGCTCTAAGTTATCTTTAAATTTTTCTAAGTATCCACTTGGAACATCTATAATTCTTGCATAGCCTTTATTTCGATATTCTTTAACAGTTTCTTCATCAGCATCTTCAGGGAGTAGCTCATTTGGCAAATACCTGTCCCCAATAGCAACTTTAAATCATTTACCAGTAACTTTTCTATCATCTACTACCCATTGTGGCTCATCAACAATAAGAGTTGTTTTACTTGCATTTTTCTTTTTTGTTTCAATATAATCATCAAGGAATGATTGGTCTGAAGCTTTAGAAGAAGCAATTATATTTAATGTAGGAAGAAATTCACCACGAAGAAAACGAGATGCCATACGAGCATCGACTTGCGAAATGAGTTGCTTTAATTTTGCTTTTTGCCTTTCAATATTATTTCCAATACCGAAGTTAACTTCATCTGAAAAATTGCAATTATGAGTTATGATTTCAGAAGTAGCTGTTTTAATTAAAAAGTTATGGTATGGCGCTGCATTAATTACATCATAGTATTGTTTCTCGGATGCTAATGTAACTTTTTTAATTGATTTAATCTTCATCTTTCTTTAGCCTCCAAGTTAAATTATCTATAATTTTTTGAAATTTTTGTTTGATACGAACCCCATAATTATTAGTTTGAATTTTTCTAATTGTGCTTTCAGATACTGTTGGAAATTCTAGCTTTAACACTTGCATTAAGTCATCTCGACATTGATAATCTATATTATTATATGTATAAATATAAATAGCATGACCGTTTTTACTACCACTAATTTTATTGCCTTGCTTATACATAGGATTTTTGGTTCCAGTACATTGCTCACTTCTTAATTGACTCAATGCTTGCTTATCCTTTATATTATATGTTGAGCGTTTGCCTTGGCCATAGCTATATCCATCTGGCAAAGGGTCATCTTTTGAGATATAATAACAATTTTTGCCATTAGTAATAGCAACTTTTCCTTTAGTTCCACATATAAATGTTTCTGGTTTTTCTAAAGAGCGCTTTTTTGCTGCCTCACTATAGTGCTGCTTTTGTATTTCTGTACGTTTAATACCTTTAACCCAAGTGTTTTTCCCCTTGAACTTTTTAGATATCTCCATTAATTTCTCATTAGTTTCTTTGGTTAAACCCTTATTCCAAGGTGGTTTTTTATTTATCTCACTATTTATACGCATAACATTTGCTTGCATAGTTCTAATTTTTTTATAGTCATCTGCTGTTATTATGTAGTTACGTTTAGTTTTGCCTTTTGGAAATGCCATCATGCTCCAAGCAAGAACAAGTTTACTATTAGTTGGATTTTCTAATGCTAATAGCTTATGTGCAATAAAATGTTCGTCTGGATACAGCCAAATACAATTTTGATTTTTTGAGTAGCGATTAAATGTGCCGTTCGCTTTGTCACCTTTTCCACCTAAGCATAAAGGTACAATATGATGCTTTTCAAAATAAGTATTTTTATCTATATTCCATTGCCCACGAGTATTAATGATATTTTGTATAAATTCATTATATGTAGTAAAGTGCTCAGCAATCTCATCAGTATCGGTTAAGTCTTTGGCCATTTTATATTCGCCATTTACTAGCTTAAATTTATGATATGCTGTGCATTTAATTATAGTACCGTCTTCAAGCTCAATTTGATATTCTTCATTAGTTCTTACTGTTGGCACAACAGTGCAGCTATCACTTATTACAGTCTGCCCAGCGTCATCTATAGAAATAACATTAATAGACTTATCTGCTAAATCAGATAGCTTAGCATAGCCTGTAGTTGTTTTTATTATAGTATCACCATCTAAGCAAAATAATGCACGACCTATAATTTGATTATTACTAGAACCACAAATAAATTCAATGTGTTTTTCTGGCACATAGTTCATATTAGTAGTACCATGCATCTCACCATGGGCCATAAACCATTCACTAGCTAATACCATTTGGTTCATTTTATCAACCGCCACTCCGCGTGCGTTCTCAATTGTGATGTTTAAGAGCGAAATACTAATTTTATCAATAGGCTGCATTCCATAGTATAGATATGGGTCTTTCATACAAAGTAATCTGTAGAGCATATATAATTGACAAATAACAGCAAATGTAGATTTACCTATACCGATAGAGCCAGTTAATATAATTGTGTTATATTTTGTGGTTAGATTATCAGGGAATACATCAGCAAGTTTTTCTTCCCAATATGGAAAGAGTGTAAACCTTCCATCTTTATCATATAAAGCATTTCCAAGATATTTTCTATCATGAAGAAAAGTATGGATATCTACAGGAATTTCTTCAAATTCACTGTATTTTAAAGTACTCAAAAGTTCAGAGTTGCCATTAGCTGCAACTTGTTTTAAGATATCTAGCGCCACTTGTCTTTCTTCTGGCGAAAGTTTATTTAAAGCATCTATATATTTATTATCCATATACCACTTATATTATACAATACTTATATTTATAATTTTTCTTCTTGCTCTTCTTCCTTCTTAGCTCTACCCCCTTTTCCATTCACGGGGTTTTTATTGCTGCCTGGTCTATATTGGCCACGTTTTCTGCCATATTCATTAATAGCATCAATTAATCCTTTTGATGAATCTAAATATTTATCATCATCAACTAAGTCTTTTTCTACCATTTCGTCTGCTAAAATGCCATATAATTTTGGAAATATAACTTTTAAGAATGGCTTTTGCAAGTTTTCTTCAGCATAATGTATATAATTATTTATAACACTTGCCACTTTCATAATTCAGTTACCATTAGCTAAGACTAATAAGATATGTTTACAGCCTCTTCCGTCCATATCATTTGGATTTCTAATTCCTTTTCCTGGACCTGGATCAGCCGCACTATCATCTACTGATACTTTATTAATAATGTCCCGATGGGCAAATGTATAACGGAAATCTGGGCAACTACATTTAACATAAACATTAGCAGTATTAAATACTTTGGTTAATGCTTGAACTATTGTTCTATATTCGAGCTGATTTTTATTATTTTTAATATTTTTTGCAATTTCTGTTACAACTCCATCCATTTTAATAGTTACATTATATGTATCTGTCTCACCAATAACTGGAATATGCACAATTAATTGGTCTTCTTTAAAAAATGAGTTCATATCAATTTGATTGTAGTGTTTTACTGTATTAGCAATATGTGACCATTTTTTTCTTTCAAATCTATTTTTGCCACGTGTTTGATTTTTATATTGCCCTGCATTTCTAGATTTAGCGATTAAAGTAGTTCTTGTATCTTCATGCAAAACTAAGCCTTCTGTAAGCTCTAAATTACCTGAAATATAATAATATTTTATATCCTCTATAGCACGTTCAGCTAAGCCATATCTTTTTTTATATTCAATTTGTTGTTTGTCATCATATGTTGCTATCCAAAGTGGTCATTCTTCAGTAACATATTTAGCGATTGCTCCTATAAAGCTCTTTAAAGCTATATATTGAGCTTCTTTTAATTCTTTTTTTGGAATATAAATACCTTTAAGTCCTTTTCCTGAGTTTCAGCATGTAATTTTAACAGCTCTTGCTGTATTTATCATAAACTTACTGCCATCATTTAGCATATTTATATCATCAATACCATATTTTTGCGAAATGTAGTTAGCAACATTGATATGTTGATGATTTGGAGCTCCACCACAAGTATCTAAAAAATGGCCATTTTGTAACAAATAAGTTGCATCTATAGATACTGGATCACTTGTATAGCCAAAATGTTGAATAACATCTTTATAAATTATACTTGCTTGCTCTTGTGTCATATTAAGTCTCCTTAAAAACAGTTCTCAGTATAATTTAGCAAATGAATTTAATAAATTAAAATAAAAAAGCCCAGTTTAGGGCTTATTTTACTTTATTTAAGACTATTTAATTAAGCTATTTTACTTTAATTCTACCAGTTATATCATAGTATCTTGCAGGCATACCTCTATAAGGCATTTTACTAAAATCATATTTACCTGCTGTGCCTGTTACTGATTCAATATAATCTTGTTGTCTCAACTTAGATAAGATATGCTGATAGTCTTCTTCTTTAATATTATATAAATTAAATAATCCATTTTGTTGAATAATAGGTTGGCTATGAGTTAATTGACTAATTTTAATAATGTAGTTTCTTCTATCTTGTTCAGGTAACATAATATTATTTATGTCTTCTTCTAAGGTTAATCTTTGCTCAATAGTCTCAGTTTTAAGTTCTTTTAATTTATCCAGCAATCCAGCATTTCTAACTTCCTTAAAGACCGCATTTTCAATTGAGAACTCGCCACCATCTTTTCCATGTATTCCTTGATGACGAAGTTCATATATATCATTAAAAAACTCATCAATTTCTGTTTCTATATCTTCATTTGCCATATCTTTTTTATTAATAATTTTTTCAGCCCTTTCAACCCAAGGCTTAGCTGCTTCATCAACAGCTTCTTGATTTACCTCAGGTACATATGAAGGCTCTGGGTATTTAATCCATTTATTATCTTTTATAGAGTAGATACCACCACTAACTACTGGGTTACCGTCAGTTTCAACATAAATTTCTACAGGTATTCCATAGAATGAAATATCAAATTTGTGTTCAAAAAGTCTACGATATGCATTATATAGTTTTGGATATAGCTGTTCTGGGTCATTTAAGTTTTCAACGTCTGCAACAATATGTATATCTGCATCACTTTTGTCTGTGTAATTATAGCTTGCATTTGAACCTGCTAAAATGATATCTTTAATGTTTAACTTGACATCATCTTCTGTCAAAATTTTCATGAACTCATCAACAATTTCATTTGTTTTTGCTAAAATTTCAGGTTTAAGCATATTATTAGCATCAAAAAGCTTTGGATTTAAAGTGTCATGCTTTTCTAGCTTTTCAGTCACACTATTAACATTTACTGCAATATCTTTTAAAGTATCTGCAATTTCTTGATTGCTAATACATTGTTGAATAATCTTTTTAAGCTTCTGATTAATCTCTTCCTTTGTTAATGTAGCAGCTGTAACTTTTTGTATTCTAGTTTTAATTGTATCTGCAAGCTCAGGCAATTGTAATACAACTGCAAATATTAAATATATAATAAGTTTTCTCATGGCATAGCCAGCTTTTATTGCCAGGTGCACTAAATTATTAATATTTTGGTTGGCTAATACAGCTTTAGCATCTTCTAATGTAAAGTCTTCTTTAGTTAATATAATAGCTTCTCTTTGAATTTGTGGTTGCACATTTGTAGTGTTTGATGCAGCAGTTGTAGCTGGTTGCACAGCAGCTTGTTTAGCATTAAGTAAGCCACGGTTACGTAGTTCATCTTCTATAATATCTAATGCATGATGGAGACCATGTTGAACACAAATTTTTTGATTAAACAAGAGTTTATCATCAGAAGCAGCTTTAGCATTAAAACCACGAGTACCATTCTCTAGCTCAATCATTTTATTTAGCTGATCAGTATAAACTAATTTAGCTTCATTTAATGTTATACTCATTCTCTTTCACCTCTCGTAGCTTATTCTTTATCAATACTATCTACTGCTTCTTTTGCACTTAATTCAAGTCTTGCAGGAATAACAAATTTTCTATTGCAAGCATCACAGCATTTGCCGTCTTCTTTGACAGGCGCTGGGTTATTTCCATAACCTTCACTTTCTTCTCCACAAATGCAACAGGTAAATTTCATGGCTTTTTCTTTGCCTTCTTTTAAAACTTCACCATAAGCATCGATATCTGGGAAATCTTGATCTAATTCATGCTCAGCGTTATCTTTAGAGCGCTCCATAAAATGAATCATGTTGTCAAAAAGTCCTGCTATAACCATACCAACGTATAAGCTACTAATAACTTTTGAATGTTCTTCATAGGTATCTTGTTTATTTTGGCTACGGCTTGCTGCTTTGCAGTCAGCTAAAAACTTTTTAACACTTTCTGGTGCATTTTCAATAAAGTCTTTAAATTTTACATCTGCAATTGAAAAAATTAAGTCAGGACGTGTTTTTTCATTGGCATCATCAAGCTCCCTAAATTCTATATCTCCATCTCTTATATCTTTAATAGTAGAGATAATTTCATTATATTCATAATCACATTTTTCAATATCTTTTTCAGAAACAAAGTCAGAAGGTACTCCAGACTCAGAATGAGGAACTCTAAACACAATACTTTCTACATTATTCATAAGCCAATCTTTTACTTCTTCATTATCTTTGTAAGCACTAATTACTGAAGCTAATGACATTTTTCTAGTGTTTCTATGTGAGTCTTTTCTAAGATTTGCATTTGCAACTTTTGCTTCTGCTTTATAGTCTTCAAGCCATGTGTTAAGTAAATTCAATAATTCTGGTGCATAGCCTCTATCCCAGAATTCTAAGCTATATTTATAGCCATTTTCATCTTTTCCACCAAATAAGAAGGTAGTTGCATGAACACTAACTCCATTTCCTTTGCCATATTTTGGACTGAGCATAAATGCTAAATCCCCATGGTCATCTACATATACTTTTTCGATATAATATAAGCTTCCACTTTTACTACCAGTTTTATTTCCAAAGGAGTCTCTGCTATCATGTTGTTCATATACTGATTTTCCGATTAAATTAGGACTTAAGCGTGTAGCATATAATTGGTTGAACACTTTTTTAGCTACTTGGTCTTTAAAATCTGGCGTAATTTTTGCTTCACATAGTGTTTGGGCTTCTAAATCTTCATGAGTTGGTTTACGTACCTTAATTTCTTTGTCTTTTAAATCAGCATCAGTTAATCTGTCTTCATACTCATCTTCAAAAGCTGCATCTGATACTGTATCTATATTTCTAAATTTTTTGCGCTCTTCTTCATGCTTAACAAATAAATCATAGTCCATAACTTTAACATGGTTCTTATCATATAAAATGCCATCATCATAATAGTAAATAATATCCTTTGGGGTTAATAAATGGACATCATCATGGTCTGATAATGACTTAAGTGAGTATACAGAGCAGTTTTCGTCTCCAACTTCAACTAAAGCTTTAAGAATTTCTTCTTTATTTGAACAGAATATATTTTGTGGTCTAACATAATAACGTTTGACAAGACGTTTAGCTTCAGTTAAAGTAGTATGATTTTCTAAGCTTTCATAGTAATCACGGTCAGCTCAGTGGTCTGCAACATAGTCTTCACACATTTCATAGCATTGTTCTAGGAAATCTTTTGATTTTACTATATTACATAAATCACCAATAGTTGTTGTGTGTGAATCTATATAATCAACAGACGTATCATGGCTATTATCAATATAAGCTAGTAATGAGCTATCTTCATTGTCATCAACAAATGAAAATTCTATATCTTCTGCATTAAATTGCATATAGCCATCATCATATTCTGTTTCATCAATCATTTTTTGAAGCTTTGGTGCAGCTTCTTTTTGTCTATCCCAGTAAAATTTTATAATATCATTAACTAACTCTTCTGAAGGTATATTTGCTAATATAACTTTAGAGCTTTCAAGTTTTGAGCAGTAATCTGCTTGTGCAGTTTTTAAGTTTTTTTCTATCTCTTTATATTCTTGTTTTGCTTTATCATACTCTGCATAAGCTGCTTGTACTTTTTTAGTATGTTCTTCCTTTTCTGGAATAAGGGTATCTTCGTATTCTTTTTTATATTTATCAGCTAGTTCTATTAAATCTTTAGCTGTAGTTGTTAAAGTGTCTATTTGTTGTTCAAGTTCTTCAGCTTCAGCTCTATATTTATTGGCAAGGTCAGCTTTTAAACGGCTTCCACCAACAGTTCCCTGTGGGTCCCACTCGTCTGCTGAATATTGATGAAGTTCTTTATAATCTTTTTTGGCTCTTTCTAACTTTTTATTTAGTTCAGCAAGCTTTTCATTGTATTCTTTATACTTTTTAGCAAAGTCTTCATAATTTTTATTAAGAAAATCTTCAAAACTTTGTGATGCTATAAAGCTGTCTTCGAGTTCCTTTGCAGCATCTTTTAGCTTGTCAACCTCATAGCGCTTATGTGGGTCATTTTTCCAGAAAGCATGCACTTTAGCCAAGATATCTTTAAAACTAGCTTGCAACGTGCTTACATCATCATTAACTACTTCTTCTTTTAACCAATATACTTTATTTTTTATACTTTCCATAATTCCTCCAAGAGACCTACCTTTTGTTTCTTTATCAGTACTTATATAGTAGAGCTGAGTTGTATATAAAGCTCTTACAGAGTGCTTATCTCTATTATATTTATAAATATATTTAGAGAGCATTGCTGCATCACCACGGGTTTCTCTATCAATATCTTGAATTGATTGCCCATATAATGTATTATACACTTTT
>Ga0256405_10010731_pt1 | contig 11963 bp, 10 predicted proteins | sample RumenRJG_02DNA_FD_189096 | JGI IMG/M metagenome (GOLD analysis project Ga0256405, IMG submission 189096) | Bovine rumen microbial communities from Lethbridge, Alberta, Canada - RJG_02 | ecosystem: Host-associated > Mammals > Digestive system > Stomach > Rumen | place: Canada: Alberta...
CAGGTTATCCTCCGGGCCGGCAGCTTTCGCCAGAAACACCCTGAATTTATCCCGCATCATAGATTCCATGCGCCCATACAAATCGATGTCATCGGTCTTGATTTTCCATAAGGCAAGCAGGGTGCTGCGCTCATCGTAAAAAGCACCCGCCATATGATCGAGGCGATCAAACAGCCGGACGGCATCGTCCCGATGAGTGAGGCTGAAATCAAGCAGTTCTTCGAATCTGTGCAGGAACTCGTCTGACATCACTTCCGCCAGATGGTATTTGGAATCATAATAGCGGTAAAATGTGGTCCGATTGATCAGGGCCTCATCGAGAATATCCTGTACAGTGATCGCGGCGAAACTTTTCTTATGCAAAAGCTGGATGAAACTCTGACGGATATTCTTTTTCGTTTTAACCACGCGAAGGTCTTCTTTAGATGCCATTTGAACAGCCCCCTTTCCGTGCACAGCCTGCTTTTGCATCATCATATCATAATTATTTTTTGAGATAAACAACAAAATAGAACATTCTGTTGCTTATCCATACAAAACGTTGTGTTTTAATGATTGCCAGCCTTTGCATGATGTGTGAATATGAAGACACAAGGAACAACGGAACGAAAACCAATGGAGGAAGTACCATGGAAGCAAATAAGATCAAAGGCGAAGCAAAAGCATTAAAACTGGCAAACGGCGCGGAGCTGACCTACTGCGAACGGGGAGAAAACAACGAAGAGATCGTCGTTATGCCCGGATTCTTCTTTTACACCTTCATGCCGATGCTGGAGGGACTGGCCGAGAGATACCATGTTTACGGAGTGATCATGCGGTTCGACGGTCCCGGAGATGAACTGAACGAGGACGGGAGCATCAACTGGACCCGCCAGTGGGGCAAGGACATCTACGACTTCTGTGAAGCGATGGGGATCCGGCAGTACATCCACTTCGGCAAGTGCCACGGATCGGTACCCGGATGGTACATGGTGAAGGAGCATCCGGAGATGGTGAAGTACTTTGCAAGCTTCTTCCTGGTGCCACACGTAAAGGAGCAGAATTCCAATAACTTCTTCAGCCTGGAGGATGGAGTCGAAGCCTTCATGGCAAGAGGGATCCGCAAGGTGGAAGAGGGCCTGGCGAAGAAGATGGAAGAGGCAGCGGCCATCGGCATGAACAAGAATGATCCGGCTACGGCGGCGAAGACCCAGGCGATCATTCAGACGTATGCATCTGCGCCGGAGATGATCTGGGGAAGCAAGGAAGCCTGTGCCGAAACACTGAAGAACATGACTGTTCCTGTCGGTTTTCTGTTCGGGACTGAAGACGAATTCTTCGATGATCATTTCGACAGCAACATGTGGGCAATCAGAAACACCCGCGGCTCCAGAACGATCTTCCTGCAGGGAGAGCACCATCTGATGGAACTGGACTGCCCGCAGAGAGTCGTTGAGGCGGCATTCGATTTCTATGATGAATGTGAGAAAGGCTACTATAAAGAACTGATGGGGTGACGTGAAATGAAGATGTATATGAACAACTGGTATTACATCGGTGGAATCATTTTCGTTATTATTGCATTTATAATCGGGATGTTCGGAGATTTGATTTTACCGATGCGGCGTATAATGATCCTTCTTTTCATGTGCCTGTTGGCCCATCAGTTTGAGGAGTATGCTGTTCCGGGAGGTTTCCCGTCCGCATGGAATGTGGGTGTTTGCGGAGAAACGGAGGCGGGAAACAGATACCCGCTGAATACGAAGAGCGCTTTCATTGTCAACATCTGTTGTGCATATCCAATATATCTCATTGGGATCATTTTCTGTCAGATCCATGTGGTCTGCATATTCATCTCATATTTTACGATGGCACAGATCCTGATGCATGGGCTCATGATGAACAAGAAGATGGGAACGATTTACAATCCCGGTGTTGCCACGGCTCTGTTTATTATGGTTCCGACGGGGATCTATGCACTCCACTACATCGCTGCGCATTTTGATATTCCATCATGGAACTGGTGGGTGCCGATATGCGCATTCCCGTTTATTGCGTTGCTGACGATCTTGATGCCTATTCGGATCTGTCAGGACAGAAACAGTTCATATGCGTTTCCGGAGAGAGATGTAAATGGATTTGAAATCAAACACAGAATCGCCGCAATCAGAGGTGTTACGAAAAACTGACGATTACTTCGTTCTTTCTTTCAGTTCTGCTTTGACTTTATCAAGGTCACTGCATGTCAGTATCGGAATCATGTCGTTGATCTCGTCAATGCTCTTATCCCACCATTTGACCCTTAGCAGCAGAGCTATCAGTTCATCATCAAAGCGTTTGTGGAGTTCTTTTGCGGGATTTCCGACCACGATCGCATATGGTTCAATATCACTGCCGACAACACTGTTCGCACCGATTATTGCTCCATCACCTATATGGACGCCCGGCAGGATAACCGCATTCTGACCTATCCAAACGTCATTTCCTATCACGGTATCGCCTTTCATCGGAAGATCTGAAGGTGACGGTGGTTCCGTGTCCCATCCTTCCAAAGTGTAGAACGGGAATGTGGACACTGCATTCATCTGGTGATTTGCACCGTTCATTACGAATTCAACGCCAGCTGCAATCTGACAGAACTTACCTATAATCAATTTGTCTCCATTCCACTCATAATGATGCGTGACATGGCTCTCGAATTCTTCATCAGCAATATAGGTGAAATCACCAACAATGATATTCGGATTATTGATTGTCGGCTTCACATATATTTCTTTATCATATCCGGGAATCGGATATATTGTATTAGGATTTGGCTTTTTATCATCTTTCATTTCATCCGTCTCCACAATTCTCCTACCTTTTTAGGCTCTCCGTGTCCAACAGAAAGTCTATTATGCCAATAACCAGAATCCCATCTTCTGTGCGCCACGGCTTCACATTATCTTTCACGATAATTATTTTTTTGAAATTATCGCTTATATGGTTTAGAGATCTGCTTTCCTGAATCGTCTTCTCCGGAGTACTCAGATTCAGTGCCGACTGAATATAGTACCTGTTGCTTCCTTCATTACATATGAAATCCACTTCGGTCTGCGTGCGTTTGTTTCCTTCTCGAATCTCTACAATGCCGACATCAACATTGAATCCACGAAGAAGAAGTTCATTGTATATCACATTCTCCATCAGATGATTTTCTTCCTGTTGCCTGAAATTTAATCTAGCATTTCTGAGTCCAACATCAGCGAAATAGTATTTGAATGGAGTGTTGATGTATTTTCTACCCTTCACATCATAGCGAATTGCCTTCTTTATGATAAATGCATCCTCCAGAAATGAAAGATAGGAGTTGATTGTATTGATTGACAGTTCTTTTTCTCCCTTGCTTTTGAACGTATCATATATCTTTCTCGGATTAGTAAGCGAACCAACGGATGATGCAAGAATGTCTACTATAGAATCCAGAACATCTACTCGTTTGATATGGTTCCGCTCAATGATGTCTTTGAAATAGGTCTCAGCAAACAGATCCTTCAGGTATGCGGCTTTATCTTTGTCGGTTTTCTGTGCCAGAACAAGCGGCATTCCACCATATGTATTATACTCATTCCAACAATCATACTTATCTCCGCCATATGCTGAAAAGAATTCCGAGAATGAGATTGGCATCATATGAATCTGGTCTCCCCTGCCTCTGAACTCGGTAATGATGTCTGTCGACAGAAATCTGGAATTGCTCCCTGTCACATATATATCGAGATTCTCCTCGTACAATAGACCATTGAGGACTGACTCAAAATCATCCACCATTTGGATCTCATCCAATAGAATATAGTATTTCTTATCATCCTTTACTTGAGCTCGAATGAAACTATCAAAAGAAATAGGATCATGATGATATTTCTTGTTTGCTACTTTATCGAGTTCTATCTTAATAATATGGTCTTTCGCTATGCCATCAGAAGTAAGAGCATTTTTGAATAGAGGATCTAGCAGATATGATTTCCCGCATCTTCGAATGCCTGTAATGATTTTGATCAAGCCATTGTCTTTTTTATCTAATAATTGTTTTAGATAAACATCCCTTTGTATTCTTTTCACGACACACCCCTCTGAACATTTTTGCCATAATCGTCAGATTTATTCAGTAGCATTGTAACATCTCACGAGCTACTCCTCAAGAGTTCTGCTGAACATTTTTGCCGTATGCGGCAGATTTATTCAACGATCGAGCCGTATGTGATTGGGTCCTTACATCATGAACATATTTGATCGCGGTATCTATGAATGTCTGTACTGACCTGGTGCATGGTTCCTTATCCCGCACCGCGATGACCAGATCCATATATTCGGGTGATTCAAGGGGGGGAGGCTCACTGAAGTGCACCCTAAAAAGTGGACATCAAAAACGTGGAAGTCCAACGACAGACCCCGACTATGGACAGTCATTCATGGGAATAATGGTGAGATCATTAAGACAAATCATGGCGGACCCAGTTTTCCGTGCAGCGGATGAACTCCCTGGTCGCTGCGGTGCAGGTCTTCATGGAACGTGTGCCGATGCCCAGCGTCCTGGTCACAGGCGGGTCGAAGGGCAGGCTGCAGACCGGGAACACCGGATCGCGCAGCAGCAGACTGGAAAAGACACTGACGCCCAGCCCCCGGCTGACCATCGCCATAGCAGCAAACTCGTTGTCGGCGACATATTTCGTATTTGGTCCGGTTCCGGGCTGAAACAGCAGATTGTAGAAATCGGACTTGTCAAAAGAAATCATGATGTAAGGCTGCGCGGGCAGGTCCGCCAGAGGGAACACATCCCGGTCCGCGAGCGGATGATCCGGTGAGACGGCGGCCATGAGCGCGTCTTCGGCAAGGTCGAATGAATCGATCTCAAGCGACACTTTCCCGACCAGAAATCCGCAGTCCACTTCACGGGAAAAAATCATGCGCTCATTTTCTGTGTTGTCTTCACAGCTGATCACTTCGACTTTGATTCCGGGATGCTTCTCTTCGAAACTTCGGAGGATTCCCGGCAGCCAACGGATGTACACACTGTTGAAGGTCGACACCCGGACTGTGCCGGAGGAAAGCCCTTTGATCGCATTGATCTTCTCACGAATGAAATGCTCGTCTTTGTCCAACTGACGGATCAGCGGAAGCAGTTCCTTGCCGTTCTCGTTCAGGCGCACGCCGCCGTGCTCCCGGTAGAACAGCTTGATCCCGTATTCTTCCTCCATTGCGTTGATGATATAGCTGACGCCCGCCTGCGTATAATTCAGAACATCGGCAGCCTTCTTGAAACTGCCTGTTTCAACGACTTTCAGAAACACTTCTGCATTCAGTTTTTCCATTACAGCATCCTTTCCTGCTTTTACATGAAGTAATCCTTGAGTTTTATTAAAGTGATTAGCGTTTTACTTTATCCTCTCGCGTCCATTATAATAAAGGCACAGACATCAGTAAAGAATATACAGGAGGGAACGAACATGAATCAGAAGAACGAACACGCCGTAAAACCGGAAACATGGTTCGGTTTGAACAAACCGGATGCAAAAGCAACCGATGTGGACACTGTTATCTTCGGCATTCCCTATGACGGAGGCGTCAGCTACAGAGGCGGCGCAGCGCAGGCACCGGACCTGCTCCGGGCCAACACCGACCACGCGACGCCGTGCACAGAGCGTTTGGATTACTTTGACAGTTTCACCGTGCTGGACGCGGGCAATTTCGAAGGCACGCGGGATGAGGTCTTTGCGGAAGTGCAGGAGTATGTCGAGATGCTGGTGAGAGATGACGTTCGTTTCACCATGATCGGCGGAGATCACTCCGTCACGATCCCGGTTGAACGGGGCGTGAACGCAGCGCTGGACGAGCCGTTCGGCATCATCCATATCGACGCGCACATGGATCTGAGTTATGAACTGGAAGGAGACCCGCTTTCCCACGGCTCTACGGAGCAGCGGGCGCTGGAGATGTCCAACATCGAATCGGAAAAGAACCTGTATTTTATCGGGATCCGGTCCATCGAACCGGACGAATTCGAATTCAGCAGGGGCAAAAACATTCAGGTCAAAACGTCCTTTGACTGCTATCATGAGGGGATCGAAGCCGTCGCGGACGACTGCATCGCGAAGATGAAACAGTTCAACAAGGTGTATCTGACCTTTGACATAGACGCTCTTGATCCGGCCTACGCCGGCGGGACCGGAACACCGCAGTTTGGCGGACTGACTTCACGGATGGCCCTGACGCTCATACAAAAGCTCTTCACTGAGCTGAACATCATTGGTTTTGACATTGTCGAGATCGCGCCGCCACTGGACGACTCACTGGCGTCCATGTACGCGGGCCGCAAACTCCTTACAGAAGGCTGGGGCATCTGGGCAAAAGAGACAGGGAAGCTGAAGAGCTTCCGCTGACAGAACATACATTGCTGATGCGGATGATCGATGCTGAGGTCTCAGCGGATAATCGATGCTGATCTCTCACACGAAAAAAACTCCTCGTTTTCAGACTCTGAATCGAGGAGTTTTTCTTCGTATGCGACTCTCTAATAAGCGGCAGCGGTCAGCCTGAGATCCTGGATTTCTTGATTTTGTTCGCTGCAACGAATATCACGATATTGACTATCAGCGAAGCAATAGAGCCTCCCATAAAGCCTCCCATAAAAAGGCCAACAATAGCACCGATAAGACTGATCAGAGCAAATATCCATGCCGGCATGATCTTTGATGCATCCTTCGCACCTCTGATCGAGAAAATGCCTTCAAGAATAGATATCAGGCCCAGGATAAAGAAAATAGCAATGGCTCCCACCCCACGACTTATAGCGTGTAGCCGAGCTGCTCGCAAAAGTCATTCAGGACAGTCTTGTTCGTTCTCGGGGACTCGCAGGCATAGGCGATCTTATTCACCCTGTCCAGTACCATGGAGCCGGTCCCCTCAAGGAACAGCCCCTCTTCTTCATAATGCGTCAGGTCGACCGTTCTCTTTTCGTCGAAGTTGGCCTCGATCGCTTCAAGCGCCGCAGGCTTTCTCTCAAGCCGTCTGTTCTCCGCAAACATTGGATACAGCACGAGCGTTCCGTCGTCATGGGTGGAGAACCAGTTGTTCGGGAATACGGAATCCGGAGTATGCGGTTTCTTCGTATCCTCGACCGCGATCACATTGTTCACGGCAGTCTCTTCATTGTAGCCAAAAGCCACCGGACTGACCATCAGAACAGTATCTGTCGTCTGTAAAGATGGCCCAGCCTTTGCGCCCGGATTCAGGCACAGCGCCAGAACAGCGATCACTGCCAGTACAGCCAGAGAAACTATGACTATCGTTCTTTTTTCCCAGACATCATTATCTTCCCTTTCTGTTGTTTTATTCTTCTCTGTTCCCGGAAACTCTGCAGACTTTCTCAAACGCCAGTCTCGGATAATCATCCTCCTCGACGTAGATCGTCCCGCAATGGACAAATCCAAGTTTCGTCAGCAGCCGCTGCATCACCTTGTTGTCCCCGTGGGTGTCGATCCGCATATGACCGCACCGGTCGAAGGCCCAGTTGATGCAGAAAGCCCCGATCCCTTTCTCTGATCCATCGGCCGCGACTCTGTGCACGACGCCATAGGGGCTGTCGTCCAGCCAGTCACCGTCCGTTATTTCACGATAGGTAGGTTCGATGTCTTTGCCGCAGATAAAATAAAATGTGCCGACCACTTCACCCGCGTCGTTTTCGCAGACATAGCTGTTCCCTTCTTCGATGTCGTGATGGATCAGCTCTTCCGGCGGCCAGCCCGTCGGCCCCCACTGGTTGGGATTGCCCGTTTTGGCCATCTGTTCCCGGGCATAGGCATAGATCTCCATCATGCGTTCAACATCCTGCTCTGTCGATTTTCTGATCTTCATTTTCCCAACTCTCCTTGTGCGTCGCTGACATGTCATTCAATATCTGACCATCAGGTCGGTCAGAAGCTCTCCGTCGATGTTCCCCCCGGACAGCACCAGCGCGATGTTCGTTCCTCCGATCCGGTCCCCGTGATCCATGACCGCCGCAACAGTCAGCGCGCTGGACGGTTCAACGATATACTTCTCCTGCTTCGCCATGAAACTGACTGCGCGCGCGGCGCTTTCCTCCCGGATCTCGATCATATCATCGCAGTGATCCTTCAGAAGAGCATAGGACAGCGCTCCGACTCCCCCGACTACAGCGTCGCAAATCGTCTCGCCGATGGGATACTCTTCGTAACACACCCCGTCCTCATATGACTTGATCATCGCCGGACACGCTTCGGTCTGGACTCCAATGATACGGATATCAGGCCTGATCGCTTTCGCCGCTACAGCGATCCCTGTCGACAGTCCTCCCCCGCCGATCGGAACAACGATGACATCGATCTCCGGGTTCTGCTCCAGTATCTCGATGGCGATGGTCCCCTGCCCGCCGTAGATCTTCGGGTCATCATAATAGGCGTCGATGTATGTCATCCCGCTTTCTTCGATGTATTTCATCCCCTGCGCGTGGGCTTCGTCGTAGTTTGCTCCCATCTGCAGCACGCGGCCCCCGAAGTATTCGATGCGCTCCACCTTGCTTTTCGGTGCCGTCTCCGGTACGATGACCTCTGCCTTTTCTATGCCCAAAAGGCTGGCTGCGTAACTGACAGAACTGCCGTGGTTGCCGGAGCTGATAGTGCAGACCCCTTTCCTTCTTTCTTCCTCGGTCAGAGTCAGCATCTTGTTCAAAGCCCCGCGGACCTTGAAGCTCTTTACCGGCTGGAATGACTCAAGCTTGAAATAGTATTTTCTGTTGTCTCCGCCAAGGTAAAACGAAGGTTCCAGCGGAGTAGCCTTCAGATACGGTTTGATCCTCTCAAAGGCTTGCTTCACTTCGCTGTAGTCGAATGAATACTGTTTCATAGTGTTGTTCCTCCCACTTCATATCGATAGTATAACATTCCGCAAAACAAAGTGTAACCACCTTCATAATGATCGCGTCCCGTTGTGGGGTAGTATTTCGAACTTCGATGGGGAAGACTTCCCCACGGCATCATCGGATACTACCCCACAAAAGGATGCCCAGCCTTTGGATTATGGGGTAGTATAACGAAAACTCATGGGGAAGACTTCCCCACGGCATCATCGAATACTACCCCAAAGTGAAAAAACGCCGATTTGAGAGCGGGGAAGAGAGAGAGGATATCTTGTTCAGGGAGGCAATCAAAAGCGGGCAGAGGCGAATTCTGAGGGTCATTGATCTGACGGCGGCATCTGAGGGAATAGCGAGTATCGAAAGCCTGTGATATAATACCGGCAGGCAGATGATAGTTCAGCTGGCAGGATAACGGCATCATGGTTTGCTGCTTTGACTGCCGGTTTTTTGATTATGGAGGTGTCTGATGAAAATCGCGATCATCGGGTCAGGGGCAATAGGCTGTCTGTACGGAGCCTATCTCAGCAGGAACAATGAGATCCTCATGCTCTGCAGGAGACAACAGACTGCAGATTCCATCAATAAAAGCGGCCTTACAGTATTCGAGCCTGATAGTACGACAGGGCACTATACAGAAAATATCAGAGCCGCGGTTTCCGGGGGTTTCAGTGAAGTCGTGGACCTTGCGATCATCATCGTGAAGGGCGCTGACACTGAGTCATCGATACGTGATAACCTGAAACTGATCGGCGAAAAAACGCTTGTGATGACTCTTCAGAACGGAGGAGGCAACGATCTTAAGATCGCGAAATACGTTCCTATGGAACGCATACTGGTCGGAACTACCAGGCATAATTGTGTGAATCTGGACAAGGGAAATGTCAGGCACAGCGGTTCCGGCGTGACTGTCATCGGAAGCAACACCAACAGCCGCCGCGTAGATGAAGTCGTACGCGTCTTGAATGAATCTGATCTGGAAGCAGAAAGATCCGACGATATCCAGAGGATCATCTGGAGCAAGCTCTTCCTCAATCTGTCAGTGAACAGCTTTACCGCGATCACAAAGGCTCCGATCGGATCCATGATCGAAAACGAGCACTCCTGGTTCTTTGCGGAAAAGATGATATGCGAAGCGATCGATGTGGCGGAAGCGGAAGGTCTTCACTTCTCTTATCTGGAAGTGCTGGATTCTGTTCATCAAACATGCGGGAAAATCGCCGGCGGATTCTCTTCGATGTCTCAGGACATCATGAACTGCAGAAAGACAGAGATCGACGCGATCAACGGATTCATTGTGGACCGCGCGAAAGTCCATAACGTCCCCGCCCCGTATAACTCCTTCGTAGTGAATCTCGTCCACGCGATCGAGAACACTTACAAAGAGCAGGACCGAGCCATGACGAAGTACAGCAACGGCGAGTCGATCATACAGCAGGGAGACAGCCAGGGCAGACTGTACAAAGTCATGCAGGGCACCGTATCGCTGTATAGCAATTACGGAACTGATAACGAATATCTTCTTGGCGTTTTCACTACCGGAAAAAGCTTCGGCATATACAGCTGCTACACTGATCGTCCGAGCCCTTATACGGCGATCGCGGATGGTGATACGGTAGTCATGGAGATCCCCAAAGATGAATTGCATAATTATCTCGCTCTCAATCCTAAGAATGCTGAAGAAGCGCTGATCAGCCTTTCCAATCAGGTCTCACTCGCGATGAAACACATCGAGATGATAAACGAAGAGCTGATGAGAAATCAGAAAAACTGATCTTTTTTCCTCGGCGCCAGGCCGATCTCCTCTCGTCCGAATTTTCTGAAAACCATGCTTGTATCAGGTTTCCTGTGATGATAGAATCTATGTACAAGAATATTGACGATCGAATATCAATATTTCAGAATATGCACAAGAGGTGATCTGCGATGAAAAATCTATCTATACTCAAGCGCGGCGGGATATTTCTGCTGGCCATGGTCATGGCCGTGACCTTTATACCGATATTCGGGCCCGCTCCTGCCTTTGCTTCGGATGATCAATATGCGGAGAGCGAAGAAGTGGTCGACGTTCTCTCTAAGGACCAGAAAAAAGCCGAGAAGGATAAGGCTGAGGCAAAGGTCCGGGCCGAGATGGGCGTTATGGATGATGAGGGCGCCGGAGCAGATGTCGCTGAAGCTGCTGCCGCCGAAGCCAGTATAGCTGAAGATGAGGACGTGTCCGTGGACGAGATCGTCCCCGCTCAGCCGGCAGACCGGAACGCAGCGCCTGAAATAGTCGAAGAACGATCGATGGCAGACGCGCACATCAGCAGTGATTCTGCAGACGGCGAGGCGAGCCTTCAGGGCGAGGATCTACCTGATCGCGAGAACTTTAAGGTAAACGCTTTCCTTATCTATACTAACGGCGATGTCGAGATCTCCGCGGAGGTCGATGAGCCGGGCTGGACATTCAGCCGGATGTGCATGGACAACTCTCAGAATACGATCTGGGGCACGAACATCGAAGGTCTTAGTAGTTTCACCGAGGAATTCAATCTGAAGGACTTTGGCATCGGCTATCACACGTTCATATTAAGATTCTGTTATAACGGTCAGGAAGTGACTCATTACTTCTACTGGGATCATCTGCCCAGGCCTATATATGATGAGGTCCCGTCGATCCAGTACTCTGACTTCATTACCGGTCCGAGCTATTTCAAATACTACAACAGCGGGAACTACTATTCGGAAGATAACGGCTGCGGTGTCTCCATCGAGTATAAGAAGGGAAATGAAAACTGGAAAATGGGGCCGGCTCTCGTAGACGCATACTATGAGAAGGGCAAGGGCGGCCTGAGCGCGGCTACTGCCTACAGTGTCAGAGCAAGCTATTGCAAGCAGGTCATATATGACTACGACGGGAAGACCTATCTCTTCAAAGGCCCTGTATCGAGAACGCTCACGATCAAGACCGCGTACAGCAAGCCACCGGTGAAATCCGTCAAGATCTCGAAAGTCAAGGTCAAATGCAAAAAGTACCGGTACTGGACAGGCAAGATCAGGCAGAAATGGCTAGTGAATTCGCGCACCGGCC
>Ga0256405_10010732_pt1 | contig 11962 bp, 9 predicted proteins | sample RumenRJG_02DNA_FD_189096 | JGI IMG/M metagenome (GOLD analysis project Ga0256405, IMG submission 189096) | Bovine rumen microbial communities from Lethbridge, Alberta, Canada - RJG_02 | ecosystem: Host-associated > Mammals > Digestive system > Stomach > Rumen | place: Canada: Alberta | collected...
TTTTCAGGTCTTCCCTCTTCATCTTCCGGTCTTCCTTTATACAGATGCATCAGTATGTATTCTCCCTGTCATTCTGCGTTTTTTCTTCAGCTGTGTCACTTCCGTTCTCAAGGAGCGAGCGTTTGACGGCGAGGCGTATGCCATTTCTCTGGCACATGCCGATCAGTTCTTCGTTGAGTGTCATCGATACAGTGTTATACCGGTTCGGATGACAGAACACACAGAAGTACAGCGTGATCCCGCTCTCGTCGGCACCGGATACTCCATAGTAATAAACGTCAGTAGTGGTGTATCCTGTCTTCCTGAATCTTTCATCGATGGCAGGCAGCTCGCGCTCGACGATCCTTCTCACGCGGTCCACGTCTTCGCGGCTGTCGATCTTGATGCTGCTCGTGATCCTGCTGTCCGCGTACGACATGTTCTGCATGGCCTTCAGATCCGAGTTGTTGATCGAGATCACCGTGCCGTAGCTCTGTATCTTGGTCATGCGAATACCGATGTTCTTGACGACTCCGAAGACATCTCCGACCTTGACGAAATCCCCGACGTGCACCACGTCCTCAAATACCAGGAACATTCCCGCCAGTATATCGGCAATAGTGTTCTGAGCTCCGAACGTTATTATAAGTCCTACGATACCTGCGCCTTTCAGTATGGTGCTGGCCTGCACCCCGAATACTGACAGCGTGTAATACAGTGCTACCAGGACGGTCGCGTAGGTTATTATGCTGTATACGAGGTGGCATACCGTCTCTCCCCTAGGCGTCGAGAAGCGCGCTATGAAATACACAAGATCGTGCAGCGCCATGCAGAGGAACGCGGCCACGACGATGATCATCTCGGCAGCCGTGAGGGCATACAGGTTCAGTCCCTTTTTCCATCCGCCGGTGACGACATCCCTTATCATCGAGTTTTCATCTAGATACTGCCCCTTGCTCAGGAACACGATGACTATCCACAGGAAGATGGCGAAGAGCACTATCCTTGCGATAGCCAGTATCTGTTTTTCGGGAGTCCGCTGTCCGAAAGGAGTATCGTCACGGTTCCAGCGCTCCATGAAGCTTTTGTCTCTGTGGTTCCCGAACATGCTCATGAAAAGGTCTTCGCTTTCCTGAACGCTTCCGGAAGATGCTTTTGTATGTGAGGCCGGGGCCGTGCTCGCCGCGGCAGATGCTGTCCCGCCTTCCGTCTGCAGCACACCGAGGCAGCAGAAAACCGTGAAACATACCACAAGGTGCAGCAGGACAAGGACTATCATGTTCATCTGGCTCGTTGTGATAGATGCAGTATTCCCTTTTCCTCCTGCGACGAGCTCAAGAGCGGTATCGTAGGTGTTGCTTATATTTATGTCAAAGTCTATATCTCCCCAGAGTTCCTGCAGGGCCGCCTGTGATATCCCCACACAGCCGTCGCTGAGGTCTTCGCTGTTTCTGATACTCACTCCGGCGTAGGCGATCACGCTTTCGTCATATGCATCAGTCCATGACTTCGCAGTTCCTGCCGTTCCGTTCTTTCCCTTATCCTGAAGCCGCTTCGTCAGAGGCGATGAGGCACTGAAGGGAACTCCGTCCAGCAGAGGAAGGAAGGTATCGCTCATGCGCTCGAACTTGTTTTCATAAAGATCGATATGGTCGATATTTGAATTGGTGACACGCGTTTTTCCGTCCTGTCCGAAAACAAATATCCCCGGCTGTTCGAAACAATCAGAGAGTTCCTGCAGCGCTTCTCTGGTCTGAAGCTTTTCATCCCTGGTCAGCACATAAGCGATCGCATTGGCTGTCTGGGTATTCGTATCGTTGTACCATGTGTCCAGAGTCGCCCTGCGCTTTTCATTCTGTACCTCAATGTTCTCTTTGAGCTTCTTTGTCTGAGCCTGTCTTATCTTGGTCCTTGATGTGTTGCTCAGGAGTTCTGTATGCACGAGCATGACAGATCCGAGGATAAGCATGATGATGCAGCAGGCAACGGCCCGGCGGCCCCAGCTTCTGTCATATACGAAGCCCGCAAAACGGCCTTTGTTATCCGCTTCATCTTCAGAGGCTTCGTTTCCGTGCTTTTTCATCCAGCGGAAAGTGAGCAGTATGTAGCACAGCACCATGAAGGACACGATCCCGTATATGATCAGCACGCCGCGCTGCTGCCCTATGTAGAAAGCTGTCATGTTCTCCGGCATGTTGCAGATCACGTACATCCCCTGCATCTTCATGTAGCCGGAGCCTCTTCCGAAGATGTTGATGCCCGCTTTGTGCGCATCGTCCGCGCCCTCTTTTCTGAACAGCTCGATGAAAGGTTTCTGATAAGCGATCCCCCTGGCATTCGGTTCTCTGTAATAACTAAGAAAATCCTCTTCCGAATCAAAGCCCAGCGCTTTATACGACTTTCCGATCATCTCTTTATCCGGGTGCACCAGTATCGTGCCGTCCCCGGCAATGACTATAAGATAAGCCTCGTTGGCGAATTTCATGTCTCCGAGTATCGCACGCCACGAAAAAGCTTCGTTCTGCACTTCGTTGGCATAACCGTTGCGCACCTGGTATTCAAGAGAGTAGCCGTCCCTGAGGCCCTCCTTGAACAGTGTCAAATCATCTTCAGGAGCCACGAGGGCGTCTTTGGAAGTCAGCCATTTGATGGTATCTTCTTCCGTAGTGACATCATAATCGATATCGTCATCGACCAGTTCCCCCCATGAGGCAGCTGTCCTGCCTTCCGGATCCACTATCCTGATATAGTTTGCCTCGAACATTTCAGCGTAATCTTCGAGATGATCACTGTCCGGAACATCCTCTTCAAGACCATGATCCTGCAGGTACTTTATGATGTGGCCCATGTTTGCGTAGCTCTGGTCGTAATTATTTCGTATGCTGGCCTCGTTCAGGATCAGCTCATCCATCGATTTGTTCACCCTGGTAAGACTTTCTCTGACAGTCAGCCTGGCGATCTCGACGCTGCGCGTATACCCGTAGTACAGTGTCGTGCAGAACACAGCAAAATAGAGCAGTATCCATACTGCTATCAGCCATTTGGTCCTGCGCCTGTAGTTCATCTTTTTCATCCCATGGTCTCCCTGTTTATACAGTATCGATTATACCGAACAAACAGGTTCCGTAGCAATAAACCTAAACGTAAGTTCACGCTGCCTATCTGCTGTGCAGAAAGACATTTTTGACGAGGATCATGAAATTGCTCACGATTATGAAACCCAGAGCTATCCCGACCGCTGTCAGCAGCAGCTTCAGTCCCTGGGCGCGGGCCAGTTCCATGCTCCGCCGCTGACACCTTCAAGCTCGTCCGGGCTGAGTTCGAAAAACTTCCTGCTTTCCATGATGATCCTCCTTTACACTGCCAGTGTATTCTTCCCCTGTATATGATACCCATTTTCTTCGCAGGATGGAGACATGCAGTGCAAAAAGTTGATATAATGCATCTGTATCATAAAGAGGTAAAGGGAAATGAACTACAGATTATCCAATGAAGACATAGAAAAAGCCTGCGGTGAGATAAGGAGCTTCCTTGAGGACAGGAAGCTGGACTCGAAGGAGCAGCTGCGCATCGTGATGGGCGCCGAAGAGGTTCTGCTGAACTACCGGAACGCATTCGGCGAAGACGCAATCTTTACGCTGGATAAAGGAATGAGCCTCGGCAGAAAAAAGGTCCGTCTCTGCGTTCCGGGCGAAAAGACCGATCCCTTCCCGGACAACGAATACGGCCCGGATGAGGACGCCGTCATGAAAAACGCCCTGATCCGCATGGGCAGGCTGCCGCGCTGGCGCTACAGACGCGGCGCAAACGAGGTCGTTTTCACGCCGGCTAGAAGGAAGCTCCCTGAAGGACTCCATCTCGTCATTGCCATCGCCGCCGCTGTAATTCTCGGCATGCTTGTCAACATAGCTCCCGCATCGGTCGGAGCAGTGCTTCACGACGGTATTATCGGACCGCTGATCAATACTTTCCTGGGTTTTCTCAACGCTGTTGCCGGACCGATGGTATTCCTCTCCGTCGTCTGGGGCATCAACAGCCTGGGCGATGCGTCGACCTTCAGCGAAGTCGGCAGGACGCTCAGCCTCAGGTTCGGTGCCTATCTGTGCCTCATGACACTGGCCGGTGCCATCGTGGGACTGCCGATATTTTCCCTGAAGTTCGGTGAAACTCAGGGGGCCGGTGATTTTTCGGCATTGTATCAGATGGTACTCGACATCATACCGTCCAACCTCTTCACGCCGTTTTCACGCGGCAACACACTGCAGATACTCTTTGTGGCCGTCATAGTCGGCATTGCCATGCTGCTGGTCGGCAAGGATACCCAGAGCGTGGCCGATCTCACCGAGCAGCTCGGCTTCATAGTAGACGGCATCATGAGCGTCATCAGCAGGCTCGTTCCGGCCTTCGTTTTCGGGAGCCTGTTCAACATCATAGTTTCGAGTGAATTCGACACGCTGGCTGTCGGAGGCAAATTCTTCGGAACGACCGCAGCCGGATGCGCGGTACTGATCATCCTGCACACACTGGCGGCATGCGTCCGTCTGAAGATGGCTCCGCACGAGCTCTGGAAGAAGACCGCGTCCACATTTGCCATCGCGATAACCACCGCTTCTTCATCCGCGGCCTTTTCGGACAATGTGCAGACATGCATAAATGACCTTGGCGTCAGCAAGAAGATCGCCAACTTCGGCGTTCCGTTCGGGCAGATCCTGTACAAGCCCGCGGTATCCATACTCTTCCTCTATGCAGCGCTCAGCGCCGCCGAAGAAGGCCTTCCGGAGGTATCCGCGACCTGGATCGTGACTGCCCTGCTGATAAGCATCGTGCTCTCGGCCGCGGCCCCGCCTGTACCGGGAGGCATGAGCGCGAGTTTTGCGATACTCTTCGCGCAGCTGGGACTCGGTTCTGCTACGCTGGCGGTCATACTGTCGCTGACATCCATACTGGATTTCCTTGTGACCGCGACCAATATATTCTCATCACAGTGCGTACTTGCAATAACAGCAAAAGAGCTCCGCAGCTGAAGCGAAGCTCTTTTTTACTCAGTTGTTATCTGACAGGCAGGCTTTTCAGTGCTTGCGTCTGTCCTCTTCAGGATGGCTGCTGTAGTATCTTCTCTTGTCCAGATACATGCTCCGGTCTGCGTTCATAAAGGCCGTCTTTGAATCGTCCATGCCGCTGTCCGACCAGTAATATCCTATGGCCAGATTGAACTCCGGATCCCTGTCTTCCATCTCTCTCAGCGAGTTTATAAGTCCCGAGAACTCCTCATAGGTCTTACCCTCTACTATGGCGATGAATTCATCTCCTCCGGCTCTGTACAGATCTCTTCTTTCAAAGATGCCGCTCATGACATCCGCCGCATGTTTCAGATAAAGATCGCCGCCTTCATGACCGCGATGGTCATTTATGATCTTGAGGCCGTTCAGGTCCATATTGACAATGCCTACGGTCTCCCGCCGTGATCCTGAGATGATGGCTTCTACCCTGTCCATCATGGCATGCCGGTTGTTGAGTCCGGTAAGCTCATCCGTCACGCTCATCCTTTTGAGTTCTGTCTTGAGGAGATCATTGAATATCTCGGTAGCGATAAAAAATGACATCAGCTCGAGCAGATCCTTTGTATCCTTTACCTTGTCCGTATCGAAATTGACAACGTACATGAAACCGAAGATATCTTCTCCGCGCCTCAGAGGCAGCATGCATACGCTCCTCATTCCATTGCGCTCGATCATCGCGGCAAGGGCCGGTGAGCTTTTTGCTGATTCCTCACGCTCCTCATCGTTGCTGATTATTATGCTGTCTCTGCCGGTCAGCATCTTCTGCCATCCCTTGACGACCTCGTATGGTATGCGGCCGTCGCCCGGCATCTTGGAAATGTCCATCGTATCAGAGATGCACTCGCAGTATTTGACGGCCTTTCTGTTCTCGTCATCGACCAGCAATATGCTTGCGTTTCTCGCCCCGGATATATCAACGAGATTCTCCATTACCAGACTGACGCTCTCCTTCAGCTCGCCGACCCTCATAAGAGTCATGCAGTTTCTGATTATGGCAAGCGCGGTCTCAAGCGACATCGTATCTACGCGCTCGCGGCTGAATTGTTTGTGTTCCTGATTGTTTCCCTGTTCTTTCATTATCCTGAATTCCCTGTAATATTCCAGGCATTGGATACCTGTATCTGTATTAATGCAAGTATACACCATTTCATGAGAAATGTGGCGATGTATAACAGACGGGCATCAGGCACGCATTACCGGATCGGCCCTCTGGAGGAATTCCTGCAGCTGTTCTATCGGTACCGGGCGTGAATACTTGTACCCCTGCAGATATGAAGCGAACATCTCGCGGCAGCGTTCCTCATCCGCGTCAGTCTCAACGCCTTCATAAAGCACAGAGTAATCCATTTCTCTGAACATATTGGCGAGGTTCTCAACCATTTTTTCCGAGCGTTCGTCACTGCCGCTTGCGATCACCAGAGTGCGGTCGAATTTTATTATGTCGAACGGCAGCTCCATGATCCTTTCCATATTGGAATAGCCGGTGCCGAAGTCATCAAGATAGAAACGTATGCCCTGTCTGCGGAGCTCTTCTATCTTTTCCTTCATTATCACGAAATCAGCCTCGCTCTGGGATTCAGTCAGCTCGATAGCTACCTTTTCTCCGTCAACATTGCTGTCAGCGATGACTCTGTTTATATCGCCGCAGAACTCTTCATCCTTGAGCTCAAGCACCGATACGTTGACACTTATCCGTCCGATATTGAACCCGTCATCTGTCAGGCGCCTTATCTCACGGCAGGTCTTGTGAAGGATTATCTCAGTGAGCACATGGATATAGCCGTGGCTTTCAGCCATCGGAATGAACTGATCAGGCATCTCTATCCCCGTCTTCTCAAGATCAAGCCGCATAAGCGCTTCGGCTGAGTCGAAGCGGCCGGTCTGCAGATTGAATACCGGCTGGCAGTATGCCAGCACCCGCGGGTCATCAAGATCATGCCTGTTATATATATCCATAAGTTCAAGCAGGATGTACTCATCGCGGTTGAAGCGTTCTATGTCATCAGGGATCACCCTGTGTATAGTGCTTTCAGGCATATCATGCAGTATGCTTCTGATCAGACTGGCATATTCATTCTTACGGCTGATATCATCGATCGATCTGCCCGCCACGATCTTATAAGGGATATTGAACCGTGTATACTGCTCATCGAAACTCGCCAGGATCCTGTTGACGCGCTGGTCCATTTCAGGATTGTGTTTTGACGGAATGATCAGCAGCAGTGTTCCGTTGCTTGTCTGGAACAGCATGCTTCTTCTGAAATACTTTCCTGAGAATTCACGTACAAGAGGCTGTATCTCGTCGGGCAGTTCTTTGCCCTCCACATCATATTCAGGCAGCTGCAGGCTCATGAAAACGAACTCTTCCCCGTCCTTGTACATTGAACTGACCATATCCTCCATGGCGCGTACATCCAGTGCACCAAGAGCAACATTATACGGATTGGAGTGCATGAAGTACATCATGGCGATCACAGGGAACAGAAAGGACGAGACCGTGAATGAAGACTGTCCGCTCAGCCCCTGCATAAGAAGGATCAGGAAAGAGACCGCCATCGTTCCGTAAAAACCGAACATGACTCTGCTGTAGACAAGCTTTCGCACTTTAGCCATAAGCACGACACAGAGGATCAGGAACGCAGCATATCCGTAAAAGAACAGGCTGCGGCCGGTGAAGTTCACCCCCGTTTCGTCAATGGTAAAGGTCGGTCCCAGGGCGGTAGTAAAGACATCCGCCCCTATGATGATCAGCAGTATAGAATTGGCAAGGTAGAGGTAAAGCTTCTGCTTTTCGTAATTCGTGGCCTCGCAGATGTATGCTATGTAGTAGACGAAGATAAGGAACAGCAGGGCATGGAAAAAACACCTCAGCCAGTTTGCCGCGAACTGATGCTCCGGCATCGATGCGAGCGTATAAAACACCATGTTGACCCATGCTGATACCAGCACCAGCCCAACCATTGTAAGGAAAAGCTTCGAGTCTCTCTTCCGGCTTATGTAGGAGCACGCGACCAGAATGATCATCACAAAACAGATCGCCGTGACTACGATGTCTGCTGCCGGAGAATAATTTGCGAATTGGATTACATGTCTCATATGATCACAGTTTGATCAGTCAGCATATCTTCAGACACTTTATTTTATCCCTACTATGCGATTTTTTCCAGCAAAAACCGGCTGTTTCCGCCAAGGCCTCATTCAGCTGTTCACTTTTTCTTGTGAGGCAGGCTGATCCCCAGTTCCTCATCAGGTTTGCATGCTCCGCATGCCAGGAAGCCTCCTTCTTCAGCGAATTTTTCCAGTTCCTCTCTTGTTCCGGTCCATTCCTCATAATTTTCTTTCGCTATCTGGCCCGCGCATTCTCTGCCCATCAGATGGATCTTCCTTCCGCCCTCTTTCGTGTTGAGCGCAACAGTGATCACTTCCTCATCAGGATCATAGACATATTCCTTTTCCTTCAGTTCCTCTTCCAGACGGACGCCTTCCTCGTTGAGTTTACTTTCGCCTGTTGCATAATCGATGTCTACACCGGGCTGCACATTATAGCAGAACACATTGAACGAGATGCCCTCGCCGCCGTCCTCGACTGAGACCGCCTGCATGTGGACTCCGCGGGCCACGAGCTCATCTCCCATGAAGCACGGCTCGACGCGGTACATGACATGGTTCCCTGTGTTTTTCACATACTCTGCGATGCTTATCTCAAACGGGTTCATGCCGTCCCTGTTCATGTAGCTTGTGCCGGTGATCAGATTGCGGTCGATCGCTTCATCGCCCGACAGACTGTACGCTATGAGATGGGACCTGTTGTACAGACTGCCGCCTTCGATAAATGCATATGATCCCTTATGCCAGCCGGTAGGATGGACATCGCTGATGTCTCCCCTTTCATGATCAGGCATGCCGTCGAGACCTATGCATGAGTTCGCTGTCCCGCATCTGCCCAGAGAATCCAGCGGATCCAGTGATTCCTGCGTGGTCTTCCAGATCTCATCCTCCCTGAATTCAGGCACATTGCCGTTGATCTCGCAATACGGCTGTCCGTTCCACTCAGGGACCGAAGCCAGGAATTCCGATGAATCGTATTTTATCTCTTCTGCCGCATCCCGGCCGCTGCCTTCCTCTCCGGACGGGCCCTTGCAGCCGGTGATAACTGGCACTGAAAGGATCAATGCGATCAGCAGCGCCAGACAGATGCTTTTTCTTTTCACGAAGAACCTCCTTATGTTTTACTGAAATGATCTTCTGTGCATTATTTATCAGCCCTTAATATAATACCTCATCTTCTGCACCGGGTATACAGAAAAAGAAACTCACCGCACATCAGCGGCGAGTTCCCTTTCTACATGTTTTATTTTTTTTTAACTGTTCTGAATATCGGACTCCGGGTCCGCCTTCATGTATTATACAACACTGCCCCTCCCGCGGAGACATACCGGTCTTACAGAGCAAGCGGATCGGACTTGTAATTGCCGAGGACTATGACCTCCATGCACTCATCTTTAAGGCGTCTCATGGCTTCCTCTGTGACCGGATCTTTGAGGTTCCCCCTGAAGTCAGCATAGTGGCAGTATTCGAACCTTTTGGTGACTATAGGGCGGCTCTCCAGCCTCAGTACATCTATCCCGAGTGATGCAAATATGCCCAGCACATCATACAGCGCTGCAGGTGTGCGGCGTGTGACAAAGTATACGCTTACCTTATCGGCATTGTCCGGATAATCCGGACGGTTGGTGATGACCAGGAATCTGGTCATGTTCGAGTCGCTGTTCTGCACGTGCGGTCTGAGTATCTCCATATCGTTGATCTCTGCCGCAAGCGCACTGGCGATAGCCGCTTTGCTCCTGTCACCGCAGCTCTTTACATACTCGACAGCAAGAGCGGTATCCTCATACGAAACCGTCCTGATATCCGGGTTGTTTCTGAAGAAGCTGCTGCACTGCGACAGAGCCTCCGGATGGCTGTATACTGTCCTGATCTCCTCAGTGCGCGTCCCCGGGATGACTATGAGGTTCTGTACGATGGGTTCAACCACCTCCCCTATCGCATAGACATTATAATACTGGAAGTAGTCATATGTCCTTGCGATTATCCCTGTCGTAGTATTCTCTACCGGAAAGAACGCCTCGTCCAGTGTTCCGTCATTCACATCCTGAAGCATCTTTATGAAGTCGCTGTATCCGACAGTCTCGTACCCTGTATCCCTGAGCTCATCTCTGTGCTCTTCGGACTCATAATACAGCCTGACAGCCGCATCACTGAACGCTCCCCTGACTCCCTGAAATCCGATCTTCATTTTTTTGTATCAATCCTCTATGAAGCTGTTCTTTTTATCTGTCATGTCAAATATCGTATATAAGTCTATCATAGTTACAGACACGCCGAAAATCAATGCAAAGCGGCCGGCGCCCGGACGAACACCGTGCTATGACGAATGTTTCCTGTCCATGATCTTATCTATAGCGTAGATGAGTGAATGTCTGAAACCTGTCTCTTCGAGTGCGCTTATCCCTGCGATCGTGGTTCCTCCCGGAGAGCAGATCGCATCCTTCAGCTCTCCGGGATGTCTGCCGCTTTTCATGAAGTATGACGCGGTCCCCATGATCATCTGCGGGACAATGCTGTACGCCTGGGCTCTGCTCATGCCATTTTTGACCAGCCCGTCCGCCATCGCCTCAATGAATACATAGTGGACTTTAGTCCGAGACATCTATATCCGGAACCACAAGAGGCTCATAGTCAGGGTACTTCGCCTTGATCTCTTCACAGATGATCTTTATGCCTTCGCTGTGAGGAATATCGAAGCTCATGACCACGTCGAAACGTATCACTTTCTTCTCTTCATCCAGATAGAATCCGTGCATCTGAAGCGCCCATTCGTGTGCAAGAACGATCTTCTCTATATCCTCTCTGATCTCTGCGACCTTGTCATCGGTGTTGCGGGAATACACGCCGACCCCCGTCAGGATGACTCCGGTCTCCCTATACACCCTGTCTGTCAGCCTCCGTGTGAGTACATCGACCTTGTCTACTGTCATGCTGTCAGGCAGCTCGACATGGACGGATGCATACTCTCTGTCCGGTCCGTAATTGTGTATGAAAAGGTCGTACGCTCCTAGCACGTCAGGTTCGCTGACGACTATCTGCTTTATCTTCTTGGACATCTCGACATCGGCGCGCCGGCCCAGTATATCGCTCACGGTGTCGCTGATCATCTCTATGCCGGCCTTGATGATGAATCCGGATATGATGACGCCCATGTATGCCTCGAGCGATATGCCGCCGAAGGTATAGATAAGAGCTGTTACGAGAACGGCAGCCGAAAGCGCGGCGTCTGACAGAGCGTCTGTACCGGATGCGATCAGAGCTCCCGACCCTGTCTGTTCTCCCTTTGCCTTTACATAGCGGCCGAGCAGGATCTTTGCGATGACGGCGACCGCAATGATGATCAGCGAGACCGTCGAGTAGTTCGCCTGGACCGGATGCATTATCTTTTTGACCGATTCGACCAGCGATGTTATTCCGGCGTAGAGCACGAGTCCTGCTACTATCAGAGCGCTGATGTACTCCACCCTTCCGTGTCCGAGCGGGTGGTCCTTGTCAGGCCTCCTTCCGGCTATCTTTGCTCCGATTATAGTGATGATCGAAGACAGCGCGTCCGACAGATTGTTGACCGCATCGAGCACCACCGCGATGGAGTTCGACAGCAGCCCGACCGCCGCCTTGAAGCCTGCCAGCAGCACATTAGTTATGATGCCGATAACGCTGGTGCGTACTATGATTTTTTCCCGTTCCATGTGATCATTCATTTTTTCCCCTCTTTTTTTCTTTCCTTCTCCGTCCGCTGACGTCCCAGAAGCTCTGGCTGACCTCATCCATCAGTGATTCAAGATCGTTAAGCGCTTCATTCCTCAGCTCCCTTA
>Ga0256405_10010735_pt1 | contig 11960 bp, 6 predicted proteins | sample RumenRJG_02DNA_FD_189096 | JGI IMG/M metagenome (GOLD analysis project Ga0256405, IMG submission 189096) | Bovine rumen microbial communities from Lethbridge, Alberta, Canada - RJG_02 | ecosystem: Host-associated > Mammals > Digestive system > Stomach > Rumen | place: Canada: Alberta | collected...
TAGATGGCTCATATTCACGTAATCAATCTGATATCGGAAAAGAATTTCCGCATAAATTTCCCTGATATCTTCTCTCTCAAACGTCCGAAAATCCAGCGGATTTCGCAGTTCATATGACCTGACGGGAATCCGCCTGCCATGGGAAACATATTCCAGCAACAACGACTTCCAGTCTCCGGTCAGCAGATAGCTGTCACAGGTATCTGAAAGCCCCTTCATTAGATCCAGCCTGTTTTGTATACTGCCACCTTTTCCCCGCTGCATCACTACAAGAAGCCTTTTTTTCTGTTTTGGGGTACTCTTCACAGTCAGGGTTCTTTGCCTACAGCCTTCCTCCGCGTAATGTCTGCACTCCTCTTCCCGTTCCCGGAAAACCAGCCAGGCATTACTTCTGAAACGATCCAGCAACGGATTATTTTTCATGGTTTCAATCGATCTTTGTTTCCGTAGTACGCCATGTAAATTTTCAAGCTTTTTACGTCCGTCTTCCATCAGCTGCCTGCGACGGAAAACGTCGGTAAAGCTTTTTGACTTGGCATGGTAAATAAAGGTATGCGTTGCAATCACAAGGGAGAAACCGGCGTTGGCAGCCCGGAAACAATAATCGTTTTCTTCTCCATAGCCCATAGGAAAATTTACTTCGTCAAATCCACCGATGGCATTTATACATTCCCGCGCAATCCCAAAGCAGAACCCGTGCACCAGCGGAACCCGTGGCACGACATCCGCAACCGTCCACTGTTCGCAAAAGCGGTTCACTGCATCCGCATCCAGATTCTCCGGCAAAAGATTGACTGCCGTATTATCCCCGGTCGCAAATATGCTTGGCATACTCTGAACGGATGCCGCATTGGACATTGGCCCCACAATACCGGCTCCCGGCGTGGAGTATAACGCGTCAGCCATTTTCCATACCCACAGGCGCGTGACAACCGTATCGCTGTTTAACAGTATCACCATGTCGCCGCTACTGTGTTTTATTCCATCATTTACCGACTTTGTATATCCCCAGGCAGTTTCATGCCGTATCAGGGTAATGAAATCAAATATCTCCGGCATTTCTTTTAAATAGCTTTCCGTAGCTGCAGAACTTCCGTCATCAATAATAATGACATGCTCACGGACCCGATGACGCACTACGGAATTAATACATTTTTTCACATCTACAAGGGCGTCATGAACACAAATGATCACATCAATCTTCTTATGTTTCCACTTTTCTGTTCTTGATTCACATAAATTATAGTACCGCTCTCCTTGAAACGGATCGCGTATGTCAAAAAACGATTCTAATGCAGTTGCACCGATCCCTTTATGGCGATCATGAACACGAAATAAAATTTCTGTAATGTTCCTGTAACATTTCCCCTGATCTTTGATGGTATACCAGTCGAGCCCGTTCTTTTTCAGACAATAATTTAACGAAAGCTGATCCCTTTTGCTATACCGGTCTATTTCATTCCACCACATATTCAAAAAGGCATGGACTCTTTTTTCCCTCAAATCAAAGGCTATAAAATTGCTTTCTATTAAGTCGTTATGTTCGAAAGAATCGTTTCTGTACGCTTCCACCTGCTCTTCTATGATTTCTTTCCGGTCCTTCTGCATTGCAATGCATACTTCAGCTTCTTCATAAATATCGTTCCTCTCCGGATGATGGAACCCGGCTACTTTTTTCCCGGATTGTATAAACGGTTTCAGGAATTCGCGTATATTGCAATTGATAATCAAATTAGCGTCAATCCATACGGCTATATCATATGCACTAAGCAGATAATGGGGATGGGTCTTTACATAGCGGGTAGTTCGGGTATTATCTGCATCAATCCAGGGACAGGGCAATATCTTCCAGATTCCGTAATCCGGTTGCGGAGTATCCGTAAAGCAAAAATAATCCACACCATCCGTCAATTGCATGGGAATCTTCAAAGAATCGTAATGATTTGAAATAGCAGTATAAACTGCTATTTTTAATCCGCTGACAGTTTTACTGTTTTCTTTGTAACGACTGACTTTTCTTTTAAAAGAATCTATATCACGCAGTATATCAGCATAAAACCGGTCATACCCATCGAACCGCAGATTCACACAACTGTTGCAGCCTTCTTTTTTCCCTATCTCGATGTAATGAAGCCAGGGATCCATACCTGTCCTCTTTACTTCTGGGTAAATTTGCAGATACAAGTTCTGCAAAAACCTGTGAGGAGGCGGATTCCAGCCTTTACCGCGGCCTTCCTTCTTCCCGTATTTCACATAATGTACCCAGGGGTTCATTCCTGCGCTTTTAACGTCCGTATAGATCTCCAAATATCCGGCCGGATAAAAATCCGTATCCGGTTCTGGAATCCGTTCCTTTTCTATGCAATCCACTGTTCCTTTCAAACCAGCCGCCAGCTCTTTTGCAAGATTTACAAGCTCTACAACCGCCCCCACAGGTTCTGTAATTGGCGTCACGGGCGTTTCTGCAAATCCCTCAGGTTTTGTTGCCGTAGCCGAAGGCGCCTTAACCTTACCCACAAACATTGTTACGGCAGCCGCAGGCATTCTTACGGTATCCGCATTTTTCCGTTTAACTTTCCGGATATGCTGCAGAATCACACTAACACGATTTTTAAACATGTGATTTTTTAGTATTTCTTCCTTACCTCTTGTCCGGATAGCATTTCTCTGTTCGGGGTTACGTAAATAATATTCAATTTTATTGTTCAGATCTTCGCTCCCAGTATAGGTTACCACATATTTGCCAAACCCGTTTTCCATGCCTTTAACTTCGTCGGTAATAATAAACGCGCCTACGGCCAGTCCGTCAAATATGCGGTTTGATATAAACCCCTTTTCCTTCATGTCCGGCCAGTGGTCGTTCAAAAGTATGTTGCAGCTCCTGTAGGCATTTCCCAGATCTTTGTGGTCAATCCGTTCTCCTTTTATATATTTTTTATCAATAAACTTATCCCAGCCGCCCCCATAAACTGCCAGGTTTTTATCGCAGGGCAGGATGTCCTGAATCACCTGCCTGTAAATTCCACGGGTTTCCCCTACAAACAGCACTTCGCTTGGGGGAAACACCGCCCCGGTTTTCATGCAGACCTCCGGATCCGCACACTGTAAAAGCGGCAGAACTTCTGTGCCGACTAAAGTGGCGATGCGGGAAGCCCAGTAATCAGATGCGATATAAACAACGTCATACTCATTATATTCCTGAACACTGACCAGATCCGGATGAGAAATATTCCACATCATATTGTCATGACACATTTTAGGGATGTATTGATATAACCCCCGCAGCACCAAGACATGTCTGCCATCAAAAGGCCAGTCGCTTTCAGCCATGGACCTGATTTCAACTGTATAGTTACAGGCTTCCAGCTCCCGTTTGATCGCCAGTGCAAAGTAATAATCCCCCCAGCTTCTTGCCCGTTCCATATCCGGGGCCGCAATGATAATGGCAACTTTATTCTCATTGATCCTGTAATGATTCTCCAATAAGGATTTCAGCTGCAGGGCCCTTTTGTCATAGGTATATCCTTCCCTGACGATTTTTTGCAGCTCCCTGACCTTTGCAGCCCTCTCCTCTTCATGTTCCAAATAATACTTCAGCAGGGCCTCCAGTTCATGCTGATTATGATATACAGGCAATGCATAGCCAAACTGTTCCTTCGCCCCCAATTCTCCGTTGGTAATTACCAGACACCCTGCCGCAATAGCATCATATACCCTGCTGTTTACAGAGCCCCATGATTTGGTAACCCGGTTTGCATCGTCAATGGCAATTTTTGAATATTTATATACCTTTGGTATGTCTTTATATTTTACAAATCCGTTGGAATACGGAGCCAGCTGCTGCAGAAGCTCCCAGTTCTTACCAAAGATCCGGCATTTATAGGGCATATTTTCCGGATGGAGTATCTCCACAATTTGCCTGGGATCCTTCCAGTAACTGCCGGTAAAAACATAATCGCTTTTATAGGTCACTTCATCCAGATAATAGGACGGCCTGTTTTTTTCATCCGCAAACCTTTTATAATTGGTGGCAATCGTAAAAAGATATGCATTACGTTTTATATTATTGAAAATATAATCACAGGCAAATCTGGACGATGCAAGAATATATGTATAGCTTTGAATGGAAGGGTTGGCACACCACCGGGTAAACCAGTTCCTGGCCCAAGCCACGGTAATCAAATCCGGCTTTACGTTCTTTACGTTTAACAGATTGTAGGAATCCAGCATGCTGACCAATACATCCACATCCGGTCCCACATCATACCAGTCTTTATTTCCTCTGGCACTTAAATATACTGTTTTATAGCCAAGTTTTCCCAGTTCTTCCGCCAGCTCCAGCGCGGTAAAATAATCGCCAGCCGCCGTCCCTTCGTTTGCCTCGGTTACCGCAAATGCGATTACAAGGGATTCTTCCGTGAAATAATGCTCATTATGCAGCTTGTCCTCAAAAATTTTTTCAGCCAGCCATTCATGCCATCTTCTGTCAAAATAAACCAGGTTATTCTTTCTTCTTTTATAAACCTCATCAGGCTGCGAGAACTGCTGAGTCCCAAACTCATAATGGAACAGTACCGCAGACGGGCAGTAATAATTCCGATACCCTTTTCTCCATGCTTTCAGGCAAAGATCCACATCTTCATATCCGTATTCGTAATTCTCGTCAAACCCGCCGATTTCACGAAACACTTCTTTTTTGATCAGCAGACAGGCCCCTGTCACAGCGCCTCTTTCCACGGCCTCTTCATACATTCCGTCAGTAAACGGCGGCTGTCCGTTCCCCATATTATAGGGCCGGATGTAATATTTTCCTTCAAACAATCCATAACGGAAAGAGATGCCGCCATGCTGTATCTTATATGATTTCCCCCGGTTAACAGAATCATCGGGAATCGATGGATATATGAGCTTTGCACCCACAGCCCCTGCATCAGGATGTTCCAGCGCCACACGGAGCAGTTCATCAAGCCAGCCGTCAGTTACTTCTATATCATTATTTAAAAACAGTAAATACTGCCCTTTCGCTTTTTCAGCGCCCTGGTTGCAGGCTTTTGAAAAAGTTTCGTTCCGGAAGTTTCTAAGTACCGTCAACGAAAAAAACGGTTCCATTTCACCCAAACAGGCAAGGGAGTCGTCTGTAGAACCGTTATCAACAATAATTAATTCATAGTTTTTATAAAAGCTGGCGCTCCTCATAGATTCAAATAAACGCCGCAGATTTTTTGCTCCGTTATGATTGCATATAACGATCGAAACCAAACTATTTTTTAAATCACAGGTATCCTCTTTCAGATACTTTTGATTCATTTCAATAATACGGATCTTTTCTTCATCAGAATGGCCCACAGCTTTAACCGGATTATTCATGTTATATCCTTCCACCGTTCCAGTCCACATATCTTTATGCTACATTTAATCAAATTTCCCGTGGCAAATGTTTATTAGGACAACAGTTGCCCACTATTTCCTTCCGTTTAATTTTTCAAGAAAAAGCCCCGTTATGCGGGCAGGGAATAGGAAAAAGCCCTTCACAGAGGTAACCGCTTCCACAAAGGCGGTTCCTATTCTGTACCGGATAGATTCTTTATGTTTTTTTGCTTCTGCTTCGTACTTTTTCATTTTCTGGCTACTGTTCTGAAGAGTTTTTACCTGTTGCTTCAGGCCCCGGTTTTCTTTTGCTGTTAATGCCAGGCATTCCCGCAGATATTGGGCTTCTTTGGCAAACCAGAACGCCTCTTCGCTGTCTGTTAAACCGGAGAGGCAAACTGCGCCCTCCGGATTTCCGCTGTTAGGGTCCGTCAGTAAATAATCTTCTTTTCGTAATTTTAAAACGGTTGTCATGCTGAACCCGCGCCAGTATCCTTCCGGTATATTTGCTTCTTTCAGCTCCGCTTCCGTAAATTCTTGTAACAGATCTACTTCTTCCGGCAGACGGATAATCTTTCCTAAACTTTTGGAAAGATCTTTTCTGCCAAACCTTCTGACATGATCCTCCTGCCCGAACCTTCTTTTTCTTTCTTTTTCCCCGATTTCGGCAAAACATTCATCCCAGTATTCGCCTGTAAAGGGTATTACACATAAATGAACCCCGGCAGGTTTCAGTATCCTGTGTAAATGGAATAAGGTATAGGCAATATTGCAAGGTATGTGTTCCAATACATGACTGTGCACAATCAAATCGTAGGAATTAGAAGGAATTTCATCCAGCTCTGTTAAGTCAATTTGCCTGAAATTCCTGCACCATTCATACTCCATGCTAATATCAGCCGATATGTAATTTTCTCCGGCTAATTCATATAATTTTTCAGAAAGACCTCTTTCCGGCGCAATGTGAAGAATTCTGGGTACACTAGTAAAATTCAGCTTTTGGATGTACAAATACAGCAACCGGGTACGTTCCAGCGAACCGCATTTTTTACACCGTACCCCTTTCCTGGAATTCATATCCACAAACTCTGTACTTCCGCAAATATTACACCGCATTTTTGCGCTCCTTCCTCCTAATGACCCGGCCCTACTCCCGATAAAAGTCCTTTCCACGCATTTTCACTAACAGTTCTTCCCACCAGTTACGATGCTCCAGATACCATTTAATCGTTTTCCTGATACCGGTTTCAAACTTTGTTTCCGGCAACCAGCCCAGTTCATTATGAATCTTTGCAGGGTCAATGGCATATCGTAAATCATGGCCTTTGCGGTCTGACACATGTGTTATCAGCGATTCAGGTTTCCTTAATTCTTTGCATATTAATTTTGCTATATCTATGTTGCGCATCTCATTGTGTCCGCCAATATTATATACTTCACCGGTGCGGCCTTTATGCAGAATCAAGTCAATAGCCTTACAGTGATCTTCCACATACAGCCAATCGCGTACGTTAAGTCCAGCTCCATACACAGGCAGTGGTTTATCCTGCAGACAATTTGCTATAAACAGCGGAATCAGCTTTTCCGGAAACTGGTAAGGACCGAAATTATTACTGCAACGGGAAATGGTTACTGGCAGTCCATAGGTTCTGCTGTATGCCGTTACAAGCAGGTCCGCCCCGGCTTTGGAGGCAGAATAGGGACTTGACGTATGCAACGGCATGGTTTCCGTAAAAAACAAATCCGGCCTGTTCAAAGGCAAATCCCCATACACTTCATCTGTAGAAACCTGGTGAAACCGCTGGATTCCAAATTTACGGCAGGCATCCATCAGCACCCCGACGCCCAGGACATTGGTTTCCAGAAACAACTGCGGATCTGCAATGGAACGGTCCACATGGGATTCTGCAGCAAAGTTCACCACCATATCCGGATGTTCTTCTTCAAATAAACTGTACACTGCTTCCCTGTTACAGATATCTGCCTTAACAAACCGAAACTTCGGACGAACCATGACCGACTTCAATGTTGCCAGGTTACCTGCATAGGTTAATTTGTCAATACATACAATCCTGTATTCCGGGTATGTGTCCAACATATAAAAAATAAAGTTAGAGCCGATAAACCCGGCGCCTCCCGTTACAATAATGGTCATTTCAGCCTCTCTGCTTTTGGTATCCAATCATCTTTACCGTCATTCATTTTTGGCATTTAAGGAATTACTGATTAATTATCTGCACGCTAACAATTTTCTACTAATCTTCATGATTTTGTGAATGCCTTTCCAGCATTTTCCGTAACCCTTCCCACATCTGATCTTTCTCGCTCAGCTTCAGGGGAGTCCCGTCCTCCAGTGCATAGCCGGCTGCCGACGGTGTTCCTCTATTAACGCCGGTCAGCCGCGGCCATTCTATGCCAATCTCCGAATCGTTCCAGGCCAGTCCCCCTTCGTCCTCCGGATGGTAAAAATCCGTAACCTTATAACAAAATTCCGCGGTATCACTTAACACCAGAAAACCATGAGCAAAACCTTCCGGAATATAAAACTGTTTTTTATTCTCTTCGGACAGTATTACGCCGAACCATTTTCCAAACGTCTGGCTGCGAGATCGCAAATCCACCGCCACATCAAACACTTCGCCCTTTATGACCCGCACCAGCTTCCCCTGGGGATGCTGCTTCTGAAAATGAAGTCCCCGCAAAACGCCCTTCACGCTCAGACTCTGGTTATCCTGCACAAAAATCATATTCAACCCGGCCTTCTGCATATCCTGCTGGTTATAGGTTTCCATAAAATACCCGCGTTCGTCACCATAAACAGCAGGTTCAATGATATACAGTCCCGAAATAGGGCATTCTGAAACATTTATTTTTCCCATGGCGTCCTCATCGCATCCAATTTATTTTCCTGTAAATATATCGGTTACAGTTCCTCTTTCAGGTATCTTGCCAGCGCATCCCTCCAGTCAGGTAATGGAAGGAACCCGTTTAGGAGAAGCTTTTCCTTATCCAGCCTGCTGTTAAAGGGACGTCTGGCTTTGGACAACCCGTATTCTTCTGTAGTAACAGGTACTACTTTCGTCCGATAACCGGCCTGCCTGAAAATTTCGCAGGCAAATTCATACCAGGAAATATATCCGCCCTCATTGGTGGCATGATAATATCCGTACCACTCCGTTTCCACCATGTCCGCCAGCAGACGGGCCAAGTCAGGAGTATAAGTCGGCGTTCCAACCTGATCGTCTACAACATGAATGATATCAAGTTTTTTACCCAGTTCCAGCATGGTTTTTACAAAGTTTTTTCCATTGGCGCCAAAGACCCAGGCAATCCGCACGATAAAAAATTTTTCCAGCAGTTCCTCTACGGCCTGCTCTCCTTTTAATTTGGAATCTCCGTATACATTCAGGGGCGCAAATATCCTGCAATCCGGCTTCCAGGGTTCCGTCCCTTTCCCGTCAAATACGTAGTCCGTACTGATGTATACCATTTTGCATCCGGCTTTTCTGCAGGCCGCCGCAATAAAACGGGTTCCATCGGCATTGATGGCATAAACCCTTTCCCGTTTATTTTCTTCCTCTGCCAAGTCCACTGCAGTCCAGGCCGCACAGTGGATCACCGCATCCGGATCCAGTTCACGGATCACTGCATTGACAGCCTTTTCATCTGTAATATCCAGCCGGATATAAGAAAAAGGCAACCCCCTTTCCGTTCCGTCCAGAATATCGCTGCCTGTACATGTATGGCCACGTCCTGCCAGTTCACGCATCAGATCAAATCCCAACTGGCCACCTGCGCCTGTAACCAAAATTTTCATAGATGACCTCTTCATTCACAACTGTGCCTGCAACAGACCCCGTAAACATCAACAGCGGCTGTGCCTGCATTCTATGCCAGGCGGTCCCGGTACTTACCTTGTATAACGTCCAGCAGATACTGACCGTACTGGCTGTTTTTCATCTTCTCATACTGATTTCGCATATTGGCTTCGGAAATCCATCCTTTTAAAAACGCAATCTCTTCCAAGCAGGCAATCTTCCGGTGCTGGTGCTTCTCCACCGTTTTAACAAAAGCGGACGCATTGGCCAGACTTTCATGTGTTCCCGCATCCATCCAGGTAAATCCCTGGCCCAGCAGCTCCACATGCAGCCGTCCCTCGTCCAGATACAGACGGTTTAAATCCGTAATTTCCAGTTCCCCCCGGGCAGAAGGCTTCAACATCTTGGCAAAAGAAACCGCCCTGTTATCATAAAAATATAATCCGGTTACACAGTAATTGCTTTTAGGGTATTTTGGCTTTTCCTCAATAGAAACCACCTGCCCTTGCCGGTCAAACTCCACAATGCCAAACCGTTCCGGATCTTCCACATAATAACCGAATATAGTGGCCTCCCTGCCTGCTTCCGCATATTCCACGGCCTGCATCAGCTTCTGTTCCAACCCATGCCCGGCAAAGATATTATCTCCCAGCACCATGGCAACAGCATCCCTGTCAATGAACTCTTCGCCGATAATAAAAGCCTGGGCCAGCCCGTCCGGGGACGGTTGCACCCCATAGGATAACCGTATCCCAAACCGTCTTCCGTCCCCCAGCAAGGCAGAGAACTGGGGCGTATCCAACGGAGTAGAAATAATCAGAATATCGCGTATGCCCGCACTCATGAGCACAGAAAGAGGATAATATATCATAGGCTTATCATACACTGGCAGCAGTTGTTTGGATGTAACCAGCGTCAGCGGATATAGCCGGGTACCGCTGCCGCCGGCCAGAATAATTCCTTTCATATTTATCCCCTTCCTGTTCTATCCACAGAGAACCCGTTACTCCTTTATAACAGCTTGTTTCAACATATCTTTTAATATTATATCATATTGTATGTTATAATATAATAACATATAAAATTCGGTTCATTGTTATTTCTTTAGGAAAGCGAGACGCGGCAAATGCCAAAAGCATCTGTGGTAGTCCCTGTCTATAATGTAGAAGCTTATTTGTGCGAATGTCTGGACAGTCTGGCAGTACCTTTTTCGGCAGCGTAGTGGTAAACGATATAGAAAAATTCAAAAAAATAAGCGGCTGCATAATTGCAAACCGCTATGATTCCGTATTAGATGATGTACAGGAAAAAGTCTATACAAGGGATCTGTTCAGTAGAGACTGATTAATTCAAAAGGAATGACGACGCCTCCTTCACTGAGTTATTGGTACATACAGAGTAAAGGATATTTAATTCTCTAAAACGAAACACTACGTTTTATCAACGAACTGCTCAGCACATGAGTATTCAGCCGATTCTTTCACCTGTTCCGGAAAATAGACTCGATATGCTCGTTCCAGCTGAACACGCCATACCGCTGCAGGGTATAAAGGGTCTGCTTTTCCTCTGGCGAAACGGATGCCAGGAATGCCATATCGTAATACTTTTTCACACTGTCCAGTACCGCCGCGTCTACCTTGCCTTCCGGATAGGCCAGGGCATAGACCGGGGCGCCCAAAATCTTTTCCAGCGCCTCCCGGGACTGGCGCAGTTCGTAATCGATTGCGTCATCGCCCATATCTGCCAGGTTTTCGTGGTTCACCGTATGGGAACCTATCTCCATGCCGTTGGCTCGCATCTCCCGCAGCTCCTCCGCAGTCATACGGTTCTCCTTACCTACGGTACCGCTTACCACAAAAAAAGTACCGGGGACCTGTTCGTCCATTAAAATGGGATAGGCATAATCATAATTATCCGCGTAACCGTCATCACAGGCAATGAGCACCGCCTTCTCGGGAAGTTCTGCCATGCCGGCCATATACAACCGCAAGTCGCTGACGCCGATAAAGGCATAGCCGGCTTTCTTAAATTCCCTTATATGCCGACGAAAAAGCTCCGGCGCCACGTTAAGGGGATCGTCTGCCCGATCCGGCCGCACCTCATGATAGCAAAGGGCCGTGATCCGGGGAATATCCGGCGACATTTCCTTTACCGTTTGCAACCGGTTCATTTCCTGCCGCACATCGGGGCCATACACCGCCTGTGCCAGATTTCCCAGCAGTGTGGTATCCTGCGCCAGCCAGCCCATATGATGGGCCATGGAAAACAGCCCGGTGCACAAACATACGATACCTGTAACAATAATCCCTGATTTAAACTCTTTAAGGGACACCGATTATACCTTCTTTATTGATACAACCAGCTGCATTAGCGCAGTCTCTCTGTTATTTTTCCTATTTTAATACTGTTTTCATATAAGTAAAAAACATTTCTGTAATTTTATCATACCGTTATTACAAAATCAAATAACAATAAGAATAATACCAACATAAAATAGCGTCGCCACTTAAAAATATTCAAGGGCGACGCTATTATTATTACATTATTTCTCCCGGGCCTTGGGGCTGTTCCTGTTCGGGGCCGGCGGAACCGGCAAAACCTTCACCTCCCTGCAGATCGTAAACGCCCTGTGTGACGAAGGCTACCACTGTCTGGTGATCACCTTTCTGGACATCGTTACGGACCTATTGTCACTAAACCGGGAAAACCGGCGAGAATACATACGGGAGATCTGCAGTCACGACCTGCTGGTATTCGACGACTACGGCACGGAAC
>Ga0256405_10010736_pt1 | contig 11959 bp, 9 predicted proteins | sample RumenRJG_02DNA_FD_189096 | JGI IMG/M metagenome (GOLD analysis project Ga0256405, IMG submission 189096) | Bovine rumen microbial communities from Lethbridge, Alberta, Canada - RJG_02 | ecosystem: Host-associated > Mammals > Digestive system > Stomach > Rumen | place: Canada: Alberta | collected...
ACTGTTCCAGGCTAATGCCTTTGCCCTCCGTCTTATATAGGAAGAGCAGCTGTTCAAAATCTGATGTTCTCTCCATAAATTGTATGAATTTAAGTCGAGGACAAAAGTAACAGATTTTAAGGCTTTAAGCAATACGTCTTTTTGGACGCTACAAATGTCTCGTCACTCTTGTCAACTTCATTTTGAAGAAGTCCTGAAGATCAAAGGATCTAGTTTTGGGGGCAATAGGGGTTATGTCTTTCCATCTTGCATGAATTTTCCCATCACTCTTATCAGGTTTAAGTTGCTTGTGACTCATGTCATACCGCACAGAATAAACGCCTTGCCCATATATCTCTAATGCAATACCCGAATTATATTCCTTAGGACAATCCATACAACCATACATATAATTGGTTAGTATTTCTATTCCAACATGTGAAGTGTCACGATGTTTGGAACAGCATCTACCATATTCATCATAAACGTCACAGCTTGTGAGGTTAAAATTAATTTCACGCCATTGCTCATCAGAACATGGTGTACCCACATTAAACCAAGGTTGCCTCTTACTACTAATTATATGATAGTTATTGGCTTTCAGCAACTTAACCCGGTTGTTGATACTATTAGACGTCTTGAATATTCTCGTAGAAAGTGCTATTGCTTGGGAGGATAATTGATTAGTCCTTTTTATCATTTTGGCATACCTAACAACTTCATCCTTACACCAAAGATAAGTTCCCCTTGCAAACTTTTCGAAAATCTTTTCTGAGTCCTCCTTGGTATAGTTGAATGAATAGAGGTAGCCGAAATCAAGTCCCTCCACACCAACATGACATGAGAATCCTTTCTGCCTCCCCGGACGCTTAAATGGCTGCAATCCAATTGCCCTAACACGGTCAGAAAATGTATTGAACATCATGTCCTTTCTATGATTATTTCTAGCATTTGACAGAATAGCGTAAACATAGCCGACATAGGTGCCTTGTTTTTCTTTTGCCTTGTAAGTGTCAGTGGCTTCATCATAGTCACACATAGCGAAGAAAAGTGCGATTTCTATGTCTGATGTAAAGTCAAGAACATTCGTCTTGAGTCCATAATGTTGTGCCAGACCAACAATATCAACATTCAGGTTTTGTTGTTCGAATCTTTTGGTTATGCCATATTGTTCCAGCAACAGTCTGAACTCAGCAACCTTTACTTGTGCCACTACCAAATCTATATCTTTTGGCTTATTCCTATAAAGCGTTGGAAGACACTTACCATAATATGCACTCTGTCCCCGATAAAGTACACCATAGTCCTCTGAAGTAGGAAGAAGTATAAAACCTTTACTTCTTGTTAACTTCACTATTTCAAACTTATTCTTGGGTGGAGCAAGCTGTGGATTTTCCGTGTATAAATAAGCTCTTGACCTCTCATATTCCCTTATATCGCTCAACAAATGCTTCGGCGATTCGTAGTGCTGCTCTGGTGGGACAACACATATAGGATATATTTTGTGGGACGAGTTCTCTGTTATATCTCTGACAGACATCTTTGACTGCAAAAAAAGTGTTTATCAATCTTCTTAATAATTTTCATTATAAATTGAAGATATCGAGAAGTCAATGTAAAATCTGAAATATCTTGTTCTTTATATATAGAACTTACCTGGTTCACCGTCGATAAGAAGAGTGAACAAAACTCTAATACCTGTTCAACGAGAATCATATTTACGGTTCTATTTTGATGGTAAAAATTATTTCTATTAATATATTTTACTATGTGTCCGTCCTTAACATCAGGTAAGAAGATTACACTTTCAATTTCATCATTCTCGGTACAACAATCATATATCCATAAAGAATAATCGAAACTGCCATTGTGAACCACCCTATTTCTTAACTCACATATCTCATAAATATATTCAGTGGGATTAAAAATATTCTTACCACTCAGTTTTTTTACGAAAGAGAAAGTCTTTCTGTAAATAACTTTTTCAGAATTTAAACGTGGATATTTGTTGAAAGTAACCGAATCAAAATTATCCAATTCATAGATAACTTTTGTCATGAGATCCATGGAAGAGCATAAATAAATATAAATAGAATATAAATCAGATAAGCGAGAAGTTTCATATAAACTTGTATTACGAACTGCACTTACGTATTGAGTTGTTGATGTTGGATATGTTAACAAGCTATACACTTCACTCATATTACCTTTTACCATTCGAAATCTATCTTGTAAAGCACTTAAAAGATGTGTAAAATCGAAGTAATACAAAATTCGATTCGCCGTTTTACTATTCAGCTTTTTTACAAATTCTTCAAAAACCTCTTTAGACAATGTGGACTCTTCACCATTTCCGGCTTCATCCATCCACATTGGTATTGCTTTCATTATAAAATTATAGTCGAGCTTTTTAAAAACTTTATTTTTAACTATATCATATAAAGGTAGAATACTATTTACACAAGAATCTAATCTCGTATAAGCTTCTTGCAGTTTATTAAACCCATTATAATTCATAGTAGATTCGCTTATCAACATGAATAAATAACACTATTAATTGAAGTAAACTTCATACTTCGTAAAAGTTTGAACGTTTGCGTAATATTTATTCATCTTATTTTCTTTTTGAGACATAACACATACCTCACTTGTGCAACCAAACAGTTGTAAGATAATCACGCCACACCGCTAAGTGAGTGGTGGTGTTTATCTGCTTGCATATCTTCACACCGATATCTACAAGGCTATCCAATGCTTTCTTAATCTCTATGGAGTTTTCCAACTCGTCATCCGTTGATAGTACAAGATCAGGAAAAGTAATGGACAAGACATTAATATTAATGCCATTTTTTAGAGCAAAGGCCTGTGTTGCAACTACAGGTAAGGATTGTTCTTTCAACACCTTGTATAATTCGTCTGCATAATTACAGAATACACCCTTGGCTTTTTGGTCAGTATCACCATTCTCGGTGGGGTATCCTAAGAGTTTTAGTCTTTCAAGACCTTCTGTTGCAAAATACGCACCGAGGAACTTGTCCCAATTTGCAAAAAGAATGAAGTCTTTGTCATGCCTTTTGATGCCAACATGAGCATAATAGATGCTTTCTTCAGTTTCTACCATGCCATTCGAAGGATGGTAAACATCCTCAGCGATGACAACGCGTTTGATAACTTCTTTGAAGTCATTATGGTTAACGATAACATAGTCTTTTTCATCGGGAATAAGAACTCCTGATGTCGGAGTAAGAAAAGGACGGAGATAAAACTGTCGCCAATTTTCCTGAATGTACAGTGGGAAATCTCTGATGTAACTACCAAGATTGAATAGGAGTTGGTTGTCATCTTCTGTAATTTCCAAAGTACGTCTTGCTAAGCACCTTGTTAGTTGAAGTTGTGTCTCCTGTTCAGGGATTGTTGGTCTATCTTTCTTGTTCTTATTGGAGCTATTTTCATCATTATTCTGCTGTATGGAAGCCTCAAGGACAGCTTTGCGCTGACGGACAAGATTTTCAACGACTTGCTGCAATGAAATGCCTTTGGCCAATTTGTTTAGCAGAAGATTGAATTCCGTATCTATAATAGAATCGTCATACCCGCACCCCTGCAGCAAGCCTATCAACAAATCTACTGCACGAGACTTAGCTGTTGCAATGGTTTGCTTATCTGACTCAGCATTATAAAGTCTCACAACATGGAAGTTCCAAATATTAGGCACTGCAAACGTGAACGGTTCACCACCATAGGGATTGGTGACATTGAAAACCATACCTCTGTTGCCGGCTATCTTGGTGAAATAACCCGTGAGACCAGCCAAAACGCCATCAACAATTTTTAGGGTATCATTTGGCACACCTTCCTTTTTGTTGAAAGCATAATCCTTGAATGGCTTATCAAGCTTGACAACATAGTCTATCATGTTGTCATTGAAGTTCATGAACCTGCTCATCTGATCCTCGGGCACTGTCAACGGTTCAGATTTCTGGTTTGCCGTCAATTTTCTCTTGAACCGTATGCTGCCGCTGGGATAATACTCCTTTAAATAAAGAGAAAGTCCTTGATAAGACGCATAGACAAAATCAGCCCCTGCAAATAAGGGTGTCTCGCGATATGGCAGACCTGCATTCTTGCCCTTAGATGACTTTGCCGTTTTTGCACTACCTTTATGGTATTCCTTAACAACCCTTGTAGGACAATAAACTTCCAATATATTTTTGGTATGCTCTACATCCGCTTGCACTGTTCTCTTGAACTTGAGTTCCTGATTGGGCTTGTCAAAAAGAACGATATACCATTTTAGCTCGTTTCTTTCTCTATTGACAGAGATATGTGGTAAGGGTATTCCTTTCGTTCCACTCCTGTCAGCCGCAGGAGTGTTCGATTGTGAACCCGAAAGGCTCGACGGACACTGATCAGGATTAACATCAGCAGTATTCAGGCCGCCATTATGTGGTGAAAAAATTCCGGATTTCAATCCAGTGTTTATCTCTTTCATGCCACAGCGTTCGTTCTAACAGGACTTGCCCCTGTTTCATATGTTCAGTGCAACAGCCCCACCCTCAAAAAGGTTGCATCTATAGCAATGGAGCCTACGCATTGCTGCAAAGTTAACGTTATTTATCGAACTAACAAAATCTAGTGGGGTAAATATTTTCTATCAGTTCGTTTTTAGCTTATTTTTCTGATAAAAGTTCGAAAGGTATTCAAGTTCAGGTATAGCACTTTGCCATTTTATGGTCAATATTGAAGGATAAGAAAAGTTCGATAACTCACACAGAGTTGAGCAGGCTCTTGATCATCTCGTCTATTTCCCGGTTTATTCGGGCAAAGTTACGATTGAGCATGATCTCCTTGTCACGCTGGCTTTTGAAGGCATAAATCTTAGGGAGGTCAACATATCGTGATTCCTCACGGCGTATCTTGCACATGTCAAAGTCGGTCTTGCAAAAATACTTGGTGGTCCTGAACTCCGGACTTTCCTCAAGGTTGATGCCACTGAAGGAGCTGCGTTCCGTGGGGGTGAAGTCACGGGCAGCTTGTCCTGCAAGCCAGCCGGTGGCCATGTCGGCGATCTTGGCGGCAGGGACAAGGTTGTCCATCTTCTCGCTAATGGACGTGCTGACCTTCGAGTCGTTGATGGTGATGGACTTAGAGGTCTGCTTGGCCTTGCCGAAGACATCGTTCTGTGCCCACTCCAAGGTCTCCTTGTTGCGGGCTGCACCCATGAAGATGTTGCCGCAGGTGGTGATGATTTTCTGCATGCCGTTCTTGCCATAGTCTGCCTCCAACTGGGGGAGTTCCTGGAAGCCGAGGGTGACGGCGACCTTGTTGCTTCTTGCCGTACCGATGAGCCGGTCTATCTTGTGGAAGTAGAGTGTAGGCAGCTCGTCGACGATGATGCTTACGGGCAGGTTGCCCTTGCTGTTGATACGTGTTACGAGGCGGTTGAGGATGAGGGCATTGAGCGAGCCGATGACCTGCTCCTTTTCCGGGTCATTGGCGATGACAAGGTAGCTGGGGTTGGACTTGTCGGAGATTTTAAGGTCGAAGTCGTCGCCGGTGAACACCCAGTAGGCCTCAGGGGAAACAAGACGGGCGGCATTGACACGGAGCGTACCTACCATACCTTCCAACTGGTCATTGGCCTTGTTCTTGTAGGCGCTTTGGAACGGTGCCATGAGGGACATGATCTTTGAATCTTGCATGAGAATGTCAAAGACTTCACTGTAGCTGCGGCCTAAGAAGCTGAGCACATGGGGCATATCGGAGTACTCGCCCGTGATGGTGTCAGGCTCCACTTCGTTGCCGTTTTCGTCCTCGTACCAGCAGCGATCGATGCGTATCTCCTGTTTATTGCCGTTGAGATAGGTGAAACCGTTCAAGTCGACAAACATATCGTCACTGTCGGTTGAGACATTGTTGCTGTTGCAGTCGATAAAGTCAAGGACAACGTTGCCACGCTCGTCCAAAGCCTTATAGTCTCTCCAACTGCGTATGACAAGACGGAGCTTCCGGTTATTCCACAGCACATAGCGGTTCAGCTTCTTGCCATCTTTATAGCCAGTGGGGTGGAAGTTGACAAAGAAGTAGATGATGGCGGCAAGGAAGTTCTCAGCGGAGTTCTGGAAGAAGGCTTCGCTTCCGCCTTTCTTATCGCCGCCGCCTTTGTTCAGAGAGGCAAGCAGTGTGGCGGCTGTCTCGGAAGCTGCCGCCAAGTCGGGGATGTACTTCCGCTGGATGGGGTTCACACGATTGGAGTACTCCACATCGGTGAAGTTGACGATGCGGAAGCCGCAGTTCTTGGGCAGCTTACCCTGTTTGCGGTTCTTGCAGTACTGGTAGAAGAGGTTCCTTGCCAAAGCCGGGAACTTATAGTCGTAGACCATCATGGCAAAGCCTTTGGCACTGTGCTGGCGGATGAACGGGTCGATGATGCCGAAGGACTTACCGGAGCCGGGCGTTCCCAAGACGATGGTGGCACGGAAGGGATTTATGATGTTGATCCAGCCGTAGTTCAGACGCTTCTTATAGTAATAGACCATAGGGATATTGACACTGTACTCGTTCTCTTCCTTGTTCCGGCTCTGCTCGAAGCTCTCGTTTTCGAAATTCCATTTATCGTCGCCAATCTTCATGCCCAAATATTTGGCGATGGCATCAAAGCCCTGGTGGATGAGCATCGTGCCTGTGACGGAGCAGAGGACATAGAGACAGCGGTTGAGGGGATAACCGGCAAAGAAGCCGTTGAGTGGCATATCATAGAAGATGAAGCACATGACGATCATGGATGCTCCGGCGAGGACGGGATAGAGCACCATCGTCTTGAGGTTCCATTTCAGGCTCTTGCGTGCTCTCGTTCCGATGCAGGTAACGGTGATACAGATGAGTTCCATCACCTTGCAGGCAGCCACGGAGTCGAAGACCTTGAAGCGGTGGAAGAGCTCAAGGACGAAGGCGACCATGCGGTTGTCGGAGGTGATGGGCAGGTTCATCACAATCTCTATGATCAGTATCAAATAGATGCAAGAGCGGAACATGCTGTACATCTGCTGTTGTTCACGGGTTTCTTCCATAGTGTTGGCCTACTAAGGTTTCTGTTATTATTATGCTACAATTATGAATTTTATTTACACAAAAGTTAAAGGTATCGAATGAGCTTACAAAACGGTCCCTTTTGGCTCGTGAAACGGCCTTTTTTGTCGGCAGAAAAAGGCCATTTTGCAATGTCGTTTGGCATGTTTTGCAAACTCATTGAATTACAATTACTTACCAAGCCACTCATAATAATGTCTACGTTTGATCTATCTTTACGATCTTGTTATACCATTATATATAGGTATGCAGACATTCTCCCCTTTCGGGCAGGCTTGGAGAGGCAACTTCCTTTAGTGTAGGTTTATCAGCAGATCCGGCGAGAAGGAGTCGGCATTGAGGATGTCTCGGTAATTGATGTCGAGGTAGCTGACACGACCGCTGATCTGGTCCTCGGTGATTTCAAGGCGCAGCTTCTTCTCTTCGGGGAAGGTGAGCTTCTTCAGCACAATGACATTGCGGTAGGACTTCGTATAGTGGTCGGCATGGTTGACCATGTAGACGGGCGTGAGCTCGATGGTCTGCGAGTTCGTCGCTTTCAGCTCCTTCTTGTCCATCAGTTTCAGACGGATCTCGGCAATGTCGTACTTGATGTTGCTCTTGTTCTCCAACGAGAAGTCGATGAAGAAGTAGTCGCCGACAGTATAGATGTTGTTCACCTGCGCACGGATGCCATACTGTTTGCCGTACACACGGAAACACTTGCGGCGGCTGGTGAAGATAGACCAGCACAGACGCGACATATCACCCTGTGTCATGCTCACCTCCGGGTTGGTGTAGTCGCGGATGTCCTCCTGTCCGACAGTATAGACGGAGTGGGCGCGCTTCGGGGCTTTCGTGTAGTAGACGGTGAACTGTGCGATATGGCGCTCACCAATGACCGTTACCGTTCCTGCCAGTTCGTTGTCCATCAGCGTGGACTTGGGTTTCAGGCGGACGATATTGTCGGCGCACTGGTTGCCGACGAGCTTGTCAGTGGAGATGTCCACAAGCTTGATGTTCTCCGGCATAATGAGATGCGTAGTCACCTGGTCATTGACGTAGATGACCGTCTTCTGAAGGTTGCGCTCGAAGATACGTGCGTCATCCTCCGTGAGGCTGTGGATGTAGCGGACCTTGACCGTATCCGGCTGTGCCGCATGGATGGCCATTGAAAGCATAAGGGCGAGTGAAAGGAATATTGTCTTCATGTTCATATTGAATTGAGTGTTATTGAGTTATTGAGTTTTTAGTCCTGTTGTGTATTGATAAGGTAGACAATGGTGTTGTACTTGATTTTGGCTTTGTTCTTGCGGATGTTTTTCGACACGGCGGAACTGGCTGACTGATACATATTTTGCAGGGTCTGCAGGGCGATGATCTCCGGGGACAGGCTGCCGGTGCCGTTCACGTCGAACTGGACACTCTGGGCAGCAACATTGGAGCCAGCGTCCTTCACCATCTCACGGAAGGTGGATTCGGGAACATAGAAGCCCTCCATGCCGTCGTTGTCGAAGACGCTGAGGTCGACCTTGATGAACTTGTTGCCGACGAGGATGCTGGTGATGCTCGCCTTGACACGCTGTTGTCCGAAGCCGGTAACGATGCCATAGAGGTAGGAGCCTTTCTTCAGTCGGATGCCCTTCACGGTCACGTCGTCGAGGAGCTTGAAGCGGAGACGGGTGCCCTCACGTGCCTTGGTCGTGCGGTCTATCATCGCCTTGATGAGCGGCTCGTCGACATTCTCGGTACTGGCAACGGTGTTGAACTTCTCGGAGTTGTCCTCCTTGACTTTCTCGACAATCTCGGCCTTTTCTTCCTTCTTGCCTTTCTTCTTGGTGTTGCCAGTGAGCGCGTCGATCATCTCCTGCCGCTGGCGTTTTTCCTCGGCTTCCTCTTCCTTGTCTCGGCGGTCCTGTTCGGCCTGGTACTGCCGCTGACGTTCCATGCTGCGGTTCTGGATGCGGTCGAGCTCACGGGCATAGGCGTTGAGATCCTCCTGCTGGCTCCTGCCACTGCTGCCATAGCCGCCTCTGCCATAGCCGTTGATACGGTTCATGTTGGCACGCTGGCGCTCACGGAGGTCCTCCTCGGCTTTCAGCTGACGGAGGCGCTCGGCATTGACGGCATCGATTCGCTGCCGCTCCTCGTCGTTGTAGCCGCTGCCGGTGGTGTCCTTCTGCTCGTACTCGTCGCCGATGCCGTCGACGGCGGTAAAGGCTCCGTCCTCGGCAAAATGCTTGTTCATAGCCGTCATCTTGTTGTCCATGCCCTCAGCACGGGCATCGGGGATGCTCATGTTGATGGAGTCTGTGACCACGTTCCCGGTGGTCTTGCCGTTGCCCTTGAAGGTCTCCATGCCGAAGTAGATGAGCCCCAACAGGGGCAGGAAGATGACCAGAGGGAAAATGTACTTGGGTTGTCTGAGGTTCAGACGCTTGAGTTTCTGTAAGTTCATATCATACTTTTTTATTGTGATTGGTTTATTGCTTATTGTCGAGGTACTTTACCACGAGTTCCAACTGGCGGTACTTCACCATGATGTCCACGGAGTCCTTATGGCTCTTGACGGGCAGACGGACAAGGGAGTCGAGGTCGTGCTTGAGCTGCTGGCCCTTATTGGTGAGCTCCACGGTCTGGTCCACCTGCATGGATTTCAGACGCTGGATGCGGCGGATGCCATCGAAGGCGGGCTTCACGTCGGAAAGACCGCTCATCATGTCGGACTCGTTGTAGGTGGAGGTAAGGGTGAGCCAGGTGCCGACAATCAGTGAGAGCATGAGCATACTGATCGTGATGACGGACACTCTTTTCTTATGCTTGTCCGCCCATTGGTTGGCTTTGGCTATCTTGTCCTTGAGCTTGAACTTGTCGGTCAGTGACTTGATGCCTTCCGCTATCTTGGCGTCTTTCTTTGCTTTGGTGCGTTTAAAAATCTTCATGGTACATAAAATTATTTTTTATTTAATTGTACCGATCTACTCTCTTTTAGGTAATGAGTATCTTCGGTTTAATAATCCAGATCTTTGTTCTCCAGTGTTCTCCAGTTCCAATTTGTCAGCGATGCCCTGCAGCTCGGTACGGATGCCCTCTAGCTTCTTGTTCACCTGCAAGGCGACGGTAGTGCGACCCTTCACCTTCTGATAGTCCTTGTCCCAAAGGGTAGGGTCAATGGTGATACCAGTTGTGCCGATACAAAGGCGGTCTCTGTCCAGGCACAAACGAATCATGATGGAACTTTGTCCATTTTTTGTTCACATAATTTCCACGGATGTAGAAAATCGTCTTAAAAGCTCGTCTCATAACGAATTAATTTTTTAATAGTACAGCGGTATCCCGGCTTGGTACACGGAATCCTGCCAAAATGCACCGTTTGGTACACAAAAAGCAGGAGTTGTGAGCTCAAGCCCCGAAATTTATCCGGCTGCAAAGTTAAACATAATCGGTTGAATTACAATGACTTCATAGTGGCCTTTGCAGGGTCTTTACGTGGTCTTTGGTACAATTTTCGTCGATGTTGATTTTCTGTACCATATATGTACCGAAAACAGACCATCTTGAGACCCGTAAGAGGATTTTTAGAGGTTTCGTGATGAGAACGAATACAAAAGAAAGTGCCGTAACTCCTTGGAATTACGGCACTTAGCTAATTTCTTGAACTTTTAGCAATAAATGTTAAAATTTTTCAGCGGAGAGAGAGGGATTCGAACCCCCGGTACCTCTCGGTACGACGGTTTTCAAGACCGTTGTAATCGACCACTCTACCATCTCTCCAATATTGTGGCCTTGCTTTGTTTCTTAACAAGCGAGTGCAAAGGTAGGGTTTTATTTTGAAACTACCAAATTTTTATCTAACTTTTTTTGAAAAAAGTTTTAGATGAAGTTGTATACCTTATATTATTATAAGATTTTGGCCTTTTTCCCGTCCTTTTGTTCTTCCTTTTGCTTTCTTTCCATCTCTTCGATAATCCATAGGTCTGGCTTTTTGTGCTCATGCTTTTCCCAATATATGCAACTGTGGATAATTTCTACTACCCATACTACGATGCCGAAGATAAACCAGGCAATGCAGAATTGCCAGAAGAATCCGAGGTTGTTCCACCATGTAAAGATTATATTTGTTACCATATTATTGCTTGTATTGATATTAAATCGTGGGCAAAGGTAAAAAAATCATTCGGCTTATGTGAAAAAAGTCTCTTTTTTTTGTTTTTTAATCAAAGATTTTTATATTTGCCATTGTAAACCTTATTATATAGTACTAGTTACTATTCATTCGCTTAATATCAGATAACATATGACACAAGAGAAAATCTCTGAAGTAGAGAAATTCGAACAATTCGAAAAGGAAGAACGAACATCTTTTAACTTTCAAGTAGTCTTTGCCATGATCATCCTTAATTGGCAATGGTTTCTTCTGTCTATCGTCATCAGTGTTAGTGCAGCTATGCTTTATCTGCGCTATACGAAACCTGTGTTTCAGATGTCGGCAAAGATGTTGATCAAGGATGAACAGACTCCGCGAAATAGTCGTAATCAGATGCTTTCTAATATGCAGGATTTGGGTATTATGACCAATTCTGCGGGTATTGATAATGAGGTAGAGGTCCTTCAATCTTCTATTTTGGCTCGTGAGGTCGTAAAGAAGATGAAACTTTATGTTTACTACACTGCTATTGGCCGTGTCGGATCTTATTTAATGTATCGTGATCAACCGATCAATGTAGACATCGACCCTGCACACCTCGATAAACTTGATGAGGATTTAATAGAGAGTGTCTATAGTGTGAAGTGAACCCCGAAAGTTAGACAAAAAACTTTCGGGGTTTATTATGCAAAAGAGAAAGAAGCATGGTTATGCAGAATGTCTGAAGTACATGCAAATGATCAAAGAAGGAACATCCATTCATGC
>Ga0256405_10010738_pt1 | contig 11958 bp, 9 predicted proteins | sample RumenRJG_02DNA_FD_189096 | JGI IMG/M metagenome (GOLD analysis project Ga0256405, IMG submission 189096) | Bovine rumen microbial communities from Lethbridge, Alberta, Canada - RJG_02 | ecosystem: Host-associated > Mammals > Digestive system > Stomach > Rumen | place: Canada: Alberta | collected...
ATATCTCCATCTACACTTATCATGTTGAAAGTGTCTTTAACGACGTCAGAAAGGGCACTTTGCAGGAGATTTCTTTCAATAGCCACATCACTGCACACATAGCAGAGCATTGTGCACATGTTCGGGTGGATCATGCCTGAACCCTTTGCCATAGCTCCGATATGACAGGTGATTCCATCAATGTTGAATTCGTAGGCAGTTTCCTTACTGTGTGTATCTGTTGTGATTATAGCATTTGCGGCTTCGGAAGCACTTTCTTTGTTTGAAGAGAGCATGCCTGACAAAAGATTTATACCATATTCAAGCTTGTTAAATGGAATCTGTGGTCCGATAACTCCGGTAGAGCCTACAAGTACGCTTTCAGAAGAAATACCAAGGGTTTTTCCTGCCACCTCGCAGGTTTTTTTACATATCTTTAAACCTTCATCGCCGGTACAGGCATTTGCAATACCGGAATTGACTACAACAGCCTGAATTTTCGAGGTACTTACAGCCTTTTTATCCCAGATAACAGGAGCTGCCTTAACCACGTTGCTTGTAAATACACCTGCCGCATCACATGGGCTTTCTGAAAATATCATTGCCATGTCCTTGCGGTCATTTTTTCTGAAACCGGCGTGTGCACCTGCCGCCTTAAACCCCTTTGCAGCAGTAACGCCACCATCTAACTTTTTCATATCTTTATCACCTCTTTAAACGCTGAATTTAAGTCCTGTATTTTCAGGCAGTCCAAACATTATATTCATATTTTGAACAGCCTGTCCTGCCGCTCCTTTTACAAGGTTGTCTATGGCTCCCATCATTATTATCCTATTGGTGCGAGGGTCAACCTTGAAACCTATATCCACGAAATTTGTGTGTTCAACAAATTTTGTTTCAGGATATTTTCCATCAGGCAGCAGACGGATGAAATACTCGTCTTTGTAGTATTTTTCGTATGCGGCTCTTATTGTTTTTTCTGAAGGAAGTCTTCCGTTTACATTGACAAGACTTGCATATTCGGTTGCAAGTATACCCCTGTTCATCGGCACAAGGTGCGGTGTGAAATTCAGGTTGAAATTTTTACCGCAGGCTTTTGAAAGCTGCTCTTCAATCTCAGGAGTATGCCTGTGGACTGCAACACCGTAAGGTTTTGCACTCTCATTTACCTCGCAGTAAAGATTTGCTGTCTTTGCGCCTCTCCCGGCACCTGTTACACCCGAAAGAGCGTCTATTATAAGAGTAGATGGGTCAATAAGTCCTTCTTTTACAAGAGGGTAGGCTGTAAGGATAGAGCATGTTGTAAAACAGCCAGGATTTGCAAGCAGTCTTGTGTGTTTTATCTGTTCGCGATTTATTTCACAAAGTCCATAGACTGCTTCTTTTATAAGATCTGGAGACTGATGCTTTATCTTGTACCATTTTTCGTAGATATCAACATCAGTAAGCCTGTAGTCTGCTGAAAGATCAATGAACTTACACTTTGAAAGAAGCTCTTTTGTAAGTTTCCCTGCAAGATAGCCCTGAGGGGTGGCTGTGAATATCACATCCGCCTTATTAACCAGTGCATCAAGATCATCAGGCGAACAATTTTCATTTATGAGATTTCTAAACTGTCCGTAGATTTCTGAAAAGTCTTCCCCTTCGTAACTTTTTGAACCATAGCTCACTATGGCTACTTCAGGGTGTGAATAAAGTATTTTTGCAATTTCTGCTCCGGCATATCCCGTAGCACCAATTATCCCCGCTTTTATCATAAATTTCTCCCTTATTGCAGTATCAGGCAAAGCTTAATATTTCACTCTGTCTGCCAACGCCATCATCACATAAATCTTAAAACAATGAAGTCTGAAAAACAATACAGTTTAATAAAAGTTATGATAGCTATGAATAGTATTACTGCATAATTATACATTAAAATGTATAATATTACATATATACTCAAATGTCAAGGAGGAGTAAAATAAAATTGAACTAATCGGCTATATATAAGTGCTCTCGCGCTAGCCGGCAGAGTGTATTACCGGACTTTGTACGATGATACAATAAATGTCAGTTTTTACAGTAAGCGAAGAAAATAATTGCGGATAGAGCAAGTCTATCCAGCAATAATTCTCGGCGACGTTTATTGTAAACGAAATTATTTATTTCGTTTACGATATGAACAGATTTGGAGGAAATCATGAAGGCAGTTTATCTTGAAAAAGATGCAGTAAATCCGGGTGATGTATCATTTCAACCACTATGCGATGTGGTACCTGATACAACCTTTTACGATAACACAGATGAAAACGATAAGTGGGCAAAGCTTGAAGGCGCTGAGATAGTATTCACCAACAAGGTGGTAATGGATGAGAAGGTATTTGAAAAATTTCCTATGATCAGATATATAGGAGTCTGTGCCACAGGCTATAATGTTGTCGATACAAAGGCGGCAAGGGCGCGTGGAATCACAGTGACAAATGTTCCTGCATACAGTACAGAGTCTGTAGCTCAGCATACCTTTGCTCTTTTGCTTGAAATAGCATCGATGCCGGGTATTCACGACAGAAGTGTCAAGGCAGGCGACTGGGTAAAGAGCAAGACTTTCTGTTATTGGAAAGATACAGTTATGGAGCTTTCAGGTAAGACCATGGGGATTTTTGGCTTTGGAAACATTGGAAAGAGAGTGGCGCAGATAGCAAATGCTTTTGGCATGAATGTACTTGTCTATACAGCACATCCGGACAAATATAAGAATCATGCATCAGACAGGTTGAAATTTGTAGACTGTAAGACTCTTTACGCTGAAAGCGATGTTATAAGTTTTCACTGCCCTCAGACAGAGGAAACAGCAGGAATCATAAACAGTGAAAATATAAATAAAATGAAGCAGGGCGTTATCATAATAAATGTATCAAGGGGCGGTCTTGCAAATGAGGCTGAACTTGCAATAGAGCTTGAAAGAGGCAGAGTGAGAGCCTATGCGGCAGATGTGGTGAAGTCGGAGCCTATGGCAGCTGATAATCCTCTTTTAAAGGCGCCAAACACTATAATAACGCCGCATATCGCATGGGCTTCAAGAGAGGCGAGAATGAGGCTTATAGACGTTATTGCAGGAAATGTTGACGGATGGCTTAAAGGAAAATCTGTTAATGTTGTAGATTAAAAATTTTAAATATGTTATACTTATCTAAATCCTCAAAAAGCAAATGGTTATGATGAGGAATATGTTTTATAGTAAGCGAAGAAAATAATTGCGGATATAGCAAGCTCTATTAAGCATTATTTCTGAGCGATGTTTATCGTAAACGAAATTACCTATTTCGTTTACGATAGCAGCATATTATATTTAAAACAGAAAGGGGTTTACTATGGGAAAGATGAGATTTTTCCGTTGCAGCGGATGTGGCAACTTTATTTATTTTCTTGGTGAAAAGACAAACTGCACTCCAAAGTGCTGCGGCGAGCCAATGACAGAACTTACACCTAATACAACTGATGCGGCTGCAGAAAAGCATGTTCCGGATGTCACAGTAGTAGGAAATATGGTTGCAGTTAAGGTTGGAAGTACGCTTCACCCTGCAACAGCAGAGCATCATATTGACTTTGTCTGTCTCGAAACCGAAAAGGGCGGACAGATTCATTACTTTGAGCCTACTGAGGAGCCTTCAGCTTCCTTCCTTCTTCCTTCAGGAGACAAGCCGGTTGCAGTTTATGCATATTGCAACCTTCATGGTCTCTGGATGAAGGATCTTGCCGAGATAGAACCTTCATCAGACAAGCTGGTTGCATATTTTGCAGCAGGAACAGGCATGGAAAAGCTTGCAGCAGAGGTTGCTCTTGCAGCCAAGGCTGACTCTTATGAAATCTGTCCTGAAACACCTTATACGGCAGCAGATCTCGACTGGACAGATGCCGGTGCGAGAAGCAATGTTGAAATGCAGGATGAGTCGGCAAGACCTGCTATAAAAGGAAGCAAGGACATTTCAAAGTATAGCACCATCTACCTTGGATTCCCTATCTGGTGGAATAAGCCGCCAAGGATCATAAATACATTCCTTGAATCTGCTGATTTTGCAGGAAAGAAGATTGTTCCTTTCTGTATTTCAGGCGGAAGCAATACAGAGGGGATTGATGCCGAGTTTGAGAAGATTGCCCCTAATGGCGCCAGCATTGTGCCAGCAAAGCTTCTTAATGGCAGACCGACTGAGGCTGAACTTACGGTCTGGGTCGAAAAGGTATAAGGCATATATCCTGCAAGGAGGCGCCTCGTGGATAAAAAAGTGATGTATTCGCTTACATACGGTCTTTATGTGATAACGACTGTTGATGGTGATAAGAAGAATGGCTGTATTATGAATACAGCAATGCAGCAGACCAGTGATCCTAGCTGTATATCAGTAACGCTCAATAAAACAGACTATACCGAATATATGCTTGAAAGATCAGGAAAATTCAATATATCCACTATTTCTGAAAAGGCAGATTTTAGTCTGTTCAAGCATTTTGGTTTTCAGAGCGGCAGAGATATAGATAAATTTGCAGATTTTACGGATTATAAGGAAGCTGCAAATGGTATTCCTTATATTACAAAGGGTTGCAATGCCTATCTTTCATGCGAGGTGGCAGATAAGATTGACCTTGGAACTCACGTTCTCTTTATTGCAAATGTAATAGACGGAGAGGTTATTTCAACCGATCCTTCTGCAAGTTATGCATACTATCAGGCAAATATCAAGCCTGCCGCAAAGAAGGTTGAAAGTACAGGAAAAGTCTGGGTATGTAAGATATGCGGATATGTTTATGATGATTCCAAGGAGGCTGTACCATTTGAACAGCTTCCTAACGATTGGACATGTCCTATCTGCAAACATCCTAAGAGTGATTTTGTACTGCAGAGTTGAGTATCATTAAGTAGATGATCTGTTTTATGACATCGACATTTAAGATCATTGCCGGAAATTTATAGTAACTGTTCGGGCGAAAGAGACTTGTTCTCTTTCGCCTTTTTATAGTGAGCGAAGAAAATAATTGTAATTGAAGTGCACTTTGCAATGAAAAAAAGCCCACACTATTGCTTGATATGGAGAATAGTGTGGGTTTTTTTAATTTATAGGAAATTCCTCCGGAATTCCTATAAATTAAAGAACGCTCCGCATGAGAGCGAGTGATGCGCAGAGGAAGATGCAAGCTAAAGCTTGCGCGCATCGGCGCGCAAAGAGTCGTACGCGACTCTTTGTTCTAGTCTTTATGAATTTACAATCTCAAATTTGTGCGATACAAGGTCGGCTCTTAATTCTGCAAAAGCGTTGCCGTATTCACGTCTGATGACAAATTTACCCTTCTCAGGGATGGTTACTTTCATGTCGCCTTCAACATTGAAAGCAGGGTGAGTATTTCTGAACTTCATAAGGTCAAGAAGCTTTGCAACAACAGGGCGCTTAACTTCTTCATTTATCTCATCTTTACTGTAGTAATGGCGGTTTATATTACGACCTTCCTTGGTTGATTCAAGGAGCTCGATATCATTTTTACCTGCAAGCATGCCGACATAATAAACCTGAGGGATACCAGGTGCAAAGAACTGAATAGCTCTTGCAAGGAGGTATGAATCATCATCATTGCCGAGAGCAGAGTAGTAGGTTGTGTTCACCTGGTAGATGTCAAGGTTGTTGTAGGCTGCTGTGTTGTATACTTTCTTTACATTAGCGCCGCCTGTGAACATCTGCTCTTTTGTCCTGTCAACTTCTTCCTGTGGCATGAGGTCGCGGACATCTACAATACCGATACCATCATGTGTATCAAGAGTGGTGAACTGGTGCTTAGGACTTATTTCAAGCCAATGCTTAAGGTACTCACCATTTCCAAAGTAAAGGGCATTGAGAGTGAGCACAGGAAGGGCAAAATCATATATCCAGAATCCATGCTCTGAAATCTTCTGAGGAATGGTGTAGTGCTCATGAATCTCAGGAAGTATCATTACATGGCTCGTCTTAAGCACGTTCTGGATAGCGTTAAGAAGATGCCAGATTTCAGGTTCTACGAAGAAGCAGCTTGTATCAGCTTTCTTAACAGCATAGGCAAAGGCATCAAGTCTTATTATAGATGCACCATATTTTGCCATATTTAAGAGCGTATCCCTTACAAACTGGTCTACTGCATGGCTTGTAACATTAAGGTCAATCTGCTCATCACCAAAAGTACACCATACCTTTTCACTTGTACCGTCTGCAAATTCTGCGATTGCATAAGGAGCCTTCGGCTTTCTCTTATAGATCTTGTCAACCTGTTCTTCGGTTGGTTCGCCGTTTTCCCAAAAATCCTTATATCTTATGAAAAAGTCTTTATATTCGGACTCATCCTTCTTTGCAAGAAAGTCTTTGAAATAAGGCGAGTGTCTGGAAATGTGGTTGATCATAAAGTCAAACATGAGATAATATTCATTTCCGAGGGCAGCTACATCATCAAATGTTCCAAATTTTTCGTCTACCATGTCGTAACGCATAGGCGCAAACCCTCTGTCGGCAGATGAAGGGAAGAAAGGAAGGATGTGGATACCTCCGACGGCGTCTTTGAAATGAGTGTCCATGACCTCTTTGAGGTCCTTAAGATTGTCACCCATACTGTCCGCATAGGTTATGAGCATGATCTTGTTTGTAAGCTCCATGTGCTCCTCCTTTGTTGGTTTATGTGTATCCGGCAGACCCGAAATGTTTACTCTGTTTGGTGAGTATAGCATATTTTTAGTATTATGTCAATCGGTTGACATACGGGGCAATGTGATTTTAATACAGTTATCAGTATCTTTGATAAGAAGTTAATCTTGACAAAAAAACTTTAAGGTGTTAATCTCATTTGTGTATTGGAAACGTTGCCGGTAACCTTTCCTGAAAGTTAAAATGGCATGATCAGCCATAAATTTTTTGTAATAATGGGGTGTTTTATGAAAAGAAGAAAAAACAATGTATTTTTGAAGATTTTTTCCTTATTTGCTGTTACAATGTGTATTGTCATAACAGGGTGTGGCAGTGCAGAAAATATTAAGGAAACGTCAGGCTCGCAAAAAGAGAGTCAGGTTATTTCAACCGGAAGCGACCGGATGGACAGCACTATAAGCAGCGCGGGGGTGGCGACGGAGAAGCAGTCAGACACGATAAAAGTTACATTTCATTATCTTAGAAATGACGGTGACTACTCTGATATGTCTGTGTGGGCGTGGCCTTACGCGCCGGTAAATGGAGAAGGCGCATCCTATGAGTTAAAGGATACCGGTGATGGTGACGGTGCAGTTGCAGTAATGGAGATTCCTAATACCGCAACATCCTATGGATTTATTATAAGAAAAAATGACTGGTCACTAAAGGATACGGCGTCGGACAGATTTATAGAGATTGGAGATGTTATATCAGGTTCTATAAATGTTTATTGCAAGACTGGTGAAGAAGATTTTAGTGTTGAAGAAGGGAGTGATATTATCAAAGGGTTGAAATTTTTGAAAGCGGCTGCGGAGTCGCGCAATGAAATAAGCTATGAGCTTACAGGCGAGGTAAATGACGCGAAAGCGGGCGATTTTACACTCACTGGACCTGATAATATAAAGATAAAAGAGTTAAAGGCAGATGGAAAAAAGGGAACGATAATAGTTTCCAGCGAAATAGATTATCTGGCAGATTATACATTAAGCTACAAGGGAGCTTCTATGCCTGTTACTATGCCGGACTATTATTCTTCAGAAGAATTTGAAGATAAATATACCTATACGGGCGATGACCTTGGTGTGACATATACAAAAGAGGCAACAAGTTTCAGAGTGTGGGCACCTACGGCAACTAAAGTTGAAATAAACCTCTACGATAAAGGTGATGGCGGCAAGGCAATAAAACAGGTTGAAATGACTGCGGATGCAAATGGAACATGGGTTGCATCAGTGCCAGAAGACCTCAACAAAAAATATTATACATATACGGCAAGCTTTAAGGACGGAACAGTAAATGAGGACATAGTCGATCCTTATGCAAGAACAGTCGGGGTAAACGGCAAAAGAGGCGAGATAATAGATCTTAAGGAAACTGACCCGAAAGGATGGGATAAGGATGCTCGTCAGACCAAGGAACAGATCACAGATAATATCATTTACGAAGCGCACATAAGAGATTTTTCCATAGATGAGTCAAATGGAATAAAGAATAAGGGAAAATATCTTGCATTTACCGAGAAGGATACAGTTGATAGAAGTGGTGTTCCATCAGGACTTAGCCATATAAAGGATCTTGGCGTTACGGCAGTGCACATCCTTCCGTCTTATGATTACGGCTCTGTAGATGAAAGCAAGCTTGACAGACCGCAGTATAACTGGGGGTATGATCCGGTTAATTATAATGCACCGGAGGGCTCTTATTCTACGGATCCATATCATGGTGAAGTACGTGTGAATGAATATAAGCAGATGGTAAAAAGCCTTCACGAAGAGGGACTCGGCGCTGTCATGGATGTGGTTTATAATCATACCTACAATACAGATTATTGTTTTAACAAGCTTGTGCCGGGGTATTTCTACCGCCCTGATTCAAATGCTTCAGGATGTGGAAATGATGTGGCAAGTGAAAGGTCGATGGTAAGAAAATTTATCGTTGATTCTGTAAGTTATTGGGCAAAGGAATATCATCTTGACGGCTTCAGATTTGACCTTATGGGGCTTATTGACACAGATACAATGAACGCTGTACGAAAAGCTCTTGATGAAATTGACCCTAAGATAATCGTATATGGTGAAGGTTGGTCCATGGACAGCAAGATCACAAAGAGTGTTGTGCTTGACGACCAGAAGAGTGCCAAAATGACACCGGGCATTGCATTTTTCTCAGATACCATCCGCGACGGAATAAAGGGAAGCGTATTCGATGCGGCATCAAAGGGATATGTGAATGGACCTGAAAATGGAGTGCTCTTAGGCGTGAAGGATGTGCTTCATGGTGTCAAATATTCGCTTGTCTGGTCTGGTGCTCCTTCTCAGACAATGAATTATGCCTCCTGTCATGATAATTTAGCTCTTTGGGATAAGATACGTTCTTCAAACAGCGAGAATTCTGAAAAGACTAATATAAGGAGAGATAAGCTTGCAGCGGCGATTGTAATGACAGCCGAGGGAACACCTTTTATGCAGGCAGGAGATGAGTTCTTAAGGACAAAGACTAAAGAGGATGGAACTTTTGATGCAAACAGTTATGCTTCATCTGACGAAGTCAATAAGTTGGACTACAGCAGGACAAAGACCTATAAGGGAGTGTATGATTATTACAAGGGGCTTATTGCTATAAGAAAGAGCTTACCTGCATTAAGGATAGCAACGGCAGAAGAATCAAAGGAGAGACTTAATGTCATCAAGGATGGCGGTAAAGATGGTATAATCGAGTTTGAGGTAAAGAAGGGGAATAGTAAAGATAGAGAAGTAGTTGTAATTTATAATCCTAACGATAGGGTTGCTAATGTAAAGCTTCCTAAGGGAAAATGGGAAGTTCTTGCAAATGGCGGAAAGGCTGGAACTGATGCCACAGAAAGTGTATCAGGAAAGGTCAAAGTTGAAAAGATTTCTGCTGCTATATTAGTAAAATATAGTAAGTGAATTAATTGCGGATCGAGCTTGCTATATCCGGCAATATTTATGAGTACAAGAAAGGGCGACTGGATAACAGTCGCCCTTTTTGTGTGAAAATAAGATCAATCTTTCTTTGCTGCCATGTAGTATGGAATTGATGCAAAGAAAATACCGCCTATGATATTTCCGATGGTGACTACCAAAAGATTGTAGAAAATACCACCGAGTGAAACAGCCTGTCCGTAAGAATCAATCTGTGCGATGATAAGCTGAGTCATATTTGCGACGCTATGCTCATAACCTGAGATAACGAAAGCAAAGAGACACCAGAATACCATGATAAGTTTTGCTGTGTCTGAATTTGTTCTGAAGCCGCACCATACAGCAAGGCATACAAGGAAATTACAGAGGATGCTGCGTATAAGAAGTGCAAGGAAAGGAACAGATTCCTTGACGGCAGCGCCTGCAGCAAGGAAAGTACCTGTTGCTTCATTATTTAAACCTGAAAAATGGAAAAGAACTGCAAGGAGAAGAGCTCCGCAGAGATTTCCTATCCAGCATACCACCCAGAGCTTTATGGCATCTGTAAGAGTGGTCTTCTTTTTGAGGTAACCTGTGAACATGACCATGTTGTTGCCGGTAAAAAGCTCTGCGCCTGCAATGACAACAAGACTGAGGGCTACAGAGAAAGCGGCACCCATGAGGATCTTTGTGTAAGGGGCTCCGTTAAGAAGTCCACCGATAGTGTTGGTGAGGATACCGGCGATACCGATAAACATACCGGCAATCATTGACATAATAAAGTACCCTGCTGGATTTTTTACAAGAAAGTCTTTCTTTGCGACAGCTGCATTTGCAACTTTTTCTACTTCTGTTAAATACATTATTACTACTTCCTTAAGTGATTTTTAGCCTTTCAATTTTATCATGGATAAGGCAATTTTGCAAGAAAAAAGGCACTCAGCAAAAAGCTGAATGCCATGAGCTTAAGTTTAAGGATTACTTTCTTGAGGATGACCCACCAAAAAGCCTTAAGAGGTAAATGAAGATATTTATAAAGTCAAGGTAAAGGTTAAGTGCCGAGATTATCGAAGCTTTCTTTAAAAGTACTTCATTTCCGGAATAAGCCTCATACTGGTCTTTTATCTTTGAAGTATCGTAAGCGGTGCATCCTGAGAAAATTGCAATACCAACAAGGCAGATAAACTTATTGAGACCAGGAACAAACATTCCTATTATCTCCATTACGATAAGCATTATAAGTGCGCCGAGGATAAAGTTGGCAATGCCATTGAGCCTTACCTTGAAGATCAGGCTTATCGCAGCCATGATCCCGAAATATGCGGCACTTATGCAGAATACGAATATTACTGTAACTGCGTCAAATGCTATAAATATTTCTGAAAAAGTGAGTCCTGTAAGTATCGAGTAGAAGATAAATAAAAACGATGCAACGGCAGGACTTATCTTATTGATAGCAAGACCGAGTGCAAATACTACTGCAACTTCTGCAACAGGGAGAGCTAAAAAGGCTATACTACTGTTGTAAAGCATGAAAACATAGCCTGTGCGCACGAAAAGATAAGCAGTTATAAAAGTGATCACAAGTCCTGCAAACATCCAGAGAAAGGTTTTACCTGTGTAGGCTGCAAGCCCCTCTTTGGTTGAAATGCCTGTGGTGCCGTTTATATTGACTTCACCTGCTTCATTGTTCCAATTGCTGTACTGATCGTAGTTTGTGTAACGGATATCGTTTTCTGGCTGACTGTAGTCAGTAAACTGACCGTCACGATCAAACTGATCATTTTCATTTTCGTTCATTTTCTGTACCTTATCGCAGGCATGATACTCAATCGACGTAGTGCCTGCAGCGACGCCGACAACAGGTTTATAGTTTATTTCAACCTGTTTCCTTATTGTTAACCAATATTTATTTTAACATCTTTAACTATTGTTGTAAATAGTGGCTGCAGATACGTTTTGTGCAATGAAAAAACTAGACAATTTGCCTCTTAAGTACTTTTTTTAGCCTTTTCTGTAAACTGCTGGCGTTACTTTGTACTTGTCCTTGAAGAAAGAGTAGAACTGTGTTCTGCTTGCAAATTTTAGCTGTTCGCATATTTCGTTTACAGAAAGGTCCGTATTTTTAAGCATTTCACAGGCTCTTTTTAACCTGAAGCCAAGGCAGTAGTTAAAAAGTGAAACTCCGGCATATTTATTATATGGTTGATATAATCTGCGCTGTAGTGCAGGGAATTCACAAGATCGGCCCTTTTGATAACTCCGTGCTGTTCTCTGACAAGGTGATTTATTCTCGAAAAAAGAATAAAATCGCTGTTGGTGTGTATCTGTATTTCAGACGTGTGATAGTATGTCGGAGACGACAGATAACTTGCGAGAGA
>Ga0256405_10010739_pt1 | contig 11955 bp, 9 predicted proteins | sample RumenRJG_02DNA_FD_189096 | JGI IMG/M metagenome (GOLD analysis project Ga0256405, IMG submission 189096) | Bovine rumen microbial communities from Lethbridge, Alberta, Canada - RJG_02 | ecosystem: Host-associated > Mammals > Digestive system > Stomach > Rumen | place: Canada: Alberta | collected...
CACCGTTGCGGACAGCAGGGGAAACTGCACGGACGCCTCCATCAGATTCATGCACCGCAGGGACAGAAGATTGCCGAGGGTGTTCATCACCGAATAAGCCGTCGCGGACAGGAACAGGACCAGGAACACACGCTTCGCCGTGGGCCTCTCCCGACCGATGTCCCAGAACGCCGCGCGCACGGGATGCTCTTCGCTTCTTCGCCCGGCTGTCCATGCCCAGAGCAGCATCAGAAGGACCGCCGCGCCGCACCGGAGCAGGGATCCCGTCAGGACGAAGGAATCCTCGCTCACGGCCTTCGGGGAGATCTGATGCATTTTCGAGAAGATGCTCACAAAGCCGTTGGTGAGAAAGACCAGCGAACAAAGAACGACGTAACGGAGCCGCCGGTCCCGCTTTTCCTCCCCGTCCTTCTGCATGACGGCTGGAAACAGAGAGATTGTCAGAAGGAGCATCCCGATCCACTTGAAGGGGCCGGAGAACTCCGAAAGAGAGAAGACTCCGTAGAGGAACGGCAGGATCATTCCCCCGGCCAGGCAGAAGATCCCGACTCCGGCCACGGACCCGCAGTTCATGGCGGAGATGGAGGCCACCGAGCAGATGAGCCCGGACGCCGCGTACAGAGCCGCGATGAGAAACGCCGTCCCGTTCATTTCATCCGGCACCCCGGATTTGACGATCAGAAAGAGCGCCGCCACCGTTCCCGAGACGGCGATATTCCACAGGCACGTCGCCATTCCCTCCCGCGCCCGCCGTTCGAAGAGCTTCTGAAAGACGAACTGCAGGGAGAAGAACGTACACGCACCGAATAAAAGAAGATATTCCATCAGCAGAAGATGATCAGCCGGGCGGCCCGGCATCATTCGGCAAACGCCGGACCGCTGTATGCCGTTTGTCTTATCTCTTCACTCTGGCGTTGCCGCCCCAGACGGACCAGACCTGCTCCTCGTCCGCGGGCTGTGCATAGTCCGTCAGGAAGGTGGTGGCCAGCGCGCCGGTCGCCCAGCCGAACTGCACCCATTTTTCGGGTTCCCAGCCCTTCAGCATGGCGTACAGGAGACCGCCCACGAAGCCGTCGCCGCCGCCGATCCGGTCCAGCACGTGGATGGGACGGGGATCCGCGATATACCACTCGTCGCCGCAGAGGGTGATGGCGCCCCAGATGTGCTCGTTGACGTTCACCACCTGTCTCAGGGTCGTAGCGAATACCTCCGCGTTCGGGAAGGTCCGCTTCACCACGCCGATCATGCCCTTGAAGCTGTCGATCTTGGAGGCCAGATCCTTTCCGCCCGCCTCGGGTCCCTCGATGCCCAGGGCCAGCTGGAAGTCCTCCTCGTTGCCCACGAGGATGTCCGCCACGGAGGCGATTTCCGTGAAGGCGGCTCTCAGCTCAGCCTCGCGGCCCTTCCAGAAGGAGGCGCGGTAGTTGAGGTCGAAGGACACCTTGGTTCCGTACTTCTTCGCAGCCCGGGCCAGCGCCAGGCAGAATTCCGAGGTCTCGGGGGACAGCGCGCCGATCAATCCGGACAGATGCAGGATCTCAACGCCCTCCTCGCCGAAGATGCGGTCCACGTCGAAGTCCTTCACGTTCAGGGTGCGTCCCACCTCTCCGGCCCGGTCGTTTGCCACTCTGGGACCCCGGGAGCCGTAGCCGCTGTCGCCGATGTTGAACTGGTGCCGGTATCCCCAGGGACCGCCCTGCTCCACCTCCGCGCCCTCATACTCGATGCCCCGGGAGCGCAGGTTCCGCTTGATGAAGTCCGCGATGGGGCTGTCCTTGACGAAGGTGGTCAGCACCTTGGTCCGCATGCCCAGATAGGAGGCGATGGAGATCACGTTGGATTCGGCGCTGGTGGCCTGCATGAAGAAGGTGTCGGACGACTGAACCGGCTGGCCGTTCATGGGGCAGATGCGGACGCCCATAGATGTGGGCACCACGATGGCGTACTTGCAGTTTTCTCTGAATTTCATGTCAAAACCCTCCGTTTATTTATAGCAATGCTCGGAATTAGCTGCACTTTGCCCTACAGTAGTTTTTGATCGAACTTTTTGCAAAAAGTTCGCCGGGGATGCGCAGCTCCCCAGGTGTCGGGGCAAAGCCCTGACCCGCACTCCGAAGAGTGCGGAATACCCAGGACGTCAAAGGAGTTCCTCTTTTGGTTCTTTTCTCCTCGATAAAGGAGAAAAGAATAAGGAACGATTTGAATGTGCGAGTAATAAAGTGAATGGCTATAGTGCGGTATGCCTTACGCGTTGTACTGGGTGGAAGCCGTGGTCCCGACCTCGCCATTGTTCCAGTCCGTGTGGAAGAACTGACCTCTCGGGGCGTCCACTCTCTCGTAGGTGTGCGCTCCGAAGTAGTCCCGCTGGGCCTGCAGGAGGTTGGCGGGGAGCCGTTCCGTCCGGTAGCCGTCGAAATAGGCCAGGGCGGAGGTCATGGCGGGCATGGGAATGCCGGAGAGGATACCCGCGGCGCAGGCCCGTCTCCATCCCGCCTCGGCTCCGGTCAGGGCGTCGCGGAAATAGGGGGCCAGCATCAGGTTCGTGATGTCCGGGTCCGCGTCGAAGGCCTCCTTGATCTTGCCGAGGAACACGCTCCGGATGATGCACCCGCCCCGCCACATGAGGGCGATGCCGCCGTAGTTCAGGTTCCAGCCGTAGCTCTCGGCCGCCTGCCGCATAAGGGAATAGCCTTGGGCATAGGAGACGATCTTCGAGGCGTAGAGCGCGTTCTTCAGGTCCTCAAGGAACGTCGCCCGATCTCCCTCGAACTTCACGCAGGGACCCGTCAGGATCTTCGACGCCGCGGTTCTCTCCTCCTTGACGGCGGACAGGCAGCGGGCGAACACGGCCTCGCCGATGAGGGTCAGCGGGATCCCCTCGTCCAGAGCGGAGATGGCGGTCCATTTGCCGGTCCCCTTCTGTCCCGCCGTATCCAGGATCTTGTCCAGAAGCGGCGCGCCGTCCTCGTCCTTCCGGGTGAGGATGTCCGCCGTGATGCCGATCAGATAGGAATCCAGCACGCCCTTGTTCCAGGCGGAGAAGGTCTCGTGCATTTCCTCCGCCGTCATGCCGAGGTAGTCCCGCATGATCTGGTAGGCCTCGCAGATCAGCTGCATGTCGCCGTATTCGATGCCGTTGTGGACCATCTTGACAAAGTGGCCCGCTCCGCCCTCTCCGACCCAGTCGCAGCAGGGAGAGCCGTCGTCCACCTTGGCGCAGATGGCCTGCAGGATGGGCTTCACCCGGGGCCAGGCCTCGGGAGATCCTCCGGGCATCATGGACGGGCCGATGAAGGCTCCCTCAGCGCCGCCGGATACGCCGGTCCCAATGTAGAGCATGCCGTGCTCCTCCACCGTTTTGCACCGCCGTGCCGTATCCGGGAAGTGGGAGTTGCCGCCGTCGATGATGATGTCGCCGGGAGACAGCAGGGGCAGGAGCTTATCGATGGTCTCGTCCACGGGAGAGCCCGCCCGGATCATCATCATGACCACCCGGGGCGTCTCCAGGCTGCTCACCAGCTCCTCGAAGGAGTACGCGGGGATGAAGTTCTTTCCGCTTCCCCGCCCGTTTATGAACTTATCCACCACGCCGTCCCAGATGTCGTAAACCGCGACGGTATAGCCGTGCCGCTCCATGTTCATGGAGAGGTTCTCCCCCATGACCGCCATGCCGATCATGCCGATGTCCGCTTTGTTTTTCATGATGATGCGCCCTTTCTTCCTGTATGGTTCGGAGCCTTCTCAGCCCCGCGTTCTTTCCTTCATGCGTTCCAGCACCGCGTAGGGGATGACGAGACCTCCCGTGCCGCGTCCGATGGAGATGTGCGGCTTGAAGGATCCGTGAAAATCCGTCCCTCCGGACAGCTTCAGCCCGTATTTCGCCGCCAGTCCCCGGTATTCGGTCTCCATCTCCGGCGTGTAATCCGTATAATAGCCCTCGACGCCCGCAAGTCCTTCCTCCGCCAGCCGCTTCACGAAGGCGTCCAGCGCTTCCGGCGGCTTTTTCGTCAGATGGAGATGGGCCAGATAGGCGTCTCCCCCGGCGTCCCGGATGAGCTTCACGGCCTCCGTGTCCGTCAGGGCCTGCGCCTCGGAGTAGCAGGGACGGCCCACGTTCAGCCATTCGGCGAAGGCCGCCTTCGGGGACGCGGAATAGCCCTTGTCCGTCATGATCCGCGCGATGTGTGCCCGGCACAGGATCCCGCCTCCCGCCACGGCCTTCACCTCGTCCAGCGTCACGCGGATTCCGTGCTCCGCCAGCATGAGGCAGGTCTCTCCGATCCGCTCGGTCCGTACCCGCCGGATCTCGTCCACGGCGTCCCGGAGGACGGGGGAATCCGGATCGATGAAGTAACCGAGGATGTGGGTCTCCGTGTCCGACTGCGCCGACAGCTCGATGGCGGGAATCACCTCGATCCCGATCTCCCGGCCGGTCCGGATGGCTTCCTTCACCCCGTCCGCCGTATCGTGATCGGACAGCGCCACCGCCGAGAGTCCCGCTTCCTTTGCGTGCCGGACCAGCTCAGCGGGAGTCATGGAGCCGTCGGACATGGTGGAGTGGGTGTGCAGATCGATCCGTCTCTGGTCTTCGGGTCCGTTCATTCTTCCTTCCTCTTCCAGAGTCCCAGCGCGGGATTGCTCACATAGAAGAACCGCTCCCCGTTCTTCTCGTTCCAGCCGTCCTTAAGCTCCGCGGGATCGTATTCGGCGGCGGCCTCGGCGTAGGGTCTCCAGCGGAAGTTCACGCCCTCCACCTCTTCCTTCGAGACCTGCTCCGTGCAGTAGGTGATGGAGAACCGCCCGTCGGAGGAGCCGTGGATCAGGTGCGCCGCCACGGACAGGTTGTTCGCCAGGTCCTCGTGCTCCTTCACCAGCTCCAGCACCCGCTCCCGGCCCACATAGCCGTATTTGCGGATGAGCCGGTCGTTTTCCGGATCCTCGCCGAACCGGTTCACGCCGGGGGCCAGCACGATAAGCTCGCCGCCGTCCGCGATGGCCATTCTGGTCCGGTACACCGCCTTGTTGCCAAGCCAAGTGGACTTGAATTCCCGGGGATCCAGATAGACCACGACCTTTCGGAAGGGCTCGTCCACCGTGATGAGGTTGCGCTTCTGGCTGTCCTCCACGGCCGCCTCGAAATTGGACCGGTCCCGCCCGGCGTAGAGGCCGTGGATGTTGGTCCTGTCCCCGGTGTTCGTGGTGGTGGTCAGCAGATAGAGGATGGGCAGATCCCGGATGAAGTGCTCCTCGGCGTAGTCGAACACCCGGCGCACAGGAGAAAAATCCCGGCCCATGATCCGCTCAAGCCCGTAGAAGGCCCCCAGCATGTGGGAGGAGTTGATCATGGAGGAGCCGCCGCAGCCTACAAAGATGTTCTTGGAGTAGTTGGCCATGCCCACCACCTCGTGGGGGACCACCTGGCCCACGGACACGATCAGATCGTACCCGCCGTCCACCAGCCGGTGATTGACCTCCACGTCGATCTTTTCGTTCACCAGTCCCTCGGACACCTCCGAGACGAAGGACGCGGGCACCTCGCCCAGCTTCACCACGTCGTCCCGCCAGCGGTGTACGATCAGATCCTTGTGCTTCACCCGGCCCAGGAAGAAGGCGTCGCATTCCTCCTCCGACATGGGCGCGTGGGTCCCCAGAGCCGGCATGACGTCGATGGCGCACCGGTCTCCCAGCAGATCGATGATGAAGGCCGTGATTCTGCCCGCTCCGGAGTACATCCGGGTGAAGTCCGGAGGAATGATGAGAATGCGTTTCGCCTCCGTCTTTCCGAGCTGTTCGGCCAGCGCCTGTCTCAGACTGTCGTCGGACAGACCCCGCTCGCTTCTGTATATCATGGCAGGTCCTCTTTTCCTTTGCATTATGGAATAAAAACCGTTCTGTGGGTATTGTACCATGACCGCCGCGCAATGTCAAGCCGGTTTCCGCTCTTCTCCTCCGGTTCACGGGGGCGGTCTTTTTGTACCAAAACCGGGCTGAAACATCCGTCGGTTTTGGCGTCTGCGGGACTTGACGAAACATGAAAAATCCGGTATAATAGGAATGACAGCTTTCTGTGACTGACGGGTGGGGGACCTTCCCCGGCGGAATCGACCGCGTGAAACAGAAAGCGGCCGCGTTATGCGGTAAGCCGACCGTCTGGGCATGCGATTCCCTTGTGGACGTATGCCTTTTTGTATTATTATCAGCATTATCGGAGGGATTTCCGGTCCGCCGTCCGCCCTCCCATCCACGCGGCGGAGATTGGAGTATTGCGGAATGAAGAAAGTTGCCGTCATCATGGGCTCGGACAGCGATCTGCCCGTCGTCGAGAAAGCCTTCGCCGTCCTGAAGGAATACGGAGTTCCCTTTGAAGCCCGCGTTATGAGCGCCCACCGTACCCCCGAGGCCGTGCAGAGCTTTGTCGGATCCGCCCGCGAAAACGGATTCGGCGTTGTCATCGCCTGCGCCGGCATGGCCGCCCATCTGGCCGGAGTCTGCGCCGCCGCCACCACCCTTCCCGTGATCGGCGTTCCCGTGAAAGGCGGCATGCTGGACGGACTGGACGCCCTGCTGTCCACTGTGCAGATGCCCACGGGCATTCCCGTCGCCACCGTGGCCATGAACGGAGCTGCCAACGCCGCCATTCTGGCCGTTGAAATCCTCGCGCTCTCCGACGAATCCCTGGCAGACGCCCTGACCGACGCAAGACGCGCCGGGGCGGAAAAGGTGTATGCCAAGGACGCCGCGCTGCAGGAAAAGCTGTGATCCCTGCGCAGAGGTCCGATCCCCGGCTCCTCTGCGTTTTTCCGTTCCGCTCACCGACCATACATCATCAAATCTGAAAGGACCGACCCATGAAAAGCTACAGCGAAGCCTACAAGAACGCAGGCGTGGACATCACCGCCGGATATACCGCCGTGGAGCTCATGAAGCGGCACATCGCCAGAACCGTCATCGACGGCGTCTGCGACAAGATCGGCGGCTTCGGCGGGATCTTCGACATCGGGACCGTCATGGAGAAGTACGGCGTGAAGCATCCCCTCCTGGTCTCCGGCACCGACGGCGTGGGCACCAAGATCCGCATCGCCCATCTCATGGACAGGCACGACACCGTCGGTATCGACTGCGTGGCCATGTGCGTCAACGACATCATCTGCTGCGGGGCCCGTCCCATCGTCTTTCTGGATTATATCGCCTGCGGGAGAAACATCCCGGATAAGATCGCGTCCATCGTCTCCGGCGTGGCGGACGGCTGCGTCCTGAGCGAATGCGCTCTGGTGGGCGGCGAGACGGCGGAGCATCCCGGCCTCATGGCGGAGGACGAATACGATCTGGCCGGATACGCCTGCGGCATCGTGGACCGGGACAAGGTCCTGGACAAGGAAACCGTGACCCCCGGCGACGTGATTCTGGCGCTTCCCTCCTCCGGCGTCCATTCCAACGGCTTCTCCCTGGTGAGAAAGGTCTTCGACATCGAGAACGCCGATCTCGGGAAGCCCGTGGACGAGCTGGACGGCCGGGGGCTCGGCGAGGTCCTGCTGACGCCCACGCGGATCTACGTGAAGCCCATGCTGGCCCTGATGGATCAGGTGACGGTCAAGGGCGTGTCCCACATCACCGGCGGCGGCTTCTACGAGAACATCCCGCGCTCCCTGCCCGAGGGCTGTGCCGCCAAGATCGACAAATCCTCCGTGAAGATCCTGCCCATTTTCGATCTGATCGCCAAACAGGGCGGCATCTCCGAGCACGACATGTTCAACACCTACAACATGGGCGTGGGCATGGCCGTCACCGTGGCGAAGGAGGACGCCGACCGCGCGCTGTCCATCCTCCGGGAGAACGGCGAGGACGCCTACGTCATGGGCGAGGTGGTATCCGGCGACGACGGCGTGATCCTCGCGTAAGGGAGGCCGTCCATGAAGAAAACAAGAATCGCCGTGTTCGTCTCCGGCGGCGGAACCAATCTGGAGGCCATTCTGAAGGAGAGCGAGGCGGGCCGCATCCCTCACGGGGAGATCGCCCTGGTCCTGGCCTCCAAACCCGGCGTCTACGCGCTGGAGCGCGCGAAGAACCACGGGATCCCTTCCGTCGTCGTATCCCGGAAGGACGACCCGGATTCCTTCGAGACGCGCATCGGCGCCGCCCTCTCCGAATACCGCATCGACATGATCGTTCTGGCCGGATTTCTGTCCATCCTGTCCGCGGACTTCACGGACAAATGGGACGGCCGGATCATCAACGTCCACCCCTCCCTCATCCCCTCCTTCTGCGGCAAGGGCTTCTACGGCCTGAAGGTCCACGAGGCGGCTCTCTCTTACGGCGTCAAGGTCACAGGCGCCACCGTCCATTTCGTCAACTCCGTTCCCGACGGAGGAAGGATCATTCTGCAGAAGGCCGTGTATATCGAAGACGGGGACACCCCCGAAATCCTCCAGCGCCGCGTTATGGAGCAGGCCGAATGGGAGATCCTGCCGCGGGCGACGGAGCTTGTGGCCGCGTCCCTCGCCGAGAAATGAACATCCGCTGAATCAAACCTGATTATAAAGGAGCAGTCATGGACATCTACAAGACCAACACCATCGAATCCCTTCTCTCCGGCAATCCCTACCCGGGACGGGGCATCATGATCGGCATGACCCCCGACGCGAAGAAGGCTGTGTTCGCCTACTTCATCATGGGACGCAGCGAGAACAGCCGCAACCGCATCTTCGTCCGCGAGGGCAATGACTTAAGAACCCTCCCCTTCGACGCCACGAAGGTCAAGGACCCCTCCCTCATCATCTACTATCCCGTCCGTGACCTGGGCAAAATCGCCGTCGTCACAAACGGCGACCAGACCGACACCATCCGGGACTACATCCTGAGAGGCTCCACCTTCGAGGAAGCGCTGGACACCCGCTGCTTCGAGCCGGACGGTCCCAACTGGACGCCCCGCATCTCCGGCATCCTCTATTACGGAGAGGGCACGTTCAAATACAAGATGAGCATCCTGAAATCCCTGGACGCCGAGGGCTCCGAATGCGTCCGCGAGACCTTCTCCTATCCCGCGAAGGCCGGGCTGGGCCACTTCCTGCACACCTACGTCACCGACGGCAATCCCATCCCCACCTTCCAGGGCGAGCCCGAGCGCATCGAGATCCCCGCCTGCATCAACTGCCTGACGGAGCAGATCTGGAACAACCTGGACGAAGCGAACAAGATCTCCCTCTACGTCCGCGCCACCGATCTCGAGACCGGCGAGGTCGAATACCGTCTCATCAACAAACACAACGCCTGAAGGAGGGCCGACATGAAAGAATTCGAACTGAAATACGGCTGCAACCCCAACCAGAAGCCCGCGAAGATCTACATGCGGGACGGAGGAGACCTGCCCATCGAAATCCTCAACGGCAGACCCGGCTATATCAACTTCCTCGACGCCTTCAACTCCTGGCAGCTGGTCAAGGAGCTGAAGGAGGCCACCGGCATCGTCTGTGCAACCTCCTTCAAGCACGTGTCCCCCACCTCCGCCGCCCTGGGCTATCCCCTTGACGACGATCTCAAGAAGATGTGCTTCGTGGACGACGTGGAGGGTCTGAACGACTCTCCCCTGGCCTGCGCCTACGCCAGAGCCCGCGGCACGGACCGCATGTCCTCCTTCGGCGACTGGATCGCCCTGTCCGACGTCTGCGACGTGACCACCGCGAAGCTCATCAAGCGCGAGGTGTCCGACGGCATCATCGCCCCCGGCTACGAGCCCGAGGCCCTGGAGATCCTGAGGTCCAAGAAGAAGGGCGCCTACAACATCGTGCGGATCGATCCCGCCTACGTGCCCGCCGAGCAGGAGACCAAGGACGTCTTCGGCATCACCTTCGAGCAGGGTCACAACAATTATAAGATTTCCGCCGACGTGCTGACCAACGTGGTCACCGCCAATAAGGACATCCCCGAGTCCGCGAAGCGCGACCTGGTGGTGGCCCTCATCACCCTGAAATACACCCAGTCCAACAGCGTCTGCTTCGCCGTGGACGGACAGGCCATCGGCGTCGGCGCGGGCCAGCAGTCCCGGATCCACTGCACCAGACTGGCCGGAAACAAGGCGGACATCTGGCATCTGCGCCGCCATCCGAAGGTGCTGGCTCTTCCCTTCCTGCCCACTCTCGGCAGACCGGACCGCGACAACGTCATCGACGTCTACATCTCCGACCAGAACGAGGACGTGCTGGGCGACGACGTGTGGCAGCAGTATTTCACCACCCGTCCCGAGGAACTGACCAAGGAGGAAAAGAAGGCATATCTGTCCTCCATCACCGGTGTGGCCCTGGCCTCCGACGCCTTCTTCCCCTTCGGCGACAACATCGAGCGCGCCCGCCGCTCCGGCGTCAGCTACATCGCGGAGCCCGGCGGATCCATCCGGGACGACCAGGTCATCGAAACCTGCGACAAGTACGGCATCGCCATGGCCTTCACCGGCATGCGCCTCTTCCATCACTGAGCATCCGAAATCCTGTATTCCGAAAGGGAGCGTCCCATGAATATCATAGTCATCGGTTCCGGCGGCAGAGAGCACGCCATCATCAAAAAGCTCCGGGAAAACCCGGACATCGAACGGATTTACGCCCTCCCCGGCAACGCGGGCATGAAGGAAGCGGACTGCGTTCCCGTCGGCGCGAAGGACATCCCCGCCGTAACGGAATTCGCAAGGTCCCATGACATCGGCTTCGCCGTTGTGGCCCCGGACGATCCGCTGGTGCTGGGCATGGTGGACGCGCTGGAGGAGGCGGGGATCCCCTGCTTCGGTCCCACGGCGGCCGCCGCGCAGATCGAGGGATCCAAGGTGTTCGCCAAGAACCTCATGAAGAAGTACGGCATTCCCACCGCGGACTACGCCGTGTTCGACTCCGTATCCGACGCCCGGGCATACTGCCGCACCGCCAAGACCCCCATCGTCATCAAGGCGGACGGACTGGCGCTGGGCAAGGGCGTGCTGATCTGCCAGACCCTGGAGGAGGCGGACGACGCGCTCCGGGAGATCATGGAGGACCGCATGTTCGGCGACAGCGGCTCCCGGGTGGTCATCGAGGAGTTTCTCGAGGGGCCCGAGGTGTCCGTTCTGTCCTTCACCGACGGGGAGACCGTGGTCCCCATGATCTCCTCCATGGACCACAAGCGGGCGGGAGACGGCGACACCGGCCTCAACACGGGCGGCATGGGAACCGTCGCGCCGAATCCGTATTATACCCCCGAGGTGGCACAGCGCTGCATGAAGGAGATCTTCCTGCCCACGATCCGCGCCATGAACGAGGAGGGACGCACCTTCCGCGGATGCCTGTACTTCGGCCTCATGATCACGAAGAACGGCCCGAAGGTCATCGAATACAACTGCCGGTTCGGGGATCCCGAGACCCAGGTGGTCCTGCCCCTCTTGGACACGGATCTCTTCACCATCATGAAGGCCGTCCGGAACGGAACCCTGAAGGACGTGGACATCCGCTGGAAGGACGCCTCCGCCTGCTGCGTGATCCTGGCCTCCGAGGGCTATCCGAAGAAATACGCCACCGGCTTCCCCATCACCCTGCCGAAGGAGCCGAAGCACGGGGCAGAGATTTACGTGGCCGGAGCGAAATGGGCGGATGGGCAGATCGTCACCTCCGGCGGGCGGGTCCTGGGTGTCACGGCGGTGGCTCCCACGCTGGAGGAGGCCGTGCACAACGCCTACGACGCGGCCGGAGACGTGCGGTTCGAGAACGCGTACATGAGACATGACATCGGCGCGAGGGCTCTCGCTGCAAAAGGAGAATAAATTGGTTTACAGAGTATATGTCGAAAAGCGTCCCGGCCTGACCGTCGAAGCGGACGCACTGAAGAACGATCTCGTCTCCTTCCTGGGCATCCGGGGACTGGAGAGCGTCCGGATCCTCAACCGGTACGACGCCGAGGGCCTGGACGAGGACCTGTTCCTCTACGCGAAGAACACCGTCT
>Ga0256405_10010740_pt1 | contig 11954 bp, 5 predicted proteins | sample RumenRJG_02DNA_FD_189096 | JGI IMG/M metagenome (GOLD analysis project Ga0256405, IMG submission 189096) | Bovine rumen microbial communities from Lethbridge, Alberta, Canada - RJG_02 | ecosystem: Host-associated > Mammals > Digestive system > Stomach > Rumen | place: Canada: Alberta | collected...
AAAAGGACGCATGACCCTTAATTGTACACCTTTGTTGACTATTTTCACAGATTTTTCATATAGTTAACCAATTCAACGAATTTTAGGCAGGATTACCACCTGAAATTTCGCTTTTTGACCAATAAATAAAACATAAAAAGGACATACTTCCCTATAAAGCAGAAGTATGCCCCTGTGTGACAGTTTTATTATTTTGTCTTGTTTTTGGCCTTACTTGATGACGTTCCAGTTGTGGTCGCAGGTCGGGGTGATCGTGCCCTTGTCCTGGATGTACTTCATGAGGATACTGCGCACCTGGCCGTCGTCGCCCATCTGCTTGATGGAGTTGAATACGACCTCGGGGCGCTTGTCACCCGTGTAGCCCATGGCTGCCATGTAGCCGCCGCCGCCGTTCATGCGGTAGTCGTTGATGGCCATGGTGAAGCTGTCCGTATCCTTGACATCTTTACCCTGATACTGGAGCTTCGTGATCTTGTGGCCGGACGGCTTGGTCGTGTCGATCGTGTAGTCCACGCCCTGGATCATATCGTAGTTGTAGTCTGGCTGCACACCGTAGTGGTCTGCCGCGAACTCCATGTATTTGCGCAGCTCGGCGCCCGTGATGCGGATGCCATAGAGATAGTTCTCATAGATATAGAGACCTGCGATCTCCTGACGCGTGACAGGGCCCTGCGCGATGCTCTGCGCCGGGTTGAACGAAGCGCATGCCGAAAGCTGCGTGCCAGCGACTTCGCGCTGTACGTTGTTCACGAAGTCCACGATGGCCGAATCCTGATGGTTCGACTCCTTGCCAGAGAACTCACCCGTGGACTGGCCGATGACGCCCTGCAGATACGCGAGGGTCTTCTGATGCCATTTCTGGACACCTTTCACGATCTTCGGATCATCCGCTACACCCTTGACGGAAACGGCCTGCGTCGTGGCCTTCTCGACCTTCCACTTGCCATTGTCCTTTTTCAGCGTGAGCACGCTCTTACCGACGAATTTGCCGTCCTTGCCACTCTCGACGATGGGCACGCCATTGATGACCGCATCCGGATAGACCGTGCCGTCCGGACCTTTGATGCCCTTTGCGTTGTCGATGACGACATGATTATGGGCGCAGATGAGCAGGTCGAGCTCCGGGCAGTTCTTCGCGAGGTTCACGACCTGGTTCTCCGCCGCATCGCGGCCCGGGCGCTCCACGCCGGAGTGCGTGACGCCGATGATGAGATCGACGCCCTGCGCCTTGAGCTCCTTGATGCACTGCTGCATCACCGGAATCTGGTCGACGAAGTGCACACCCGCATAGTGGGACTTCGCCTCGAAGTTCGGGATGGCCGGCGTGACTTCGCCGATGATGCCGACGCGCACTTTCTCGCCGTCGATCTTCACGGTCTTGATCGTGTACGGCTTCAGCGCCGCCCAGGTCTTACCCGTCTTGTCGTCGATGACGTTCGCGGCGAGCACCGTGCTGCCCTTGATGGCCTTCTTCAGGTAGTCGAGGCCGAAGTTATACTCGTGGTTGCCCGTGACGATCGCATCATAGCCGATGGTCTTGAACGCATCGAACATCGGGTGCGTCTGCCACTCCGTCGGATGCTGCACCATATAGGTGTCGAGCGGCGTGCCCTGCAGGATATCGCCCGCATCGATGATGAGCGAGTCGTCGTTCTTCGTCAGCTTCGCGCGGTCCGTCTTGATGACCGTGCTGACTTTCGCGAGGCCGACATCCGCCGGTTTCGCCGTGAAGTAGTTCCAGCCGATCACGCTGCCGTGCACGTCGGAGGTCGAATAGATCGTGAGGTCACCGGCGAATGCCGTGCCCGTCGTGATGGCAGCCGTCAGCGCTGCCAGAGCCATGGTGCGGAATGCTTTTTTCATCTGCATGAGAAAAACCTCTTTTCTGTGATATAGTTTAAATTTTCACACAATTTATATTCGAGCAAAAGGGAACCTCGCGGTTCCCCCCTGCCTATGGCCAAAAGGCCAAAGCATCCTTAAGGAAACACGGATGAATCCGTCAGTGTTCCCTTAGAACTGCCACTCGATACGACCGAACAGCTCTTTATAATCTTTGTCGTTCATCAGGGTCTTGCCCGTGACACCCTTCAGCCAGATGTAGGTGTGGGACATAATGTTGCCGAGGTAGCTCAGCTCCCAGCCCTTCGTGCCGGCATCCAGCGTGTACGTCGGCGTCGGGCCTACGTTCTGGCCGACATGACGGTACGCGAGAGCCATGCCCCACTGGCCTTTGTTCTTCGTGTCGAAGTTCTCGAACTCCTTGTAGCCGAGCACGATGCTGCCGGACTTGTCATAGGCATCAGCGCTGAAGTTCTGGCCATAGTTGCCCTGCAGAGCGATGTTCTTGTCGAAGTGGTACGTGCCTTTAGCCGTCCAGGTCTGCATCTGATCCTCGTTCGTGCTGCCATTCTTGTAACCCGGCAGGAAGCCGAAGTCGTTGCTCTTCAGATAATGGTATGCCGTGCCAGCATTCAGTTTGCCGAGCCAGCCCGTGAAGCCGATCGCCGCGTAGTCTGCGCTGCTGTCTGCCTTCGCACCAGCCAGACCATGCGCATATTTGTAGTACTGATTGCCGCTGCCGTTCAGGTTGAAGCGGCCGGCGTTGATCGTAGCCTTCACTTTGTTGCCGAACTGTGCCTGCGCACCGGAGAACTGCGTATCGAACATGATATCCATATCGATCGTCACCGGCATACGGCCAAAGCGGAACATGCTGTTGCCATAGACACCCTCAGCCCAGAGGCGCTTCAGGCCAACCGTGCCCTGCGTATCCGTGTTGAGTGCACCATAGGCATCCAGACGAGCCTTGACGTTCCAGTGGTCATTGACCTCGGCCTTCGGCTCGAGACGGAACGTCGTAGCATAGTAGTTATCTTTCGTATCCTTGGCACCCTTCGAGCTCGTCTTGGTGCCATTCGGATAGATGTCAACCGGTGCGAGATCATACCGCACGCTGCCAGCATCATAACGAGCCATGCCGTGCCACTGCACTTTGTCAGCATTTTTCTCGAGGCGGGCTACGCGGACGCCAAGGTTATTGAGCTCATCGGAGAACTCAGCTGCCAGCTTGTCCACGAGTGCCTTGTCTGCGCCCTTGACAGCCGACGTGTTCATCTTGGCCATTGCCTTCGCGACCATCTGCGCCATCTCATAGCGCGTGATGTTCTTGTCGCCCTGGAACGTGTTGTCGCCATAGCCGTCGATGACGCCATCCTGCGCGAGCTGTGCTACCGCGTCATAGGCCCAGTGGCCTGCCGGTACATCCGAAAACGGATTGGATGCAGCGAACGTCGTGCCAGCCGTCCCCATAACGATGGCACCCGTCAGAGCTGCGAGCATCATTTTTTTCATTGTCACATTTCCCTTCCTTAAACCTAATACAACATCATAAATAATTTTGAACAAATCGGATTATACCATTGTTTTCTTTCATCAACAAGGGGCGTGTGTCTCTTTTTTGTCCATCAATCATGGACTGTCCATGGCAAGTGGGCAAAATTTGTTCCGTCAAATGTACTTCGTGCCCTGCATGTGTAGGCGGTGAAAGCTCTCCCAAATCTATTGCCCGCCTGCCCGCCACGCACTATAATAAAGCTTGTAAGGGAGATGGACATCCCCGTACCAATCCCTTGCCGGGCAATGAGCCTGTTTGTCCTATTTTCTTTTTTATGGAACCCCTATTTATTCCCCTATTCCCTAAAAATTTTCCCAAATTTCACGGGCGTTCCCCAACGTCCCCTCGCCGGCTGTGCCGGCTATTTTTTTGCAAAAAATAAACGTCCGGCACTAGGCCAGACGGAGGAAAAATGCTATAATATAGACAGAAAAGGAGCTACACCATCACAGTGCGGTTCCCAACAGGAAAGTTTAACGAAGTAAACCGCCGAAGTTGGTCGCTGCCGGCGGTTTTCTTCTACTCATTTAACTTCGAAGAAGCAGAATCATCAGGATCAGAAATATGAAAAAATCGTATTCAGTCATGATGATCACCCCCTAACATGGGTTAGGGGAACCGCCCTGTGTACTTGCTAGGCATAGCACCTTTCCAAGACACATTTTAGCATATCCGACTGTATGTGTCTCCGGAAAAAAAGACGTCTCTGTGATTGCACAGAGACGTCTTTTTTTCCGGAGATGTCACGCAGTAACGATAATACGTGACGTAAATTGATATCTTTCCTACCACCCTTAGTATAGCACAAGAAATGATGCTATGCTATATTTTCCTTTAGTTGAGCAGCATGACAGCCTGGTGCTCAGCGAGGTTCAGGGCGAGTTCACCGTTCTGGACGGTGTAGGTCTTGCCCGTGAGCTGGTCTTTGAAGGTCGTGCCGTCTTTGGCGTTCACCGGGAATGCGAAGTCGCCGGCTTTGTCGTTGTTCATGGCCACGACACCGATCTTGCCGGAGCCGTCGACGGCCGTGCGCTGGTAGGCGTAGAGGCTGCCGGAGGCTTTCAGCGTGGCGAGGTCACCGAGGGCGAAGACATTCTTGTTGTTGTTGCGGACTGCGATGACCTTCTTGTAGAAGTTCTGCAGGTCCTTGTCCTCCTTGCCCCACGGGAACGTGCGGCGGCAGTCCGGATCCTTGCCACCGAACTGGCCGGCTTCATCGCCGTAGTAGATGGTCGGCATGCCCGGATAGCCGAGCTCGAATACCGCTGCCATCTTCAGGCGCGCCTTGCCGAGCTCATAGTCGAAGTCTTTCTTCGACGGCGTCATGAGGCTGTCCTTGCCACCGCCGTAGATGTAGATGGCGCGGGCCGTATCATGGCTGTCGACGATGTTCATGAGGTCGTAGAGGGCCTCTTTCGGGTAGTTCTGCTGCAGCTGCACGAGCACGTCGTCCGTGTCCTCAGCCTTGCCGCCCATGACGTAGTGCATGACGGAGTCGGAGAGCTTGTAGTTCATGACGGAGTCGAACGTGTCGCCCGTGAAGAACTGCGAGCCATCCTGCCAAATCTCGCCGAGCAGCAGCGGCTCGTCGCCGTTCTGCGTCTTGATGGATTTGACCTCTTTACGCACATTGGCCCAGAATCCCGGCGGCACCTCCTTGGCGACGTCGAGACGCCAGCCGGATAGGCCGTAGTCGAACCACTTCATGATGACGCCCTTCTCGCCGTCCCTGCCGTAGAGCAGATAATCGCCGAGGTCAGTCTTGGTCGTCTTGGCATCGTAGCCCGGGAAGTCCTTGTCGCGGAACGGCGCCAGGCTGGAGAAGCCCTGCCAGCTATGGTAGTCGTATTTCGGCCCCATCTCGTCGCTGGCCTTGCGGTTGTAGACGTCGAACCAGTTTTCCCAATGCCACGGGCTGAATACCTGGCCCTCGGCCTCGAGCTGTTTCTTCGCCTCGACCTTGGCCTGTGCCTCGGTCAGGTGCTTCGTGTTCATGAGGTCGTAGATACGGCTCCAATACTCGTAGGCACCGACCGTCTTGTACTTGCCATAGCGGTCGAAATAGATGGAGTCGTCGCCGATGTGGTTGTACACGCCATCCATGATGAGGTGCATGCCGCGTTTCTTCATCTCGGCCGCGAGGTTCGAAAGGTCCTTGAACGTGCCGAGGAACGGATCGACCGTGCCGTAGTCACGCGCATCGTAGCGATGGTTGGAGGATGCGCCGTAAATCGGGTTGACGTAGATGGCCGTCACGCCGAGGCCCTGCAGGTAATCGAGTTTCTTCTGGATACCTGCGAGATCGCCGCCGTAAAAGTCGTTGCAATCCCATTTATCGCCATCGGCCGGGTTATTGGAGTTCGCCGGCGGCGTTGCCCAGCTGCGGTGCTGGACCGGCTGCGGGCCGCGCGCCGTGGTGCGGGCGTTGTTGTTGCTCTTGTCGCCGTCAAAGAAGCGATCCGGGAAAATCTGGTAGCAGACGGCTTCCTTGGCCCACGCCGGCGTAGCGTAGCCTTTCTGATAGCAGGTCAGCTGGAAGTATTTCGTGCCGCGCAGCTTGAGCTCGCCCGTGCCGCCCGTCTTGGTGTCGTCGCCGTATTCCTTCGTGTCATTCAGGAGGAATTTGTAGCCGTAGACACCGTAGGTCTGCGGGGTGATCGTGGCCTGCCAGAAGTCCGTGCCGCCCTGCGAGGCGACTTTCGTCATGGCGATGAGCGTCGTCGTGCCGCTGTCGTAGTCCGGGTTGTACTCGTCGCCGCCCTTGGCGGTCATGGCCGCTTTGGTGAGGATAACTTTCGCATTCTGCACGTCGCCGGCCGCCGTCTGCAATTTCAGCGTGACGGGTGTGCCTTCAGCGACGGCGCCCCACGGGCTGCGCATGTTCTTGTCCCAGCTGTCGTGTTTCACCTTGTCAGCATGGATGCTGCCGTCATCGGCGATGATGCGTTTATGCTCGGCATCATAGTAGAACGCAACATTGCCGTTCTTGGCGATGTGGATGGCCTGGCTGACAGCGGGCTGACCAGCCTGCTGGATGGTCGCCGTGTAGTCGCCGGCGTTGACCTGGCCGCTCGTCTGATAGAGGTTGGAGAGCATGAGGTCGTACATGGTGCCGTCTTTTATCCCTGGCACGCCGCTGAGTACCGGCAGCTGCTCTTTCGCGAGCATCTTGTAGCTGTGGCTGTCGGCGATGCGGTGCGTCTTGTCGTTGTAGTAGAATGTGACGGTCTCGGGCTTGTCGAGGGTCATCGCAACGTTGGCGCCATCGGCGATGCCGTTCAGGCCGTAGTTCTCGGCCCAGCTGCCGTTGATGGCGATTTTGTAGTTGTAGGTGCCAGCGGGCATGTTCTTGATGGTGAATTCATAGAAACCGTTGCCGACGTCCTTCATCTTCGTGGCCATGTCGGAGGGTGCCCATTTAGCACCCGCGCCGCCGAGGGGCTGGAGGTCGCCGCAGAGCACGATGTCGCGCTGGTTGGCGAACTGGGCCTGCTCGGCGTCTTTGCCCGCATAGTCGTAGGTGATTTTGTGGGTTTTCTCGTCGTAGGTAAAGGTGACCTGGTGGTCAGCGAGCAGGCGCAGGGCGATGTTGCCGCCGTTCGGCTGGCCGTCCTTGCCGTAGTTGACGTCCCAGGAGCCGCCGAGGGCGACTTTGAAGTCATAGTTGCCTTTGGGGAGTTTGCCGGTGAAGACGCGATGGCCTTTGCCATCGGGTTTCATGAGGGTTTTCGCGTCGGAGGGGTCCCACTCTTTGCCCGCACCGAGCTCATCCTGCAGGGAACCGACGAGTACGACGTCGGTCGGCTGAAGGGCGCCAGCTGATGCTTTCGCTACTTGTGCAGCGGCGCCATCCTTAGGGTTTGCAGCGGCAGCGCCTCCTGCAACCTTGACCGTAGTCTCGTGCGTGGTGCTGTCGTAGATGAAGGTGACCTCCGAGTCTTTGGCGAGCGAGAGTTTCATGTTCGCGCCGTCGCGGGCACCGTCAGCACCGTAGTTCTCGCCCCAGCTGCCGCCGATGGCGATTTTGTATTCGTAGTTGCCTTTCGGGAGTTTGCCCGTGTATTCGTAGGTGTCGCCTTTTTTCGTCATGATGGTTTTCGGGTCAGCAGGTGCCCAGTCGGTGCCAGCGCCGAATTTCGTCTGCACCGTGCCGACGAGGACGACGTCCTCCGCCCCGACGCTGGCCGCCTGCGCGACCGAGGCCGAGATGCAGGTCGGCAGCACATCCGCCGGTGCCACATACGGTGCAAAAACCATGCCAAATGCCAACGACATGCCCACCGCACGCCGCAAAGCCTGTTTGCGTGTCATTATAAAGATACCTCCCTTAAATGATAGGTAATGTGGTAAATGGAATAGCTAAAGTTACTAAGTAATACCCCAAAGGTTGCGCCCTCCCAAGGCTCCCCCTCTGGGGGAGCTGTCAGCGAAGCTGACTGAGAGGGTCGTCTCCCCCTCGCTCTCCATCCTGTAAGTTTCGTCTGGAAACGCGCCGACGGGAGGGGATGCTGACGCTACGCTGAGAAATTTGGCTAAAAGATTTTTTTGCCAAGAATGAATCCTGTAAAAGTTCCAAAACGCGCTACGCTTGAACGGTTGAAACTTTTACGAGGGTTCTGGTCGGCAAAAAAATCTTTCTTGACGCCAAATTCCAACGCTTCGCTTACAGCATCCCCTCCCGTCGGCTTACTGCGAGGCTGGTTTGGGGTTGTCATACCACGACGAGGTGTTGCGACCTCACAAGGATATGACTCCTTCTTTATGGTTTATTCCTTGGCCCCCTCTCTGAGGGGGCTGTCAGCGTTAGCTGACTGAGGGTGTCCTGTTTGATGTTGCCTCTTTGTTGAACATCCAACTACGAGCCTAATCCAACAGGACACCCTCCGGCCCTTCGGGCCACCTCCCTCAACGGAGGGAGGCAAGAGTATCAACCGGAACGTTAGGCACGCTACTCCTTGGCCCCCTCTTTGAGGGGGCTGTCGCCGCCAGGCGACTGAGGGTGTTTACGCAGCTAAATCAGAAGTGGAAGTCGAGCATCGAACGGAGGATATGCCGCTGATAGTCAACACCATGACCGGACCAGTAACCCCAGCCATCCGGAATGCCGAAGTTCTCGCGCAGACTATGGTAAACCGTCTCCCACTCAACGTTCTTCCAAGGTACGCACTTGAAGCCGACAGACCAGCCTTTAGAACCATTGACATAGGTCGGCTCACGCGTTGCCCACTCATCATCATGACCGAAGTCACCCAAAGCACCAAGTTCCTGCCAACGTGCCCACAGGCCCCAAGAACCGACTTTGTTGAGGTCTGTTCCGCCGTAATCGGCACGAATCGAGAGGTCGCGGTTCGGGTGAGACTGATTGCCCCATTCCTTCAAGCCATTCGTACGCACATAAGATGTCGTAATGGAGAAATTCTTAAACGGCTTAATCTTCAAATCCGTGCTAATAGCGGCATCCGCATGCGTATAATAGCCACCCGGGTTAGCTTCACTATATTTATGCTGCGTCAGATGGGCATAAGCGATATTGGCATCCATATATTTGCCCAGCGGGCCCCAGAAATCGACAGCAGCGACAATTGGGGAACGGGATGCGTTGATGCCATTTTGCGCCCATTTCTGTTTATAGTCGTTGGCCTCGCCATCTTTTTTACCTGCTTCCGTCGTCCGATCAGACCAAGTATCCAAAGGAACGATAGTGTGCAGGTCAGAGTTTTCATGCCAGTTGGAAGCACCTTCCCAATACTGGCCACTAAACCACCAACCGTGACCGTGCTCGATAGGATGGTAAGTGGCAACGCCATCGACTACACCACCAAGTAACAAGTTCTGCATGCCGATACCATTCCATTTACGACCAATGTTCGTATACCAGTCATGTTTTGGACCCAGCTGGAGTTCCACCCAGATATTGGAAATGGTACCGTTATGCGTTTGGTCGAATTCGTACGTATCAAGGCCCTGATGCGTAGCAGCCGGAGCTACATCGAGGATTTTACCATCAGCCGTGCCATCTGCAGAAAGGCGCACATAGCGTTTTGCTTCACTATCACGATAGCGAGCGTTCTTCTCAATCGTGAAACGCGCCGTAGCATGATCATTAACCTTCATGGAACCTTCCAAATCCATGTAGAAACGGTTGTTATAATCACCATTGCGGCCGCCCAATAAATCTTTCACGGCATCGCCATCGGCCGAAGCATACTTACCTAAGCCATTGTCTCGACCAATCTGAGCACGCATCATGCCCCAGACCTTGAACTTATCGGTCTTAGCCTGCAGTTCTTTGATCTGCTTGTCGTGCGCGTCCACGCGCTTCGTGAGACGTTTGATTTCCGTGCCGAACTCGCCTTCGAGTTTTTCGAGGACAGCCTGGTCACCGATATTGCTTGGGTTCTTCTGCATGGCTTTGGCGACGATGGCGGCCATTTCGTAGCGGGTCATGCTGCGGCCGCCCTGGAAGGTGCTGTCGCCCATGCCGTCGATGACGCCTTCCTGTGCGAGGTAATCGAGGGCCTGGTAGGCCCAATGGTCTTTCGGGACGTCCGTGAAGCTGTCCGCGCTGGCGGCAAAAGCGGAACCGCTCATGCCGATCGTCAGGCCGGCGAGGATAGCCAGGGTCTTCTTGCTGAGTTTCATCGAAATAACTTCCTTTCCTCCTAAGAATCGCGTGAATTCCATCTCACGTGATTTCATGAACATGTATCTATCACAAACGCTCCCGGAAAGTCTTCCCATGTTTCGGCTCTCTGGCGTCTGTAATATTCCAGGGTATTCTGAGATATCTTGGCGGAATCTTTTTGGATTCCTTTTTCTTACAGTTATTATTTTAACCGAATTTCGGGTAAAAACAATAGGAAATAGTGCTTTGGGAATGAGGTACACCTTTTGAAACAGGGTACGTTGCCTGAAACATGTCGCTCCCTTTTCCCCGATAAGGACAGGGGGCTCAGAGGTTCCCCAGCAGCATGGCGCCGACGCCCGCGTAGACGCCGCTGGCTTTGGCCTTGATCACGTCGCGGGCCGTGTCGACGACGAAACTGTGCTCGGGGTAGGCCTCGAGCATGGGCAGGTCGTTGACCTCGTCGCCGATGACATAGACGGAGGCGTCTTCCCAATGCATGAGCTCTTTCAGGTGCTCGATGCCACTGGATTTGCTGATGCCCGGTGGCGTGATGTCGAGGCTGCAGCGGTTCGGGTAGGCGTGCAGATAGGCACCGTATTTCGCGTTCAGCGTGTCCGCCGCAGCCGCCGAGTCCCGTGGGTCGGCGAAGCCGAGGGAGAACTGGTGAATCTGCGGCAGGCTGAGGATGTCCTCCTGCTGGATGTAGATGACGGGGAAGTCCCACTGCTTACCCTCGCGCATGATCCACGAACCCTCGCTCTCATGGCAGAGGTAGGTGCGGTCTTTGGCCGAGTAAGCGAAGTGGAAGGATGCCTGCACGCAGGGCTCTGCGCTGACGGCCTCGAGGATGTGCGGCTCGATTTTTCCCTCGAACAGCACCTGCCCGTCCTGGTCACAGATGATCGCACCGTTGTTGCAGACGGCATAGTCGTAGCCGATGCCGTAGTGGTCGAGCTGCGGCGTCAGCATGCCGAGGTCACGCCCGCTCACCAGGCCGAACTTGTTGCCGGCCTGACGCCAGGCCTGTACGCCCTCTACGTCCGCCTGCGAAATGGTATTGTTCCGGAACAGCGTGCCATCGTAGTCGCTGGCTGCTATTTTCATGACTCAGCCTCCTTGCTGTAGATGACCGCTTCCAGCGGGCGCAGCTGCCCTGCCTCGCCTGCCGCCGCATAGTTCCCGTCCACACGGCTTAAACCTGCGACGAGGCTGGCATCATAGTCGGCGTTGCTGGTCGTGAAGTTCACGAGCACCGTGACCTGACGGCCAGCGAGGCTGCGCCGGAAAGCATAGATGCTTTCGCTGTCCGCCAGGAGCTCGGCGTAGTCACCCGTGAGCAGGATATCGCTCAGCGCGCCCTCGCGGCGCAGGCGGGAGAGACGGCGGTAGTAGCTCAGCACCGAGTTCTCGTCACAGGCTTCGTGCTCGACGCAGCAGCTGCGATAGTCCTTGTGGATGGGCAGCCACGGCGTGCCTTTAGTAAAGCCGGCATGCATAGCATTGCTCCACTGCATCGGTGTGCGCGCATTGTCGCGGCTGAAGCGGTGGACAGCGGCCAGCGCCTGCTGTGGCGTGCAGCCTTCCTCCAACGCCAGCTCATACTGGCCGTGAGAGGAGATGTCGTTGTAGTCGTCGATGCTGTCCCAGGCCACATTCACGTAGCCGAGCTCCTGCCCCTCGTAGACGAAGGGCGTACCGCGCAGGGTGAAGAGGACCGTCGCCATCGCCTTGGCGGCGAGCAGCGGATCCGCGTCCTGCGGGAAGAACTTGTTGATGCTGCGCGGCTGGTCGTGGTTCTCGAAGAAAATCGGGTACCAGCCGTTCGTGGCCGTGGCCTGCTGGCTGGCCGTGAGCGCGCCTTTGAGCTTGCTCAGGTGCCAGTCCTCGGCCTCGTACCATTTCTCGCTGACCGGGAAGCTCAGGTTCATG
>Ga0256405_10010741_pt1 | contig 11952 bp, 12 predicted proteins | sample RumenRJG_02DNA_FD_189096 | JGI IMG/M metagenome (GOLD analysis project Ga0256405, IMG submission 189096) | Bovine rumen microbial communities from Lethbridge, Alberta, Canada - RJG_02 | ecosystem: Host-associated > Mammals > Digestive system > Stomach > Rumen | place: Canada: Alberta...
AACACGCTTTGTTTCTTTCCGCGGCAAATATAACAAGAAACGGGAACGCCTGCGTTTTGCAGCGGGCGTTCCCGTTTCTTTATTCTTTCATCCGCGCCTCTTCGGCGAGGATCACAAGCTTGTTGTCGTCAATACCGGCCACGCCGCCCTGTACCGATACGGTGGTCGTCTGCGTCCCCTCATAGCGGCAGCGGATGACGCCCCTGCCCACGGCGCAGAGCATCGGCGCATGATCGGCGAGAATGCCGACCGAGCCGTCCGGCGTCGGGATTGAGACGTAGCTGACCTGCCGCTCAAGCACAACGCCGTCCGCGGTGACGATTTTCAGCGCGATCCGATCTTCCATCGTTCAGCCCTCTTTTAATACTCGCCGCGCTTGGCGATGACCTCGTCGATCGTGCCGCACAGCAGGAAGGCCTGCTCCGGCAGGTCGTCGACGTCGCCGCCGAGGATCGCCTGGAAGCCCTTGATCGTGTCCTCGATCTTCACATAGCGCCCCTCCATGCCGGTAAAGTTCTCCGCCACGTGGAAGGGCTGGGATAGGAAGCGCTGGATGCGGCGGGCGCGGTTTACGACCGCGCGGTCCTCCGCCCCGAGCTCGTCCATGCCGAGCACGGCGATGATATCCTGCAGCTGGCGGTACTTCTCCAGTACACTCTGCACGGCGCGAGCCGTCTCATAGTGCTCTTTGCCGATCACGGCGGGATCGAGGATGCGGGAGGTGGAATCCAGCGGGTCCACCGCCGGATAAATGCCGAGCTCCGCGATCGAACGCGAAAGAACGGTCGTCGCGTCAAGATGGGCAAAGGTGGTCGCCGGGGCGGGGTCGGTCAGGTCGTCGGCGGGGACATAGATCGCCTGCACCGAGGTGACCGAGCCCTTCGTCGTTGAGGTGATGCGCTCCTGCAGCGTGCCCATCTCGGTGGCGAGCGTCGGCTGATAGCCGACGGCCGAGGGCATGCGGCCAAGCAGCGCCGAGACCTCGGAGCCCGCCTGGGTAAAGCGGAAGATGTTGTCGATGAACAGCAGCACATCCTGGCCGCTGCGGTCACGGAAATCCTCGGCGATCGTGAGGCCCGAGAGCGGAACGCGCAGACGCGCTCCGGGCGGCTCGTTCATCTGGCCGAAGACCAGCGCCGTCTTGTTGATGACGCCGGATTCGTTCATTTCGTTCCACAAATCGTTGCCCTCGCGGCTGCGCTCGCCGACGCCGGCAAACACGGAGTAGCCGCCGTGCTCATAGGCAATATTGCGTATGAGCTCCATGATCAGCACGGTCTTGCCCACGCCCGCGCCGCCAAACAGGCCGATCTTGCCGCCCTTGGCATAGGGCGCCAGCAGGTCGACGACCTTGATGCCGGTCTCCAGCACCTCGGTCGAGGGGCGCACCTCGGTAAAGGAAGGGGGCTCGCGATGGATCGGCAGGCGCTTTTCGGCCCTGACCTCGCCCTTGCCGTCGATCGGCTCGCCGACGACGTTGAACATGCGGCCGAGCGTGGCCTCGCCGACCGGCATCGTGATCGGCGCGCCGGTGTTGCGCGCGCTCATGCCGCGCGAGATCCCGTCCGTTGCGGAGAGCGCGATGCACCTCGCGACGCCGCCGCCGGTCTGCTGAACGGTCTCGAGCGTCACCTTGCGGTCGGGCAGCTCGATCTCGATGGCGTTATACAGCTCCGGCAGATCCTCCGGGGCAAACTGAACATCGACCACGGGGCCGATGACTCTTTTGACTTCACCTTTATCCACGCTTTCCCTCCTTACCCGATTGCAAAGCGTTTGCGCCGCCGACGATCTCGGAGATCTCCGTGGTGATCGCACTCTGGCGCGCGTGGTTCAGCTCCAGATTGAGCTTTGCGAGCAGCTGCTCGGTATTGTCGGAGGCGGCGGTCATCGCCGTCATCCGCGCGGAGTGCTCGCCGGTCTTTGCCTCCAATACGACGGCACGGACCGTGTTGTCGATATACAGCCCGACGAGGCTGTCCACCAGGGACTTGCCGTCCGGCTCGAGGATGACGCTCTTTTCCGCCGCGCCGCCCTTTGGCGGTTCGATGGGGAGCAGCTTTTTCGCACAGGGCTCCTGGCGCAGCGCGGAAGCGTAGTGCTCATAGAGAAGCACGATCTCGTCCGCCTCGCCGGAGAGATACCGGTCTTTGAGATCGTCAGAGATCGCTTTGACCTCCTCCATGGTCGGCGCGTCGGGCAGCTCCGGGAGCGTGCCCGCGACCGGCAGCGCGGACGCGGCGATCAGATCGCGCCCCCAGCGTCCGCAGACGAGAACGGAGGCATCGCGCCCCTCGCGCTCGAGACAGCTCTCGGCGTATTTCAGGAGCGCCGTGTTGTAAACGCCGCACAGACCGCGGTTGCCGACAAAGAGCACATAAAGCACCTTTTTCACGTCCCGCTGGCGCAGGAAGGGATTGTCCCGCGCCGAGGGATCGGCGCTGACGCGCGAGAGCATCTCGTACGCCGCCGCGGCGTAAGGCTGAAGGGAGATCATGGACTGCTGCGTGCGCTTGAGCTTCGCAGCCGCGACCATCTTCATGGATTTTGTGATCTTGCGTGTGCTCTCCACGCTTCTGATATGCGTGCGGATCGCCCGGACATTGGCCATGCTCTCTCCCTCCTTCCGTCAGATCTGGGGTCCTTTTTTTAGTGGAATTCCGCCGTATAGGCGCCGATCGCCTCACGCAGGAGCGCAAGCTGGTCGCGATCGAGCTTCTTCCCCGAAAGGACGATGCTCTCAAATTCCGGGAAACGGGTGTGGACATAGGGGATCAGTCCCGCTTCATAGCGCGCGACGTCCCCGAGCTCGATCCCGTCACAGAAGCCCTCGGCGGCAGAATAGATCGAGATGATCTGGTCGGCGGCGCTCATGGGCGCGTACTGTCCCTGCTTGAGCAGCTCCGTCATCCTGTCGCCGCGGTGCAGCGTCGCGCGCGTGGTCTTGTCCAAGTCCGAGCCGAACTGGGAAAACGCCGCCAGCTCGCGGTACTGGGCCAGATCCATACGCAGGCGCCCCGCCACCTGCTTCATCGCGCCGAGCTGGGCCGCGCCGCCGACACGCGAGACCGAAAGGCCCACGTTGACGGCCGGACGGACGCCGGCGTTGAACAGATCGGTCTCGAGGAAGATCTGTCCGTCGGTGATGGAAATGACGTTCGTCGGGATATAGGCGGAGATGTCGCCCGCCTGGGTCTCGATGATCGGAAGCGCCGTCATGCTGCCGCCGCCGGCGGCCTCGTTGAGGCGCGCGGCGCGCTCGAGCAGTCTTGAATGCAGGTAAAAGACGTCGCCGGGATAGGCCTCGCGTCCGGGCGGACGGTGCAGCAGCAGCGAGATCTCGCGGTATGCCACGGCCTGCTTGGACAGATCGTCATAGATGATCAGCACGTCGCGGCCCTTGTACATGAAATACTCGCCCATCGCCGCGCCGGCATAGGGCGCGAGATACAGCATCGGCGCCGGCTCGGAGGCGTTGGCGCACACGACGATGGTATAGTCCATCGCCCCGCTCTTTTCAAGCCTGTCGACGACGGAGGCCACGGTCGACTCCTTCTGGCCGATCGCGACATAGATACAGATCATGTCCTTGTCGCGCTGGTTTAAGATCGTGTCGACCGCGATCGCGGTCTTGCCGGTCTGGCGGTCGCCGATGATCAGCTCGCGCTGGCCGCGGCCGATCGGGATCAGCGAGTCGATCGCCTTGATGCCGGTCATCATCGGCACGGACACCGGGCGGCGTTCGATGACGCCGGGCGCCGGGCTTTCGACCGGACGGGTTCCCTCGGCGCGGATCTCGCCCTTGCCGTCGACGGGACGGCCGAGCGTGTCGACCACGCGGCCGAGCATCGCCTCGCCCACGGGGACCTCCATCACGCGGCGGGTGCGCAAAACGGTGTCGCCCTCGCGCACATCGTCATAGTTGCCGAGAAGCGCCACGCCGACGCTGCCCTCGCGCAGGTCCATGACCATGCCGCGCAGCGCGCCGCGGAAGGCCAGCATCTCGCCGGCCATGACGTCGGAAAGGCCCGTGACGCTGCAGATACCGTCGGACAGCGAAGCCACATGCCCGATCTGATAGACGTTCATGCCGCCCTCGATCGTGCCGAGCTTTTCGCGCAGTGCTTTGGACAGCTCGCCCTCGGCCGAGCCGGCGGAAGAGAGCTCTTCCTTTGCGCGGCGCAGCATGCCGGACAGGCTGCCGTCAAAGACGGTGTCGCCCGTCTCGATCGTAAGCCCGCCGATCAGCGCCGGATCGACCCCGCTTTCCAGTTCCGTCGGGATCGGCTTTCCGAGCGTCTTTTCGATCGCGGAAGCGATCGCGCGCTCGATGCGCGCATCGTCGCCCTTTGCCGCTTCTTCGGCAAAGCGGACGCGCACCTTCGCCTTGCCGTCGGCAGCAAAGCACTCGAGCTCACCGCCCGTGGGGCGATAGTCGCGGACAAAGGCGTCGATCTGACGCTCCATCAGCGCGCGTCTGGCGGAGGCGTATTGCTTGCCGGCAAGCAGCGTTCCGGCGGCGCCGGTAATGCTCCCGGCCGCGGCCGCGCTGACGCTGCTGCGCTCATCTCCGCGCAGCAGACGCTCTTTTTTATTCAGTTCCGCCTTGAGCTGACGGGCAGCCTCGGCGTCCTTTTCACGCGAAAGGCGGCTGTTCTCTGCGGCCGCAGCCTCTGCCGCCGAGAGGATCTCGCGACAGGCGCGCTCGCCCTCCGCCTTTTCGTCCGGGATGCTGTCGAGAAGGGTCTTGGCGTTCTTCTCCGCCTCGTCGGCATGCGCAAGCGCCTGCTCGACCGAATCACGATGATCCCGGTATCCTTTGAAAACGATCTTCCTGCCGATCACATACAGCACGGCAGCGAGGATCGCAAAATTGATCAGTCCGTATAGGATGTTCCAACCGCTCATGTCCTTCTCATCCCTCCTTCCCGCTGTTTTGGTGGCAATGCCGTATGCGGCCGCGCCCCTTGAGGGGCACTTCAAACCCGCTTACGGCTCGTTCTTTCCTTCTGCAAGCAGCCTTTCGGCAAGCATGGCGGCAAGCTCGTCCGTCTCGGCGTCGAGCGCGGCACGCGCCCGCTCGCCCTTGGCACGGATCTGCTCGCCCGCGCTCTCCAGGGACTTTTCCCCCTCTGCCCTCGCCTTGCTCTGGGCGGCAAGGCTCTCCTCGCGGTCCTTGGCGTGGGAAGCGTCCACGATCCCCCTGGCTTCCTCGCGGCGGAGAGACTTCTCCTCCTCGATCTGCCGTGCGCTCTCCTCGCGCTCGGCACGGGCCGCGTCTTCCTTGGCCTGCGCCTCGTTTACGCGCGCTTCACGCGCGTCGAGAAAGCGCACCACGGGGTCGTACAGGAAATGCTTGAGCAGGAAATACAGCAGGAAGAAGTTGATGATCGTCCAGATCAGTTCTGAAATGTTGATGCTTAACATTCCACAGCTTCCTCCGAATAGGTGTTACGTTTCGCCCGGCGGTTTTCTCCCGGCCGGACGGGCTGACTTCTTCTTCAGATCTTGCCGATCAGCATGAAGGCGACCAGCATGCCGTAGATCGTCAGCGCTTCCATCAGCGCCAGGGAAATGACGAGCGCGCCGCGGATGTTGCCGGCGGCCTCTGGCTGACGGGCGATCGCGTCCATAGCCTTTGAAGCGGTCCAGCCCTGTCCGATTGCGGTGCCGAAGGCGGTGAGAGCCAGCGCGAGCGCGGCTGCCAGTGCGATAGTTCCAGATGCCATTGTAAGTTCCTCCTAAATACTTGTGTTTTCTCTTTTCTTGTTTTTACTCTTCCTCGGCCGCTTCCGAAACATAAATGGAGAGCAGCATCGTGAAGACCATGGCCTGCAGCATGCAGAACAGCAGGCTCAGTACGTTCATGATCAGCGGCACGCCGATCGGGAAGATCTCATACAGCTTTTCCGTCACGGTCTCCTCGCCGTACATGTTGCCGTAAAGTCGCAGCGCAAGCGAGGCGGGACGGACAAACTGCTCGATCAGATTCAGCGGCAGCATCAGAAAGCAGAGATACAGCGGCTGGGCAAAGCTGAGAAGATAATGCTTCAGCCCACGCTCCTTCACGCCGATGACATGCGTTGTGAAGAAGGCGATCGTGGCGAGACCCGCCGTAACGGACAGGCTTGCCGTCGGCAGCGCAAAGCCGCGGATATGCCCCGCGCCGGGCAGCAGCCCGGAATAGTTGCAGACGATGATATAGATGAAAAACGTGGCAAAGATGGGGAAATACTTGCGGGCGTTCTTCTTGCCGAGCAGGCCCTCATAATAGCCGCGCAGCTTGTCCACCGCGATCTCCGCGGCGCTCTGCAGCGGGCCGGGCACCTCCTTGAGGCTGCGTGTGGCCAGCCAGGAAAGGACCGTCAGCACAAGAATGATCGTCCACATGGTCGTGACGGCGCTCGTCACCTCCAGCGGGCCGATCCGAAAGAGGACGTTGGAAGCTTCCTCCATGCGATCACCTCCGAAAAGAAGCGTTATAAATGCCTGTTTTTCCGGGAGAAAACAGGAGACTTGATGAGTCCATTAAACCATATAATCCGGACTTGTCAAGGCGGAAAACCGCACAAAAATTCCGTGGAAAAAACAGAGACCGCTCTCTCGCGGTCTCTGTCCGGCCAGCTTTGGCTTTAAGCCTGTCTGAAGTGGATCGTGCAGGCGACCTTCTTGCCGAAGATCTCGGCATAAAAGTTGATGCCCTTGGCGCTGTATTTCAGACACTCGACAGTGATCTTGTTGCCGTCATCCGGATCCACGGTGATGATAAAGTATTCCTCATCGGGGTCGTCGCTGGTCCACTTGACCTTGTCGGTGATCGTCAGCGGAGAGACGTAGGCGTTGATCGGGACGACCTCGCCGGGGCTCATCGTGAACTCTTCTCTCTCGTCGTCGTTATAGCGGATCTGCAGCACCTCGACCGTGGGAGGCGGGGTGGGCGTGGGCGTCGGGACAGCCTCGACCACCGGCGCGTTGTTGGGCGTCGGAGAGGGGGCGGTGACAGGCTTGTTGGGCTTGATCGAAACGTCGGTCCCGTTCAGGCTGGTGGAGACCATCACGATGACCGCCAGGATCACGGCCACGACAAGGATCAGGCCGAAAATCATCTGCCATCTTGTATTGGCGCCGGCACGCTCATAGGAAGCGGTTCCGCTGACGGTGCCGGGGGTGGCGCTCGGAGTACGGCTGCTCTGCGTAACGCGGCGCGTACCGCAGTTCGGGCAGCGGCTTCTTAAGGAAGAGAAGCGCTCGCCGCAGCGGCGGCATTTGACCTCAGGTATCAAACTCATGGATCTTCCTCCTCAGATTGGGAACAGATTAGGTGCTTGAATACAGGCTAATAATACAACTTCCGATCGATTTCGTCAAGAGTTTACAAAAAACCTCATCGCAGCGCCGGAGTCTTCCATTCATTCCCCACTTTTTATCAAAAAATGTCTTTTAATAGCTCTGTTCTTCTCCATCTGAAATTGTTTTCCCGGCTATTATTGCATCGTTTTCTCCACAACGGTGCAATAATCGGCATCTGTTCAACGCGTGTTTCACGCCCGGAGGGGCGTCTTATTCGGCGGCGCCGGTCTTGGGCTTGCCGCCGCGGGGACGGCGGCGACGGCTGCGGGAGCGGCGGCTTTCGTTCTTTTCCGTCTTTGCTTCGGCGTTTTCGCTCTTCGCCTCGATCTTGACCGGCTTCACGGTCGCCTTGCCGGGCTTGTCGCCGCGCTGCGGCTTTTTGCTGCCGTCGCTGACACGCTCCGGCCGCACCTCGGTCTTCTCGCCCTTCTTCGCGCCGCTTTTCTCGGCGGAGGCTTTCTCCGCGCTCTTCTCTCCGGATCGCTCGCCGTTCTTCTTGCGGCGGCGGCGATTGCGGTCGCTGCGGGAGCTCCTGGCGCCCTCGCGGCTCTCTTCCTTGATCTCAGGCACGACCATCGAGGGCACGGCCCAGGGATCGGTCTCTTCGATCTCCTCCTCGGGCTCCTCGGGAACATAATTGAGCACATGGGGCGGCGTCTCGCCGTCCTTCGGCCGCCCGCCGGGCACAGCGCACAGCTCGTTGGCCTTGTACAGGTGCAGGCTGTCGTCGTTATCGGAATCGAGCCTTACCTTGACCGTCTGGCGCAGGAGATTGACCTGGACCGCGGTGCCGTAGCCGTCGATCGTCTCGACAAAGGCGCCCTGCTTGGGCACCTTTTTGACCAGGTCCTCATACGCGGCCTGCTCATAGCGCAGACAGCACATCAGTCTGCCGCATGCGCCGGAGATCTTCGCCGGGTTGAGCGAGAGCGACTGCACCTTTGCCATCTTGGTCGAGACGGGCTGGAAGTCGTCGAGAAACTGGCTGCAGCAATAGGGTCTGCCGCAGATGCCGATGCCGCCGAGCATTTTGGTCTCGTCGCGCACGCCGATCTGGCGCAGCTCGATGCGGTTGCGGAACACGCCGGCGAGATCCTTGACCAGCTCGCGGAAGTCCACGCGGCCGTTCGACGTGAAAAAGAAGGTGGTCTTGTTGCCCTCAAAGTTGCACTCGACGTCGACAAGCTTCATGTCGAGGCCGTGCTCCTCGATCTTTTTCGCGCAGATCACAAGCGCTTCCTTTTCCCGCTTTTTGTTGATCTCCTCCACGCGCAGATCGTCGACCGTGGCGATGCGGACGACGTTGCGCAGCGGCTGGACGACGGCCGTGTCCTCGGCCATATGGTTGCCGTGGCAGCAGTCGGCGATCTCAAGTCCCTTCGCCGTCTCGACGATGACCTTTTCGCCGTTTCGCACCTGCAGCCCGTTGGGGGCAAAGAAATAGCACTTGCCCCGGTTTTTGAATTTAACGCTGATTACTTCGATCAATTTTTCTTCCTCTGATTTCTTATTCACAGATCGCGGCGACGGCAAGCAGACCGAAGACCTGCTTGACGCCGGTGTTGACGCGCAGCATACCGAGTGCTGTCTCCATCAACTGTTCGAGATCGTATACTTCCCTGTCGCTCATGGAAAGAGCGCTTCTTCTTTTGCACAGCATATCAGTCAGCAGCCCGATCGCACATTCGACGAACGCGACCGCGGCGGCGTTGTCCATCCCCTCGTTCGCGGCGCACCAGCGGAAAAGCTGTGCCTCGTCCTTTTCGACGCAGCGCCGGAGAAAGGCGGAGGCGAGCTTGACGGTCTCGGGGTCGGGCTCCTCCTCTCCCGCGCCGCAGACGATCTCCGCGCAGCGGGAGCGCACCGTTTCGAGCAGCTGCTCGGCGTTCGAGGCGCACAGGAGGAAATAGACGCCGCGCGGCGGCTCCTCAAGCAGCTTGAGCGCCGCGTTCTGCGCCGGGACGTTCATCGCGTCCGCCTCGTCGAGGATATAGACCTTGCGCTCGGCCTCGTTCGGCAGCACGACGGAATCGGCGATCACGGCGCGGATCTGATCCACGCCGATCTCGCGTTTTTTCTTTCCCTTGTCGTCGGCGAGCCTCCCGACGGTCATGACGTCCGGGTGGATGCCCTCGCGCACCTTGCGGCAGGCGCGGCACGCCCCGCAGGGGACGTTTTCGCCCGCGGTACACACAGCGGCGGCGGCCAGCGCAAGCGCGGTCTTTTTCCGCTCCTCCGCCGAGGGAGAGATGAGGATGTAAGCGTGGGAAAGCTCGTTTGCGTTTTTGAACTTCAGCTCTCGCATGCCCGTCCCTCCCGTTGCAGAACATTTGCTTGTGCCCATCATGTTATTTTACCTTATTTCAGGTCATATAGTCAACAGATTTTTCATCTTCCGTCTTTGTCTGAGAACGGGAAAACGCGGCTGCGCCGTCATGGAGGCGCTGCCGCGTTTCGTTTTCGCCCCGGCGGGCGGTTCGCGAAAGCTTATCTTTTCAGCGGGTCGGTGGAAACGGGGAACTCGAAATACGTATCCGGGAAGGGCTCGTTTTCAAGCGTGAAGTGCCACCACTCGCAGTCGATCGGGCAGAAGCCGCCGGCGGTCATCAGCTCGCGCAGACGCATCCGGTTGGCATACTGCTCGTCCGTGACGCCGCGGTGATCCGGGTGGGAAACCTCGCTGAAAAAGTCGAAGGGGCTGCCCATATCCACTTCTTTTCCGCTTTGCATATCCAGCAGCGTCAGATCGACGGTGCTGCCGCGGCTGTGGCTTGATTGGCTCGCGATATAGCCCCGGCTGAACAGCTCCTGTTTTTCAAGCGTGGGATAGAAAAACGGCTTCATCCGCTGGTCGAGGTCCTCGAGCCCCCATAGCACGAAATGCCGCACGGCATTGGCCGGGCGATAGGCGTCAAAGATCTTCAGACGATAGCCCATCACATTGGCCCGGTTGGCCACGGCCTTGAGCGCGCGGGCAGCGTCGACCGTCAGAAGAGCACAGGGCTCCTCATAGCTGTCGATCCTCTCGCCCACAAAATTATAGGTCGAAAAATAGCGGATCTCCTGCACGATCCCGGGCACATAGTCCGAGAGCAGGACAAAGCGGGACGCGTCCCACGCGGCCTTGTTCCGTTCCTCTGTCGCCATGTTTTCTCCGCTCCTCTCCAAAAGCGCAGGCGCACACGCGCCGCGAGATCAGGCCGGGCGCACGCCAGCCACCTCGTCGAGGAAGCGCCGCAGCCCTGCCGGGACGGGCGTTTCCTCCGTGAGACCGGTGTCGCCCAGCTCGATGAGCTTGTTGCCGCCGTGATAGTCGCTCCCGGCCGTGATATACAGATCATATTTCTCCGCAAAGCCGAGCAGCTGGGCGCGGATCTTCTCGGTAAAGCCGGAATAGAAGATCTCCACACCCCTGAGGCCGAAGCCTGTCAGCCTTTTCAGGCGCTCGTCCATCTCCTCGCCGAGGATCAGCTCCTCGCCGCTGCCGTAGGTCGGATGCGCCAGCACCGGGACGCCGCCCGAGGCGAGGATCGCCTCGATCGCCTCCTCCGGGCGGAGGTAGACGCTGGGCGTGCGGATCTTGTTGAGATAATCCCGGATCGCCTCGTCGCGCGTTTTGACATAGCCGAGCTTGACCATCAGATTCCCGATATGGGGCTTGCCGGGGTTGTAGAGCGAGAAGAGCTTTTCAAGTTCCTTTTCCGGGAAGGTAAAGCCGTATTCTTTTCGGAGCGCGGCAAGACGGTATTTCACCTTGTCGATGCGTCTGCGGTGGCCGTCGGAGACGACGGTGTTGATCGCGCTCGCCGCCGGGTCGTAGCCGTAGCCGAGGATATGGTATTTCCCCTCCCCGTCGCGGCAAGACAGCTCCACCCCCGGCAGGAAGGCCGGGTCGCCGTCTGACAGGATGCCGGGAATGATCCCGGCGGCCTTGATCGCGTCGTGATCCGTCACCGAGAAGAGCCTGATCCCGGCGTCCCGGACGCGGGAGAGGATCTCCTCCGGCGTGTCCGTGCCGTCGGAGACCGTCGTATGCATATGCAGATCGATCGTTTCGATTTTCTTCATGTGCTGTTTGAATCCTTCTGTGTTCTTACGCCGTGGGCATTTCGCTGTGCGCGGCGGACTTATTGCCATATTTTACCCCATTCGCCGCCGCTTCGTCAACAAGCCGCTTTTTCGCGCCCGGCTGTGTGGCGCTTTCCCGGATCGGGCCGTGCCTCACCCGACCGGGATCTCCCGGATAACGCGGTTTTTCCCGTCAGAGAGGATCTCGATCAGCGGCTCCTCGCTTCGCTGCTTTGAGAAATACGCTTTTGCCAGCGCGATCACCGTCTCAAGATCCCGCTTTTGCTCCATCACGTCGATGGCCCGGTTATAAAAGCTCTGGTCATAGCGAAACACGCGCGCAGCGTCGACCTCGACCTCCAGCAGCTTGACCTGGTCGACGGAAAAATCGCCGCTGTCGATGCAGTCCGCCTTCAGATAAGCGATGGCCTCGTCCTTGCTTTCACAGTAGTAGACGCAGCCGACGCGGCTGGCCGAGTCGGTGGGGAACTCGCGTCTTCTGACCCATTCGAAGATCCCCTCTACCGCGTCCTT
>Ga0256405_10010742_pt1 | contig 11952 bp, 11 predicted proteins | sample RumenRJG_02DNA_FD_189096 | JGI IMG/M metagenome (GOLD analysis project Ga0256405, IMG submission 189096) | Bovine rumen microbial communities from Lethbridge, Alberta, Canada - RJG_02 | ecosystem: Host-associated > Mammals > Digestive system > Stomach > Rumen | place: Canada: Alberta...
TGACTGTCGGCGCGGCTTTCATCAGTCTCAAAAATGTCATCGTAGCTGCTCAAGCTGATGTTTGCGCCTTTTCTCTGCATTGTGCATCACCTCCTTCGTGAGCGTCTGATAGGCCTCCGCCACCTTCCCTTTTGGGTCATGGGTGAAAATGCTTTTCCCTTCAGCGGAGATCTCTGCGGCCCGGACTGACCGTGGGATATCGGCGCCGTACACCCTGATCTTTCCGCCGTAGGTGTCCCGGATCAGCTGGGAAATGTCTCTGGCGTCATTGGTTCTTGAATCCACCATGGTCAGGAGGACTCCCTCGATACGGAGCTTCGGGTTGATCTGCCTGCGGACCTTGTTGATGGTCCCGAGCAGCTGCTCCAGTCCTTTGGCGGACAGGTAGTTCGCCTGCACCGGGATAATGGCCTGATCCGCAGCCGCAAGTGCGTTCACTGTAAGCATCCCGAGGGACGGCATGCAGTCAAGGAGAATGAAATCATAGTCCTTCTTTACCGTATCAAGGTACTGCTTCAGGATCTTCTCACGGTTCATGGCAGTAACAAGTGATACTTCCGTCCCTGCCAGAGCGATGTTCGCCGGCACAAGGTCCACTCCCTCCGGGTGATGCAGGATCCCTTCACCCGGTGCAATCGGCTGGTCCTGAATAATCTTTGCCATTAGATCGGAAAGAGTAACAGGCAGGTCATCCGGCCTTGGGTTCCCGAGGGCTATTGTCAGGCTTGCCTGCGGATCACAATCCACAAGCAGTACTCTTTTTCCCTCCATGGCAAGCCCGATGCCAAGGTTTTCGCAGGTGGTGGTCTTGCCGGTCCCGCCTTTCTGGTTTGTTACTGCCGTAATCACGGCCTTATTCGACAATAGTAATCACCCCCTTAATCATGGTTTCCGTAGAAATCGTAGTTTACCCGCGCCTGATAGTAAGAGCTTATGGTAGCGGAAGCATTGTACAGGGCCGCCAGAAGATACTGCTTGATGTTATGGACATCGGTAGTATTCTTCTTGAGACATTCCAGCACGTACTGGATATGACCGGAATTCAGCTTCATAAACCGGCTTTTTACCACATCCCTGGGCCTGTCGTCACTGGCAATGCGGATATATTCCCTTTTCGTACAGACGGTATCGATAAGCAGGTCCAGTATTTCCTGCAGGGTCTCCCGGTCATAGGGATACTGCTGAAGCAGGAGATCAAACTCTAAAGCATCCCTGAAATAGCTCTCATAAGACCGGCGTTCAGCCATCCCATCCGTATCCCTCCCCGGATAGATAGGATTCTCTGTATAACTCATATCAGTATCATTATTATCAGTATTACTTCCGTGTGATTTTCGTGAGTCCGGAGATGTGATTATCACACTTCCAGAATCATGATTTTCACATTTCTTGAAATGTGATGCAGGTGAGTTATACACTGGGTTATCCACAGCTGAGATAAAATTCTTGACGTAGATTAGGTTTGGTTTTCCAAGCCCCTGGCGCTTTCGTTCGATCAGGCCGCATTTATCTTCGAGTTCTGTCATCAGACGTGTTGCCTTTTGATTGGCGCAATGAAGCTTCTCCATTATTTCTTCCAGAGTGCAGATGATATAGACGCGGCCCTGGTCATCGATCCAGCCGTTCTTTGCGGAAAGGTCCATACGCTCCAGAAGGATGCTGTAGAGGACCTTGGCTTCGGCGGATACCTCGCGGAACCGATCGTTGGTGAAGAGCACTTTAGGAACCCTGTAGAAGGAAAACTGGTCAGCCTGGGCACCGTAGAAATAGTCATACACGCATCTCACCCGCCTCCCATTTTCAAAAGATCTTTTTTAAGCGGTTTTCGCCGGAAAGCTGACCGGCCTTCTTTTCCATAAGGACATATGGCATACAGACATTTGCGGTAGCGGAAGGAAGGCTGATAGAAGGGACAGATCCGGCAGGGCGGGGGAGTACGGTTCCGGTCCACCTGAGGAGGAGTCTCCATCAGTTTCTTCAATTTTTTGAATGTCAAAACCTGGCTGCAGCCAGCGGGGATCACATTTTCATGCATTGACCGGCACCTCCTTCATCCCGAGGACCTTTTTCATACAAAAGCTGACGCAGGGACCGTAGCAACAGCCCTCGCAGGGACTCTTTTTCTTAGTAGACTCTGCGAGATAGTAGCAATTTTCCTTGCCCAGGGTGCATCCGACCTTGCGGTTCTTCCAAAAATAGCACTGGCGGCAGCTTGCCGGTCGGTCCTTATGGTAGCGGATCCCGTTGATTAAAATAGTGTTGTTCATTTGATATCCTCCGTTTCTGAGAACAGTTTCCGGAATGTACCGGACAAAAAAACACAGCGGCGGATCCATGAAGGAATCAGTCACTGTGCTATGTAAAGAAAGAGGATATTGCTCACAACGGGCAAAGGATGAATTTACGGGTATAGCCCTTTGTTAGAAAATGCTCACATTTTGCTAACAGAGACCCTCCGACTGCTAACAAAACTGAGGGATCTTGGACGTCCACGGAAGAACTCGAACCTGTAAAAACATGAGACTTTATGCGGCTTCCGGGCACTTCGGAGAACCAGGAGGAACTTACGACCCAGCGCCTCCTAAGCGAAAGGCCGCCGGTTCGACTCCGGCCAGGAACATATATTGAGCCTCGTGGATCTGATTTGATCTGCGAGGTTTTTTTTATCACACAGCCTCCGAGATGATATTTGTCGGCTAAAGCCTACGGGCGGCTCGCGGGCGAGTAGGGGCGATTGCAGCTTTCCAACCAGATCATATAACCATATGACCATATAATATGCACTGACAAAACTAAAAGCTATATTTAAGGGAACGTTTAAGATTTAATTGTATATCCAAAGGTGCTAAGATAGATTTTACAGTGATCAGTTGATTTACAGGAAAGGAATATATTTATGTGGGCTATCTTTGCAGTACTTTCATCAATCTTTGCAGCCTTAACATCAATCCTTGCCAAGGTAGGTATTGAGGATGTTAATTCCAATTTGGCCACGGCAATCAGAACAGGAGTTGTACTGATTATGTCCTGGGGCATGGTATTTCTTACAAATGCTCAAAGAGGAATCGGAGATATCAGTGTAAAGAGCTGGATTTTTCTGGTTTTATCCGGACTGGCAACAGGAGCATCCTGGTTATTTTATTACAAGGCGCTGCAGATAGGAGAGGCATCCAAGGTAGTCCCTATAGATAAGTTGAGTGTTGTTATAACCTTGATATTGGCATTTGTTTTTCTGCACGAGCAGGTGAATGCTAAATCTATCATAGGTTGTGTGCTCATCGGAGCAGGTACTCTAATGATGGTTCTGTGATGATGGCAGGATTTCAAACCCATTAATCCATTTTGATTTGTGGGTAAAATTTATTTTAAAAAAGTGGGCAAAATTTATTTTAAAAAAGTTGTTGACAAAAAAACAAAAACTATGTATATTATACGAGCGCTGTGAGAAACAGCGATATGCACCTTTAGCTCAGTTGGTAGAGCAGCGGACTCTTAATCCGTTTGTCCAGGGTTCAAGTCCCTGAAGGTGCATTTTTTGTTGCCTTTTTTTATTTTAGAGTTTAGAGGCTCTTCTTACTGATAGTGATATGCTCCCATAAAGTAGGACACTTAAAAGTGAAAACTACTCGGGGCATTACATCATAGATCAGTGAGGAGAGCTTTTTTTATGTAATAACTGACATATTTAGAAAATATGATTTATGGCGATATAATTGTGCTCATCTTATTGATATGAGTTATTTGTATGCGATAGAATGGGTGTATTCAAAAATATATAATGTACAGCATGTAATTACTGGAAAAGGAGTAGTATGGGAAAAGCAAAGACGACAGCTCAGGATATGACAAGTGGAAACATAGTAAAACAGATTTTGTTTTTTGCCATGCCACTTATGCTGGGTAACGTATTTCAGATGTTATATAACACAGTAGACTCTATAGTAGTAGGAAACTTTGTAGGTACAGAGGCACTTGCAGCAGTCGGAGCAACTACTATGATCATCAATATGCAGGTGTTTTTCTTTAATGGATTTTCAATTGGAGCCGGTGTAGTTATAGGCACATATTTTGGAGCCAGGGAGATGCACCATTTGCATGATGCCGTAGAGACAACCATGGCAGCAACTTTTATTATTTCTGTACTTTTTACAATATTAGGTGTGATGGGAGTTGTACCCATGTTGCATTTCATGTCCACTCCTGATGATGTAATGGGAGAGGCAACTACTTATCTCAGGACATATTTTGCAGGTATATCAGGACTCCTTATATACAACATAGGCAGTGGTATCCTACGAGCTGTCGGGGATACAACAAGACCACTTTATTTCCTTATATTAACAAGTATTTTAAATATCATATTGGATCTTACATTTGTTATTGTATTTAAATGGGGGATCATGGGTGTGGCACTGGCCACAATTATCGCTCAGTTTGTATCAGCTTTATTAATATTGAGATTATTAACTGTTACAAATGATATATATAAGTTGAGTTGGCATGACTTAAAAATCGACAGCCATATTTTGAGAAAAATATTGATGGTAGGACTACCTGCTGGAATACAGTCTGTTATAACTGCCTTTTCCAATGTGTTTGTACAGGCTTATATCAATTTCTTTGGTTCCAGCTGTATGGCTGGCTGGAGCTGCTACAACAAAATAGATCAGTTTATCATGTTGCCTATGCAGAGCATGGCTATGGCGTCTACAACATTTGTCAGCCAGAATGTGGGTGCGCAAAATATGAAGAGAGCTAACGAGGGGACAAGGATTGCCATTATGATGATTCTGGGTATTACCGGAGTAATAGGAACAGTGATTTGGATTTTTGCAGCAGTAGCTGTTGGACTTTTTACAAAAGATCAGTCAGTAATAGATTTTGGAGTACTGTTCCTGAGGACTAATGTTTATTTCCTGCTATTTAACTGTATAAACCACGTGTTAGCTGGAGCATTGAGAGGTCGAGGAGACTCAAAGGGGCCAATGATAATTATGCTGGGTACATTTGTGGTGATAAGACAGATATATCTTTTTATAGTTACACATTTCATCGCCAATACACCAGCCATAGTTGCATTTGGATATCCGGTTGGGTGGATGTCATGTTGTATTTTTGAGCTTGCATACTTCAAAATTAAGTGGAAAAGCAAGACCAAATAGAAAATATTAAAAATAAACTAATAAATACAAATTAAAATGATAATTTAATTGAATTTTTTTAACAAAAGGGCTTGCAATTAAAAAAATAAATGATACAATAGAAAATGTAAAGAGAAGATGAGAAAAGAAAGGAACTGAAAAATGAGTTCGCTTCTCTTTAAAGTGAGATCCGACCTAGATCTCACTTGGGCAAAACCGGAGTAATCCGGCGACGCAAAGCTATAGGGGCCGTGAGGCCAGCCAGTTGCAATCTTCATGGAGTACACAAACTCCGAAGGTTAGTTCTCGAATCAAGACTAATTCAAAGAAGGTTCTAGGTTAACTGGTAGCGGAATTTTTATTCCGGTACCATTTTTTTATCCTGATTCACTTAAATAGCAAAATCGGAGAAATCCGATGACGCAAAGCTATAGGGACCGCAAGGTCAGCCAGTTGCACTTGAAAGGAAAAAGAAAATGAGAAACCTTATTAGAACTATCGTTGTATCAATGTTTTTTGCTGTAATGATGACTGTTACAGCTTTCGCACAGAATGCTTTAGAGGAGCAGGCACTTGCCAAGGTTAATGAGATCAGAATCGCAAACGGACTTTCAGCAGTTCAGCATAGCGCATCACTCGAGACAACATCAGATATAAGAGCAGACGAGATCACATCTTACTTCTCACACACAAGACCTGATGGATCAGCTTGGTACACAGTAAACGCAGATCTCCAGTATGGCGAGAATCTTGCAGAGGGTTACAACTCAGCAGACGAGGTAGTTAGTGCCTGGATGGCATCACCTACACATAGAGAGAACATTTTAAGATCTGACTTCACAACATGTGCTATTTCTACAACAACTGTTAACGGCAGAACATACTGGGCACAGGAGTTTGGAATCTAATATTAATCTGATACCTTAATAAATTAAAATATACAAATGCGCAAAAAAAGCTCTTTATCGAAATGATAAAGGGCTTTTTTTGTGGAATAAAAAATATGAAATAAATTGTGAAATAAAATATAAAAACAAAAATTGTTGTATATAGGATCAATCCTCAAGGAATCCTGTAAGCATACGCTTGTACTTTGGATTTTGTAACTTACGGATAGCCTTGGACTCTATCTGACGGATACGCTCTCTGGTGAGACCATACATCTGGCCGATCTCCTCAAGTGTGCGCTCCTGACCATCAATAAGGCCATACCTATACTCAATGACCGTCTTTTCCTTGTCAGTTAAAATACTTAGAGTCTTGTCCAGCTCCTCACGCATCATTACATGATTGGCGTTTTGCTCAGGACTGATAAGCTTGTCATCCTTTACAAAGTTTGAGAGCTCTGAGTCCTCATCATCACCGACCTTACTATCAAGTGAAGTAAGACTGTTGTCGTAGGATAAGATCTCAGCTATACGATCAGGAGTGAGATCCATGCGGTCTGCAAGCTCCTCAAGGGATGGCTCATGACCAAGCTCTAGGGACATCTCTCTGGATATACGTTTTGTTTTATTGATAAGCTCTACTACATGAACAGGTACTCTGATAGTACGTGAGTGATCTGCAAGAGATCGAATAATAGACTGCTTTATCCACCAGGTAACATAGGTAGAGAGCTTGAAACCCTTATCTGGGTCAAACTTGTCTATACCATGCATGAGTCCGAGATTACCCTCCTGGATGAGATCCAGAAAGCTCATACCTCTGCCAACATAATGCTTGGCAACGGAAACCACCAGCCTCAAGTTTGACTCAACAAGACGGGACTTGGCAAAAGTATCCCCATCTCTGGAACGACATGCGAGACTATACTCCTCCTCTTTGCTAAGCAGAGGATAAATACCAATTTGCTTGAGATAGATACGGACAGGGTCATCTGTGCTGATAGACTCGATACTCTTTAAGGTATCAATGTTAATGTTTCTGGCGTCCTTGTCCTCGTCTGAAAGATCATCCTCTGAAAAAGCCTCATCATCGATGATGTCCTCATCAGTCATCTCCTCATCGTCAGAGAACTCATCATCAGGATCCATATTATCTATAGAAGAAACTGAGTCATTTTTAATGTCTGTAGTAGATCTGATGCTGGCAGCAGTGGCTGTACCATTGATTTCTGGTGCAGATGTGAAAGCTTTCGATACCTTTATATCAGAGCCTGATACAGTTGCGGCAGATCTTGATATAGATACAGCTGATCTTGATGCAGATGCAGGAGAACTTGGTGCAGCTACTGGAGCATCCTTGGCAATAGATATGTCCTGAGTATTAAGGTAAGCTCTGATGTTAGTCATCTGGTCATCTGTTACATCATACTCAGCAAAAGCATCAGTGAGCTGACTCTCAGAGATAACTCCATTTTGAGAATTTTTGAATGAATTAAGGGTTTTTAAAATGTTTTTAAAAGCAAGTGGATCTAGTGTTTTTTTAGCCATAATATATTTTCAAATCACAAAATTAATAAGTCAATTTTTGAGCAACTCGCATATTATAGACTAAACCTACAATAGTTAAAATCGCTTTTTTGTATTTTAATAAATGCAAAAGTAATATTGTTAAAACCTCACAATAATTTCCTTGTTTCAGGTAAAATACAATCATATCTTATAGCTTTACCGGTTAAAGAGTAGTCAGGTTTTATACCTGCGAGGAAAGGTCCCTTTACAGGACGCTTGATCACAATCTTGTGCGGTCTTGCTACGATAGCAGCCTTAAGCAGAGTGTCCTCATCAGAGCAAGGATGCTCCAACCGCTGCAAAAGCTGGAATTTTTTCTTTACGAGAGCACTTTTGGTACGTTCAGGAAACATAGGGTCTAAAAGTATGATATCCGGTATAAAATCCAGGTGCTGCATTGCATCAATGCTGCTCTCTATATGGAGTTCCATACGAGATACAATGTTAGAGAGCTCAGGTATAGATGCAGCTCGTAATAAAGTATCTTCTAATAAAGAAGCGATGATGAGATCGTACTCATAAAGCATAACCCTAAAGCCTGATGCAGCAAGTAACAAAGAGTCCTCCCCCATACCGGCAGTGGCATCGATAAGTGTAGGAGTGTGATCAATGCCTTTTAATCTGGAGGCTTTAACAAGCATTTCTCGCTCAAGATTACTCTGCTTTAACCGGGACAAATTGTCTGTAAAGTCACCTCTCAACAGGAGCTTGCCGTCTGTAAGTGACAGACCATCATTGCCTAGTTTCAGGTAGAGACTATTGATAGGGCCTGCCACATTACCTTTAGGGCCGTCAGTATTGGCAGGAATCTCATCCGAGGAGGTGAATGCCAATGCCTCGGCATAGTCAAGTGTATAAGGGATACTGAGTCTTTTAGACAGTGACTCAGCACGCTCAACATATGCTCGGGATTCTACAAAAATAATCAGTTTATTGTTCATAAAAGTACCGTTATAAAAATATTTCAAAAAGTAGTAAGAAACTATTTTAAAAATAAAAGTGTTTAAGTCCTATAATATGATGCATGGATAAAGAGCGTGGCATCAAGTGTATAAGTGATGAGTAAGTGCTTTTTACCAGCATATAACATTAACAGTTTAAAGAAAGATTGCTATTAAAGCAATGTTAAATGTTATATGCTATAGACAATAAACGCAGTATGGACTGATAGGTTTAGGCCTGGAATTGCTGCAAGAGGTGAGGAGTTTATCATGAAAAAGTTTACAGTAAAGAGTATAAAGAGGGGTTCAGCAGCATTGGGACTGATACTGCTTATGAGTACCGCAGCGGCATGCAGCAAAAAGCCAAAGGAGACAGAGTCTGCAACAGTTGCAGAAACAACTGAAGCTACTACAGAGGCTACTACAGAGGCTGCACCCCCAAAAGAGGTAACTGGTAAGATAGTGGATGCGGCCATGCACTCAGTGGTTATAGAGGATGAGAGCGGCAAGATATATGAGCTTAGTACTATAGAGGGTGTGGATACCACAAAGCTTGAGGATGGTGTTGAGGTCGGCATAGATGTAACAGCAGAGCTCAATAAACAGGGAGAGATAATATCATTACGACCAGCAGGGACACCACTGGAGGGCGAGACTGATGCAGATAGTGCCAAAAAAGAGATAACAGTATCTGATGAGGAGTTAAAGCAGCTCCAGTCAGGAGTCAAGACAGTAGCTGATCTTACTTATGATACTCAGAATGCTGGCACAATTGACGGTGTGGTTATAGAGACAAGTAACGAGGATGGTACGATCATTCAGACCGTTGAGGGACCTGTTGAGATTACAATTACAAAGGACACTGATAAGAAGGGAGCCAATGGTAAGGTTAGCCCTGGAGATGGTGTTCGTGTATTCTTTAATGAGGATGGAGAGGCATTGTCCATAGAGAGTGCAGAGGTAGCTATAAGTGTACCGGATGCCGCAGTTGCTGCGGGCGAGGTCATTCTCGACGTAGTCAATGACGACTTTAGATCCTTTGCAGGCAAGGTGCAGTATCCGATCATAATTGATGGACAAGAGTATGCAGATGCAGATGCTCTCGTTGCGGCCAAGGATGATATCTGGACACCGGCTCTTATAAAAACAATAGTTACAACAAATCTCCAGAAGACAGAAGCAAGAGATGCGGGTATATATATAGGAAGCCAGGATGGTCCTTATGTGCTCATTAACAATGACTCAGTATTTAACATATCTGCTATAGATATCAACTAAGGTCACATGAGATGTAAATTCCAAGAAGAAAAAAGATATTAATATATAGAAGATAAAGTATAAATCAGATAAAATCCGATCGGAAATCCGGTCGGATTTTTTGTATAGTTGTATAAATCCACAAAGAAAAATGTATAAAAGGATTGTTAATTCTATATCATTGAGATGGTGGAAATATATTTATAATGATATAATGCAGGTGTCCGGAGTGAGGGAGTCAGGACCTTTAGTCGGATAGATAATATTTATTTCATGATTTCATTAATAAAAACAATTTATAACAAATGGTATTTGTAACGATAAGACTATAGAGGATATTTACTAAGGATATTTCTATAGTAGTTTGTTGATGGAATTTATGTGTATCTGCACAGGAGGGTACGTATGGTAACTAATGATAAAGGTGCTATTGCTTTAAAGCACAATGTCATTCAAGGATTAGCAAGGGCAACCTGGGAGGACAGACTGGGAAAAGAGGCAGAGAAGGATATTATTTTATCACTGTCTCCTGGACCACACGCAACATGGAGATGTTGTGTATATAAGGAGCGTGAGATCCTTAAGTGGCGTATACGTCTTACAGAAAATCTTGATGCCAATCCATATGCTACAGAGCCAAATAAAAACATTATTCAGGTTATAGATCCTGCATGTGAGGAGTGTCCACTTTCATCATATGCGGTTACAGATAACTGTCGTTTATGTATTGGTAAGGCTTGTCAGAACAGCTGTAGATTTGGCGCTATAACTATGGGTGATCATAGAGCTCATATAGATCCAAACAAGTGTAAAGAGTGTGGTATGTGTGCCAATGCCTGCCCATATGGAGCTATTGCACATCTTGTGAGACCATGTCGTAAGCCATGCCCTGTAAATGCTATCACTTATGATGAGCACGGCATTTGTAAGATCGATGACTCAAAGTGTATCAGATGTGGTCAGTGTATCCATAGCTGTCCATTTGGTGCTATTGCATCCAAGGTTGATGTTCTCGACATTATCAAGGATATCAAGTCTGGCAAGGAGGTTTACGCAATGTGCGCTCCTGCTATCGAGGGACAGTTTGGTAAGGATATCACCATGGGCTCCATCAGAGAGGCATTAAAGAAGGTTGGATTTACTGATATGGTAGAGGTAGGTCTCGGCGGAGACATGACTGCTGCCTATGAGGCTGAGGAGTGGTACGAGGCACGTCAGGAGGGTAAAAAAATGACAACATCCTGCTGCCCTGCATTTATCAATATGCTCAGGATGCACTATCCAAAGCAGTTTGAGGAAAATATGTCTGAGACAGTTTCACCTATGTGCGCTATTTCCAGATATCTCAAGGCCGTACATCCAGGATGTAAGACAGTATTTATCGGACCATGTATCGCCAAAAAGTCTGAGGCTCATGAGATGGGTATTGAGGACAATGCTGATTATGTACTTACATTTGGTGAGATGCAGTCAATGCTTAGATCCAAGGATATTGAGCTTGAGCCTGTAGCTGATCCATATCAGGAGTCATCTATCTGGGGTAAGAGCTTTGCAAGTTCAGGTGGAGTTGCAGATGCTGTCCTTGAGGTTATGAGAGAGCGTCATCAGGACACAGCTGGAATCCAGCTTCGTGCTGCAGCAGGTGGCAAGGAGTGTACAAGTGCACTTCAGCTCCTTAAACTTGGTAAGCTTCCAGAGGACTTTATAGAGGGCATGGTCTGCGAGGGAGGCTGCGTAGGTGGTCCTTCAAAGCACAAGACAGAGCTTGAAATCAGAAAAGCTCGTCAGGATCTTTTAAATCAGGCTGATGATAGAAAGATACTGGACAACCTCAAGAACTATCCAATGGATAAGTTCTCTATGATGAGAGGTGAGATGGCCAAGCCACACAGTGAGATGTAATGTGAGCGGTTAATCCGGATATTAATATACAAAGATATAATTGGTGTCTGGGGACATATAACTTGTGGATAAAAATATTACTGGTTTACAGAAGTATATACTGAAAAACTAGAAAAGCTGTCGCGTAATGGTGTGCTACCCGTCAAGAGGACAGTGAATAATTAAAAAGCTCTTTACCGCCAGTCAAGCATCGGCTGGCGGTATTCTTATGCTGCAGCATCGAAATGATCATGGAATTCCGTAGGCGTCATCAGA
>Ga0256405_10010748_pt1 | contig 11944 bp, 8 predicted proteins | sample RumenRJG_02DNA_FD_189096 | JGI IMG/M metagenome (GOLD analysis project Ga0256405, IMG submission 189096) | Bovine rumen microbial communities from Lethbridge, Alberta, Canada - RJG_02 | ecosystem: Host-associated > Mammals > Digestive system > Stomach > Rumen | place: Canada: Alberta | collected...
CGGCAGAGCTGATCTCCACCGCGCCGGAGTAGTCAAGATCCGCACTGCTGCTCGAACCGGGCGCGCCGCCGGGCATTCCGCCGCCGTTTCCGTCTGGAGGATCGCCGGGAGGCGTTCCCATTCCTTCGCCGGGCGCGCCGTCAGGCGGATCCCCGGGCAGCTCGCCGGAAGGCGGTTCCTCGGCCTGAGTCTGTTCCGTCGATTCCGCTGTCTCCGTGGAAACAGCTTCTGTTTCGGCTTCAGTCACAACTGCACTTTCAGTCGTGCTGCTTCCGCAGGCGCAGAGGCTGAAAACCAGGAGCGCCGAGAGAAAAATGCAAAAGCCTTTTTTCATGATAGAAACCTCGCTTTCCTTAACTGACGACAGAATACACCACTTACCTTAAAATTGCCTTAAGAAGAAAAACGATGTTGCGCTATTGTTGATATGTCAAAACCTCACAAGGCTAAGAGGGAACGAGGCCCGCTTTTGGGTACGCTTACCGATTGAAAAGCTCGGTCAGCGTGTCCGCATGCTCCCGGAACACCGTCAGCACATATTTGTCCCAGTGCCTGGCATCTGCGGTGCTGCTGCCGAAGACATAATCTTCCTGCCCATAGTCCATCACATCGAAGCCGGGGATGGCTTTGGCTGCACCGGACGTGCGATAGGCGGCCGCTCCGGAGAGCGTCATGGTCAAGGTGCCGTCATCATCAAAGCTGACCCAACCGGTGAGGTCCGTGCCGGTTGCTTCTGTCTCCGTACCGTTGGAGCTTTGGCCGGTGGCGGCTGCCTTGGTGATCTCCACAGCGCCGTCTACATACTTGCCGTACATGGTATCTACGTAGAGTGCAAGGGAATCTCCGAAGATCTCAGAAGGGACATGGCCGCCGTTCCACTGCCATTCGATATCGGCGTCCGTGCCCGCGTTCAGCCAGGCGATCTGGAGGTTGAGAGAATTGAGCATGGAGATGTCTCCCTCGGAGGCGCCCATCAGGATACGCGCCCAGGTGGGGCCGTCTGTTCCAGCCGCACCGATATAGTTGAGGGGATCATAGAGCTCGACGATGTTGTTGCCGTAGGCGTCGCCCGCCTCGATCTCGGCGATATCCGCCTCATAGGCTGCCAGCATTTCGTCAAAGGAGCTGTAATTGGCGCTGTCGGTTCCGCTGCTGGCTGACTGCGTGGTGCCCGCGTCGGGGGTGCCCACTTCCTCTGTTGTTCCTCCGTTCATGTCAGGAGGACCACCTGTGGAATCGCCGCCGGGGCCAGCACCGTCCGGAGGACCGCCTGCGGAGTCGCCGCTGGGGGGGCCGCCTGCGTTATCCCCGCCTGGGCCGCCCGACATAGCGCCCATACTGCTTCCGCTGCCGGTACTGCCTTTTGCATACCAGCCGTTAAGGAAGGCTTCGGCACGGTCGGCGTCCGTCATGGCGGCAACCTCGCTGTCGGAAAGCGCGTTGCCATCTGAGTCAAACCATGTCCAGTCCTCTGCATAGGCCAAACGGTCAATATAGGCCTGCAGGCTCTGCTCGAATTCGGCCAGATACAGATCCAGATAGCTGCCGTAATAACCGTTGGTATCGGCATGCCCGTCTGCGTCATATTCGATCGTCAGTGCCACGGTACTGGTAAGTGCTCCGTCACCGTCAAGATCAAAGCCAACGTCCGCTTCGTTAACAGTCAGGCCTTTGGCGTTGATATATTCCATGTACTCCGCAGCCAGATACTCCGCCAACTGTTTCTGGAAGTCAGTATTGAAGCTGTAGGTGCTGTCAAGATAGTACTCAAAAGCAAGCGTCATGTCTGCCTCGGCCAGCGAGGTGATAGCGCTGTAGGCCATGCAGCCCCAGAGACCGTCAGAGAGTTCCACTTCTTCGCCGTTCACTGTGACCGTGGTGCTATAGCTTCCGTCGTCATTTTTGTAGACGCCAACCGCTCCGGCTGCAATCTCATAATCGTAAAAGTCCGGATTGTTGGAGGTGGCCGCCAGCATCGTGGCATGGGCTCCGCCGCCGGACCCGCCGGTGGACACAAAATAGTCCACGCTGCCGGGGAGATTGCCCAGCAGGATGTTGTATTTCACAAAGCGCACGGCGTTCTTCTGATCGACCAGACAGCTCGGCGCGTCGCCGGTATAAGTTCCGTCATCCAGGGTGCTCTGCTTGCCGCGGTTGCCGCAGACAATATTAATGTAGCCTTCCTTGGCATAGGTCGTTCCGGCAGTCTGATTGGACTGTGCTGAATAACCTGCCGCGCCGGTATTGATAATGACAGGAGCCGTAGCCGCCGTATAGACCTGGCCGTTCGTGCTGGTAATACTGGCATCGTAATCAACGACAAGATTTCCGGATGCTGTTCCGCTTGTCGCGTCTGCTGTTCCGTCACCGTCTGTATCCACACCCTTCACATAGGCTCCGGGTACACAAACAGAAACACCCTGGTAATCCGGAAGCTCCGCATTGGTAACAGCCGTAACGATTGCCATCGTCCAGGCATCGGCGTTTTCGGAATACGTCCATTCCGGCTTGATGTTTGCCAGGTTGAGTGCGGACTCAATATCCGCCTTCTCCGCGCTGTCCGCAGTGATCACTGTCGTATCGGCAGACTGGCTCTGGCTGCTATCGGCTGCCTGCGGTGTGCTGTCATCATTTGTCGCTGTTTCGCCTGAGCTTGTTCCGCAGGCCGCAAGACCCAGAACGAGGACCATTGCAAGAAGAAGCGCAAGCATATTTCTAAATTTCCTCATAAAGAAACCTCCCTTACGTTTGATGAACTCATTGTAAGGGAGATTTCTTGAAACTAGATTGAAGTTTATTATTTCATTCGCTGCGGCAGGCCGGTGATCTCTCATTCACCCAACTGGGTTTGCTTTTCTGAAAGGTGAAGCGTTCCGAGCTGCGCATAGATAAACAGCACCATGACGGCCATACTGAGGTTGCCATTTCCGAGGGAAAGCATCAGCGCAAGCACAAACAGCGCAAACTCCGCGGCCAAAGCGACAAAGAATCTGCGCTTGCGAAGGATCCGGTGCGTGGACCAGTGCTCCGTCATGGCGAGGCAGGCGTAGAAAACCAGCAGCGAGATCAGCATCATGAGCGTCTTTGGGAGATCGTGGATCTCTGTCTCGCGCAAAAACTCCAGCGAAGTCGTCACGAAGGAGAGCGAAAGGATCAGAAACACATGGAGCAGCATATACGCGCTGCCATCCTTCTCCCCCTCCCGGTCGAGCAATTTGTCATAGGTAAAGCCGTAGCTGTAAAACAGACCGGCGACAATCAGAAACGACATCAGCGCGTAGTAAAGCGTCTGCAGGCTGAAACCGTCCGAGAAGTATTCGGCTACGACGATGATCATTTCCCCGAAGGTAAAGACCACGTAGAGCATCACACGCTCCGTCAGATGCCCGAAATGCACCGGTACGCGCATCATAAACGGCGTGACGGCAAAGCCCAGCACCATCACCCAGACCCCCGCCGCGTAGCCTGTGGCGCTGTACAGTGGAATCGAGGCCACGATTAGAACGGCCTGCGCCAGAAGCAGCACGGCATTCTGCCGAACGTGCCTTTTGACGCAGCTCTCCGGGATTTTGAGCTGCATCAGATAGTTGACGGCGAGGTTGACGAGGATCAAAGACCACGCGATCGAATACAATGGATAGTTGATGTCCCATCCCAGCCCGGTCATTGCACCCATGACGTACAGCAGGAACATGTTGATCATCAGCATTACGTTTTCTCTGACGCCGTTTTTGCCGTATCGATTGATGTAAAGCGTGGAGTAATACCAGATCTGGATAAAAATGAGGGAACTTGCCAGATACTGTGCGATAGTGGAAAACGATAGAAAGCCGGCTTCCACACGGTCAAGCAGCGAGGCGCTTCTCCCGAGCAGATAGACAAAGATCAGGTCAAAGATCAGCTCGATATACTCAACTTTTTTCTCTTTCAGCAATATGGAAAAACTCGTGCCGCTCATTCTGTTCCGCTCCCTTTGGCGCTCCGCCTTACACGCTGTGTCTGTCCTGTCATCTGATCGGCAGCGAGGCAGTAAAACGGATCTTCCCGTCCTGGCTGGAGACTGCAATATTCCCGCCATGCTTTTCCACAACTGCCTTTGCTATGGAAAGACCAAGCCCATAATGATGCCCGTCGCTGCTGCGAGCTTCATCGACTCTGTAGAAACGGTCAAAGAGATGTTCCAGTTTCTCCGGAGGGATCTCATCCCCATCATTGACTGCGCTGAGCGCTGCCATATGGCCCTGACGCTTCAGCGACAGTTCGATCTCGCTTCCTGTCCCGTGCCTTACCGCATTGTCCAGCAGGATAGATGTGAGCTGCGTCAGCTGGGCCGGATTACCTGTGACGTGGATCCCTTCGTCAATTTCGCTTTGGATCGTTTTTCCCTGATCAAACGCGACGCTTTCAAAAGCAAGCACTTCACCGGTGACGATCCGGGAAAGATCGACCGCTTCCATGGGCGTTTCCGTGTTTTCCGCTCTGGAAAGATCCAGAAGCTGTTTCACCAGATCTCCCATGCGTTCATTTTCATACTGGATATTTGCCAGCCACTCATTTTCTCCCAGTTCCCTGGAAAGAAGCTCCGCATTGGTGCTGATCACAGCGACCGGTGTCTTCAGTTCATGGCTGGCGTCAGAGATGAACTGCTTCTGCTGCTTGTCGTTTTCCTCCAGGGGACGGATGATCCGTCGGGAAAGAACGAGAGATATAAAGAACAGGATAACAATGGACGCCCCGCCGATGATAAGGACATTGTGCAGCAACGCCTGCATGCTGCTTTCTGTCACCGTGTCGTCGATAAAGGCCACCAGGGTATATTCTGATCTGCTGCTGATCCTGTAGGACAGATTGTCGAGTCTCCCCTGTGATTTGCCCTTTTCCAGAAGTGACCGCGCCAGATCGATCAGCTCCGTTTCACGATATAGGCCCTTCGCGCCGTTGTCAACGGCGAGTACTGCGCCGGTCGCGTCAAACGAGACCGAATAGAAGGTGGAGAGCTGAAAATCCGCCCTCACATCCGGCGGCAGCTCTCCCGGATCCGGCTCCCGGCCGGGGAAGGCCTGATCCCCGGGCCTGAGATCGTTTGAAGGATTCATACCGGGCTGCTGCTCCAGAGAATACAGATTTACATATCTCTCCAGCATTTCCGCACTCTGCTGCCGAATCTCACGGTAACTTGCAAACAGGATCACAGAAAGCGTGGCGGAGAACAAAAGGATGAGCGAGCCCATAGTGGACAGAATGATCTTTTTCCTGGAACTGCTATACATACTTCTCCCTCAATTCGTACCCCAAGCCGCGCACAGCCTTGATCTCGATCTTCGACCCGACAAAGGCCAGCTTTTTCCGCGTGAAGGACATGTATACCTCCACGTTGTTATACTCCGCCTCGTTCTCATAGCCCCAGATTTTCACGGCAAGCTGCTCTCTGGTCATGATCTGTCCCTGATTGCTGAACATGTATTCAAGAATACGAAGCTCCTTTTCACCGAGCCGCACACTTTGCCCGGTGGAATGGCAGATAAGCGTCGCTTTCATGGTATCCAGAGAGAGATCCCCGCAGGACAGACTGCCGTCATGGAAGCTCGCGCTCCTGCGTCCCAGAGCGCGCAGCCTGGCCAGCAGCTCTTTCGTCTGAAAGGGCTTTGTGAGATAATCGTCCGCGCCGCTGTCCAGACCCTCCACCATGTCATCCAGCTGGCTCTTTGCTGTCAGCATCAGGATCGGTGTTTTGACGCCCTTTTTCCTGGCGCGGCGTGCAACCTCAAAGCCGTTCATCTCCGGCATCATGACGTCGAGGACAGCGATATCATATACACCACTCTCCAAAGCAGCCAGAGCAGAGGCCCCGTCTGCCATATGGTCAACATCGTATTTTTCCTGTTTGAGTAAGGCCACAAGTGCGGCCGCCATTCTTTTTTCATCTTCAGCCAGAAGAATTCGCACAAAGATCACCGCCTTCTGTTCTTGAATTGTAAGGAAAAAGATTGAGAAAAGATTGAAATCCGGGAATTCCTGTCCGTTTACAACTGCAAAAAAGCGTCTGCCATTCTCTGCAAACTGTCAGGTTCTGCCTGTTCTGCATCCCTGATCCAGGCAGGAATACTGTATCACATCCGTGCCGTTATTGCGAGAGCTGATGATATCAGTCAGGCAAAGAAAACGCAAACAGGCACGAATTCCTTTACAGTAACTGCCGACCCCGGTTTTCGTACCAAGGTTTTCGTACTCTATAGTGAAAATACTATGGAGGTGCCATTTATGAAAAAGGAAAGATACGTTCCGACTGTCAAAAGTGCGGTTTTGGCTTTCTGCTTTTCGATCCTCGCGCTCATGTCGGCCTGCGCGGCAGCACCGGCGGAGGCATCGGGGACGCAGACGGAACAGCTTGCGGTAATCGAAGAGACGGAAAAGGTTGAGGAGGCCAATGCGCTTGACGGAGAGCATGAAGAAGCGGAGGTCTCCGCAGAAGCAGAAGAACCTGCCGCTCTCGTATACGACACTTCAATGCAATATAATGCTGCTGCCCTGGCCGATGGCGACAAGCTCCTGGGCGGAACCTATACCGCCGAAGGAGATGATGAAAGCGTGCTGGAGGCCTCGGGAACCGTGCAGGCCAGCGTGACCGGCGCTGTATTGCAAAAGCTCGGAGGCAGCGCATCCAGCGCCGACGCCAGCAGCTTTCGCGGCGTGAATGCCGGTGTGCGAGTATATGGGAATGCTGTTGTCAGCCTGACCGACTGTGAGATCCTGGCCACAGCGCCAAACGCCACAGGCGTGTTTGCCTATGAGGACGGCGTTATTTATATGGATAACTGCACGGTCAACGTGACCGGAGGCGGTGCGGGAGGCGTACAGGTGGCTGGAGGCGGTACACTCATTGGTCATGATCTGACCGTAACGAGCGCCAGCAAGGCGGCGATCCGCTCCGACCGGGGCGGCGGCACGCTGATCCTGGACGGCGGCAGCTATACTTCCACCGGCTCCAACGGCTGCCCGGCCATCTATTCGACCGCGGATATCACCGTGCGGAACGCCGACTGTGTCTCGGAAAACTCCCGTGCCGTCATCATTGAGGGCAAGAACAGTGTGACGCTGGAAAACTGCACCCTGACCGGCAACGACCAATCCACCAAGGAGGGCAGCGTCAAGGCCAACGTCCTGCTGTACCAAAGCGCGTCGGGCGACGCCAGCGAGGGAACCAGCGTGTTCTCCATGACCGGCGGCAGCATGACCTGCCGGAGCGGCGCGATGTTTTACTGCACGAACACGGCCAGCAAGGTCTACCTGACCAACGCGGAACTGATCCTCTCCGAGGACGGCACGCTCCTCATCGTCTCTGCAGGGCGCTGGGGCAAGGACGGCCGCAACGGCGGCGACTGCGCGTTTTATGCGGCGGATCAGACGCTGGAGGGAGATATAATTGTGGATTCGATTTCCACGCTGGTTCTCGACCTCACGAACAGCAGCTACACCGGCGCGATCCGGGGCGAAGGCTCCGTTTCCGTCACAATGGATGCTGCCAGCACCTGGGCGCTGACGGGAGACAGCTATATTACCTCACTCAGCGGAGATCTGAGCGGATTGAATCTGAACGGCTATACCTTATATGTGAACGGCGTTGCCTATGCGGCCTGACCTCAAAGTGGGATCACAGAAATTGTTTTCTGCGACCCCACTTTTTCTTGTTCTGCCTCCGTATTCATAGATGAAAAGGCAAAAAGCCAAAAACCAAGGAGGTTATGAATATGAAGAAAAAGATGTTAGCGGCGCTGATGGTCGCGGTCCTGGCGTTCTCGATGCTGGGAGCGACGGCCTTCGCGCAGACGGACGTGGATCTCGGCCAGCAGGACGGTAAGCTGCTGATTACCGAGCCGGGCAGCTATGTGCTGCAGGGTAAGCTCACCGGCTGCGTCACTGTCGATCCCGGTCAGGGTGAGGTAGAGCTGATCCTCGACGGCGTAGATATCGACGGCAGCACCGGAGCAGGTATCATAGCACTGAGCGGTGACAAGCTGACTGTGACGCTGCCAGAGGGCGCTGTCAACCGCGTGATCGACGGCGGTGCGGACGCGCAGTTCGACGCTGCGATTTACAGCAAGGTAGATACGGTGTTTGAAGGAAACGGTGCGCTCTATGTGACCGGCAATTTCCGGAACGGCATCCGCGCCGAGAAGGCCGATCTGACTTTCAACGGCGGCAGCTACGCCATCAAGGCGCAGAACTTCGGGATCAGCGCCCGGACTCTCACCGTTAACGACGGACATTTCAGCATTCAGGCTCCCGACAGCATCGACCCGGCGGCCAGGCTTGTGATGAACGGCGGCTTCCTGGATGAGGTCGCACCCGTGGACCAGGCCCCTGCCGCTCCCGCGGAAAGCGCACAGAACATGGAAACCGCGCCTGCCCAGGATGCACAGGCTCCTGAGATGCCTTCCGACAATTTTGACGGCCAGCAGCCCCCGGAGATGCCCTCCGGCAGCTTCGATGGTCAGCAGGCTCCTGAGATGCCTTCTGACAATTTCGATGGCCAGCAGCCTCCCGAGATGCCTTCCGGCAGCTTTGACGGCCAGCAGCCTCCCGAGATGCCCGGCGAGATGCAGCAGCCCGGTCAGCAGACCGCACTGAGCTCCGCGGACTCCGCCACAGAGGTGGTGTCCGGCACCATGACCAACTCCGCCGCCTCTCTGGAAGCGGACTATGCCAACGCGACGTATATCACCGTGACCGATGACGACAGCCAGGTCACCATCAAGTCCTCCGGTACCTATGTGGTCACCGGCAGCAGCTCTGACGGCAATATCACCGTCAAGAAAGGCACCACCGGCGTGGTTCTTGTGCTGGACGATCTGGATCTGACCAGCACCACCGGCGCGACCGTCTCCATCAACAAGGAGGCTGAGGTCAAGATCATCATCTCCGGCACCGTCACGCTCACCGACAACGAAAACCCTGATGACGAGAACTCCACGGACGAAGCGGTGGCCGACGCCTTTGACGGCGCGGCGCTCAAGGCCAAGGCCAATTCCCAGGTCTATGTGACCGGCGACGGCACGCTGGTCATCCACGGCAACGCCAAGAACGGCATCAAGGCCGGAGATGACTCCAGCCTGATCTTCGACGGCGTGACCGTGAACATCGACGCAGTCAACGACGGCATCAACGGCAACTACGATGTGTCTCTGCTCAGCGGCAGCTTCACGATTGCGGCGGGCGACGACGCTATCCACGCCGATCATATCCTCTCCATCGGCAACACCGACGGCACCGGCCCGACCATTCGCGTGACCGAGTCCACTGAAGGCCTGGAGGGCACGGTCGTCAACATCTACGGCGGCGATCTCTCCATCGTCTCCTCCGATGACGCCATCAATGCGGCCAACGGCGACGGCCTGTACGAGGGCGTGCTGGACTACTCCTTCAACATGATGGGCGGTCGGCTCGTCATCAACAGCCAGGGCGACGGCATCGATTCCAACGGCAACGTGAACCTGATCGGCGGCAGCGCGGAGATCCACAGCGGCGCTGTTGGCGGTGAGGCCGGCATCGACTACGACGGGCAGCTTTACGTCGGCCCGGACTTTCAGATGAATAACCAGAGCGGAACAGCCGGCCCCGATGGCATGGGTGGCATGCCAGGTCAGATGGGCGGCATGCCCGGCCAGATGGGTGGACAGCAGCCCGGCATGGGCGGGCAGATGCCTGGCGGCGGTTTTTCGAATATGCCCTAAGCAAAGAAATCTCTTTCAGTTAATTTTAAGGTACGTTTGATAAAGTGGGATCGTAGATAACTGCGACCCCACTTTTTCTTTCCCCTTTTTCGTATTCCTGAGTGAAAGAGAGCGGGTCGCACGCAGTAAGGTGGTGACCCGAAATGACCGAAGCCATGAACCGATTGGCAATGGCTGCCGCATCCGATGAACGGAAGCGGGAAGAGCTGATTTGCAGCAATGAACAGACGATCCTGCGCACGGCCTCCTCAGCCTGCCGTCGGTTCGTGAGCAAGAGCGACGACGAATGGTCGGTGGCTCTCGGCGCCTTCTCAAAAGCGGTGGATGTTTATACGGCTGAGAAGGGCGATTTTCTCCCCTTTGCCCAGTTGCTTATCAAGCGGGAGCTGATCGACTATTACCGTTCACAGAAGAATACGCTCCGGGAAGTGACCGTTGCTCCGCATGTTCTGGAGGGCGGTGGCGAGCCGGAGGAGGATACCGAAGGTGTGTATCTGGCTGTTGTCAAGAGCAGCCGGGAGGCAAGCGACCACAGCCTGCGGGAGGAGATCCTTGCGGCGAATGAACTGCTCTCCACCTATGGATTCCGCTTCTTCGATCTGACAGAGTGCTCCCCGCAGCAGGATAAGACGCGGAAGGAATGCGCCGAGGCGATCCGCATGGTGCTGACGGATTCCGCCCTGTTCGCCGCTCTGGAGAAAACCCGCAAGCTTCCGATCAAGGCGCTGGCAGCAGCCTCCGGTGTGAGCCGAAAAACGCTGGATCGCTATCGGAAGTATATCATTATGGCCGTCCTGATCCTGGACGGCGACTATCCGCAGCTTGCGGAGTATTTGAAATTTGTAAAGGAGGCGCAGGCATGAACGCCGTGATCGTGGATATCCGCAGAAAGCAGGCGGCGGCTCTGGATGAGACCGGCCGTGTCGTGCGTATACCCAACGCGAATTATGAAATCGGCCAGACGATCGAGCTGCATGAGGTCAAGCCTGTCCGTACACCGACGATGCTCAAGCGTCTCAGCACCGGTGTGGCCGCTGCGGTTCTCGTCGCCATGATCGGCACAGGCACCGCTTACGCCATGCCTTATGGCACTGTTACGCTGGACGGCGACACGTCTATCGAATACACCATCAACTGTTTTGACTATGTACTGGACGTCAAAGGGACAAACGAAGAGGGCGAAGCGCTGCTTGCGGAGATGGATACAAGGAAGCTCCGTCATCACCGGATCGACAGTGCCGTTGCGGCGACAATGGAGCGCATGGAGTATCCTGCCTCTGCCAATCTTCCAGCGGCAGGACCCCGAATCGTCGCAGATACCGGAAATGATCATCATACCGAGCGTCTCCAACAGGAACTGGAACCGCTGATCGAGCGCGAGCCGCCCGCCGTGCCGACAGACGATCACGCGCCTCAACCGGCGGCTCCGGGCAACGAAGAACCGCTGCCGGTTCTTGGGCAAGAGAGCCCGTATGCTTCTGCTGCGAACGGCGAGCAAAACGCCGAGGGGCCTGAACAGCCGAACGATGGCTACCCTCTGATGGAGCCGGACGCCTTTGGAGCAGGATTCATAAAACCGGAAGAATCCCCGGAGCATACCGATGAACATGACCCTTCGGAGACTTTTGACCACACCGATCCAGAACCCTCAATGGACGCGCCTTCCGAGCAGATGGACAGGCAAATGCCTCCCACGATCGCCGGATAACGACTTAGGGAGCTGACACAGGTCATGCTTATTATACCATCCTCTTGCCGCTCAAGCTCGGGTCTTGGAAATCCATAGATAAAAATGAGGTTTTCATAGATACGACTGAACGGCTGAAGGCAGAAAAGCATTGATATTCCTTGCTTTTTAGAGGCGCGGGGTTTGTTGTGGATTTATGACCAGAATCAATTTAGCAATGCCCGCTTTCTTGGATGGCAATTGGTCGTGAGCAAGAGTCATATGCATGACCTGAGTAGAAAGCGAGAAGCCATTTGATATCTTTTTCGGGCGAACTCAAAAAAAGCGCTTGAATAAGAAAAAAGCCTCGTTTTTCGTTGAAAACGAGGGGAAAGGGCAAGTTTGACGGATATCTTTTTTTGGCGCACAAGAATCGAGTAGGAGGGGCTGAATAAGCCCCGACCTCTCACACCACCGTGCGTACCGTTCAGTACACGGCGGTTCAATCGCATAAGTGCAGAGACTCGTACCGGTCAAGGATGCTGTA
>Ga0256405_10010750_pt1 | contig 11940 bp, 12 predicted proteins | sample RumenRJG_02DNA_FD_189096 | JGI IMG/M metagenome (GOLD analysis project Ga0256405, IMG submission 189096) | Bovine rumen microbial communities from Lethbridge, Alberta, Canada - RJG_02 | ecosystem: Host-associated > Mammals > Digestive system > Stomach > Rumen | place: Canada: Alberta...
CTTGTAGTTGTCCATGTAGTTGCCGGTGAGGCTTGCGGGGCACTCGGTCCAGACGCCGCCGGCTTCGCGCTCTTCATAGACATACTCGAGGTTGATCATGTGGCCGGTGAAGCGCCAGCTGGAGGAACTGTCCATATCGCTGGAGGAGAAGGCGTCAAAGCCCAGCTCGTCGGCACGGGCGTGAATGTCCTCGGCGACAGCCTTCAGGCCTTCAAAGTTCTTGATCTCGTCCATGCTGTGGCCGGCCTTCTCGATGAGGTCGGGGTTGACGATGATGCCGTAGCACTCATAGCAGTAGCCGATGGAGACCAGACGGCCGTCCTCGTCATAGAGGTTGTATGCGTCGGTGTTCAGCTCATTGGCGATCGGGGTGTCGGTCAGGTCCATGGCGAACTCGCCCCAGTCCTTCACGCCGGCCTGGTTGCCGATGACGAAGAGGGTCGGCGCGGCCTTCTTGTCCATCTCGGAGGTCAGAGTCTGCTGATAGGTGCCGGAAGCCGCGGTGACAACCTTGACTTCGACGCCGGTGGCCTCGGTGTACTTCGCGGCGAGAGCCTGTGCGGTCTCATCCAGCTCCGGCTTGAAGTTCAGCCAGTAGACGGAGCCGTCGTTTGCTGCGGATGCAGCGGGAACTGCCAACGCAAAGATCATGACCAGCGTCAGCGCAAGTGCGAGAATCTTTTTCATGTTTGTTCTTCCTTTCATAAGAATAGAATATTTATTTTCAAACCCTTCGGGCTTAAAAATCAATGGGTCCTTCGCTCTGTCTCTCCCGCCGCGGGCGGGAGAGACAGGTTTTCAATTTCGGGCTTAAAAACAACGGAACTCTGACGTTTCTTTTCGTGCAGTCTCCGCGTCAGGGCAGCCGTCAGATCGATCGAACCGAGGCGCCTTCTCTCAGCGGCGCGTCCAGGAGCTTATGCCGGGTGTAGCCCGGATCCTTCAGCATGTTCATGAGGATGCGGACGCTCTCGCTGCCCATCTCCTCCGCCGGCTGGATCATCGTCGTGAGCGTCGGGATGGCATATTCCGACACGTTCAGTCCGTCGATGGCAATCACCGAGACGTCCTGCGGGATTCGCTTTCCGTGATCCTCCAGGGCCTTCATGGCCGCCATCGCCGTTGTGTCCGAGAGCACGAACACCGCGGTGAAATCCTCCGTCCGCTTCAGCAGCCTGCAGGTGCCCTCATAGGCATCCGGCATCTCGAAGCAGCCGCCGGTCTCCTCGATCAGGTTCTCATCCGGCTCGATGCCGTTTGCCCGCATCGCGTCCACAAAGCCGCGGTACCGCAGCTCGCTGATGGAGCGGTCGTTCCGGCTCGGGATCACGGCGGCGATGCGCCGGTGGCCCCGCCGGAGCAGCTCTTCCGTCGCGCGGTAAGCCGTGGCATAGTCGTCGATGGAGACGGAAGAATAGTCCTTCTCGTCCAGGCTTCCGAAGTAGTTGGTATAACTGCAGCAGACAAAGGGGATCCCGATCACCGAGAGCTCCGAGGGGGTATAGTCAAAGCGTCCGCCCAGAAAGAGCAGCCCCTGCAGCTTCTTTTCTCTCTCAAGAATGGCCCCGGCCTTGACCTCGTCCGCATCCGAGCCGATATAGTGCAGCACCATGGTGTAGCCGCAGCGCTCGATCTCGTCCGAAACGGTCTTCAGCACGGAGGAAAAGAACAGATTCCCGTTTCCCCGCACGATCACGCCGATGGCATCGGAACGGGTTCTCACCAGATCCCGCGCGCTGTTGTTCGGGATATAGGCGCAGCGTTCCACCTCATCCAGCACGCGTTGGCGGACTTCCTCACTCACATCCGGGTGATGATTCAGCACACGGGAAACCGTACTCACGCTCACACTGCAGTTTTTCGCAATGTCCTTGATCGTCATATCCCTCACCCGATGATTCTGCCTCTCAGCGGAACAGAATACCCGTAGACTTCATCCGGCAGTCAATTCCGTCGGGCAGCATCTCAAACCGACTATGAAATGATCCTGAAAACGATACCGGGAACGTTTCCAGGTTCTTTATCCATAGTTTAGCAGTGGATTTTGTCCTTGTCAACGAAAACAAGGCGCCGAAGAAAAACTTCGGCGCCTTGCCCATTTTTATGCTTTATTTTTTGTGCATATTGCTCAGCTTTCAGACTCACTCCGTGAGATCCGCGTACCGGTACATCGGCTCGCCCTTCTCGTTGACCGTGACATTCGTGAGGCGCGGATTCCGCAGGCAGATATACACCTGGGTGGTCACCGGGATCACATAAAAGTTCTCTCCTACCAGCAGCTGCTCGGCCTGATGGAGCAGGTCGTTGCGCTCGTTCTGGTCCGTGGTCTCGTTGGAGGCCTCGATCAGCGCGTCGTATTCCGGGCTGTTGACGCCGTTGTAGTTGCCGCCGGAGTATGAGGTGTAGAGGTCGAGATAGTTGATCGGGTCGTTGAAGTCCGCGGTCCAGCTGTGGCGGATCAGGTCGTAGGTTCCGTCGGCGCGGGTGCTGGAATAGACCTGATCCTCCACGCCGTTGAGCTCGATATTGATGCCGAGGTTCTGCTTCAGCTGTGCCTGGATCGCCTGGGCCAGCAGGGCATCCTTGTCGCTGTTGGGATAGGTATAGGTCAGCGTCGGGAAGCCTTCGCCGCCGGGGAAGCCCGCCTCGGCCAGAAGCTTCTGCGCCTTCGCGACATCTTCGGTGAAGAGAGGCTCGTGCTCTTTGGAGAAATACTCCGAAGAGGCGTTGGACATCATGAACTCCGCCACATAGGAGGTGGACGGGATATAGTCCGCGCCGATGACCGCGCAGATCTCCTCACGGTTCAGTCCGAGGGCGATGGCCTCGCGCACGCGCACGTCATCCAGCGGAGCCACGCTCAGGTTCGGAAGGATGAACTTCGAGGTCAGCATGTTCCAGATGAAGAGCTCGTCGGAACCGGCATAGGCCTCGCCGATGTAGTCGGGCAGGCCCGTCGCCACGTCAACCTCGCCGGTCTGGTACGCGGCCAGAAGCGCCTGCTGGTCATAGATGAGATAGACGTTCACGGTGTCGATGTTCACCGCGTCGGCGTTCCAGTAGTTGGGGTTCTTCTTCAGGAAGTAGTGATCGCCGTCGGCATATTCCGTGAGGTAATAGGCGCCGTTTCCGAGGCTGGTCTCGGGATTCTTCCACCAGGAGGGATCCTCCAGCGTGGCAAGCCCGGCCTTGGAGGGATAGAACGGACCCACGGTCAGCAGGCTCGTGAAGTAGGTGCAGGGCGCCTTCAGTGTAAACTGAAGCGTGTAATCGTCCACCGCCACCGCCGCCACATCGTCAAGGCTGCCCTCGCCGCTGCGCGCTTCCTGAGCGCCCACGATGGGATAGAGGACGCTGGCGTAGATGGACATGCCGTTATCCGGGTTCAGAGCCCGATGAATGGTATTGATGAAATCCGACGCCGTCACCGGGGAGCCGTCGGACCACTTGCCGTTTTCGCGCAGGTGGAAGGTCCAGGTGAGGCCGTCTTCAGAGACCTCATAGCTCTCCGCGGCCTCATAGACCACGTTCCCGTCCGCGTCGAAGCGGATCAGCGGATCGACGCACATCTTGCAGTATTCGGTCCACATGTCGATGGCGATGCCCGCCGGATCGAGATCGCCCGCGCCGGAAAAGGTCGCGATGTTCAGGACTTTCTCTGCGCCTTCCGCCGAGGCGCAGGTCATCGGCACCGCGGCCAGAGCCAGAGCCAGCAGAACCGCAAGGATTTTTCTGACACTTTTCATTTTGTTAACCTCCGTTTCTAATATGCCAACGGGGAGTCTCCCCGATCAGCGCTCACAGGAAACACGCCACCTGCCTGCCTCCAACATCCTTCAGCGGCGGCACCTGCTCCCGGCACTCCTGCTTTGCGTGCGGGCAGCGCGGCGCAAAGGGGCAGCCTTTCGGCAGATCAATGGGGCTCGGCACCTCTCCCTCCGTCAGCTGCGGACGCTTCAGGCGGGCCTGTATCGGATCCGGGATCGGAACCGCAGACATCAGCAGCTTCGTATAGGGGTGGATCGGGTGCTCACAGACCTCGTCCGCCGGTCCGATCTCTACCAGCCCGCCCATATACATCACGCCGATGCGGTGGCTGATATGCCGCACCATGGTCAAGTCGTGGGCGATGAAGAGGTAGGACAGCCCCTTCTCGTCCTGAATCCGCTCCAGCAGGCTCACGATCTGCGCCTGGATGGAGACATCCAGCGCCGAAATCGGCTCGTCACAGACGATGAACTCCGGCTCCAGCGCCAGCGCCCGGGCGATGCCGATGCGCTGTCTCTGCCCGCCGGAAAACTCATGCGGATAGCGCCGGATATGGTCCGGCTTCAGACCGACGATCTGCAGCAGCTCCTGTACTCTCTCCCGCTGCTCCGATTCGCCGTGGGTCCGGTAGATCGCCATCGGCTCGGCGATCAGCTCTCCCACCGTGAAACGTGGGTTCAGGGAGGCGTACGGATCCTGAAAGATCATCTGCATGCGCCGTCTCCACGGCCGCATCTGGCGGCGGCTGAAGCCGGTGATGTCGGTCCCGTCGCACCAGATCCGCCCGGCGTCCGGCTCCAGGACCTTCAGGATCGTCCTGCCCAGCGTGCTCTTGCCGCAGCCGGATTCCCCCACGATGCCCAGGGTCTCCCCCTTCGCGATCTCCAGCGAGACGCCGTTGACCGCGTGAATCAGGGTCTTCCGGCCGAAGATTCCTGAGCGGATCTGAAAATGCTTCTCCAGGCCCTCAACGCGGATGACGGGTTCAGCCACGGCGCTCACCCCGCTCTCTGTCCTGCGCTTCCACCAGCTCCGCCGCCCGTTCTCTGCACCAGAGCCAGCAGGCAGCGCTGTGCTCCCCGCCGAAGGCGGTCTCCGCCGGGAAATAATCCCGGCAGATCTTCATCGCGTCGCCGCAGCGCGCCGCAAAGGGGCATCCGCTGCCCAGGCGCAGCAGGTCGGGCGGTGTGCCCGGGATGGACGTGAGCAGGCCCCGGACTGTCTTTCCGTCGGAACCGGACCGGCGGGAGACGCTTTTCAAAAGGCCAGCGGTATACGGGTGTTTTGTTTCATAAAAGATTTCATCCGCGGTTCCGTTCTCACAGACCTTTCCGCCGTAGAGCACCGCGATGTGGTCGCAGAGGGACGCCACGACTCCCAGGTCATGGGTAATCATGATGACCGCGGTCCCGTTTTCCCTGGCCAGCCGCCGGATCAGTTCCAGGATCTGTGCCTGTACGGTGACATCCAGCGCCGTGGTGGGCTCATCGGCGATCAGAAGCTGCGGCTCAGAAGCCAGGGTAGAAGCGATGATCATGCGCTGCCGCTGTCCGCCGGAAAACTCAAAGGGATACTGCTTCATGCGCCGCTCGGGCTCGGAAATGCCGACCTTGCGCAGCATCTCAACCGCGCGCTGCCACGCTTCCTGCCGGCTGCATGTTCCGTGGGCCGTGAGGCCCTCCGTCAGCTGTGTTCCGATGGTCAGCACCGGGTTCAGATAGGTCATCGGGTCCTGAAAGATCATGCCGATGCGGTCGCCCCGGATGGAGCGGAGCATGGCCTCGTGCCGCCGCAGCGCGCCTTGCCCGGAAAGTCCGGCGGGTGAGAGTTCCTGCCCGTCAAAGAGGATGCTGCCGCTGTCGATCTGTCCGTTTGCCGGCAGCAGCCCCAGGCACGAGAGCATGCTGACGCTCTTGCCCGAGCCGCTCTCCCCCACGAGGCCGAGGATCTCCCCCCGGTTTACGTGGAAGCTCACATCCCGCAGGGCACGGACGGTTCCCTGTGCCGTGTCGAAAGACACCGACAGGTTCCGGATATCGAGGAGGCGTTCCGTCATGTGCGCCTCCCTCTCGGATTCAGCGCCGTCTCCAGCCCTTCTCCGATGAAATTCAGCGAGAAAATCACAATGCAGATCACCAGCACCGGCCAGACCATCTGCATGGGATAGACGTTCATGAGCATTCTGGCATCCTGGGCAAGCGTTCCGAGGCTCGCCATCGGGGCCGAGATGCCGATGCCGATGAAGCTGAGAAAGGCCTCGTTGAAGATCGCCTGGGGGATCATCAGCGTGACCGTGACGATCACCGGGCCGAGGCAGTTGAGCAGCAGGTGGCGGAAGAGAATCCGCTTCCGGTCCGCGCCGATGACGAAGGCCGCCACGGCAAATTCCTGTTCCTTCAGGGTCATGACCTGGGACCTCACAATCCGCGCCATGTTGACCCAGCCGTTGACGCAGATGCCCAGCATCACGCTGTAGACGTTCGAGCCGAAAATCAGCATCAGCAGGATCATGTAGATCATGGCCGGCACGGCATAGATCACGTCCACGATGCGCATCATGATCATGTCCGTCCGCCCGCCGACATAGCCCGCGATGCCGCCGTAGAGCACCCCGATCACAAGGTTCAGCGCCGTGGAGGCAAAGCCCACCATCAGGCTGACCCGCGTCCCGTACAGGACCCGGGTGAAGATGTCCCGCCCCATCTGGTCGGTGCCGAAGAGATGGGCGGCCGAGCTTCCCTGATTGCGGGCCATGGCGTCCATCCCGTCATAGGGATAGGGGGAGAGCAGCGGGCCGATCAGCGCCGTCAGGATGATCAGCGCAAGGCAGATCAGGCCGGTCAGCGCCAGTCGGTTTTTTGAAAAGGTGTCCCACACGTTCCGTCCGAAGGATCTGGATTCCATCGCGATGAACTCCGTATCCCGGTCCTCTGGCGGCAGCGGGTCAAAGTATTCCTCGGGTTTCAGCATTTTTATCGTTCTTCCCGTTCATTCTGTCAGTTTGATTCTGGGGTCGATGAGCGCGCAGAGCAGGTCCGCGATCAGATTGCAGAAGATGATCAGCGCCCCGATGAAGATCGTGAGCCCCATGACCACCGTATAGTCGCGGTTGGAGACCGCCGTGACAAACTCCCGGCCGATGCCCGGAATGGTGAAGATCGTCTCCACCACGAAACTGCCCGTCAGGAGGAAGGCAATCATCGGCCCCGACGCGGTAATTACCGGGATCATCGCGTTTTTCAGCACGTGCAGCATGGTGATGCGCCGGGGCGCGAGGCCCTTGGCCTTCGCCATCACGACATAGTCCTGCTGCATGGCCTCGGAGAAGCTGGACTTCACCAGGCGTGCGATCTGCGCCAGGGGATACACCGCCAGTGCCGTCACCGGCAGCACATAGTGCATCGGCGTCCCCAGCCCCAGCACCGGGAAAAGCTTCAGGCGGACGCCGAAGACCAGCATCAGGATCAGAGCCAGCACATAGTTCGGCACGCTGATCCCCAGCGTCGTAAAGGTCAGGATGCTGCCCCGGACGAAGTCCCGTCCGGTCACCGCCATGCGGATCCCGAGCAGCGTTCCGAGGATCAGCGCCGCGAGAAACGCGATGCCGCCCAGCCGCATGGTTGCCGGCGCCTTCTGCACGATCAGCTCGCTCACCGAGACGCCGGATTTCTTGAACGAGATACCGAAGTCGCCGTGCAGCAGGTTCACCAGATACTGCCCCAGCTGCTCCGTCACCGGGCGGTCGAGGCCGTAGTGGTGCATCATCTCCTCCTGATTGGAGGGGGTGAGATTGGCGATGTCGAAGGGGTTGCCCGGCATCAGGTGCACCAGCAGAAAGGTCACCACGATCAGCGCCAGCAGCGTCACCAGGCCGATGCCGACGCGTTTGATCACATATCTCAGCATGCGCCGTCACGCTCCGGCCGTTTCACCGGGACAAACTTCGCCTGATTCATCAGCGGGTGGCTCAGGCGGATCGCGCCCTCTTTCTGCTTCGGGCAGACCATCACGCAGCTTCCGCAGTAGTAGCACTCGCCGGGATAGAGCACCAGCGGCGGCTTCCCCTTCTCTGGGTTCGGGATGAAAATGTCCACCTGGCAGATGTTCATGCAGCGGTTGCAGCCCACGCACACCGACTCATCAAATGTAATGGGCCGGGCGCTGGAAGGGATCTTCACCGCAGTCAGTGTAAAGTCATAGTCCATCGCTTACCGCTCTCCGTATGTTTCATTGCGGGCGGCGACATAGTCTCCGTTCCGCTTCAGGTATTCCGTCTCCAGATCGCCGAAGTAGCCCTGCGGGACCTCTCCGCGAACGATTCTGTCGCCTTCCCGGCGGATCGTGATGAAGCAGCGGTCCCGCTCCGGGTCGGTCTCGGGAAAGTCGCTCCGCTCAAAGCAAAGCGGCTTCGAGGAGGACTTTCGGAGCAGGCAGGCGTTCAGGATCAGTTTGGAGACTTCCAGGATGTCCAGCACCTCGTGGGTGCGCATCAGCTCATGGGGATTCCGGCAGGAAAGCATCGGCACCGCCTCCTCGAAAAGCAGAAACAGAAGGAGCCTCCCGTCTTTCGGGTATTCTCCTTCTGTCTGATGATGGTTTTTCGCTCTTTTGTCTGATCGGATCCGTCGCCGCGCCACAGCCGCTTCGGCCCGGACCCGCCCGTTCAGCGGGCGTCCAGGCCCAGTTCCTGCGGCTGAAAGCGCGGGCAGACGCTTTCCGGCACGGTGATGGTGGCGGAAGCCAGCCTTGTCCCGATCACGCAGGCCTCGTCCAGGGTCTTTCCGTAGCTCAGGCCGATGCTGACCCCGGCGCAGAAGGCATCCCCCGCGCCCGAGGTGTCCACCACATGAACCGGAACCGGCGGGCACACGCCGCAGCTTCCCCGGGCCTCGGCCCAGACGGCGCCCTGGCTTCCCATCGTCACGACCATGGAGTTGAGTCCCGCCGCCTGAATCCGGCTGTGAAGCTCCTGTGCCATCTGCTCCGGTTCCAGCTCCATGAAGTCGTCGGCGAAGAAGAGGCCCGCCTCCTGCTGGTTGCAGATGAAGCAGTGGGTTCTCATGATCAGGTCCCGCCGCTGCAGCGCGATGCTCATGTTCGCCACCAGCGCATAGGTCGGGACGCCGTATTTTTCCGTATATCGAAAGGTCTCCTTTGCGACCTCCTTGTCGATGTCGATCTCGATGACGCAGCTGGTCGCGTCCTCGAAGATCTCATCCCCGTGCTCCTGAAGCAGCTTCAGCATGGGCTCCATCCGGGGCCGCTTGGAGATGGAGCCCACCACGTCGCCCCTGTGGTCCATCACCGCGAGCCAGATGCCCATGCCGTCCGGCACCACGGAGATGAACTTGGTGTCCACCTTGTGGTTCTGCAGCTTGCGCAGCACCTCCGCCCCCTGGGCGGTGTTGTCCACCATGCTCACAAAGCGCGGCCTGAGCTCGACATTCGCGATGTCCTCCGCCACGTTCCGGCCGACGCCGCCGTGGACGATCTCCACCCTTCCGGCATTGCGCCCGGCGGGGATATACGTCCCCTCCGGGAATCCCTTGAAATCCACAAACACATTTCCGACCACGACAATCGGCATAATGAGCTTCTCCTTTTCTCTTTCGAATTCATGGATTCAGCTTGTTTCAGTTTATCATACGTACCGGGTTTCGGCAACCGTTTCTTTCCGGTTTGTTTCTCTCCGGTTTTCCACCGGCGCTGCGCTCACTTCAGTGCGCCGGGGCTTATGCCGAAGCTCTGCCGGAACGCGCGGTAAAACGCCGAATAGTCCGTGAAGCCCGCCTCACTCGCCGCCCGGTTCGCGACCTCCCCTTCGCGGATCAGCCTCGCCGCGAAAAGAAGCCTTTTCTGCCGGATGTAGGAATGGACCGTCTCGCCGGTCTGCGCCTTGAACAGGCGCATGAAGTGATAACGGCTCAGGTATACCCGCTCGGCCACTTCGCCGACCGAGAGTTCCTCTCCCAGATGTTCGTTGATATACGAGAGTGTCTCACGGATCTTGGGGTCATACCGTTTCTCCTCCGGCTCCGGTTCCGGACTGATCCGCCCGATCTGTACCAGGAGCTGGACGATATACGTGTCGCACATCGTCTGTGCGCCGAAACGCCCGTCCTTCTGCGCCCGTTCAAAGGCCCGGAGCGTCTCCTTCAGTTCCCTCTTCTGCTCTTCGTCCGGCACCAGGCGGTACTCCCCTCTCCGGTCCGCCTCGTCGAAGCAGCCGGTCAGTCTCGCCTCCGGCAGCAGCTGGTCATAGTAGCCCCCGTCCAGATAGAGGATGATACGCTCATAGGGCTCGGACTTGTCGATCATCGCCTTGTGGATCGCGTGATGCTTCACCAGGAGAATGTCCCATGGCCGGAGATCGTAGGAACTCCCCTCCACGGCGTATTCCACCCGGCCGGAGAGCAGCAGCACGATCTTGTCAAACTCGTGGAAGTGGAAGTCCCGCTCCTGTCCGGCCGTGTCCCGCAGGTGGAAATAGTGATAGTTCTCTTCCAGATAGCCTTCCCGGCTGTAAGTCTTTTTTCCGGCCGCATTTCCGGCCGTATTCCCGGTCGTATTGTCGTTCACTGCCGCGCTCACCGCTGTCCGCTCTCTTTCCGCAGGACGACGCTGCCGTGCATGTCACTGACCGGCATGGGGAGCAGCCCCCGCTCTGTGCAGAACTCCCAAACGGCTTTTCCTGCGCCGGAAAACTGGGTGCTGTTCACATCGTGGATCAGCAGCACTCCTCCGGGCGACAGACGGTCGAAGAACAGCGGCAGCGCCGCCGCGGTCGGGGCGTAGAGATCCGCGTCGACGGAGACAAAGGCGAAGGTCATTTCCGTGCAGCCGTCGAAACTGTCCGGGAAGTATCCTTTGTGGAACACCGCCCGTTCGGGATGCGGCAGACGCTTTTCCACAATGTTCTCGGCGGTTTCTTTGAAGTCGCCCGTCTTTGCCCGGGACAGCCCCTGGGCCTGCTCGATCTCCACGTCCCGCGCCGGGAAGCCTTCGAAGGTGTCGAACAGGTGGATGGTTCTGTCGGGAAACGCGGCGTTGATGAGCGCGGCGAAATCGCCCCGGAACACGCCCAGTTCCGCCGCGTCGCCCGGGATCTTCTCCTCGTGGATCTGTTCGGCCAGAAGGCGCATGGTCGCAGCTCGGGCGTCAAAGATCTTCAGCGCGTCCGGGCGCAGGATCTCTCCCTTGAAGCCGAGTTCCCGGAGCTGCGCTTCCATCAGGCCGGCCCGCTTCGCGTCCAGCACGCAGAGGCAGATGCAGTCCGGGTCATTGCGCAGGCTCTCCCGAGGGGAGACCACCGGGATCCCTGCCAGGGTCGTTCCCCACTTCCCCTCGTAATTATCCGCAAAACATAAAACTCTGTACGCCGACCCCATCAGCCGGGAAATCATCGCGCCGACCTGTCCCGCGCCGAAAAGCACCACCGTCTTCATCCGTCCGTCTCCTTCCTGTTTCTCTGCTGAAAACCGGCCCGGATGCCTTGTCCGGGCCGGTTCTGCTTTACAGCACGTGGACCGATCTCGGGTCGAACACCAGCGCGCAGCGCTCGCCGACCTGATAGATCTTCTTGTTCTTCGGGTTGTGCTCCTCGAGCTTGACCAGGGTGTCCCCGACCTTCACGTGATAGTTCTGGTACGAGCCCATGAAGCAGCTGAGCACCACCTCGCAGGGCAGTCCTCCTTCGTCCGCGAGAGACGCGGCCTCGGGACGCAGCACCAGGGTATAGTCCTTTCCGGTCTCCATGTGCTCCGCCGCCTCGACCGTCAACGGATTGCCCTCGATGTCCATCTGGGCCCAGGCACCGTCCCGGGCGGTCATCTTCCCCTTCAGGAAGTTGGCCTCGCCGATGAAGTCGGCGACGAACTCGTTCACCGGGTGATAGTAGATCTCCTGCGGCGTGCCCATCTGCGCCACGACGCCCTTCGACATGATGATGATCTTGTCGGAGAGGGCCATGGCTTCGGACTGGTCATGGGTGACGTAAATCGCCGTGATGCCGACTTCCTGCTGGATCCTTCGGATCTCGGTGCGCATCGAAACACGGAGCTTCGCGTCCAGGTTCGAAAGCGGTTCGTCGAAGAGCAGAACCGACGGCTCGATCACCAGGGCTCTCGCCAGGGCGACGCGCTGCTGCTGGCCGCCGGAGAGCTGGTTGGTCAT
>Ga0256405_10010752_pt1 | contig 11937 bp, 7 predicted proteins | sample RumenRJG_02DNA_FD_189096 | JGI IMG/M metagenome (GOLD analysis project Ga0256405, IMG submission 189096) | Bovine rumen microbial communities from Lethbridge, Alberta, Canada - RJG_02 | ecosystem: Host-associated > Mammals > Digestive system > Stomach > Rumen | place: Canada: Alberta | collected...
CAACCAATAAACGTTGATTACTACAATATGGACAATTCTGATTTCGGTTTGTTCGGGTTACTATTGAAGCTTCCCATTCATGTCCCTTACTACAAATCCACCATACTTTCTTTGCTGAACCTGTAATTACCATATTTGGTTTTAAGTCACCATTTTTTGTCGGATGCCATTCTTTTGCCAGTTCTGGGTGAGTTGTTTCAAGATCATTATAACCAACCAATAAACGTTGATTACTACAATATGGACAACCCGTTTTTTGTTTATGTCTTGCATATACAGGAGCTTTATACTCATGTCCATTTTTACACTTCCACCATACTTTTATTGTACTATTAGCCAATGTATTAATCGGGGTTAACCTTCCATTCTTTGTTGGATGCCATTCTTTTGCTAACTCAGGATTTTTGTTAATTAGTGAATTTTCTTTCTCTTGTAGCTCAATTAAATTATATATATTGACATTGTCTCTTTCAACATTAATATCAGGAATTTCAATAAGCTTATAATTATCATTTATATATTCAAACACAAATTTTATAGCACCATTTAAGTCCTTATTCTTGTTTTCTTTTAGGTGATAGCATATTGTTGCTATATTACTTAATATAGGACAATCTTTTTCTCTAATTCTAATTAATGATATTCCATATTCCTTGCAAATATCATACTTTCTGGCATCTTTACATTGTTTTTTATGAAAATGACTCCCATCATATTCAATTCCTAAATTAAAATTTTCTATGAATATATCTAATTCCATATTGTTAGAATATGGTAGAACATAGTTATTTTGAACTTCAGGAAAACACAACTTCAAATAGTATAATAACGCTTTTTCTGGAAATGAAACTTTTCGATATTCGTTACATTTTGGACAACCTGTAAAATTTCTAGTTCTGGATTCAATGGCGGCTTTCCATTCATGTCCCTTACTGCACGTCCAATAAACCTTCATACAAGAATGAATAGAAACATCAGATGGTTTTAAATCACCATTCTTCGTCGGATGCCATTCCTTTGCTATTTCTGGTTTAAGTGTTTGTAGGTCATTTATGCCGCTTATTATTTTTTTATTACCGCAAATTGGACAATTTGATTTCTGTCTTGTTCTATTAGCAATAATTGTTTCCCATTCATGTCCTTTATCGCATTTCCACCATACTTTTCTACCAGAATATACTCCCACATCTGTTATATTTAAGTCGCAATTTTTTATCGGATGCCATTCTTTTAGCAAATCTTCTCTATTATTCTCAATACACCAATCATATAATGTTTTCATAAAATAATATTAACATAAAATCAACTCGACTATCTATTTCGTTGCTTTTCCTGTGGTTTTTGTGCATCTCTTGGAATTAGCCAATACTGTCTGTATTTAAAAGCACCTTCAATTCTGTCTTCCTCACAATATATTTGCACTCGTCTTTTGGAAATACCCCATTTTTCAGCACAATCTTTTACTCTTTTATGTCTATGTAAAATCATTTCCCAATCAATTTTATGATAAGCCATTATTGCACCTATTTTTGATTCATGCGTTCTACTTTCTTAATTTGTTCTTGAGAGAACATCATATAGCCGGATTCTGTGTACATTGTCGGTTTTAGTTTCCCGACTTTTACCCAATATCTGATAGTCGATACAGGTAATTTTACGGCTTTAGCAAACTTGGCAATAGTCATAAGTTTTGCGCTTTCAACTTCTTTTTTAGGCTCGTAAATATCAAATATAGTGTCAAAAGATTGAGATAGTCTTGTAACCATAAATTTCATATAATCATCAATATCGCCTGTTAATTGTGCTTTTTCAATCGAATTTATATAACGCTTTCTATCTCTTGGTCGAATAATAATCGGACAAAAGCCGTTTTGCATAAGTAAAAGATTCATCAACAGTCTTGCACATCTGCCGTTGCCGTCAGAAAACGGGTGAATACTTACAAAATCAAGATGGGTTTTGATTATATCTTCAACGCCCTTAATCCTATCTAATTTTTCAAAAAATGCTTTCATTAAATCCGGAACTTTCATAGGATTAGGCAAAATTACTCGACTTCCCGAAATTCTAACCGGGCAATTCCTATAAAAACCTGCATTGTAATCATCAATTCCCGATAATAATTTTTTATGAATATCAAGTACAACGGTTTCATTTATTATCGCTTTTGATTTCAAAATATCAATTATATAATCAAATGCTTTAGCGTGGTTTACGGCTTCCTGATAATGCACAAAAGGTTTTGAAGATGATGTTATATCTTCTTCAATAACAAGTCTGGTTTCCTTTCTTGTTAAAGTGTTGCCCTCAATATTATTTGAAGTGTATGCAAGTTCGGATTTCAGCCATTTATACAGTTGTTCTTTGCTTTTATTGTCGCTAAAAAGCTTGTTAAATTTCTTTTTCTTACCTGATATTTTTGATAGTAGGGCATTTATAGAATCATTCATTTGCAACCTTATTGTTTATAGTTTGTATTTTTTATAAGTATAAACTATAAACAGGCATTTTTCAATAGGTAATTACTGAATAGTTTACAGTTGTTAATATTTTAAACTATGAAGTATATCTTTACCAAAAAGTGCAAACTATTTGTCAAAAATTTTAAGTTCACAGAAAATTAAAACCGCGAACAGATAAAAAGCAGTCAGGGACTTAATAATCAAATTTTCGGGTTCGGATTCCGCTATCCGCCATATAAAAGGGTCATACTAACTGTTCATATATATCAACCTGATTAGCTTTTTTATTAAATAGGGAAGTGAAAAAAAATTTATTATATTACATATTAAAAGCAATAAGAAACGAATAAACGATTAACAGTAACTTTATTTTTATACTTTTTTAATTTATGGTAAAATAATCATATAAAGGAATTTAGGAAGAAAAATATGAAAATAGATTTTAAAGCAAGACAAACTAAAATTGTTATTATTATATTATGTGTTATTTTGGTTCCAATAATATTTCACCAAGCAAAAAATTTAGTGATAGGCTTATACTCTTCATTTATGATGAAACAACCCAAAACAGTTGAAGTTGCAAAACCTATATCAAAAGAAATTTATCCGACATATAACACAACAGGACGTATTGAGGCTCAAAAATCTGTAGATATTATTGCTCGTGTCAGCGGTTGGCTTCAAGAACGATTCTTTCAAGAGGGAGACAGGGTCAAAAAGGGACAAAAATTATTCTTAATAGAACCTGATGAATATGCGCTTGCTGCAAGAACTGCAAGAGCAAGAGTTAACGAAAATTCAGCAGTTTATAAAAATTCAGAAATAGATTTAAAAAGAGCAACTGAACTTCTAAAAGAAGATTTAGTTAGTCGTGAATATTATGATAATGCTCTAACAGAAAGAAATAAAAATAGAGCTGCTCTTGACGGTGCAATTTCCGATATGAATAAGGCAAATCTTAATTTGAGTTACACTAATATAACCTCTCCAATGGACGGTAGAATAGGTAAGGCAATTGTTTCTGTCGGTAACTACGTTACTCCGTCAACAGGAGTCATCGCCCAAATTTATACAACAAACCCAATGAAAGTTATTTTCCCATTAAAAAGTGGTGATTTTATTGAACTAAAAAAATATTATATAGAAAATCCAAATGATGAAAGCACCGTATCTGTAATATTAGGACTTGCAGATGGCTCAACTTATGAAAAAGAAGGTACAATAGAATTTGTAGATAACAAAGTTGATGAAAATACTGGTACTGTAACAATGAGAGCAGTTTTTGACAATCCTGATGAACTATTGGTTCCAGGAGATTATGTTAATATAACAATAAGAGTTAACCATCCTCAAAAAGTTATGTTAATTCCTCAATCTGCTACAAAAACTGATGTCGGAACAGGATATTACGTTTGGACAATAAAAGACGGAAAAGCTGTTAAAAAAGATATAGTTGTAAACAATAACTATGAAAATAACTGGATTGTAGAAAGCGGACTTGATTATGATGACGTTGTTGTTATGAAAGGTATTCAGGATATTTATAAATCAGGTCAACCTTTAAAAACTAAGCAATACAAACCTGATGAAAAAACTGAAAAGAAATAATATTTATACTTATTCAACAGTATAAAAGGAATTAGGATGGCTATAAATAAAAAAGACTTATATTTTTTCATTAAAAAACCACGATTTGCAGTTGTAATCTCTACTGTTATCGTAATTTTAGGATTACTTTCACTGTTTGGTTTACAGCAGGAAAAATACCCAAACATTACACCTCCACAGGTTACAATATCTGCGTATTATCCTGGTGCAAGTGCTGCCGTTATAGAATCTTCAATAGCATCACTTCTTGAGTCCCAGCTTAATGGTGTCAAGGATATGATTTATATGTCCTCAACGAGTTATGATGGAGCATACAACTTAAACATATTTTTTAAAACAGGCACTGATAACGATATAAATCTGATGAATGTTCAAAATAAACTCCAGCAAGTTCAATCACTTCTTCCACAAGAAGTTGTTCAACAAGGGATAACAGCAGAGAATAAAGTCGGTGGTGCAGGTGCAATAATATTAAATCTCGCATCCGAAAATGATTCATGGAATCAACTTGATTTAACAAATTATGCAAATATTTATGTAAAAGATGCTATAAAAAGGATAAATGGTGTTGGATCTGTTAATGTCTTTGGTGCAGATGATTACAGTATGCGTATTTGGGTTGATCCTTCAAAACTAGCAAGTTACAAAGTTTCAATTGCAGAAATTAAAAGCGCAATTCAAAACCAAAATATTCAACTTTCAACGGGTGCTTTGGGCGATCAGCCTACAAACGCAAATCCAAGTTTGAAACTTTCACTTTTGACAAAGGGTAGACTACAAACACCTGAAGAGTTCGGTAATATCATAGTCCGCTCTAATTCTGACGGATCAAAATTAAGATTAAAAGAACTTTCAAGAGTTGAATTGGGTGCAAAATCATATTCAATGTTCGGCATTGTTAATACAAAACCTGCGGCTTTAATTCAGGTAATGCCGCTTCCGGGTGCAAATACCGTTGAAATATGTGATAATATTTACAAAACAATAGACGAACTTTCTCAAACATTCCCTGATTCCTTGAAACTTGATATTATGATGGATAGTTCAACGTTTATTCATGAATCTATGTCTGAAGTTGAATTTACTATCTTTTTAACCTCGTTAATCGTTATTTTGATTATATTTGTATTTTTAGGAGATTTTAAAGCAACATTAATACCTTGTGTAACAATTCCGGTATCTCTTGTAGGTACTTTTATTGCACTTAAATGTTTAGGAATGTCATTGAATCTTTTGACATTGTTTGCACTGGTTCTTGCAGTTGCGGTTGTGGTTGATGATGCGATTGTTGTTATAGAAAACGTTAAAAGACATATTGAAGATGGGAAGTCAGCATTAGAAGCGACTCAAATTACAATGGGCGAAGTTGGTGGTTCACTTGTTGCTATGGCAGCTGTTCTAATGGCTGTTTTTGTTCCTATGTGCTTTATGAGTGGATTATCCGGAACAATGTATAAACAATTTGCAGTATGTATTGCCGTATCAATAGCTTTTTCTGCTGTTTGTGCCCTATCACTTTCTCCTGCAATGTGCTCTATTATCCTTAAAACATCTAAGAAAAAAATAGATTTTGACAAGTTTCCTTGGGTAAAAATTACACAAGATTACATTAACAAAGGACTTGCCATTTTTAATGAATACTTTGATAAATTAACAGCATATTATATTGATGTTGTTAAAAAATTCGTCATTGATAAGAAACTGACAATAATTACCTACCTTTCAATAGTATTTTTAATGTTAGGTTTATTTAAAATTATTCCGACAGGATTCATTCCTGATGAAGATCAAGGTATGTTGATTTCTGTTGTAACTCTTCCTGATGGTGCTTCATTAAACAGAACAAAAGATGTTTGTTTGAAATTTATAAAAGCAATTGACGGTATAGAAGGCATTGATCAGAACAGAGTTATTGCTTTTGGCGGAGCAGGACCTTCCAATCAGGCTAACATTGTTATACAGTTAACCGAATGGGGTGAAAGAAAAGTTAATCCGATAAGCTGGGTGCTTCGTAAAATTCAGGGTAAACAAACAGATCTTTCTCACAACGGAATTTTGAACGAAATATATAAACGAACTGCAGATATAAATGAAGCTGCGATATTTACCCTTTCTCCTCCTGCAATTGATGGTTTGGGTATGATGGGTGGTTTTGAATATCAGCTTATGTCAACCGGTAATGCAAGTGTACAAGATATTGCAGCATTTGCAGAAGAATTTACTGCCAAAGCAAATCAGGATTCTTCATTACAAAATGTTTATACTCAATTTCAGGCAAATGTTCCTCAATATCAGTTAGATATAGATTATGAAAAAGCGTTGGCACAGGGAGTTGATTTATCTGAACTTCATAACACATTAGCATCAACGTTGTCCTATTCATATATAAATGATTTTAATAAATTGGGCAGAGTATTTAAAGTATTTATGCAAGCTGAAGGCGATTACAGAAATAAAATTGAAGATTTGCAGAAAATATTTGTTATAAACAAAAATGGTCAGCCAGTTCCTATAATGACAATGATTACACCTAAACAAACCGTAGGTGCAGTTTCTATCACAAGATTTAACCAATTCCGAGCAGCACAAATTCAGGGTTCTCCTGCAAGTGGTAAATCTTCCGGAGATGCAATGAAAGCAATGCAGGATTTATCTAAGAAAATATTACCAAGAGATTACACTTTTGCGTGGTCCGGAACATCGTTACAAGAAAAAGAATCATCCGGTCAAACTGTTATGGTTGTTGGTTTTGCCTTATTATTTGTGTATTTATTCCTTGTTGCACTATATGAAAGCTGGATGATACCTGTTGCGGTACTTTTAATATCCCCTATTGCACTTGTTGGAGCATTAATTTTTCAATTAATGATTGGACAATCTTTAGATTTGTATTCACAGGTCGGATTAATAACATTAATTGGTTTAGCAGCAAAACAATCCATTTTAATTGTTGAATTCGCAAAAGAAGAACATGAAAATAATGGATTAACAATTCAAGAAGCTGCAATACAGGCTGCATTATTGAGATTTAGAGCAATAATGATGACCGAGGCTGCGTTTATATTAGGTATTTTACCATTATTATTTGCAACAGGTGCGGGTGCAAACAGTAGAATTTCTGTCGGCTCAACTGTTATAGGTGGTATGATTACAGCTGCAACTTTGGGTACTGTTTTAACTCCTGCATTTTATGTTATAGTTCAGGAAACCATTGATAAGTATTTTAATAAAAAAAGAGAGCAAGATGATGAAATCATATAAAAAATTTTTTTTAACACTATTTATTTGTATTTTATTTACACAAAATTCTTATGCCATAACTGAAAAGAACGAAAAAGTACAACAAAATGCAAAAGCAGAATATACAAATGAAATACATTCGATTTTTTCATTAAAAGACTGCATAAATATAGCGATAGAAAATAATCCAAGCATAAAGTCCTCAATATATAATGAGCAAGTGTATAAATCCAAAATAGGACAGGCTTGGGCAAGTTTTTTCCCTGAAATAAGTGCAGGTCTTGAAGTTTCAAGAGCAAGCAATAAATATAGCGGCAACAGATCTCCTTATATGAGTACAACATATACAATGGGATATATTCCGACAATATCAGCAGATATGTTGCTTTTTGATTTTGGTAAAACAAAAGCAATGGCAGATTATGCAAAAAGAACTTATGAATCTAAACAAGAGAATACAAAAGAAAATATAAACAACATCATTTACAATATAAAATCAGCATATTTTAATATTCTTTTTGCACAGGCTCAAGTTAAGGTATATGAAGATACAGTACAGGATTATGAACTACAGTTAAGTCAGGCAAAAGCATTTTACGATATAGGTAAAAAGGCCAAAATAGATGTTGTAACTGCAGAATATAATCTTGGTAAATCCAAATTAAATTTAATAAAGGCAAAAAATGTATTACAAGTTGCGCACGTACAGCTTTCTCAAATAATGGGCATACCTGAATATACAAATTACGAATTATCAGATGAATTGACATTAAATAATTATGATGAAACTTTTGAAAATCTAATTAAAATAGCTTATGATGTAAGACCTGAATTAGTTTCATCAAAGAAACTGGTGGAAGCAGCCAAAATGAATTTGAGAGCTAAAAGAAGAAATTATACTCCTGATTTAGGTATTTTCGGAAGTTATGAATATGGCAAGAGTAGTGAATATAATGTAAGTTCAGGACAAGTTGGTGTAGGGTTAGAATATTCCAGACTAAATCTAGTAAGAGTAAAAAAACAGATAGATGAAGCAAAAGCCGAATATAATAAATCACTTGCAGATTATGATGATACTAAAAATAAAATCTATTTGAATGTTAAAAAGAATTATTTGGAATTACATACAGCAAAAGAATCTATAATTATTGCTAAATTAGCACTTGATGAGGCGAAAGAACAATACCGCCAAGTAACAGGTAGATATAAAGCCGGTATTAGCGATGCAATAGAATTAAAAGACGGTGAAAACACCTACTTAAATGCCAGATTAGATTTTTATAATGCTATGTTAAATTATAATACAACAGCAGCAAATTTGGAAAGAGAAGTTGGTATACCATTAATATTTTCAGATAAAACAATTTTTGAATGAGCAAAAGATTTATCAAGTAAAATCTAACATTTACAGCAATTTATTGTAAAAGTTAAACTTGACAAATAACAAGGCTTTATCAGGTTTTACGGCAAAAATAAAAATACAAAAAATATCAAAATTTTGTGTCCAGCCCCCAAATAGCCCCCTGGTAATTAAAAATATTAAATTTTTATTTTATAAAACTAACCAAAACGCAATAAAAAAAGATGGTTTAGAACCCTCTTAAAATGGTGGAGGATTTAGTCCAGATAGCAAAATTCTCCCTTTAACTTATAATAATTATTTTCTTCTGTATCTATTACTTTTTTTAAGATTTGAAGCCATATCAAAATAATAAACAGGGGTTACAAAAACAATTAAATCAGATTCAAGTACAATTCCAAAAGCATATTAAATTAATTTATTTTGGAACTAAGTATTTTATTATTTTGCTACAATTTTAGTCCATTCCCGCATAAGAGTATCCAAGCTATATCTGGCATTAGCGGGGCTTGTTGATGGCATTTTGAGGCAAGTGTATTTTTCTAATAAATCCGGAAAATATTTTTTAAATGCGGTATATGATTTATTTCCGTTTAAGCATATGGTCTCAATATTTGGATATGTTTTCAATAGTTTTCTTATATCGTTTTGCGTTTCGTTTTGAATATCAGAATCTAAACTCCCTACCCGTTTACAGGTCTTTATTGTATCCAACAGTGCAATATTGTTATTTAAAAGCGTTTTTAATTTCATATCATAATCAAAATCCGGCAAATTTGGTTGATTGCAAATTGTACCCATAACTTTCCAAAACCTGTTCTGCGGATGTGCATAATATTGCTGTTCTTCTAATGATTTTACCCCGGGCATTGAACCTAAAATAAGAACTTTAGAATTATTATCTATTGATGGATTAAAACTCTTGCAGTTATTCATAAAATTAATAATTTCTTGAAAAATAAAATTTACTACAATATTATAAATTTAGTAAGGTATTTTTACTCTAAGTTCGTATTAGAACAGTTATTATCGACATTAGGCAATCAGCCGAAATGCCCCTTACAGGAAGAGGAATTTTTGGAAAACAATATAACGGAAGAAAGGCGTGAGCCTTCCATAAATCCGTGGCTTGTTACGATTCCACTTGTTACGGCAGCATTTTTGTTTGCACTAAATGAAACAATAGCAAATGTGGCCCTGCCTTATATTGCGGGAACAATTTCTATAAGCAGAAATGAATCAACTTGGATTGTAACAAGTTATCTTGTTGCCAGTTCAATTATTATTCCTGCTATCGGGTATTTGTGCAAAGTTTTCGGGCGAAAGAAATATTTTATATTCAGTATAGTTTTATTTACTGTCGCATCTTTGTTGTGCGGATTATCCCGTTCAATGCCTATGATTGTAATATCAAGATTTTTGCAAGGTATTGGCGGAGGTGCGATATTACCTTTAGTTCAGGCTATTATGATGGAAATATTTCCTCAAAAAGAGTGGGGCAAAGCAATGTCTTTGTACGGATTTGCTTTTGTAATCGCACCTATTGTGGGGCCTGTAATAGGCGGTTGGCTTACTGAAAATTGGTCTTGGCCATGGATATTTTTGATTAACGCGCCTGTCGGACTTGTTTGTGCTGTTTCATTAGTTAAATTAATAAAAGATCCGCCTTATGCTAAAAAACAAGCGAATGCAAAAATGGATTTTTTTGCGTTTGTAATGCTTGTTGTTTGGATACTTTTATTACAAGTTGTTTTGGATAAGGGAAACGATGCAGGTTGGTTTGATGCTTCTTGGGTTTGTTGGCTTATGGGAATATCAACAACAGCAGGAATACTGTTTTTCTATACCCAATTTAAAAATAAAAAAGACCCGTTACTTGATTTAAGATTATTAAAAAACTTGAATTTTTTGTTCGGAACTTTAATTCAAATGGTATTATTATTTGTTTTAATTGCCTCTGCAATGCTTTTACCCTCAATGCTGCAAGGTTTAATGGGTTATACCGCATTTCTGGGCGGTGTTTCTATGATACCGAGAGGACTGGGAAGCTTGGCAGGGCTTATAATTCTTGTATCCGTAACGGGCAAAGTGCCGGAAAAAATATCTTGTTTTATAGGTTTAGTTCTTATTGGTGTAGGTGGTTTATTATTTGGTTTACTTAATATGCAAATATCGCTTGCCAGTGTATTTTTGCCAAACTTTTTATACGGAACGGGAATGGTTATGTCTATGACACCTGTTATAAATCTTTCTTGTGCAACATTGAAAAAAGAAGATTTAACAATGGGGAGCTCTATGCAAAACTTGATGAAAAATTTGGGAGCATCATTTGGAACATCTATTGCAACAACTTGCATATCAAGATTTTCGCAAATGCACCAAAATATGATGGTAGGATATTTAAATGACTTGAACCCTGTATTTGCAGAACGTGTTCACAATGCAACTATGCATATGGCTCAATATACTGACATAAATACAGCTCATTATATGGCTTTAAATCAGATGCACTTTGCATTACTTGAGCAATCCACTCTTTGGGCATTTATTGATACGTTTAGAATCTTTGCCTTGGCAAGTTTTATTATAATACCTCTGCTTTTATTGATGAGAGAAGTAGTGAATAAACAGAATTAAACATCCAAAAGTATCAGTAACTTTGAGAATGAATTATCAGAGAATTTGAGAATTGGTATCACTGAGTTTTGAAAGATTTCCCTCAAAACTTAAAAAGTTTGAGAATTCTCTCAAACTTCTGGGGGTAGTATTCTTAGACTAACAGATAATTTATAGTCTCTGAGAATGTACAGTTAAATATTAAATTTTTAAATAATTACATTTTACTTAATTTTATTTTTATATTTTATTATATTTCAAAAACTTCCGACTAAAGATGTCAAACTCGCGATACTTTATGTCAAAATCCCTGATACAAAACATGAACTGTACCCGAAAAAGTGGACATGGATTTAATGGTATGTGTTAAGAGATTGGAACTTCTGACCTGATATTTCTTTGTCATACACAATTTAACTCTGTGTTATAATAATTACAAGTCAAGTATGCTTATTTTGTATCATTTTGACACAAATTAAAAAATATTAACTTTTCTGTGAGGTCTGAATATGTCAACATTAAAAACATCAGTATTAGGAATAGAATTTGAAAATCCTTTTTTGCTGGCATCGGCACCGCCAACAGCATCAATTGAAAGCATTGATAAAGCTTTTCAAATGGGGTGGGGTGGAGCAGTAATCAAAACAATAA
>Ga0256405_10010753_pt1 | contig 11933 bp, 19 predicted proteins | sample RumenRJG_02DNA_FD_189096 | JGI IMG/M metagenome (GOLD analysis project Ga0256405, IMG submission 189096) | Bovine rumen microbial communities from Lethbridge, Alberta, Canada - RJG_02 | ecosystem: Host-associated > Mammals > Digestive system > Stomach > Rumen | place: Canada: Alberta...
CACATTTGTTGAAAAAGTCCAACCTCTCCTGATATTTCTTACTCTGAAGAAGGTCAAGTGCCTCTTGTGGAACAGGATAATCAGAAGATGTGGAACGCAAATCAACAGGAGCCAATCTGATTCCATCTAATTTATACAGAAGGTGAGACATATATCTTTCAATTACCTTCTGTACTGATTCTTCAAGTGCGAAGTATATAATATGGACAGAACACTTGTCTGGATTGTTGAAAGCATAGTCCAAGGCACTAAACAGATAGACGTAATCTGTATAGTTAGTCTTGCCAACCTTCTGATTGGCTGTTACTACGATATACTGTCCCTGTTCAATACCAGGAAGTTCGGATCTGAATCTCTTGAACGGAAGCGGAATACAATTCACACCTCCTGAAAGGACATTGTTCCTTCTGGTAATAAGATTAGATATTACACCATCCGTGGATGTGATATCACTCAAGGATGAAAATTGCTCCAAACCTTCAAAAGATATGGAACTTGTGGGATTTGAATTTGAAATCATACCAGTTCTCCCTGATTTTCATAATCAATGAGAAGATTCTCATCAACGGAAGTGGATACTACAGGATTACTTTCAAGCATATCACAAAGTGTGGACTTATAAGTATAAGTCACTTTACCATTCTGTGATACGGATGCAGTATTCTGTTTGAAGATGAAATACTTCAACACCTGCATATACTTTGTGTTGTGTTCAAACTGTGTAAGATATCTCCTACCGGCAGTAAGACAGTCCTCAACAGTATATGAGCGTGAAATATCCCGCTCTTTCCAGATAAACTCCAGCCTCTTTACGAGATTTGGTATACTGTCCCTCCAAGGATATTTACCATCTTTCTCACCAGGAGGCCAAAGCTCTCTGAGTCCAGTAGCGACAGAAACAAAGAAATCGTTATCCTTTGGCGAATAGGTGCTGTCTACACCATTAAGGAAGCCGTTGATGAATGCCATTTGCAGCCTTTCATCCTTGGGATAACGATTCTTCGCTTCGCGCTCTATGTAATCACGTGAAACAGTCATAGTTCTTCTCCAAATTATTAGTGTAAATATACTAATTATCAGTGAATAAAACAAGAATGTTACTCAACAGCAGACAGTTGCGATACAATACTGTCTGTTACTTTGATATTTTCACGTACAGTCATAGACTCTACATCGGATTTTATATTATCCGGCAAGCTGCTTACAGCGTCATTGAAATTACGGGCAACGACACTGTACGGACTGATGCTGTTTGTGTAAAAAGTATAGAGTTTCATTTGCTGAATTCTGTTTTCATATCACCAACTACAAGGCCCAGATCCTCTGCAAGACCGCAGAAGACTTTATACTGTTCCTCAGTCATTTGTGTTTTACTGAATAACTCCTGAGCTATCTTTTTCTTCTGCTCTTTATTAGGCTGAATGCCGTATTTATCATATGGATTACTCATTTTGCGGCTTGTCTATGAAGATTTCTACAAGACCAAAAATAATGGACAGTATTGCGAATACTGCCCCAGTAAGAATTAGATTTTCCATTATAATTTGTTTACGATGTATTTTATTGCTTTACCAAGATTTATTGGAAATAAAATTGGAGCAAACAGTAAACCTAAAACTACGCTTAAAAGGGTAATCCAAGGATTTTCTTCGTCAGTTTCTGATAGATATCCAGCCATAAAATACACACTGAATACATAATAGGCTATACAGAAAAATACAATTAAATTCATATTATTCAGTTAATTATACGTGTGCATCTATTATGTGTCCTATGTTCATTACTTTCGGATGATAAGCATAGTCTTCAATGAAATCCATTGAAGTTTGGGCGTATCCTTCATGATAAAACAGATAGTGGAACTTGTAATACTTTCCGAATGTCCTGAAAGCATGTCCTACATGCCATACTGCCTTATTTTTGAATTCTATATCATCAGTATGTTTTTCAATAATGGAGATACATTCCTTGAAATGCTTAAGTATAGTCTTCTTGATAGTATCCTCATCCAGAAACGTGATAGTCTCTTCTTCAGGATCTACAGTAGCTATGCCCTCGAAGAAATTTGGCAGGAAATTCTTGATGAAATGCTTACGGTCTTCTGAATTATATTCATCACCGACATAATCAGTCTCAGCCAGGATTGTGGCATCATCATACGTATGTGGATACTTCATCTCCTCAAAGGGCACAGTATCCAATTGAATAATCGGGAAGTGCATAAACAAAATGTTTTGTTTTTTGTTGATAATTAAAATAATTATAGTAGTACGAAATGGGAATATTCATACTATATTTGTAACGACACCGAGTAAGGGCTATTACTCGTGGCCTGCTGCAGAACAACCGAATAGGGGAACGAAGTAAGGCGATTCAGCAGTTATGTTGAACGTTGCAGGGTAGACATCGGGTCGTGAGGTTCCAAATTGACATAGGGAACACACGCGCAACCACTCCCCGGTAGTGTCACAAAGGTTTGGTACATAAGCCTGTCGTCCTTTTAGGCTCTTTGGAAAAAGGATTACCGAAAGGTAGAGGCAACCCAACAGGAGCGAAAGTACCAAATGAAGTCTGATATGCACATCCCGGCTGGGAAGGGGCATTTCGTATCTATCCTCGTTTCTTATGACGAAGGGAAATGATATCACCCCATTCGGAATTGAAGTTTTGCATACGCTTCTTCTTCTGCTCCTCCTGTTTCAAAGATTCTTTCTTTGCTTTATACAGGTACTTGCGTAAGAAAGCGGAAACTGAATTGTAGTTTGTATATTTGCCTTTCATTTCCCCCAACAGAAGAAAAACTCTGAGGTATTTGAATTTGTGGATTTGATAAATGATGAGGGATTTGAAGGGATAGAGAAGATACCCAATCTCTCAAGTACCTTCAATCAATCCTATCATATCCCCCATTATATTATATATAAGGTATAGGATTAATTATCCCACTCCTTTAAGTCCTCTTGGAATTTTTTAAACTCCAAATCAGTCATCTTCATTATATGACCTTTGAAGTTTATCAAGACTATCTTCTCGTTTTTAGGAGTTGTAGATTCTGTAACTGAGTTGAATGGTTGTGCTTTCATAATGTATGATGGTTTAGTAAGATTAAATGAAAAGCCAAGGAGGAATGCGTGATAGTGAATTTGTGCTTTATGAAGTATTGATAAATAATATTCCCCAGGACTTGGATTCGTGTTGAACTGTAAGTGCTGGGGAATAAGATTTATCTTAAAAGATTATCCTTAGGATTTGTGTTTCACCAAGGATAACCAAAAGAAAGGACAGCCCTAACTGGACTGTCCGTTCTTATTACTCGGCAGGAACATATACCCTCTTCTCACCGGACAGGGTGAACAGTTCGCCTCCCTCAACAGCCGAAACCCACTTGATGGTGTCAGCCTTCTCAGGTTCACGGGAGTAACATACACGGATATATACCTGGTCGATAGCCAAGTCTGCCTTCGGCTGGTAAACGACTCCCTCTTCGGTCTCAACCTTGTTGAACAGACGCTTCACGTCTGCCTCGGTGAAGTTCTTCGTAGGGAACATCAGGCCACTCTTGTAGATGCCGTCTCCAACGGTATCATAGCCTGACCAACCGATGCCGATGAAGTCTTCGTGCTTGTCGTTGGCCTTGACAAGTACAGGACGGAACTGGACGTTTTCGAGTCCAAGTCTCTTTGCAAAGTAGTTAGTGCCGATGAAGTCGTCGAAGTCAATGCCTCTCTGTGGTACGTAGGTGCTCATAATTTGTTGTGTTTGAATAAAGTGATAAAGGTCCCCTAAACTTTTCGCACGGAGGGGGACGTTCCCCAATGCTATGAATTGACGAGGGGGTTAAGGGGTGTACATCTCGCATATATCCCCATCTCACATAAATAAATATCCAAACATCTCGTACATACAAACATTTCACATAAACACGTATTGTTGTATCGCTCCTGATACACCGATACACCGATACATACTGAACAGGCGGGGGGGGCTATAATAAAAATCCAGATAAGTGGCGGGGGTGTTTATGAATTTGCTTACTAATAGTAAGTCATTTATTTAATGGCGTATATCCGTTCAGTCAAATGCTTTTCTTTGCAGGTGTTGATTAAAGATTGTTCATATGCCTATTACTGAGGAGCAGAAGCTGCGTATAGCCGAGATAGCCAAGAGGATTAACAGCACGAGTAATGCTGATTTTGTAAAGAGGTTGTTGGATAGTAAACGTAAGGTTATTCACAATCCTGACGGTACTGTATCTACACATGAGCTTGGTTATGTAACCGAGGGGGATCATGCTGTTGTTTTTCCTAACATACAGAGTACACGTACAGGATTAGTAAGATTTCCTTATCCGGAAAGCTATGAACGTGCCGTTGAACAAGGAGATACTGTGCATATGTCTGTTCCTGACGCTGAGTTGTTCACTAAAAACTACAAGGAATTTTATCCTAAGTTCGAGTATAAGAAAGGTGGGAAGATTCACATCAAGCCTGAGAACAGAGGTAAGTTCACTGAATTAAAGAAGCGTACCGGTCATTCTGCTACCTGGTTCAAGGAGCACGGGACTCCTGCACAGAAAAAGATGGCTACGTTTGCCTTGAATGCTAAGCACTGGAATCATGCAGACGGAGGATTTATAAATGAGTTTGGTATTGGGGGCCCTCCAGATATGATTAATCCGATAGTTGTTGGTAAAGCGATAAAGCAAGGAATTCTTAGTATGATACCTGCTAAAGTATCGAAGGGCATTGCTTCCGTTGTAGACATGACTAGAGGAGATTTGCGTGGAAATCCTGATATAAAATCTTATTACGATTATGGGGTTCATGAGGAATGGGACCCAGGCAATGGATTTTTAATGTCTCCGTCTAAACAACAGAAGTACATGGAGAGTATTGGCTATCATAAAGTTGATGATGGGAATTATGGGATGGTAAATAAGGCGGTCACGAATTTATCGTCTAAACTGGGGCAATCTATACCAATATATCAATTGGGAGATGATGATATTAACCCAGAAGAGGTTGAGCTTGTTTCTACAGATCCGTCCATAGTCAATCAGTATCTTAGAAAAGTTTCTACACAGCGAATGTTAAGGAATGCTGGTAATTATCCTTCTGCATTGTATAAATCAAAAAACGGAAATGATTATTATGTGAAATCTTGGGATTTGGGTGATTATGGACAGCATGGCAAAAAGACTTCCGGACAAAGGTATGGCAGTAAGCAAATTCTTGCTGAATTATATGATTATATTGGAACTCCTTTTGTACAGCGGACTGGTTTGATACGTGTTCCGACAGAGGAAGAAGTGGAAGCTGGATTTGCAGACGGTGGTCCTATGAGCAGGGGATTCCTTACGCCTGATGCTTTGCCTACTCTTCTTCAGCAGTTTACTCCAAATCGTCAGACAGTTGATTATCCTCAAGTTGAGTCTTTGAATCTTCCTGAGCAGTATGTACCTGAGCCTGCAGTTATCCGTACTCCTATAGTAGATCTGTCGAAGTATGAAACTGCTCCTGAGGTAGTTGTTCCTTACACTCCTGAAGCATCTGCTGAGATTATAGCCAATCAGGAATACGATTCTATGTTGGATAATATACTCAACAGGCAGAGATATGCCGAAAGCGGATTCAATGACAGGGCTGTGAACAAGTCTTCTGGTGCTACTGGTGCATATCAGATTATGCCTATTGCGTATAAGGATTATCTTCAGAGGGGACATGGTAAGGAAGGAGACCTTATGAACGCATCGTATAACCGTCTTGTACGTGACCATGTTGTAAAGATGGTTCCGAGAGACTTGGGAAGCGAGTTCTATTCTCCTGCAGATACTGCAGTTAACAGGCATGCTAAGGAAATGGCTGTCTTCAATGCCGGTGCTGTTCCTGTCAAACGTGCTCTCCGTAAGGCGAAGGCGGCTGGTGTTGATATCGTCAATACTACTGACTGGATTAAGTATCTTCCTTCCAAAGAGACTCGTGATTATGTCAATTTCGTAGTTCTCGATCAGGATATAGCCGGTACTGGTAAGAACGCAGAGGCATATAACAGGGCTTATTCAAGATTCCAGAACCGTAGAGACCTTGGCGGGATGGTTGAGAGAATGAAGTCTTTGTACAATAATGACAGGCAAGCTATGCTGAATGCAGTATCAAGGAGCAACTTAAACAAAAAGATTAAGTAGCGGCATATAATTTCAACAAATTGTCTTCATAATTGTTTAATTATTAACAAATAAAACAAAAATGTTTCGTAATTGAAAATAAAACATTATATTTGGAATAACTAAATCTCTTACAATTATGAAGATGTACACTGAGGCATTCAATGACATGAGGGAACTTAACAAGTTCGTGAATGAGAATGCTATTTCAAAGGATATGATAATAAACATATTCCAATCAAACGACAGTACCTATTTGCTTGTGTACTATGCAGAATAGTTCTGAACTCTCAATAGAAGAATACTACGAGGAAGTTTACTACTGCCGAAGTTGTCATTCGCTATGCGTAATAGTGGATGAATCAATGGCTTGCGATGACTGGGATGGTGTTTACTGTGGTAAGTGTCACTCAACAGACATCGGTGTATGTCCTTTCGGTATCTGGCTTGAGGAGGAAGAACGCAGGGAAGCACGGAGACGTGAAATAGAATGGAACAAATAACCAAGGTTGATGGAATATACTATTACGGTAAACAGGCGTGTAAGGATGCCGATGCTGCCTACGGGAGATTTCGTGGCGAGTATCACATGGGACTCGGTAGGCAAGTATTCAAGCGACTTGACAGGCTCGGTCAGAGGCAAGAGCGAGTCCACGGATTCGGATTTGTATTCGAGGGAGGAAGCGATTACCCTGGAGACTTTGGAAGTCTTGGACGAGCTGAGTACAGGATTATCGGACTTGTCGGAATCTGTTACTGCAGAATTATTGGAATTTGGGACATTCCTGAAGGCGTTGGAGGACGGATTGAAGAATGGCTTGACTGGGCCTTCTCCAGAGGAAGCGGAGCCCTCTCTTTGGTAGGCAGGAAAAGCAGGTCTGGAAGGACAAGCAAGAGACTGAAAACAAGGTATAAATAACATATCAGATTAAATTATGGAAGAAAAGAAAGAAAAGAAGCTTTCCTATGAGGAGCTTTCGCAGGCAGCAAGTGACCTGCATGTACAGTATCAGAAACTCGTTCAGGAGTATCAGAAGGCTATGGAAGCCTTGAGGAGCAGGGAATTTGAATATACTTCCTTCTTCCTTCAGGCATTGTTCCGTGTCATGGATCATCCTGAGATGTACAAGGATACTTTCGTAACGTGGTGTTCAGACAATATCGAAGCTGCCCTTACGTCTTTTGTAGAAAACACGAAGGCTAAGGAGGAAGAAGATAAGAAGTCTGATGAAGCCGAATAACTACATATACCTGAAATGTACTGAGGATTCCTTTTACAGGATGTGGGTGGAGTTCCTTACTCCGTTCCACAAGCTTACTGCACGGGAGAAAGATGTTGCTGCAAGGATTCTCATGCAGTATTTCAGGTTCAAGGATAGCGTTCCAGACCACGAAGTTCTAAAAGAGCTTCTGTGGTCACGCAATTCCCGTAAGGATATAATGGAGTCATTGAAGATGTCCCAGGCTCATTTCCAGATGGTTATAGCCAAGCTCAAAGGTGCAGGATTTCTTCTCCCAGATGGGGATATTGAGAAGAGATACATACCTCATAAGACTATGGATGACAGCAGATTCATGCTCCAGATAGTATATGACTGGTCTTCCAAAACAGCACCAATAAGGAATGAGTCGGAGCAGGCTTGAGTACATTGACTTCAAGCTTATAGGCAGCGAGCTTGGTGTAAGTCAGGAGGATGTGAAGAGGGTTGTACATTCCTTCTTTGATTCCATTTCAGACTATGCTAAGAAGCTGCCGTTTGACACTGTTGTAAAGATATACTCGAAGCCTAAGTTCGATGAGTATGAACGTGTATGGAACATACCGTATATCGGAAGGCTTGGTATGTCTTACAATAGATACCTTAAATGGAGGACAAACGAGTCAAAGATGGTTGAGCAGGAAAGCAGGAACCTTTCCAGATCACGATTCTCTCAGGATGAAATCGAGCACACCGCTGGCGAGATACTGGCTGGAAGGGTTCCATCCCTGCCAAAAAAGAAACGAGTAAAGGAGATGTATAGGCGTGTATGGATGGTAGGAAGGGACGGAAAACGTCTTGCACGGCAAGTAATACCTAAAAAGGACAAATAGATGAATATTAAGAAAATCAGACCATTGTTTACCGGTGTCGTTACCACAGCACGCAGATATGTAGGCGAGATAAAGACCGGTGGAGGACTCATCCTTGACACTACAAGGATGGAGGGAGACCTGAATTACTATCAGACAGTCATTGCCGTAGGTGATATGTGCAAGGATATCAAGGAAGGCGATGTAGTGAAGCTCAATTTCAAGAGATACGCCAAGGCAAAGCATGTTCCTGGTGCTATTGACGATGCTACCAATACTCAGATGGACAAGTATTCAATGACTTACGAGATTCCTATGGTCATGATTAACGGTCAGGAGTGTCTTTTCATGCAGAACAATGACATAGAATACATAGTCGAAGAATACGAGACGGATGAAGGCGGACTACTTCAATAAAATTTGCCATATGATTACTTTAAAGGAAAAGCGCAGCATTATCAAGAAGGTGCGTAAGGCAGACAACTGTATCGTTATCTGCTTTAACAAGGAGGACTTCGATTTCGGTGTGGCTGGAGACAGCAAGATGAATGCCGATTTCTTCAAGGATGTCCAGATCTATACGAAGAAATGGTGCAGGAGATGGCCACATTTCACACCAGAGAAAGAGGATGAAACTGATTGAGTTCGATGGCCTTGATTTCAAGATAGCTGATGAAGCTCTCCTTGTACGACCTATAAGGGAGCTTTTTCAGCAGGATAGGTCAAAGAAGAAGGAGCAATTCTGGAGACAGATTTCGTATCTGTGGTTCATGTGCGATCCACGCAGTACTTATCAGTATATAACTGATGAGTCTGAACGTGCTTCAGAAATCAAGGTTCAGGAGGGATTCGGATCTGACTGGGAACCGTCTGAGCTTCTTAAGGAGGCTATGGATATCTATCGCAAGCAGACCATAACCACGTCATCGCTTCTTCTTGAGGGTATGAGGAAAGGTATTGAGAACGTAAGGAAATTCCTTTCTGAGATTGACCTCTTTGCAACAGACAAGAATGACAAGCCTATCTATCAGGTATCAACTATGACAGCAGCTCTCAAGCAGGTTCCTGAACTTGCCAAGGCTCTTGTTGAGGCTGAGAAATCCCTTGTTAAGGATTTCGCAACTGAAGACAAGGCTCGTGGTACTGCAGAAAAAGCAATAGGAGAAGATATTTAACATGCATAAATCAGTAGAAAAGTTTTCTGTTGAGACAATAGAAATCGGAGGTCTTGGTGCTGCAGTTAAAGCACTTAGGCTACCATTCGGTAACGATGCAATATCAGTAGCAGTAAATGAAATAAAGTTTTTACCGTCTGCGATTGATTACGGAACCCTTTTTAGTTACGATACACGGGATATCAATCTTCTTTCCAAGCTTGTTAAACGTGGTGATGAGCATGCTAAGGTACTTCGTGGCATAGTAGTCTGGTGTGATATTTATGCTCCACGATATTTCTGGCAGGAAATGGATACATACCGTGTTGGGGCGGAGAGGCTTTCTTCAGAATCAACCATGCACATTCAGGGTCGTGGCTTATCAGAGGATGAACTTATAGAAATGAAGGAATATCTTCGTGAAGGAACGATGCAGCGGCGCATCTGGATGTTTTCATACCAGACATTACGAAGAATATACTTCCAGAGGAGAAATCACAGGCTTCCGCAGTGGAGGAAATTCTGTGAGTGGATAGAAACCCTACCTTTTGCAAAAGAGTTTATAACAATTACCAATGACGACTCTGATTCAGACAAATAAGTATCAGACTCCTATAACGAAGGAGCTTCTTGACCAATTCCCAGATGAAGTTCAGGAGCAATTCCTGGACTTTGTTGATAATATACCACTGATAAAATGGATGGTAGGTGAAAACCGTCCAAGAGCCAAGGATCTCCCGCGCGATTCGAGAGGCAGGATAATAGTTGACATAACGCATCCTCATATATTGGAGGATATGGATTATTTCAGACCTGCGGCACTTTTCTACAAACAAAATGGATGTTATTCCTTGCTGAGGCCAAACTCAAACCCAAACAGTGAATATGGAAAATGGTTCTATGAGGAAGTAAGAAGGTGTCGTGAGGGGTATGTAAGGGAATCTGATGGTGAGTGGGTTACTGGATATATGTACTGGTATCTCAACTACTGTCCTATAATGCTTAACCGTCTTGCTCCTGGTTCAGATATATACGTAAGGATTGAGGAGTTTCCTGATTTCTGGGAAGGTATATACTACAGATTCCACTACCTTGACCAGGCAAGGCATGCAGGAAAACATGGAATGGAGTTGGCTCGCCGAGGTGCACATCCGTACTATCAGAAAGTATATACTCCAGACGGAATAAAGACTTGGGGAGACATAAAGGTTGGAGATAGCCTTTTTGGAACCTATGGAAATGTTACTACTGTTACTGACATACCGTTTGATGGGGAAGCAAACATATATAGACTAACATTAAGAGATGGTAGAACTGTATATGCGTCTGATGACCATATTTGGAATGTCATACGTAAAAACGATAATGTTTCTCAGAAGAATACCAAGTATCTTTATGAGCATTACAAATTAAATAGAAAGCCTGGTTACAGAATTCCTTCTGGGAAAGAGTGTCAGTATTTTATTCCTAAGTGTGGACCAGCTGAGTTTACTGCTACATCAACTCCAATAGATCCCTATACGCTTGGCATGTTGCTTGGAGACGGTTGCTTCAGATCTACTAAGTATAAGAGTCAAGTTATAATTACATCATCTCCGGAAGATATAGATAATTATATCTCGGAATGTCCATATTCAATCAATAAATGCTGTAATGACAACTATACATATTCTGTAAAAGTTGATATATCATATTTATATGATTGTGATCTGTGGATGAAGAAGTCTGAGGATAAATTTATACCAGACTTATACAAGTATAATGATATCAATACCAGACTGCGTTTGCTACAGGGATTGTTTGATACTGATGGATTTGTTCATGGGAATGTTCCTGTACTTTCTACTACATCAGAGAGGCTTAAAGACGATGTAATGGAAGTGGCAAGAAGTCTTGGATATCAAGCTTTTTACACAAAACAACAAGCAGGATATAAGAAGGATGGAGTATATAGGAGATGCCAAGATGTTTACGAAGTCTCTGTCTATGCTGGGTCTGAAATTTTTACACTTGAACGCAAGAAACAAAAAATTGATGATAATAAACTTGAGTCAAGATGTAGAAAATGTTGTATAACAGACATTGAATATATAGGAAAACAGAGATGCAAATGCGTAACAGTTGATGCTGATGATGAATCATATCTGATTGGAGACTTTATACAGACTCACAATTGTTCGAAGTCATATTCGCTGGCAAGTATAATGTCACACAACCTTATTCTTGGCGAGAATACTGTTGCAAAGAGTCGTGTTACTACCATTCTTACGGCATATACGAAGGAATATCTTTCAGAGAAGGACGGTACGTTTACCAAATTTACTCCTATGATAGACTTCTGTGCTGCTAATACTGAGTTCCCACGTCTTATGCTCAAGCGTTCCCAGTCTGAAATGGTATGGAGGATGGGATATAAGAACCAGAATGGAAACCAGATGGGTTCACTCAACTCAGTGATGGGTCTGTCAGTTAAAGACGATGAGGGTAAGATTCGTGGTAAACGAGGAGTAATCCTGTATGAGGAGATGGGTAACTATCCTAACTT
>Ga0256405_10010754_pt1 | contig 11933 bp, 10 predicted proteins | sample RumenRJG_02DNA_FD_189096 | JGI IMG/M metagenome (GOLD analysis project Ga0256405, IMG submission 189096) | Bovine rumen microbial communities from Lethbridge, Alberta, Canada - RJG_02 | ecosystem: Host-associated > Mammals > Digestive system > Stomach > Rumen | place: Canada: Alberta...
AGAATACAATAAGGCAGAAGAACCAAGCGTGGCAAAGAATTCCAAAGCATTCAGGCTGTCACGGCGTGGGTCGCGCGAAAACAGAATATCAGAATAATTAACTATATGACAACAAAAAGATTAATTTTGATTGTAGCAGGCTTGGCGATGGCTTCGGTCGTTGCCACTGCGCAGTACAAAGACGCCGCAGAGCCTGCGCATGCGTCGTCGGACACTACTTTCCTCACTCTGGATCAGGCTCTGGAAATTGCCTTGAGCGAGAACGTATCTGTCAAAGTGGCGGATAAGGACATAGAGAAGGCTGGTTATGCGAAGAAAGGAACTTATGCCTCTCTTTTCCCTCAGGTGGATGCTTCGGGAAATTTCCAGAGGACCATCAAGAAACAGGTGATGTACATGGACTTCGACATGAGTTCCATGTTTCCCGGCGACAGCACCGGCGCATCCATTCCGGGCGGAGGCGATTCCGGCAAGTCATCCGGCGGCGGAATCGAGGTCGGCCGCTGGAACACATGGAGCGCCGGCATCAATGCGGCAATGCCGGTGGTCAACGTCCAGCTCTGGGAAAGTCTCAAGCTTTCAGGGAAGGATGTCGAACTAGCAGTGGAGAAAGCCAGATCGTCCAGACTGGACATGGTCACGCAGGTGAAACAGGCATTCTATTCGGTTCTGCTAGCTAAAGAGGCTTTCAACGTCTACAAAAGCGTGTATGAGAACGCCGTCGATAATTTCAAGCAGACCGAGATGAGATACAACGCCCAGAAGGCTTCCGAGCTTGAATATACAAGGGCAAAAGCAACGGTTGCGAACGCAATACCGAATGTCTACAATGCGGAAAGCTCGATAATCCTGGCTCTCTGGCAGCTGAAGGCGGTCATGGGAGTGGATCTGGACGAGGCTGTAGACGTTGCGGGCTCGCTGGAGGATTATTCGGACAACATGACTTACGACATGTCGCTCTCTGATTCCTTGTCCCTGGACTACAACACGACCATGCGTCAGCTTGCCATCCAGGCTGAGGAACTAGCGACGAACATCAGGATTCAGAAGGCCGCCTACCTGCCAACTCTTTCGGTGGCATATTCCTACCAGTACTACGCAATGGAAAACAGCTTCAAGTTCAGCCAGTACCATTGGACTCCATATTCATATGTAGGAGTCAGCCTGAATATTCCAATCTTCTCAGGGGGAAAGAGGCTGAACCAGGTTCGGCAAGCCAAGGTGCAGGCAGCCCAGCTCGACCTTCAGATGCGCGACACGGAGCGCAAGCTCAAAATCGGCATCCGGCAGTACCTGACCACGATGCAGACGAACCTTAAGAGCTACGTCGCCGCCCAGGATGCCGTCCAGACGGCTCAGAAAGCCTACGACATCAGCGCTGAATCTTATAAAGTCGGGAGGAGCACCATAACGGACCTGAATGATGCACAGCTTGCCCTAACTCAGTCCAGACTGGCTGTTTCACAGGCGGTTTACAACTTCGAGGTTGCAAAGGCGCAGCTTGAACAAGTCATAGGTTACGATTTCATCGACGAGGAAGGGAACGTAGATTTGGAAAACAGGTAATGAATATAATATATTAATGAAATATGAAGAGGATTTACAAAACATTAGCCATCATTGGAGCAACGGCTGCCTTGGTGAGCTGCGGCGGCAACAAGACGAAGACCGCCGAGACAGAAACAGTAGATGAAGTTAACAGGATCTCTGTCGCCGAGGCCGTGATGCAGGACGTGCCGCAGTCGGAAGTGTATTCTTCGACTGTCGAAGCATTTGCAGTCAACAATATCGCTCCGCAGACCGGCGGGAGAATCGACAATATAAAGGTTGATGTTGGGGATTTCGTGTCCAAAGGTCAAATATTGGCAATCATGGATGCAGCTCAGCTAGACCAGACCCGGATGAAACTTCAGAACGATTCGACGGAGCTTGGCCGTCTTAAGAGCCTTTACCTGCAAGGCGGGGTCTCCAAGTCTGATTATGACGCTGCAGAAATGGCTTACAACGTCAGCAGGCGGTCTTATGAGAATCTGCTTGAGAACACTGTGCTTCGCTCTCCTCTTAACGGAGTGGTGTCCGCAAGGAATTACGATAAAGGGGACATGTATTCCGGCAAGCCTATTTTTGTGGTTGAACAGATTACTCCTGTGAAGCTGCTCGTAGGCATTTCCGAGACCGACTACACCAAGGTGAAGAAAGGCGATAAGGTAAAGATAACCGCCGATGCCTTGCCGAACCAGGAGTTCACCGGAACCGTCAACAAAATCTACCCTACGATCGACCCTGGCACTCACACCTTCACGACAGAGATAATAGTCCCGAATGGCGATAAAGCACTCCGTCCTGGAATGTTCGCCAGAGTGAGCGTGGAATTCGGAGTGAACCACAGCGTGGTGATTCCGGACGTGGCTGTGGTGAAGCAGCAGGGCTCTTCAGTCAGGATAGTTTATGTCGTACAGCCTGACAGCACCGTCAAAAGCACCGTGGTCACGCTCGGAAGGCATTTCGGTTCTAGCTACGAGATACTGAACGGATTGAACGAGGGCGACCAGGTTGCTGCCAAAGGCAGCACAAGCCTGAGGGATGGAGATAAGGTAAAGGTTGTTTCATCTAACGATTAATTGAATATTCAAGATGAGCATATATAAATCATCAGTAAATCGTCCTGTCACGACGGCCTTGGTATTCCTGGCCTTTGCCATATTCGGCGTGTTCTCCCTCATGAGGACTCCATTGGCATTGTTCCCGGATTTCGATGCCAACATCGTGATGGTGATGTCCTCGTATCCTGGCGCTAGCGCTTCGGACGTCGAGTCGAATGTGACCAAGGTGCTTGAGAACTCACTGAACAGCGTTGAGAATCTCAAGGACATGACTTCAAACTCTAAGGAGAATATCTCAATCGTCACGCTGGAGTTCAAATACGGAACCGACATAGATGAGGCTTGCAATAATGTCCGGGATAAACTGGACATGGTAAGCCAGTCCCTTCCGGACGGAGCCTCGACTCCGGTATTGTTCAAGTTCGGAATGGATGACATGCCTGTGCTGATTTTGTCCGCTCAGGCGGACGAAAGCATTCCGGGACTGGCGAAGATACTGGACGACAAGATCACGACGCCTCTCGGACGCGTTGACGGGGTCGGAAGCGTGATGGTAATCGGAGCTTCGGAGCGAGAGATTCAGGTTTATTGCGATCCGGACAAGCTTCAGGCCTATGGGCTTTCGGTAAGCACGATTTCACAGATTCTCGGAGCTGAAAACAGGAACATCCCGTCAGGAAACATCGACATCGGTTCAGAGACTTACACTTTGAGGGTCGAGAAGGAATTCAAGGATCCCAGGGAGATGCTCGACGTAGTCGTGGGGCAGTCGAACGGGCATCTTGTGTATTTGAGAGACGTCGCCACAATTTTTGATGGTCCGCAAGAGAAATCCCAGGAATCCTTCACCAACGGCATGAAGTCTGCCATGATTGCCATAACCAAGCAGACCGGCTCCAATACCGTGAATGTAATCAGGGGGGTGAACGAAAAGCTTGCAGAAGTCGCCCCTACGCTGCCTTCCGACATCAAGATATCTACCGTCATCGACTCTTCCGACAACATCGTCAACACCATTGGCTCATTGAAGGAGACCATACTTATCACGCTACTGGTGGTGATGCTAGTCGTCTTCATATTCCTTGGCAGATGGAGGGCGACGTTCATCGTCATCCTCTCCATCCCGATAGCCTTGCTCGGTTCGTTGGTTTACCTTTTCGCGACAGGCAACACTTTGAACATCATTTCAATGTCTGCCTTGTCAATTGCGATAGGCATGGTCGTGGATGACTCCATAGTCGTGCTGGAGAATATCTCAACCCACTTGGAGAGGGGAGAAAAACCAAAGGAAGCCGCCATTCACGGTACGGAAGAGGTCGGCATTTCCGTCATGGCATCCACTCTCACGATGTTCTGCGTGTTTCTGCCTCTGACCATGGTGTCAGGAATGGCCGGAATTCTGTTCAAGCAGCTGGGCTGGATCGTCAGCATAATCATGGCAATTTCGCTGGCCGCTTCGCTGTCCCTTGTCCCGATGCTCTGCTCCAAGATGCTCACAAACAAGAAGAAAAATGGCAAGCTCCACAGGATTATCTTCGACCCTGTCGAAAAATTCCTGGGGAATATATCAAATGGTTATTCAAGGATAATCAATTGGTCCGTAAACCACAAGGCTCTCGTGGTCACGGTCTGCGCCGCCATATTCGTGGCCGTGATGGCTTTCCTCGGGCCTGGCATAAAGACCGAGTTCTTCCCTAACCAGGATCAGGGCCGTCTGACAGTCGAGATTCAGCTGCCTGTCGGAACCGAGCAGACCGTCACTGGCGATTTCGCCAAGAAATTCGCTGACAGGCTGCGCGAAGAGATTCCTGAGATCAAGGTGCTGCTCTATAGGTTCGGGCAGGCTAGCTCGGACAACACCTTTGCATCAATACAGAACAATGGCTCGAACGTAGTCTCCATGAACATCAACCTGGGATCTATGGAGCAGCGCAAGAGGTCTTCCACCGAGATAGCCGACATCATCAGAAAAGACCTGAGGGATTATCCTGAGGTGAGGAAAGCCACTGTCACGGAAGGAATGGGCGGCGTCGGCGGAGCTTCTTCTGTGGAGCTAGAAATCTATGGATATGATTTCGAAGAAACTGAGTCCATCGCGAGAGAAATACAGTCAAAGATGCTTGAGAACGAGGCCTTCTCACAGGTTACTCTTAGCCGTGATGAATATACTCCTGAATATCTCATTGATTTCGACAGGACCAAGCTTGCTCTCAACGGGCTGAACTCCACTACCGCCGCAGCTGCCTTCAGCGCTGCCATGAGTGGTTCCGTGACCTCTGTTTACAGGGAGGAAGGCGAAGAGTATGACATTCGGGTCCGTTACCCTAAGAACTACAGGTCTAGCGTGGAGGACATAGCCAACACCATAGTCTATACTCCTATGGGAGGCGCCGTGAGAATCAAAGATCTGGGAACTATCCAAGAGGGCTTCGTTCCTCCTACCATCGAGAGGAAGAATCGTGAACGTTATATCGACGTCACCGGAGTCGTGGCGAGGGGACATGCGCTTAGCGATGCCGTGATTGCCACGGAGCAGATCGTCAAAGGAACCAACATGCCGAGCAACATCTCTACCGACATCGGAGGAAGTTACGAGGATCAGCAGGACATGTTCGGAGATTTGCTAATCCTTATGGTGCTGATAGTCATCCTTGTGTACATGGTGATGGCTTCTCAGTTCGAGTCCTTCATCAGTCCGCTGGTAATCATGTTCTCCGTGCCGTTCGCCATCACGGGCGTAATCCTAGGCCTTCGCATCGGCAACACGCCATTGAGCGTAATGGCCATGATTGGCTTGCTGATTCTGATCGGAATCGTGGTTAAGAACGGTATCGTGCTCATCGATTACACCAATCTTATGAGGGAGAGAGGAATGAGCATCGTGGAAGCGTCCGTAACGGCTGCAAGGAGCCGTCTGCGACCTATCCTCATGACTACTCTTACCACCGTCCTGGGAATGATCCCTATGGCTGTCGGCCAAGGGGAAGGAGCTGAGATGTGGAGGCCTCTTGGTCTTACTGTGGCGTGGGGTCTTACGGTCTCGACCGTCGTAACCCTGATTCTGATCCCTGTGATCTACTGCGCAGTTAGCACCCTCCAGGAGAAGCGCAGGCAGCGCAAGGAGCAGAAAGAAGCCGGGGCGGAAATTGCGGAAGCATAGTAAATATTAATATATTGCATTGAATATGAAAGCATTATTTGTTTCATACAATCAAGGATTCGGCCATGATGTCCTGCGTCTTCTGGATCGGGAACACCAGAGAGGGTTCACCCAGTGGCTGGATATTCAAGGTCGCGGGGAGATGAATGGAGAGCCGCATTACGGCGACCATGCGTGGCCGGTTCAGAACAATGCCATTCTGACTGTCGTGAAAGATGACCAGAAAGCCAGGCATCTGCTCGCTGAACTCGACAAAATGGACAAGGCGTCGCCGGACCTTGGCCTGAGGGCCTTCCTCTGGAATATTGAGGAGTCGACTCTCCCGAAGGAATAGTCATCTTTTTTCCCTATATTTGTTTCGGAACGGAAATTGCGAGTTTCCGTTCCGGAACTTTTTTAAACTTTAGTATCATGGAAATAATTGCGACAAACGAAAACTTTAATGATTTGGTTTCTTCAGGTGTGGTTCTGGTTGACTTCTGGGCTACTTGGTGCGGCCCTTGCCGCGCTCTTGCCCCGACGGTCGAGGCTATCGCAAACGAATATGACGGTAAGGCGAAAGTCGTCAAATGCAATGTGGACGAGTGCGACGCACCTGCCGGAGAACATGGAATACGGAATATTCCGACGCTGCTTTTCTTCAAAGACGGGAAAGTCGTCGATAAGCTGGTCGGCAACGTTCCGAAAAACGAAATCACTGCCAAACTTAATACGCTTTTATAAATTTTCATTATGAAAAGGCTTTTCTTTATTCTCGCCATCGCTTGCATGGCAACGATAGGAATGAATGCCCAGCGTTACAACAGGGCATCATTCGGAATAATCGGTGGCCTAACTTCCTCAAAGTCACACGTGAAGGATGTGGATGCCAGCTCCCTTTCTCTCTATCATGTCGGCATCACCGCACAGCTGCCGCTTTTCTCCGGATTAGCGATTCAGCCGAGCCTTCTTTATCAGGTTAAAGGAACGTCAGTCGATAACATCGATGACGCACAATGGAAAGATTTCCAAACCAAAGTCGGGTATCTGGAGCTTCCTGTCCAGATTCAATGGGGGCCGGATCTCGGGTTTTTACGCCCATATGCCTTCGCAGAGCCTTTCGTAGGCTATCGCCTTGGCTCCAGCAATGATGGCCAGGCCAAGACCATCAAGAGCGAGCTAAAGAAAGCCGAATATGGCCTTGGCGTGGGAGCCGGCTTGGATTTCTGGAAATTGCAATTCTCAGTCAAGTATTTCTGGAATTTCGGGAATATCTATGGCTCAGGCAACATCTCAGACACGGTGGGCGACAAGGTTCGCGATGCCGTCAATAACGGGAACAATTTCAATGGCGTGGCGTTTTCGCTGGCGTTATTCTTCTAAACCAAAAATTGATGTCAGGAGAAAAGAGACTTGCGATTTTCTGCTCATCGAGCAGTGAGATAAATCCAAATTACAATCAGGCTGCGCGAGAACTCACTCGCGCGGCCTGTTCATTAGGCTACGTAATCGTGTCTGGAGGTACGGTCAAAGGAACCATGGGGGTCGTCGCAGACGAGGTCGTCGAGTGCGGTGGAAAGCATGTCGGAGTGATTCCGAGATTCATGACGGAAGTGGCTTACCCAAAGCTGTCCGAAGTCGTCTGGACGGACACCATGTCTGAACGCAAAGAAGAGATGCGCAGAGGCACATGCGCTGCCGTAGCTCTTCCAGGAGGCATAGGGACGCTTGACGAATTGATAGAGACCCTGACCCTTGCGAAGCTCAAACGGTACTCTGGCAAAGTCTTCGCCCTGAATGTGGATGGTTTCTACGATCCTCTAGCTGGGCTTCTGGACTATTTCGTGTCCACTGGAATGCTTGACGAGCATTCCAGAAGCCTGATTGAATTTCCAAGCACTGTCACGGAACTTACCGAAAGCCTTTCGAAGATATGATCCTGGATGAAATAAGGTCATATCTCGGGGAAGACTGGAATTCAGTCACAAGGCTGATTTCCGAGTCTTTGCGTAGCGACATAACGCTCCTGAATCTTACTAACGACTCGATACTCAAGAATTCCGGCAAGCAGCTCCGCCCGATGATATCCCTGCTTGTGGCAAGGGCTTGCTCTCAAGGGAACATCACGCAGGACAGCATTCGCTATGCCGCTGCCGCAGAGCTGCTGCACAACGCTACTCTGTTGCACGACGATGTGGCAGATTGCAGCGCCAAAAGGCGTGGCAAGCCGACCGTAATGTCGGTCCTGGGCAGTAATGCGTCGGTCCTGATAGGGGATTTCTGGCTCGTGAAGGCGATGAAGAATATTCTTGATGCAGCTAAGAATGCCGACAAGGTGATAAGAATATTCTCCAAGACGCTCAGCAATCTGGCGGAAGGGGAAATGCTTCAATTGCAGAAGGCTCAGGCTGGGGACACCACCGAGGAGGACTACCTGAGGATCATATTCAATAAGACGGCATCATTGTTTGAGGCTGCCGCCTATTCTGCGGCTATCTCGGTTGATGCCGCCGCCGACGTAGTCTCCGCCATTCGTGAATATTCTGTCAACCTCGGCCTGGCTTTCCAGATCCGTGACGACATGTTCGACTATTACGACGAGGGCGCAATCGGAAAGCCAGTGGGAATAGACTTGGACGAGCAGAAGATTACCCTGCCGTTGCTCTGTGCTTTAGAGTCCGTGAGCAATGAAGAGGCAGCATACGTGAGGCAGAAAGTTAATGACATTCATGAGAATCCTTCGTATAAGGCGGAGATAAGAGATTTCGTTTTCCAGCATGACGGCATGGAAGGAGCCTGCGAGAAACTTCATGAATATGTTGACAAGGCAATAAATTCTCTGTCTGTGCTTCCTGATTCGCAAGAAAAAAGCTATCTTGCGCAAATCGCCGAATTCACGGCAGACAGGAACAAATGAGGTTTGAAGAAATAATTGGCAACGCTGATGCGGTGAAGTCACTGGAATCCATGGTTTCCTGCGGGCGCATTCCGCATGCTATGATGCTGTATGAGAATGACGGCTGCGGGGCTTTGAAAATCGCCATGGCTTTTCTCGACTCCATATTCAATCATGACCATAAAGTTTCGGCCATGATTCATCCGGATGTCCACTATGTTTATCCGGTGGCTATTGGCTCTAAGGTGAACGAAAAGCAGGAAAACTTGCTGGCAGGACTTTTCCTCCCATATTGGAGAGAACTGATGGTGAAAAATCCATATTCACTGGAGAATGAAGTCAGCTCAGCATTCGGCATTGAAGGAAAGCAGTCGGTAATTAATGTCGCAGAGGCTAGGGAAATCCTGGACAAAATATTCCTGTCATCTCTCGAAGGCGGATGGAAGGCTATCGTCGTTTATCTTCCGGAGAAAATGAACCCGTCCTCTGCCAATGCCCTTCTCAAAGTGGTTGAGGAACCACCGGAGAAGACCATATTCATAATGATCACTCATTCGCCGGAGAAGGTGATTCAAACCATTTCTTCACGGTGCCAGGCGATGAGGATATTGCCATATTCAAAGGATGAGATCGTGAATATCCTGACTTCTGAATTTGGTAAAGGGCAGACTGAGGCCGTTCAGGCTGCAGATGTCGCTGGTGGCAGCGTAGGAGAGGCTTTGCACTTCCTCTCGGACAGGGAAGATTATCAGGAGCAGCTGGGAATATTCAAGGAACTCATGACGGCCCTCGCCGCCAAAGACCTTTTAAGTGCTTTGGCTTGTGGTGACAGGGTTGCAGCGATGGCTTCGCGTGAAAAACAGAAAGCTTTTTGTAAATTTGCAGGAGAATGTCTGAGAAAGATATTCCTGTTCCAGCAGAGACTTCCCGGGCTTTCGGCATATTCCGAAGATGAGAGGCTGTTTTTTTCGGCTTTGGCAGAACGGAGCAAGAAAACTTTTCCTAGGCAGGCTTTGGCTTGCTTTGACAGGGCTCAGATGCTGCTGGATCGTAACGTGAATCAGAAAATCATATTCTGTGATGTCGTGGACAGGCTTTACGGAATTTTTTAAATACGCATGATGGACAACGCATCGAAAGAAAATATAAAATTTGACTGCAACCGTGGCTGCATGGTCTCCAGCGATCCGGAGACGGGGGAGTATTCATGCACATACAGGCGCGGATGCTGCAAGCTAGGGGATTATAATTGGCTTCTTGGCGTTCGCCAGGAGCAATTCAAGGATTTGTTCGAGGTCCGTTTCAAGGATACTCGCAAAGGAATTTACATCAACGACTCTGGGCAGAGCATCAAAATGGGTGATCTGGTCATCGTCGAGGCTGCTAATGGCCATGACCTTGGGATTGTGACGCTGGAGGGACCAGTGGTCGGTCGTCAGATGAAATGCAAGGGCATCGATCCTACTACGAATCCGCTGAAAAAAATTTATCGCAAGGCGAAGCCTTTCGATATTGCCAAATGGCAAGAATCGATTGCAAAGGAACAGAATACGATGATTCAGGCTCGCAGAATTGCTGCCGAGCTAGGCCTTGATATGAAAATAGGTGACGTAGAATATCAGGGCGACGGCACTAAGGCAATTTTCTATTACATTGCTGATGGACGCGTGGATTTTCGCCAGCTGATCAAGGTTTTCGCCGAGGAGTTCCGCATAAGGATAGAGATGAAGCAAATCGGGGCACGTCAGGAGGCTGGACTGATTGGTGGCCTTGGGGTGTGTGGCCGTGAGCTTTGCTGTGCAAACTACTTTACGAATTTCCAGTCTATATCAACATCGGCGGCTCGCATGCAGGATTTGTCAATGAACCCGCAGAAGCTTGCCGGCCAGTGCGGAAAACTGAAATGCTGCCTGAATTACGAGGTGGCAGCCTATATGGATGCTCAGTCCCGCCTGCCAAAAGTTAATGAGCCTCTTGAGTTCCAGGATGGCCAAGCTTTTCTGGTTAAGACAGACATACTTCGTGAGACAATGTATTTCTCTTACGATAAAAATTCTTTGTCTGAAATGTATCCTCTTCCTGCTTGCAAGGTGAAGGAAATCATTGAAATGAATAAGGGCGGAAAGAAGCCTGAGTCTTTGAAGCCGGATGCCGAGCCTTCAGCTGCGCCGGAATTCGTATCCGCTGTCGGGGACGACGCCATAACCAGGTTCGACAAGCAGCCAAGGAAGAAGAAGAGGCGCGGGAAGCCTAGACGCACGCCTGGGGATGTCAAGGCCGATTCGGTAAATGGCCAGGCTGCGGAAATGCAAGGCGCACCGATGGTTAGGCGCACGGTGCCTGCCGGCAAAAGACCGGCGCCAGCTGACAAGCCTGCGCCATCGAACGGCCCTTCCGTGAACAATAACGGCAATTAGTCATCTGTCGCGAAGTCTTTGGCATGGGTCACGGGAAACTCCGGAAATTTGCAGAGAATGAGACTTTCAAGTGTCTCTTGCAGCCTTCAGCCTCGGAAGTCATGGACAAGTCCGATGGCGGTTTCTGCGTGCTGGATCATCCGATTAAAGGCAATTGGAATTCGAATATGTTCGCGAAGGCTCAGCCTATCGTGCTGGAGCTTGGCTGCGGACGTGGTGAGTACACGATTGACCTTTCACGGAGAGTCCCGTCCAGAAATTATATCGGGGTTGACATCAAGGGTGCGAGGCTATGGCAGGGAGCGAAATATGCCGTTGAACATGATCTGCCCAATGTTGCTTTTTTGCGAACCAGGATAGAATTGATCGAGGCGTTCTTTGCGCCGAGGGAGGTTTCTGAAATTTGGCTTACTTTTTCCGATCCCCAGCTTGGCAGTGCGAACAAGCGCCTGTCCAGTCCTGTTTTCTTGGAAAAATACAGGAAATTCCTTGCTCCGGGCGGGCGTATCCATCTTAAGACTGACAGTCGCTTTCTTTATGAATATACCAAAGCAGTCGCCAATGCGAATGGCCTGAATATCCTCGCCGCTACCACGGACCTTTACAACCCGAATGTGCCAAACGCCCCCCGTAATCCTGAACTTGATTCAGAACCAAACGCCCCCCGTCGTCCTGAACTTGATTCAGAATCTGACGCCCCCCGTCATCCTGAACTTGATTCAGGATCTGACGCCTTCCGTCGTCCTGAACTTGATTCAGGATCTGACGCCTTCCGTAATCCTGAACTTGATTCAGAACCTAATCGCGCCAATGCGATTCCAGAGCTAGACAAAGAGACCATGGCAGCCCTGACCGACGTCCAGACATTCTACGAGCGG
>Ga0256405_10010755_pt1 | contig 11932 bp, 11 predicted proteins | sample RumenRJG_02DNA_FD_189096 | JGI IMG/M metagenome (GOLD analysis project Ga0256405, IMG submission 189096) | Bovine rumen microbial communities from Lethbridge, Alberta, Canada - RJG_02 | ecosystem: Host-associated > Mammals > Digestive system > Stomach > Rumen | place: Canada: Alberta...
TCAGGTGGAGAGCTATGACAATGCAAAGCGTCAGGCACCGGGCATGAAGCCTGGTGACGCAGCGCACAGCTATGAAGACTTCCGTCTGGCATTCACCGAAGAGCAGGTCAGAAAAGAAGCGAACCGCTGCCTCAAGTGCGGCGCTACAACGGTTGATGTGAATCGCTGCATCGGATGCGGTCTATGCACGACGAGGTGTGAATTTGATGCGATTCATCTGCAGCGTGATATGCCTCAGAACACCAGGATGTATTCCGCAGAAGATGGCATGGTCAAGGCAATTCTGCCATATGCACTGAAGCGGGAACTGAAGATCAGGTTCAGCAAGAAACAGTAATCAGATAGCACTGAAGAGAAGGCGCTTCCGGAAACGGAGGCGTTTTCTGAATGAATGCCAGATCCGTGGTTTCATGGTAGGATTATGGCATCGGAGGAATTCTCATGAGTATAACCATGATTGTTCTGATCATCTGCATTGCGAATTTCCTGTGGATCCATTTCGGATCGGGCAGTGATCAGATCTACAAATACACACTGATTCCGATGCAGGTAAAGCGGGGACAATGGTATCGTCTGATCACGTCAGGGTTTCTGCATGTGCAGCCCTGGCATCTTATCATGAACATGTATTCGCTATACAGTCTCGGTTCTTACATGGAATCGATGTTCGGTTCGTTCTGGTACTCGATCATCCTGTTCGGTTCCATCATCGGGGGTTCCCTGGTGACGACGTTCTTCGGAGATGATGGGACAAGCACGATCGGAATCTCCGGAGGCCTCTACGGACTGATGGGTGCTTATCTGTTTCTGCTCGTCCGTTCGGGTTCCCTGAGCAATCCGTATGTGCTGACCAGCGTGCTGAGAATGTGCATTGCGAACCTGATCATCAATTTCATGCCGAATATCTCCAGAACCGGACATCTGGGTGGACTGATCACTGGAATTCTGCTAGCAGTGCTCAGAATTTATGTGTTCTGATTCCTGAATTTGTGAATTTATACAATGTTCTGAAGGTCTCGGTAACTTGCCGGGACCTTCGGTATCATTAAAATAGAAGCAGGCTCATATTCGAAAAGGAGTTCAGAAAATGGAACAGCAGGATCCTGTTTACATCACCGGCCACCAGCATCCGGATACGGATTCCGTGGCTTCGGCAATTGCGTATGCGCTTTTCAAGCGGGCGATGGGAGTCAAGGCAATTCCCTGCCGGCTCGGCAAGCTGAGCAATGAAACCAAGTATCTTCTGAAGCGCTTCGGGTTTGAAGAACCGATGCTGCTGGAAGATGCCAGAAAGAAACTGAAGGAAATCAATCTCGATTCTCCGGAGGCGATTTCTCCGGAAACTACGGTCTACGAGACGATCCGTCTCATGCATGAAACGGAACGTTCTGCCTTTGCAGTTACGGATCACGAGAAAAAGGTCATCGGTTTCGTGTCAAAGAGCGATCTGGCCAAGATCGGACTTGGCGATACCGCAGTCGGCATTGATCTATTGCAGCAGACTTCCACGGAAGATATTGCGAAGACAATCAGCGGCAGAATCATCTATGATGATCCTGAAACACATCTGAACGGCAAAGTCTCGATCATTGCGATGACAAAGTCCGGAACGGATAACTACGAAATCAAAGATCGCATTGTCATTGTCGGCAATGATCCGGTATCTGAACGGAAGCTGATTCAGAAAGGCGCCGGGATGCTGATTGTCGTATGGGCAGAGGAAATCGAATCCGAAGTCCTGGAAGAAGCGAAGAAGTATCACTGTCCGGTCATCATCTCCGGACATGGCAGTATGAATACGTCCCGTTATATCTTCTTTGCGCCGCGCATTGAACTGGTCATGCGCAGAAAGCCGGTCGTTTTCCATGAAGATGATCTTGCGGAAGAAGCTGGCGCAAAGATGGCCAAGACCCGGTTCCGCAGCTATCCCGTCATTGATGAAGAAGACCATCTGGTCGGCTATGTGACCCGCAGCCACATCATGGAATACAGAAACAAGAAGATCATCCTTGTCGATCATAATGAGTTCTCTCAGTCGGTACGCGCAGTCGAGAAGGCTCAGATTCTGGAAGTCGTGGACCATCATCGTATCAATGACTTCGCGACGACGCAGCCGGTTTCCTTCCGAAATGAGATTGTCGGTTCTACCGCAACGATCATTGCCACGATGTTCCGTGAGAATCAGATTCCGATTCCGCGTGAACTTGCTGGTCTGATGCTTGGAGCAATTCTTTCTGATACGCTGATTTTCCAGTCTCCGACTACGACGAAGAAAGATATCGATACTGCGAATATCCTGGCGGCTCTTGCGGATCTTGATATTGATCAGTTCGGCCGTGAGATGTTCTCTGCTTCCGCAGCCAATATGAACCAGAGCATTCATGAGATGATCGTGCAAGATATCAAATACTATGACATCTCAGGATGCAGTTCGATGATCAGCCAGTGCATGGTTGCTTCGATAAATGATGTGAAGGGCAGAGAAAAAGAAATCCAGGAAGCCATTGATCGTCTCGTGAAGCAGAAAGGCCTGGACTTACTTGTGGTTGCTTTTACTTCGATTGCAGATGAAGGCTCCATCTTCTTCTCTGCAGGAGAAAAAGGAGAAAAGTGCCAGGAGGCATTCCCGGATCATTCTGAGGGCGGTCATGATCTGCAGAAGGGAATCTTTTCACGCAAGAGTCAGATCCTGCCAGCACTTACCAGGGCAATATCCGAATAGAAACCAGAAAAAAGCTTCTGCACTGCAGAAGCTTTTTCAGAAATGATAATCAGTCTGTCTGGGAGGAAAGATCTGATGTCTTCTTTCTGAAGACAAGAGTATTCTACCAGGCGTTTGTGTCAGACTTGTGAAAACCAGCAGTTTTTACTGCAGAGACCTTTTTCTGGCTTCCCGTTCTTCTTTCCGGTTTTCAGCAATATTCAGTATCAGCAATCCTGCACAGAGGATGGTGAAAATCAATCCGATCGTAATGCCCAGGTTTCCGAGGATCTGGATACTTGCAATCCATACTGTCAGGACAAGCCCGCATAATGCAATCAGTTCTATCATTCAGCACCTCCTGAATCACGGTAAAAGAGTATACATCAGAAGTGAACTTTATGTGAATTTTCGCAATCATAATCATGAATTCTTAAGAAAAGGAAGAACATCTTAAGAATTTTTCACAATTTGCAGGTAAGCGCTGTCATTTTAAACAATAAATGTTCAGAACAGGCATATTCATGCGTAATTTCAAAGCTTATCCTGCAGGCATGAACCTATGCATGCATGATATCGGGAAGGACTTGCATCTGCAGATTAACGGTGATAGAACTGATCACGCTGCAGAAATATTTAACGCAGAATTAACGAAACTGGAAGGAAGATCAAGAATATGAAAAAGATTGTTGCAATTGTTACTGCTGCTGTGATGACTATGTCACTGGCAGCTTGCGGAAGCAATACTGCTTCCAAGAGTGCTGCATCTGCTGCAGCTTCTGCTCCGGCTGCTTCGGAGTCCGCTGAAGCTACGGAAGAGGCTGTCAAGGAAGAGACTGCTGCTCCGGAGAAGTCTGCTGAAGCATCTGCTGAGGCAACTGCTGAAGCAAGCGCATCTGCAGAGGCTACTGCTTCTGCTGCAGCGAAGAACTGAATTTCTCACTGACAATCCATTCATATTTCTGCAGAAACCGCATCGGGCAATCGCTCAATGCGGTTTTTTGATCTTCTGCATGTGCAGAAGCATTGGCTGATCCATGGGCTTTGAGATCAAGCGAAGAAAATGCTTGCATAGGAAAGGAAGGATTTTAATACTAAATTCAAGCAAATGGTCTGGTTTCAAGCTATGTGATCTGCTGACAGGAGTAATTATTATAAGCAATCATTTATCGCCTGAAGTTCGTGTCCAGATTGAGCCGGGTAATCCTTCGATTGAGCGTATTTTGGAGAAGTGCATCAAGTGCGGGAACTGCCGTGATGTATGCAGGAACTATATCTCAGTTCTGGGATATTATGTTCTGGATACGTATTTTGCGGCAGATCTTACGATCGTGGAGGAGGCTAGCGAGCTGGTAGAACGTCTTTCACATGCAGATGCGTCGAAGCCACTGCCTCAGTTTACTTCCTGCTGCACGGCATGGGTGAAATTTGCGGAGATTTACCTGATAATCACGATTATTCTACCTGGAGGGGATTCTTATTTCAGTGCACCCGCTATTAGACGTATGCAAAAAAGACTGTGCGATCGCACAGTCTTCTGAGTAATGATGATCAGCAGACGTGATGAATCCAGCCTTCCGGAGCTTCGATCGTTCCGCCCTGGATGCCGGTGATGGTTTCGTAGAGCTTTGCCATGACAGGACCTGCATGCTCCATGCCGGAAGGGAAGTCGATGACTTCGTCGTGATCGACGATGCGGCCGACTGGTGAAAGCACTGCTGCAGTTCCGCAGAGTCCGCATTCCTTGAAGCCTTTTACTTCTTCGAATGCGACTTGGCGTTCATCAACTGTCATATGAAGCAGATGCTCTGCGATGTAAACGAAGGAACGCCTGGTGATGGAGGGGAGAATGGAATCAGACTTCGGAACCACCAGACGGCCTTCCTGGTCAACAAACAGGACATTGGAACCACCCGTCTCTTCAACATAGGTTCTGGTTGCCGGATCGAGGTAGAGGTTTTCAGCGAAGCCGGCTGCGTGGGCGAGCACGGAAGCGTGCATGCTCATGGCGTAATTCAAGCCGGCTTTGACTGCACCGGTGCCATGTGGAGCAGCCCGGTCGAAGTCAGACACCTGCAATGCAATCGGGGTTGCACCGCCCTTGTAGTACGGACCAACTGGAGTGCAGAAGAGACGGAATTCATATTCTTCAGCAGGCTTTACGCCGATGACCGGACTTATTGCGAATTCATACGGGCGCAGATAGAGTGAAGCACCGGAGCCATATGGAGGTACCCAGTCGATGTTTGCTTTAACAACCTGATCGACTGCATCCAGAAACTGTTCTTTCGGAAACGGAGGCATTTCGATGCGTTTTGCAGAATTGTAGATACGTTCAGCATTCAGATCCGGCCGGAAACAGACAACGGAACCATCTGCCCAGGTATATGCTTTGAGACCTTCAAAAACCTGCTGGCAATACTGAAGGATGCCTGCGCATTCATTCAGCTTTACCGTCGCATCCGCGGTCAGCGTGCCTTTATCCCAGGCACCGTCCTTGAAATGCGAGACATAGCGTGCATCGGTTTTCCGATACTGAAATCCAAGGTTGCTCCAATTCAGATCTTTCTTGCTCATAGTTTCTCCTTCTTAAGCCGTCTGCTTTCTCATCTCATCCTGCTGCTTCGGCTTGAGCAGTGTCTTCATGCAGGTCACTACCACGACAACTGCAAGGATGATCAGGAATACCGCCAGGATCAGCTGCAGGCCGTTGACCAGGAATACTGCTGTGCCATTCATATAAGCCTGGACATTGTTCACAACATTCAGAATGATTGCCGTGAAGGTAACTGCGAGCATGATCACCATCGGTACAAGTACCATTTTATTCTCTCTCCTGGTTGCTTTCAGGAAAACTGCGATGCCAAGCAGAACCAGGGCAGCGAGCATCTGGTTGGCAGCCCCGAACAGTGCCCATACATTCTGATATCCGCCAAGGCATAATGCATAGCCGAGAACCAGCGTGCAGACGGTAGCGACATAGCGGTTCGTGAGGAATTTCTTCCATGCCGGCTGTTCTTCGTCTTCATCCATGAAGAGTTCCTGGAAGCTGAGACGTCCGATTCTTCCGACGGAATCAAGTGTGGACAGAGCGAGGGCAGAGATGCACATCGTCATGAAGACATTTGCAAAGGTTTCCGGGACACCGAGCTGTTCCATGAATCCGGCAACACCTGCAGAGAAGATCTGGAACGGAGTAAGTCCGGAAGGAACCGTTCCGTTGACTGCAACTGCGCCGACAACGATCAGAGAGATGACGCCAAGCAGAGTTTCAGTGAGCATTGCACCATAGCCGACCGGCAGCATGTCTTTTTCATTCGAGATGGTCTTGGAAGAAGTTCCGCTGGAAACCAGGCTGTGGAATCCGGAAACTGCACCGCAGGCGATCGTGACGAACAGCGTCGGGAACATATAGCTCTTGGAACCGGTAGAAGAGGTGAGAACGAATCCGTTGAAGGCATTCAGCTTCATTTCCGGATGGCCTACGACGACCCCGATGACGCCGCCGAGGATCATACCCAGCAGCATGAATGTGGTCATGTAGTCTCTAGGCTGCATCAGAATCCACATCGGAACGACAGCTGCTGCAAACAGATAGACCATCAGGACGAGGTTCCATTGAGAAGCGGTGAGGTAGACCGGAAGCTTCATGCCAAGTGCGAACATCAGAGCGATGAAGACGATGGCGGTGACGAACTTCCAGCGTTCTGTCATCTTCTTGCCAAGTGCTTTCTGCATGAGTCCGAAGACGCAGGCAAAGCCGACGAACAGGAAGGAGATGGTTGCGGCAGCAGCACCATTGAAATTCTGCGTGACGGTGCCATCTGCAGCGGTGACATATCCATTGAACGTGGAAGAAGTCATGGACGTGAAGGCAGCGATGACCAGGCAGCTGAACAGCCAGCAGAATAACGTGAAGAATTTTCTGCCCATCTTGCCGATGTACTGCTCAATGACAAGACCGATGGATTTGCCGTCATTCTTGACTGAAGCAAACAGGGCACCGAAGTCCTGGACTGCACCGAAGAAGACTCCGCCGACCAGCAGCCAGACGAGAACCGGAACCCATCCGAATACTGCCGCAAGGATCGGTCCCTGGACCGGGCCGGCACCGGCGATGGAAGAGAACTGGTGGGTGAATACGGTCAGACGGGAAGACGGAACATAATCCTCGCCGTCGTTATGGACGACGGCCGGTGTCGGTGCTTTCGGGTCAACGCCCCATTTTTTCGCGAGCCACTTACCATAGAAGGTGTATCCGCAGAGAAGTACTGCAACTGCAAAGACTAAGATCACAAGACTGTTCATGACAGTTCCCCTTTCTTGAGAAATGAAATGGAGATCGTGTAAACAAAAACGCTTTCGAAATCGGCACATTTCTGTGCGCAAAGACGAAAGCGTTCAGCTCTTCCGCGGTACCACTTTGCATTCCATGGGTTTTACATGGCACTTTTACCTGTCTATCAACAGGCTCCTGGATAACGGCCGGATGCCGGCAACGCCTACTTTGTTCGGGCTGCTGCTCGCAGAGGATACTTACAGTCGCTCTCCATACGGTTTCTCACCTGACTACCGTTCTCTGTTATGGATCAGAAGACTGCAGCGTGTTCTGTTCGTCGCATTTCATTTCTGATAGTTCAGATGATACTCATGGTGATGAAACGAGTCAACGGATTCTTACACTATTTTTCATGAAATGAAATTTTCAGCATGAAAAAGATGGAAAATATTTCACGAAACTGTTTTCTGGGTGCGGACACTTCCGAAGAGATGTCCAGAAGTTCGGCCCTGTACAGAAGGACTACATGCTATTCTGAAAGCAGAATGGATGGAAAAAGATCATATGAACAAGAAACATCAGATAGGAGTTCTGCGCCTTCTTGGAAGGATTGTGCTGGTTCTCGTGCTGATCATTGCCTGTCTGTTTGCCTGGCTGACGATCGCGGAATACCAGCCGGAAGCACAGGAAACGCTGGAAACAGCAGGAGAGGCATCGCAATCGATCGAAGCCGGAAGCACGCTGAGGGTGGTGACATGGAATTGCGGCTATGGAGCCCTGGGATCGAATGCGGACTTCTTCATGGATGGAGGAACAAGCGTATTCCCTTCTGACAAAGAGCGGGTTCAGGAAAATCTGGAAGGAATTGCGGATACGCTGAAGAATCTGGATGCGGATTTCATGATCCTTCAGGAAGTGGATCGCAATTCTGCTCGGTCCTATTCGATCAATGAGGAGGAATACCTGAGAGAGCAGCTCGGAAATCCGATTTCTGACTTTGCCTATAATTATAAAGTTCCGTTTATTCCCTACCCGATTCCGCCGATGGGAAAAGTCGAGAGCGGGATTCTGTCGATGTCTGCTTCAGAAATCACTTCTGCAGTGAGGCATCAGCTGCCGGTTCCGTTTTCCTGGCCGGAGCGGCTCGGCAATCTGAAGCGGTGTGCAGTCGTGAATACGATTCCGATTTCCGGAAGCACGCATAGTCTGGTCTTGGTGAACCTGCATCTGGAAGCGTATGACGATGGCGAGGGGAAAGCGGCTCAGACAGCAATGCTGAAGGAAATCCTGGAAGAACAGTATGAAGCCGGAAACTATGTGATTGCCGGAGGAGATTTCAATCAGACGTTCTCTTCGGCAGATCTTTCTGCTTATCCCTTGAAAGAGGGGATGTGGAAGCCTGGTATCATCGAGGCTTCTGATTTTGATGAAGGGTGGCAGCTGTGCATGGATCCATCCGTGCCGACCTGCCGTTCGCTGGACAAGGCTCTCGATGGAGCTGATGTGAATGAGTTTCAGTTCTATGTGATTGATGGGTTCATCGTCTCCCCGAATGTCACGGTTCATGCATGTCATACGGAGGATGCAGGCTTTCAGAATACGGATCATAATCCGGTGATCCTGGATTTTACATTAAACTGACAATCTGTTTCTTGAATTTGACTTGGTTCGAGTATATCCTACCTTTGACAAAGGAAAGAGAGGTGGTTTCTGCATGGCTGGCGGTGAGTCGGGTCGAATAAGCAATACATGCAGAAACCGCCTTTTATTAGGGTAAAGACCGTCGGTTTCTGTCTGAAAGAAAAGAGGAACGGAATATGGCAGAAAATACCGAACAGGAAGTAAATCAGGAAACCCATCATAATTACTCAGAAGACATTCTGAAGATTATCCGCAGCAATCTCCCGGAAGATGAAATCCGGGATAAGCTGGATGAATATCATGAAAACGACATCGCTGATGTTCTTCCTCAGCTGACGAAGGAAGAACGCATCCATCTGCTTGAGATCCTCGGAGCAGATCGTATTGCCGAAGTCATGGAATACGTGGACAATGCGGATGATTACCTGAAGGAACTCGATGATGCCAGAGCAGCGGATATTCTGGCTGGCATGGAAAGCGATGAAGCAGTCGACCTGCTGAAGGAATGCGGACCGGATTATGCAGACCGCGTTCTCAGCAAGATGCCTCCGGAAACCGGGGCACAGCTCAGGCGGATGGCGGCATATGATGAAGATGTCATCGGATCCCGCATGACTACGAACTTCGTCTCCGTATACATGCATATGAGCGTGCCGGAAGCGATGAAGTCAGTCATTGCCCAGGCGGCAGATCATGATAATATTGCTGAGATCTTCGTCGTCGATGAGCGTAAGAACTATCGTGGTGAAATTGATCTCAAGGATCTGATCATTGCCCGCAAGGATACGAGTCTGGAAGATATTACCGTGACAGCCTTCCCGTCTGTCTATGCAGATGAGAAGATTGCAGATTGCCTGTCTTCAATCCAGGATTATGGTGAAGAGGCAATTCCGGTTCTTTCTCGAAAGAATACGATTCTTGGTGCTGTGACCGCAGCGGATCTCGCTGAAGTCGTCGATGATGAGATGAGCGATGACTACGCGAAACTCGGCGGTCTCTCAGAAGAAGAAGATCTGAATGAGCCGGTCATGGTTTCCGTGAAGAAGCGGTTGCCGTGGCTGATTCTGCTGTGTGTGCTCGGCATTCTGGTGTCTACGGTTGTCTCTCTGTTTGAAACCGTGGTAGTGACTTTGCCGGTAATCATGGCATTCCAGTCGATGATTCTTGATATGTCCGGAAATGTCGGTACGCAATCCCTGGCCGTGACCATCCGGGTGCTGATGGATGAGAATCTCTCTCATAAAGAAAAGAACAAGTTCATCCGGAAGGAGATGACGACCGGATTCATCAATGGTCTCATCACCGGATTGTTTGCATTCGTATTTGTCGGAGTATATCTGATGCTGCTGAAGAAGATGCCGGCAGGACAATCGTTTCTGATCTCGCTATGCATCGGGGCTTCGCTGCTGGTTGCGATGGTGATCAGTTCCGGAGTGGGTACTTCGGTGCCGATGTTCTTCAAGAAGATCGGGGTTGATCCGGCAGTTGCGTCCGGACCGCTGATCACGACCATCACAGATCTGGTCGGTGTGGTATGCTTTTATGGACTGGCATGGATTCTCTTAATTGAAACATTCCATCTGGGCTGATCATCAAGAGGTGGGAAATGAAACTCAAAGCATCAATCATGGACGAAGCGCAGCTGGAACGTTCCATGGCACGCATTGCGCATGAAATCATTGAAAAGAATAACGGAGCAGAAGGAATCTGCCTGTTAGGCATCAAGCGCAGAGGTATTCCGCTTGCGGAAATGCTGCAGGCAAATATCAGGAAGTTCGAAGGAATTGAAGTTCCGATGGGACATGTGGATATTTCGCTGTATCGGGATGATCTGTCTGAACTTGGCGATATGCCGAAGACCAGCGATTGTCTGATTCCGGTTGACCTGAAAGACTACACGGTTGTCCTGGTAGATGATGTCCTGTATACCGGACGGACCTGCCGGGCAGCAATTGATGCCGTATTCCAGCATGGCAGACCGAAAGCGATCCAGTTTGCAGTGCTGATTGACCGAGGCCATCGGGAACTGCCGATCCGGCCGGATTATGTCGGCAAGAATATTCCGACGAGCAGGAATGAAATGGTTTCAGTGCTTGTCAGCCCGATTGATGGCAGGTACGGTGCTGAACTGTACGAAATATAAAAACGATGCTGGCTATGAATGGCTTTTCTTCCATCTGCGGGAGAAGAGCCTTTTTCATTCATATAATGATATGATGGACTCAGAGAGATGAGAGTTTCATGTTCGCAATGGAACAGCTCTTCCGAGGGGATGCAGATGGGAAAGAATAAGAAGTCAGATGGTTTTCTTGGGCTGAAATGGACTGAAAGGCAGCTTTCGCAGCTGGAAAATGAAATAGCAGCAGAAAATCAGAAGAATCTTGTGATGGTTTCTCAGATTTCTGTTTTCTATGCTGCGGCTCTGCTGATCATCTCGTTTTTTGAACAGAACTCCGTCCTGCGTGATTCGAGAATAGCCGTCAGCATCCTTCTGGCTGTTTCCCTGCTTGTGCATGTGTATGCTCAGAAACTATCTGCCGGAAAGCTGAAGCAGGTGTTCCTGACCTGCTATGTGCTGCTGACGGCTCTGCTGGTGACTGGTACGCTGCTTGGAACGGCTTACAGTCCGGATGATCCGGCGGTGTCATTCGGGGCGGTCGTGCTGTCGGCTCCTCTGTTTTTTCCGGATCGTCCTTCGAGAACCATGAAGTGCATCGGCATCAATCTGGCATTCTTCATTCTGATGGCAGTCCGGTTTGATCATTCAGATATGGTGCGCACCGATATTCTGAACTCCATCCTGTTCTCTGTGTGCAGCTTTTTTTCCAGTGCGTATCTGAGCAGGTCATTTGCAAGAAAGATGCTCTATGAGAAAGAACTGTTTCTGGTCGGAGACATGGATCTTCTGACCGGACTGAAGAGCAGGAATTCTTATCAGAAGGCTTTAGGAGTGCTGCCAGGGCAGTATCAGGAAAAGCTTGCCTGTGTCTATGCGGATGCCGATGGTCTTCATGAGATCAATGAGCAGAAAGGACATGATGCCGGCGACCAGATGCTCAAGAGCATCGCTGCAGCAGTCCGCGAAGAGTTCGGGGATGAGCTGACCTTCCGGATCGGGGGAGATGAATTCATTGCGTTTGCAATCGATCTTCCGGAAGAAGAAGTGATCAGAAGAACGGAGCAGATGAAGAAGCTTGCCGAAGAAGATTCCTATCATGTGTCTGCCGGATACGCGATGGCTGGAAAAGAAAATCCGGATCTCAACGATCTTGTGCGGAGAGCAGAGACGGGGATGTATGAAGACAAGCGCC
>Ga0256405_10010757_pt1 | contig 11930 bp, 10 predicted proteins | sample RumenRJG_02DNA_FD_189096 | JGI IMG/M metagenome (GOLD analysis project Ga0256405, IMG submission 189096) | Bovine rumen microbial communities from Lethbridge, Alberta, Canada - RJG_02 | ecosystem: Host-associated > Mammals > Digestive system > Stomach > Rumen | place: Canada: Alberta...
AAACTATGTCCAAATATATTTATAAATCTGTTACTTTCATATTGTGCAAAAAGCATCATGGAACTTCCTGCCTGTTCGTAACTTAACCAAAATATTACGGAAAATATCATCAATATAAATAATGCATATAATTTTCTTCTCTCTCTTAATGTAAGCGGTTTATCAATATTTTCAGAGTTCTCATCTTTTTTATCAGTATATGGTAAAAGTCCATGTTCCTGTAATAACGGTTTTTCTCCTATTTTATAAATGATATATCCGATTAAAGCACCTATTCCGCCTGCTAAAAATCCGTACTTAAACCCATATAGTGTTGCAATAGTACCGCAAACCAAAGGAGAAAACAAAGCTCCTATATTTATTCCCATATAAAAAATGGTAAATCCGGTATCCCTTTTTTGTGTGTCATCTCCATAAAGCATACCTACAATTGTACTTATATTTGACTTCATAAACCCGTTTGAAAAAATTAAAAAAGCCAAACCCAAAATAAATAATGGAAAGCTATATTTATATAGTATAGAAATATCACTTATGGCAAGTATAACAAGACCTATTACCATTAATATTAAGCCAAAAGAAATACATTTTCTCTGTCCCTTATATCTGTCAGCAATATATCCGCCAATTAAAGGTGTTAAATAAACCAAGCCGGTATATAAACCATAAACCAAACCTGCTCGTTCTGTTGCTAAAACTTTATCCGTATAATCTCTGAACAAATACTCAATCATATACAAGACAAATAAAGCTCTCATTCCATAATATGAGAACCTTTCCCACATTTCTACAAAGAAAAGCAGATATAAACCCTTTGGATGTCCGTTTAATAAACCCTTATTCATATATCATATTATATAATAAAATAATTGTTCAATCAACACTTTTTAATAATTTGTACGTGTCATTATTTTTTTTGCTTTTTCATTAAATATAGTATCGTTAAAACATACACCTGCAAATTTATTGTCTTTAAATATATATTGAACAGTTTCTGATTCAAAATAAGCAGATTCTATTAATTCACCATTCACATAGTATTTGTGTGAATAAAAAGGATAATTTGGAAAATTTTCAGAAAATACATCTACATATCTTAAATTTCCCAATGTATCATAATAAAATTCATATCTTGGATTATTTTTATACTGTATTGCATACATATACAACATTCTGTCGTTAAATGCGTAAAATCCGGCAAAACGTTCTGTAGCAGTTTCTTTTTCTCCGTTTATTATTTTTAAATAGTGTTCTTTATAATTCTTATCTTTTAAATAATGTTCATATTCAGCTTTAAATTTAGATTTTTTATATTTAGTTACTACATTTTCACTGTAAATAATTTTTTTTACTTCATTTATTTTTTTATTTCTCTCTAATTGAGTTTTACTTACCCAATCAAAAGAAACTTTACCCTCTATAACATCATTTTTTGCTTCGTTAGAAGATTCAATAATAGGTGTTTTAGGTTGTTTTTCAAGCTTTATTTCTTCTTCACCGGAATAACAAAAAGTTGGAACTATTAATAAAAATGCTAGTAAAAATAATATCTTTTTCATAATAATAAAATTATATCATAAATTTTGTATTATAATAAATGTATGGATTATATAAATAATAAATTTGATTGTATAGTAGTTGGTGCAGGTCATGCAGGATGTGAAGCGGCTCTTGCTTCTGCTCGCTTGGGATTAAAAGTTCTTTTATGCTCTTTAAATATGGATAATATAGCACTTATGCCATGTAATCCTGCAATCGGAGGCCCTGCAAAATCAACTCTTGTTAGAGAAATTGATGCACTTGGCGGTCAAATGGGTGTTACTGCTGATGCAACATACTTGCAAATGAAAACTCTTAATATGTCAAAAGGCCCTGCAGTTAGAGCTTTAAGAGCACAATCCGATAAAAAAGAATACATTCAATACATGCACAATGTTATTCAAAGTAATAGCAATATATATTTAAAACAATGCTGTATTTCAAAGTTACTTGCAAAAGATGATAAAATAACAGGAGCGGTTGACGAATACGGAATTGAATATATTGCTCCGACTGTAATATTAACAACAGGTACTTCTCTTGAAGCAAAAATATGGGTTGGTTTAAATTCTTATCAGGCAGGTCGTTTAGGCGAAATGCCCGCTCATGGTCTTTCAAAATCTTTGATTGACTTGGGCTTTTACATAAAACGGCTTAAAACAGGTACTCCGCAAAGGGTTGATAAAAGAACAATTGATTTTTCAAAAATGCAGGAAGAATATGGAGATAATGAATTAAGCTTTTATTCGTTCAGACCGGATAGACCTATAAGAAAGCAATATCCTTGTTATTTGACAAAAACAAATGAAGAAACTCATAGAATAATCAGAGAAAATCTTGACAAATCTCCAATGTATCAAGGTTATATACATGCCGCAGGCCCACGATACTGTCCGTCTATTGAAGATAAAATTGTAAGATTTAAAAATAATCCTTCTCATCATATTTTTGTTGAACCGGAGGGCTTAAGCACTTATGAAATGTACATACAGGGCTTTTCAAGCAGTTTGCCTGCGGAAGTTCAAATAAAAATGCTAAGAACTTTACCCGGATTAGAGCATGCTCATGTTATAAAACCGGCTTATGCTGTTGAATATGACTATGTTCCTGCGGTGCAAAATACTCATTCACTCATGACAAAACATGTTAAGGGTTTATTTATGGCAGGACAAATAAACGGTACAAGCGGTTATGAAGAAGCTGCAGCACAAGGTCTTATTGCAGGTATAAATGCTTTTAATTATCTGAATAAATCAGAAATGCTCGAACTTTCAAGAAGTTCATCTTATATCGGTACTTTAATAGATGATTTGGTTACAAAAGATATTGAAGAACCATACAGAATGCTGACTTCACGCTCTGAATACAGATTGCTGTTAAGACAGGATAATGCCGATTTTAGATTGTCTGAAATAGGGCATAAAATCGGTTTGCTTGATGAAGAACAATATAAAAGATTCTTAAATAAAAAAGAAACCGTAATACAAGAAATTCAAAGGTTGAAAGATACAAAACTTTCTGTAACTGATGAAGTTAATCAAAAATTAGAACAGTATGGTGAACATTTAGATAAAGGTATAAGGTTAGCAGAACTTATTAAGCGTCCCAATATTACTTATAAATTATTACAAGAACTTGAACCGGAAACTAAAAAGCTAAACTTAACAAAAGATGTTTATGAGGAAGTTGAAATTTTAATAAAATATGACGGCTATTTGAAAAGACAAGAAGATCAGGTTATGAATGCAGGAAGATTAGAAAAAATAAAAATTCCTGAAAATATTGATTATTCAAGTATAGAACATATCTCAACAGAAACAAGAGAAAAATTAGAAAAAATACGACCTGTAACAATTGGACAAGCTTCAAGAATTGGCGGAGTAAAACCTGCCGATTTATCAGTATTGATGGTAATGTTAGAACGACACAATTACTCCAAACAAAAAGATAATTGTTAAGTTTTGTAACAATTATTAATTGTAAATTATACAATTAATATGTTTTTGTGTTATAATCATGGTATGAAAGTTACTCCAATTACAAAAGAATATACAAACTCTAATTTGTCGTCTTTAATTAACGTAGCTTCTAAAGGTGGAGCTAAAAAAGCTGACAAAAATGTTTTTTGTTCGCCAAAAACAATTGTACAAAAGACACCTAATGAGTTTAGCAATTCCAGAGGAACATGCCTTGCGGATATTGATTTAACTGATGCTTTTGTTCCTGCAAAAGATGATTTTAAAATTGATATTCAATTTACGGGAAGAAATCAGTTCCTTGCTGATATGGCTTTAACTGATAGTTTTGAAAAATCTGACAAAAAAAAGACAAACGTAAGTTTTGACGGTATTTATCCTGATTTCTTAGTTGATCAAGATGCTGCAGAGCAATATGAAACAACTTCTGAAGGTATTAATGATATATATAATTCATCTTATTGCAATTTTGCAGGTGCTGAACATAAGCCATTGTTATTCAAATTGGGAAGTTTTATTAAAAGAAATTTAATGTAATATTAAATTATATTTTTTTATTACATAATTTTAAATATAAATAGCAATAGTAAAAATTTAAAGGTGTAAAAAATACATCTTTTTTTATTTATAGGAAGTCAACATTCTGGATTTTGTGTAAAAAGAGATACTTCAAATTTGTTCAGTATGATATTATAATGAGTTTTTTTGTTTTAGAAAACTTTCTATAAAGCCGTCAATTTCACCGTTCATAACGGCATCAACATTTCCTATTTCATAATCTGTTCTATGGTCTTTAACCATTTTATACGGATGAAAAACGTATGACCTTATTTGAGAACCAAAATTTATATCAAAATTTTCTCCTTTTAATTCTGCTAATTTTTTTTCGTGTTCTGCTTGTCTAATTGACAACAATTTTGCTGCAAGCATTTGCATTGCAATAGTTCTGTTTTGTAATTGAGAACGTTCTTGCTGGCATTTTATGACAATACCTGTCGGTTTATGTAAAATTCTGACAGCTGTTTCTACTTTATTAACATTTTGACCGCCTGCACCTCCTGACCGCATTGTATCAAGTTCTATATCTTCAGGAGGGATTATTATTTCTTTTTCATAATCTTCTATTATTGGTGATACTTCACAGCTTGCAAAACTTGTTTGTCGTTTTCCGTTTGCATTAAATGGTGAAATTCTTACTAATCTGTGAACTCCTCGTTCTGCCTTTGCATATCCAAATGCAAATTTTCCGGTTATTTTTATTGTTGCGGACTTTATACCTGCTTCATCTCCTTCTGATTTGTCAAGTAAATCTACTTTCCAGCCCCTACTTTCTGCCCAGCGGGTATACATTCTAAGTAGCATTTCTGCCCAATCTTGAGCATCTGTACCACCTGCTCCGGCATTTACTGTTAGCATGGCATCTGCATTATCATATTCTCCGGAAAGCATTTGCATTATATCAAATTTATCAAGTTCTGATGATAAATTTTCAAGTTCACTGTCGGCTTCTCTTTTTAAATCATCATCATCAAGTTCATAAGCAGTTTCTGCATTTTCAATAATATTGTTCCAATGATTTACTCGTTCAATATTATCTTTTATTTCTCTGACTTGACTTCCAAGTTCACTTGCAAGTTTTTGATTTGCCCAAACTTCAGGGGTTTGAAGTTTTTTTTCTACAATTTCAAGTTTTTCGACTAAGGTATCAAAGTCAAAGATACTCCTTATTTTTTGCAATTCTGTTTTTTAATTCGGAAATATTCATAACTTTATTCTAGCACAGATAAAAGTTCTATAAACTATTCAACTAAAAAATGACTGTATTTTATTGCATTATCAGATAAATAATTATTTAATAAACTTATATTATATTATATTATATTATATTATTATTAACTAAAACTGCTATATTACAAAAAGCAAGTATAATAATAAATTTTAAAATTATCATGATACAAGTCCTTCTTTCAACGCTTTTACAGCTGCCTGTGTTCTGTCATCCACTACAAGTTTTTGAATAATATTACATACATGTGCTTTTGCAGTGTGTTCACTTATAGTTAATTCTTTTGCTATTTGATTGTTTGATTTACCGTCTACAACGAGTTTTAATACTTCATACTCACGACGGGTTAAATTTGAATGTTGTTCTCTAAATGCATTTCTTGATACTTGCTTCATAGGTATCATGCCTGAATTTTTTTCACGTATTATCGGAACTATTTGAGGATCTAACCACATTGCTCCATCATATATACTTTTTATTACTGACATTAAATATTCACTGCTCATATCTTTTAAAATATATGCATTTACACCTGCTTTTAAGGAACTCATTATTTCTTCTTCTGTTAAATGTGCAGTTAGCATTATTATTTTTATATCTTTATTTTTTGCTAAAATACGTTTTGTTGCCTCAATACCGGATATATCAGCCAAACCTATATCCATTAATATGATATCCGGTTTATATGTATCTGCAAATTCAACTGCTTCTTTTCCGTTATCGGTTTCTTTTACTATTGTATAATTATTATTTCCGCTAAATAAAGCTTTTATGCCTACTCTTGTTAACTTTTGATCTTCTACAATCATTATTTTTATTGGATTAACCATATTATCCTCCCTCAAATGTTATATATATGGTAATCCTATATTGACAATAAAAAATCCCAAGCATTGAAATCTTAAAAGATAATATTCTTGGGATTTTTATAATATTTAAATTTTGTATTAATATTTTGCAACATATTGTGCAAAATCTGCACCGTTAGCAATTACTCTGTCGGCTCTATCTAAAATAGCTTGTATTTCAGGAGTAACAACATCTTGTGGTTTTGTTTGTGCTGCTTTTACTGTTGGTCTTTGAATATCCTCTGCTTTTATAGGAGCAGGAGCAGAAGATGGAATATAACCTTTATATTCAGGATGTTTATTTGGATTTGTTGTATTATTATCTGCCAATCTGTCAGCGTATGCTTTCATTTCTTCTCTTGTCATCATTCTTGCTGATTGTTGATTTTGTTCAGCAGCAGCATTTTTTTGATTTACAAGATTTTGTAATGCAGCATGTACTGCTTTTGATTCAGCTGTATCTTCACCTTCCATTGCAAGTCTTTCTGCTGCTTGTGCAACTATTGCATCAAATACTTCAGGACTATTTTGAGCTGCCATTGCTAATTGAACTGCTTCGTTTTCTTTTGCTTGTTCAAGTTCAGATTTTCCAAGAACTTTATCAACACCTTTGTTTGCAAAATGTTCACCTATTGTACCGCAAGCATAAGAACCAATTTGACCTGCGATTGCTCCAATTACAGCACCTGCTTTTTTATGTCCGATTGCAGCACCGATAACTTCGCCTGCTTTTGAACCTAATGCAGAACCTGCAACCCAGCCGGCAACTGATGCAAATACTTTAACAAATGAACGACCTAATTGTTTCATACCTTTTTTAAAGCCCAATTGTTTAAATGTAGGTACAACATTTGTCATAGTTTCAACGGCACCTTGCATGATTAACATGAAATTACCGCTTTCATTATTATAAGCATCTAAACATTTTTTAAATACAGGAGATTTTGCAGCTAAATTTTTTGAAGCTTGACCTATTTTTGTAATACCTAATGCATTTTTTGCTTTTGCAAACATACCTGTTGCATTTTTTGCTCTTTCTGCATAAGATACTGCTTCTGCTTTAGCAAGCATGCTTGATGCTTGTTTCACTAAATCTTTGTTCTTTGGTGCAGATTTTGCAGCTTCTGCAAGCTTTTGAGCTTGTGAATATAAATTTTGAGTTGAAGCAGACATAGTTTTTAAATAATCTGCTTGAGGTATTCTTGCTAAAACTTCTTTTGCATCTGCAACTCTTAAAACTCCGCTTATACCGGAATCTTTAAGGATTTGATGTGCTTCATTACCATGCTTTGCAACATTAGCAAATGCTGCTTTATAGTTACCTTTATTATTTTTAACCCATTGATAACCTTCATAAGCACACATCATTGCAGGATATGATGCAACTTGACCAATTGTCAATTTTTCTGCATCATCTGTTAATGGAACACCTGTTGCATATTTAGCAAGGTTTACTAAATCTTTTAATGCATATACACTTGTATTTGAGCTTATTCCGTTTACCATTTTACCAAATCTTTATAAATAACTTACTTATATAAAAACAACTTGTTAGTCAAAATTGCCTGTTAATCATGCTTTTTGACTGTTTTGTTACGAAATGTAACAGTTTTTTAAAATTTTGAAATCCGGTTTTTTGAAAATACTTTATATAGGAGTAAGAGTGAGAATGAAAAGTTAGAGGTGAGCGTATGGCAGTTAGAAGAAGAGTTAGTAGAGCAGCAGTACAACAACAAGCAGAAGTTCCTATGATGGGACAACCTGAATATGTTGATAAATCAGAAATGATTTTCTCATATATGAATATGATTGCATTCAATAACAGATTTGATTTAAAACTTAATCCGCAAAATTTGAAAGTAGATGAACAATAGTATTGTTTATATAGGATTGAGTTTTTACAAAAGGAGTTTTTATAACTACTTACTATAACTCACACTTACACACTACCTTCCTTTATAGGAAATTTTAAAACACAGCCCGATTTTTGGGCTTTTTTTTTGAGAAATTTATAAAATTACTTAGTATTTTAAAAACATTTATACAACTTATTTAGGTATGCTTGACTTTCAAGCAGTTTGATTTAACATTACATTATATCATTTATAGTTGTGGGGATTTATAATGGAATATTTAAATTATTCTGCGATTGTCATTGGAAGTGGTATTTCAGGTCAATATGCGGCTATAAAGTTATCAGAAAAACTTGACAATGCTAAAATATTACTTGTAACAAAGTCAGGACTTGGTGAAAGTAATTCAAGATATGCACAAGGCGGTATTGTAGGTGTAATGGAAGAAAATAAATCTGATTCGGTTGCATCTCATATTTCCGATACTCTTAATGCAGGAGCCGGATTATGTGATTTTAATACTGTAAGATATATTTCAGAAAAATCAAATGAAGTTATACATGATTTAATGCACGAAGGTGTTGAATTTGATAAAGATGAAAATGGTCAGCTTTTGTTTACTTTAGAGGGTGCTCATTCTGTCAGAAGGATTATGCATTGTAACGGTGATGCTACAGGTAGAGGAATAGAAAAGAGATTAACTAAAATATCTTCATCAAGTAATAATATTGAAATTTTAGAAAATACAATTGCGGTTGACCTTTTATGCAGAGATAGAGAATGTTTAGGATGTATTTTATTTGACGGTAAAAATTATCAAATTGCTTTATCTCATGTTGTAATACTTGCAGCAGGAGGTATTGGACAATTATACAAAAATACTACTAATCCTGTTTGTGCAACAGGAGATGGAATAGCATTAGCATATAGTGCAGGTGCAGAATTAAGAGATTTGGAATTTGTGCAATTTCATCCGACAGCTTTGGCTGTTGATGGTGCAAATAAAAACTTTTTAATTAGTGAAGCCGTAAGAGGAGAAGGTGCAAAACTTGTTAATGAAAAAGGTGTACCTTTTATGAAAAAATATCATGAATTGGAGGATTTAGCACCAAGAGATGTTGTTTCAAGGGCTAATTTTGAAGAAATGAAACTTGCCGGAAAGGATTATGTATACCTTGATGCAACAAAATTGGGTGTAGAAAAAATAGAAAAACATTTTCCAACAATATCATTAATGTGTAAAAATAACGGAATAAACATGGCACAGGATTTTATTCCTGTACATCCTGCAGCACATTATTTTATGGGCGGTGTTAAAGCAAATATTGATGGAAGAACATCTGTTAAGGGACTTTATGTAATAGGAGAAAATGCTTCTACCGGCTTACAGGGAGCAAATCGTCTTGCAAGTAATTCTTTGTTGGAATGTGTGGTTACTGCATATTCATTGGCGGATTATGTTAAAGAACATCAAAATAATGAAGTGATTGAAGCAGATGAATTTATTAAAAATAAATTAAAAAAATATTATCAAGAACTTGGATTTATAGAATATGATACAGATGCTCTAAAAGCTGAACTACAAAATATAATGTGGAATGGTGCAGGTATAATAAGAAATGAACAGGGGCTTAAGCAGGCAGAAAATGAGTTAGTAAATTTAAAATCTAAGTTTTTAAGAAAAGATGTTTGTGCAAATATTCAAGAGTATGAATTTAAAAATATGTTAACTGTTTCACAGCTTATAGTTGCCTCAGCTTTAAAGAGAAAAGAATCAAGAGGAGCTCACTATAGAGAAGATTTCCCAAATACGAAAGACGTATCGGAACATAATTGTATGTTAAAAGAACAAGGAGAATTAAGTTTTGTTAGATAGATTTTTAATAGATAAGCATGTAAAATTCGCATTAGAAGAAGATATTGGCTTTGGTGATATCACAACAGATTGTATAGCAAAAACGGATGATGTTATAAGAGCAGAATTAAATACAAGAACAAGCGGTGTAATATGTGGATTAGACGTTTTTGAACGTGTTTTTAGGATATTATCTGATGATATTGAAATTGTATTTTATTTTAAAGATGGTGATTTAATTAATAAAGGAGATAAAATTGCTGATATAAAGGGAAGTGCATCTGCCATATTAAAAGGTGAAAGAACTGCTTTAAACTATATACAGCGTATGAGCGGTATTGCAACAGAAACAAAAAAATATGCTGATGCAATAGGTACGGAATATAAAGCAAAAATATCAGATACACGAAAGACAACACCAAATTTCAGATTGTTTGAAAAGTATGCAGTTTTTACAGGCGGAGCATGTGTACACAGATTTAATCTTTCGGATTGTGTAATGATAAAAGATAATCATATAAAACTTGCCGGTTCATTAACAAATGCTGTTAATATGGTAAAAAAATATCTTTCACACACTCATAAAATAGAAGTTGAATGTGATACTTTAAATCAGGTAAAAGAAGCAATAGAAGTAGGTGTAGATATAATATTGCTTGATAATATGACACTTGAAGAAATGAAAACAGCCGTTGATATTATAAATGGAAAAGCCATTATTGAGGCAAGCGGAAATGTTAATTTGTCTACAGTAAAAGATATAGCTTCAACAGGGGTTGATATAATATCTTCAAGTGCAATAGTTGCAAAAGCACCAACGTTAGATTTAGCTTTAGATATGTAGTAAAGGAGATAAAATGAGAAAAATATTTGCATTTACACTTGCAGAAGTTTTAATAGCACTTGCCATTGTTGGTGTTGTAGGTGCAATATCTATACCAAATTTATCTAAAACTTATCAGCAAAAAGAAGCGCTTGCACGTGTTAAAAAAGCTGTTCACCTTTTAGATGGCGGGGTTTTAGCTCTTGTAAGAGATTATGAATCTATAGAAAATACTTATAAAGGTAAAACAACTGATGCAGACAAATCAGAAGCATTATTAAAAAGCTTATCAAAGTATATAAAGTTTTCTAACTATTGTGGTAAAACATCAGTAAATCAAGGTTGTTTTCCTATTGAAACAATAAAAGATGTATCAGGAGCAGCTTTTGTAGTTAAATATCCTGAAAAAACAACGGATTTAGGTTTATCAGCACCCGGTGCAAAGGATACTGCAAAATGTTCAACTGCACTTTTAAACGATGGAACATCTATGGCTGTATGTGTAGTTGATACGTCATTTCAAGATTGCGGATTAAATACAAGTAATTCGGCAGATGATAATGATGATGAAGATTTTTGTCCAAATGCCGTAGTGTTTTTTGATATAGATGGTGCATTAAAAGGTGCGTCAGTATTATCTCGTGATATTTATGCCGGATATTTGAGTGATAACGGATTTACTGAAATAGGTGATAATATCAAAAAAATAGAAAAAGGAAAGTTTGAATAATTCCTTTTTCTATTAATTTTTCATTTTAAGTATTAAAAATTCTATCTCCTGCATCGCCCATTCCGGGTACAATGTATCCTTTTTCATTTATATAATCATCAACGGTTGCGGTTATAATTTCTATTTTTGGAAATTCTTCTTGAATATGTTCAATACCTTCAGGTGCTGCTATTATACAAATACATTTTATGTTAGATATTGGAATATTTTTATCGTGATACAATCTTATAGCTTCTAATAATGAATTACCTGTTGCAAGCATTGGATCAGTAATGTATACATAGGTATTTTCAGGATTAATTGTTTCCATAGGAACTTTGTTATAATACCATACCGGCTTTAATGTTTTTTCATCTCTATACATACCAATATGTCTTATACATGCTTGAGGTAATATATCAATTGCTTCATCGGTAAAAATAAGTCCTGCTCTTAGGATAGGAGAAATAATTATTGATATATCATCTTGTATTGTTTTGACTGTTGTTTTTGTTATAGGAGTTTCTATTTCCTTGTCTAT
>Ga0256405_10010759_pt1 | contig 11929 bp, 12 predicted proteins | sample RumenRJG_02DNA_FD_189096 | JGI IMG/M metagenome (GOLD analysis project Ga0256405, IMG submission 189096) | Bovine rumen microbial communities from Lethbridge, Alberta, Canada - RJG_02 | ecosystem: Host-associated > Mammals > Digestive system > Stomach > Rumen | place: Canada: Alberta...
AGCTCATTAATATATCAATGACGATATGTATTAGTTGTACTACCATCATTCTCAATACTTTCTACATAATTATTATAAAATTTTAATGCAATACTACCAGTAGCTGTAGTTGTGTCAAATTGAACAACACCAGAGGCTGTAACTGATAATGTTGATGTATCACTATTAGTATTTGTTACTGTAACACTTTGTGCAGTAAAAGTATGAGCACCTAAATCAACATCTGTTGTTGCATTAGTGTATGGTACATAAATACTATGTGTATGATTACCTCTAGCTGCTGTTGTAGAAGTGGTGCCTAAAGTTAAATTACTTGTACCAGCACCTATATTTGTACGAGCCATTTCTTTTTGCAAATCACTTAATTCTTGTGCTGTACTATAAGATACATAAAGGCCACTATCTTGAATTAAATAAATTGCACCAGCTTCCAATCCAGTATGAGAACCAACTGTACCGCCATTTGCCAATGTATTATATTGTGCAGATGTAACTTTTAAAACATTTGTTAAAACTGGCATTTAATGACCTCCATATTATTTAAAAAATCCCCAAACCCATCCCAGCAATCTGATTACAAGACTACCACCAATTATTATATTATACTATTTTTTTATTATTCCTCTTCAAATGTATATGTATAAGTAAGAGTAAATGGTGTACTAGACTTGTAACCACGAAAAGCTGTGCCACTACCATTACCTAACATTAATTTAAAATAGAAATTTGTTGTTACTTGATTTGTCTGATTTTTATGACAGTACCATCTTTGAGAACGCTCTGCACCATGAATAAATTGACATTCAATAGCAGAAGGTAAAGGAATAGTTCCAGTAACATCTACTACTTGTTCTATTGCTAAAGAATCACATTTTATTCATAGAGGATGATAATAAGTTTTTACTTTATGTTTATTATGTTTTTTAAATCATTGTTCTCTTCTGCTAAAACATCTATGAACATAAGTAATATATAATTTTTGATTCTCTATCATTGATAATGTTTGAGCACTTGGATTAACAATTGTATAATTTATTACTTGATTAACATTATCAATACTAAATTGAATTTCATCAATAGCCAATGCTGTTCCGCATGGACCAACTGAAGTACCTGATGCCATAAGGTATTGATGACCGTCATCACCCATCACTTTTAATATTTTACTCATGAAATTCTCCTTACAGTGATGTTAAATCTTCAATAATAGGATAGTTAGGTAAAGTGACTACTCCTTGACCATCTGGAGAATAAGTGACATCATTAACTCTAACAGATGTTGAACCTCCGCTACCTCCACCAGAAGCACTAATTGTAATAGTCTTTGCTGAAGCATTAGCACTAATAGAGACATTACTACCAGCAACAATCTCTACCGCATCATTACTACCAAAAGTAACATCTGTTCCATTATTTTTAGCTTTAATAGTTTGATTGGAAACTATTATATCTACATTTTTATTTACTGGTGTAATAGGCGTACCATTAACAGAAATAGAATTAATTAAAATCTCTGGTTTTAATGCTACATCATAATATACTGCAACTGCTTCAGGGTCAACTCAAGGCTCATAAGCAGTTGCAGTATTGCCTTCTTCCAATTGTATATTATACCTTGCTATTAAGGCTTCAAATGTTTCTTCAGATTTAGTATATAATGAAATATATCGCATATCAGAAGGAGTGATAACTTTTACTGATGTTGTTAATTGATTACCATTTACTAATCACTCATAACCAGCACTTGCAGAACCACCATTGCCTGTAATACCAAACACATTACCAGAACCAAAGTTTACTGTAGTGTCTTTAGTGCCAATACTTAAAGTATAAGTTTTTGTATCATCAGGTAATTTAAAATATAAATAAGATGAACCTGTTCCACCTATACTTGTTCATTGCCCATAACTTCAACGAGTTGAGAATAAATTTTTACCTGTGCCAATTGGTGCACTAGCAATTTGAGGACGAATATTAAAATATTTCAATCCAGTAATAGTTTGTTCATTAGCCAAATCGACATAGTCAGAGGGAATTAATGACTCTGTTTCTGTCTTCGTTAAAATTTCATAGCGAAGATTTAGTCCATTATCTGTTTTCTCATAATTTTTAATTGACATTGAAATTCCCTCCTTTACTATTATATTATACTATTTCTTATATTATACTATTTCTTATTCAGAAATCATTTCATATGTTCTAACTTCTACAATCAAATCACTTGTAGTTACTTTAACACCATTATATGCAATATATTTACCTTGGAACATTACATTAGAACCACTTGCAATAACGCCTACTAGATGGTAATCACTTTCTAACCATTGTCCCCAAGTCATATTTGGTTCTGCTGTAAGACCTGTATATTCAGCAATATTAAATTTAAATTGTACTGTATCACCTAAAACAACTACTGTACCACCGATAGCAACATCACTTACATCTGCTCTTTCATTATCTACATATTTAATCATTTGAGCGCCAGCTGTAACGTGCCCATATGTATCAACAGTTACTGCTGAATAAGTACCTGCTGTAACTCCTGAGACATCATGAGTAATACTTGCTGCACCGGTTTGAGCATTTTGTAAAACATTAATTGGTGCTGAACCTGTAATTGTTGCATGTGATGTTAATACTTCCCTTCCACCACTATATAATGCAGTTGCATAGAAGTAACCATCATAATTTAATCTATTTGTATTTGTTGGATTTGCTGTGCCTGTATACAGGTGTCCTGCACCCGCAGTTGTGTAAGGAGCATACTCTACACTATTTACTCCACCAGTACCTTTTAATAAACCATCTGTGACACTAATTGTAAAGCCTGTTGGAATATCTGGGAAGTCACTAACTTGAGATTTTGTAATAGAAATATCTTGGAAGGTTGCGGCAATTTTACCATCGGTTTCAGTTAAAGTAGCAATAGTTTTACCTGCTCCCATTCCTGTAATATTATCTACATCTAAAGCAGCAATATTATTCTTAATTGTAGCTTGTGTTGCTTTTTCAGTCAAGATATGCGTATCAATACCTGTAGAAGCATTTGTTAAAGCTGTTGAAGAGACTGTAACACCAGATGATTTAACACTCTTATTACCATTACCTACAATAATTTCATTTTCTGGTAAAGTACTATTTGTAGAAACAAAGTTATCTAAGACAGGGCTATCTGCTTCAACAGAAGTAAAGAGTATTGTAACATTACCTTGAGATGTTTCATTATATGAAGCAATAAACCAATCACAGTAATTAGCATCTGTAATGTAGATTGTGTCACCAACTTTAAGATTTTGAACACTAGCACTTCCACTATTAATTAAAGGTAAGCTATCAGAAATTGTTGCTGAGACTGTTACTTGTTTTTGCTCTGCAGTTTTGTTAATTAATAATCCAGCAAATTTTGAACCAGTGAGTGCTGCACTATCTGTAACATAAGCACCTGTTCTACCTGAGACTTCTGCTTTAGTAGCATATGTTTCTTCAATGATATTTCCAGAAAGGTCTCTATATGCTTTATTAACACTTTCAATTCGTATGCTTGCGTCTTCTCCATTACCTGCTTTAATTGTAAAGACATCAATTGGTGGGATAATCATAGAACCTTCAATTGGTTCAACTTTAATAACACCATCTATAACCAAACCTGGAGTAGAACGCATAGTGGTGCTACCTGTTAAATCAACATTTGTTGCATTTGTAGCATTAGTAGCATTTTCAGCATTTGTTGCAGATGGAACACTTGTAATTTGAACAATTGCTTTATCTCCCGCTCCTGCAGTAATTTCAAATTTATTATTTGTAGCTGTAACTGTTGCTCCTGCTGTACCAGTTGATGTACCTGCTGATAAATTAACATTTGTAGCAGCAGTTGCATTTGCGACATTATCTACTGTAATTGTGGATACGTCTGTCCAAACTGAGCCGCCATCGGTAGAGGTTTGTAATTTAACAATATTTGCTGTTGCACCTGCTACTAATCTATATTTTCCGCCAGATGAACCAATAATTGCTAAAATGTCTGCTACTGATTTTCCATACTTATCAAATGCTGTATCTGTGCCAGTAACGCCTTGTTTATGATATGTAACACCATTTAATACAATATCATTTTCAAAAACGACTTGAGAATCTAGCGTCTCAAGAAATACTTGCGTTAAATCGCTAGAGCTCTCTTTTTTTAAATATTTACCTTTCTTTTTTCTTGTGATTGAAGCCATATTTATCTCCTTATTTAATTATTAATTATTTTTATTTAGTAGAACCTAAACTAAGTTCTACTATATTTTTAGAACTCTCATCTATCTTTAAAGCAGATGAAGTAGAAGCACTTTGAGGGGCACCCAAGCTTAGTTCTACTTGATTTTGGTATTCTTTATGAGTTTCGTCTAATCTTAGAACATCTGTATTAGCTTTATTTATAGCTGTTGTATCTGCTAAAGTTAGAATCACTTCAGGCTTATTAATATTAGCATAATCTATAGCTAAGCTACTACTTTCTGTTGTGCCCACATTATTATTTTCTAAACTTAGCTCTACATAAGTATTTGATGAGACATCTATACTTAGAGCCATTGAAGCAGTACTAGTTACTGAGCTATTATGTTCAGTTGCTACATTATTGCTTTCTAAGTTTAGCTCATAATAATTCTTTGGTACAGTTTCTTGAGTCTGCTGAAACTTTAATGAAACATCATCTAGTAAATAAACAATACTACCTGTATTCATTACAATGCCGATATCATCTAAAGTAGATGTAACAAAACAGTCTCTTGGTAGATTAGCTATTTTTGTATCAACTTCTGGCCCTGTAATAAAATCGCTATCATTTATTAAATCAGAAGTTTTAGTTGGTATAATAGGTTTATTAGCTAAATCATTATAATTTCCACTAAAACTACTAGTACCCGCACCAATATTAAGTCTTGCATTTCTTTTTTCTGTTAATGTAAGACCTTGTGAATCAGTATCATACCTTACATAATGTCCTTCAATTGGCTCACTACCTGTTGCACTAATTACATTACCTTCAATAGTAATATTCTTACCAGCAATTAATTTATCTTGTTTTTGAGATGCAATTAGTTCTATTTTTTGATATAAAGCTGATAAGTCACAATAAATGTGATCACCACTAATAAAAGTAAATACTAATACTTGTTCTTGCGGGTCTAGCTCTACTGTACGCAATTCGCCTTGGCCTTCTACTAAGCTAAACTCACTTGTGCTAATGATATCGCCAGCTGCAGATAATAAATTAACTGTTGCTACACCATCTTTAGTAGTAACTGCAACACTAGCAGCAGTTTTATGGTCTAAACGAAATTTTAGTATTTCGTCTATTACTGCACCATCATGGGTATTTGGTATATATGAATTACTATTAAAGTTGCTTTTATCTATTAAATGAGTATTACTTACTTGCCCTCTATCATCTATGTAAGCTGTGCCTGTAAATTTACTTTTAGCTGAATTAGTATTAGTACTTTTATCAGAAATGTATGTAGTGCTACTAAACTTACTCCTCATCGTTAATTGTTTCCTTAACTAAAGGCATTGCTACTGAAATTTCATGAGGCTTATCATATAATACTTGACTATTATTATCAATTAATCTTAGCTGACAATGAGTGTCTAATAAAGTGCTATCAAACTTTAATGTCATCTCAGGAGTTAATTTAACTGTAATTGTAGAGCCTCTATGCTTACATTCTGTTACCATTTCTGGAGTAATTTGAAGTCTAAGTTTCTCTTCAAAACCTTGCTTATAAATAACCCAGCCGGCTTTAATGCACTCAGAATATTTAAATGGCAATTCAAAAATATGATTGCAGCTTCCACCAATTATAATTTCATCGATGCTGTCATTGTGAAGAAATAATATTTTATTATTTGGATAATGTGTTGGCTCATAGCAGTCAAGTTTACTCATATTTAGCCTCCTATTCGATAAATTAATCAATTAATTTAGCAAATATATAGCAAAAATAGCTTAAAATTAAGCAAAATAAAAAAGAATAGGATGTATTTCCTATTCTTTTAAACTTCTATAGCCTTAAGCTTCTATAGCATTTTCTATCTGAGGTGCTTCTATATATTCTTCATAATGATATAAACAAGGATACACATCAATAGCATCAAAATAGAGTTTTCCTGTTTCAATTTGAACTAAACAAGGTAATGGTTCTTGATTTTCATCAAATCTTTCTTTATCAGTTGTGTGTTTGACAAATTGTTTTCCGTTAATTGTAATGATTTCTTCTTTAATCATAATGTATTCTCCTTATGTGTCATTTCTTTCTCTATCAACTCTTCTAATATCTGTTATTGTATAGAAGAAATATTTTATTTTTTTGTTTTAATCATAAATTTCCAGCTAGCTACTACTATTTTATAATAGTTATTTAAGCAAATTTATTATTTTCTTAAAATAGTTAGATTGCAAAGCGAAGACCAACACCACTAGAATTGCTGGAACGATTAATGCCCATACCACCATCGTTGAACACACCACACACCTGAAAGTCAGAGTTTGTGTATGGAGAGATTAATCAATAAAAACTTCCACTTGTTTGTCCTTTTAATGGTTTAATTCTATCTGCATTAGTAGTATGTACTTGATAGTATTCGTCTCGGCTTCCAACTGCATCTCATTCTGCTTGTACCGAGTATTGTCTTGAAGGGAATACATCATGCTCTCTTGCAAAGAAGAATTTACCTTCAAAATTAACTAATGTACTTTGAGTGTCGCTTCCACCGCCCTGTGAGACTATAACTTTAACAGGTTCAACTACTGAAGTTAAAGCACTTTCAATACTATTATAAATTGTGCCACTATTAATATCAGCTAACAATGGACTTTGTAATGGTCTATTATTATACATAACATTATACGCTCGTACTGTTGGTAAGAGTTCAGCACACTCAAATGTTAACCAAGCAATAGAATTATCACTAACTCTTCTAAATTTACCTGTTCTATCAGTTAATCTTCATAAATAGGATTGTCCATCTATCATACCAACTTTTTCATCGCCTACATTTCAAGTGCTTAGTATTATCTGATTTTTACTTGCTATTTTAAGTAAACCTCAAGAGTTGTCAGCAAGATTTGATGCAAATGGTAGTGAAGTACCATCTCAATAAACAACCACAATTGATAAATTTTGTGTCATTGTAATTGTAGCACTACCACTTTGTGTATAGTCAGTTCCATTAATATTTAATGCATAAAGTATTGTTTTTGTGTTGTCAGTGTAATTTGATGTGATTATAAGTTGAGTATTAATAGGGACTGCATCACCTGCGTTATAAGTAGTTGTTCCATCACTAATTGTAGTGCTTCCATCAATTAATTCTGGTTCATTAATAAATCATACTACTCTCTCTGTCCCTAAACTACAGTAATAAGCACAGTTTTCACCCTCACTAACTGTGATAGGTATAGTTAAATTAGCATCTTTAAATCAACTAATAGCAACACCGCTTGAGTGAATGTATTGAGGTAAAGTTGTACCAACTGCATAACCCTTGCCATATCCTATTATTTGACTTGTATGTGCCGACCAATTTGTTGTGCTTTTTGCTTGCTCTAGCAGCTCATAAGGAAAACAATACTTAACTGTGAAATAGCTTGTATCATTTCTTAAAGCGCTTGAACTAGTGACTGTTGGAATGTTATTAAACTTAACAATTCAATTACCATTTGCACCTTCTAAAAAATTAGCACTAATTCTAGTTACTGTGCTTGGCATTGTCACATCACCATTAAAATTGCAACCATACCATATACCACTTTGTAGTGTTGTAAAAGTACTTTTGCTCATATCAAATTCACTGACAATAGCATTTTGTTTGGCTGAACATAAACGAACAAATACACCACTACCAAGGTCAGTAATAACACTATTGCTATCAAAAGTAAACTTTTCTACATACAGACAATCTGCAAAGGCATTACTATATAAAGAACCATTATTAATAAATAATTCAACTTCTGATAAACTGAGACAAGTGTCAAAAGCACTTGTACCAACATGTGTGGCATTTAATTTAAGATGTGAGATATGCGATTTAGAAAATGCATAATTCCCCACATAAGTTTCAACATTTTCATCATTAATAAAATCAAAAGTATGTGTGTTTTGTGAATAATTGTTTCCTACACGATAAAGTGCATAATCGTCAATTCTTGTAATTGTGTGTGGTATAGACAGGTCTGTTAAATTGCTGCAATCTCTAAAAGCGCTAGCACCAATAGTTTTTGTATCTGTACTAAAATAAGCATTTTCCAAATTAGTGCAAGAATAACAACAATACTCAGGTATTTCTTTAATGTGATTAAAATCCATGCTTTTTAGCGTATCGCTTTTTCAGAATAAATATGGGTGTAAAGAAGTGACACCATTTGGGACTGCAGCAGTTATTACTGTGCCACTATAAAGTTGATTTATAAGTTCTTGGCTTGGAAGTGAATAAATTGTATCGGCAAAGTCTCTTGGTATAATTAAATCATTTGATCCAGTTTTTAATCTAATAGCATCAGCAGTATCTTGTAATACTGATTTTAGGTTATTATTACTTTTTGCCATACATTAATACCCCACATTAATCATACCAAGAATAGCTGAAGCAACATCTGTTAAAGTCCAATGTGTTGCATCCCATGCTTCTGCAACTAAAATTGCGGTATTGCAGCTGTATAAATTGCCGTCTTTTATGCAAAGATCGCCAACAGCATAAGTAGATGTACTGTCATATTCTGGAGCTAAGTTGTTATAATTAACTTTGTACTTTCTGTTAGCAATTTGAATATTTGAAAGTATTGTTTCAGGTGCTCCTGTTCGTGAATTTGGTGCAAGAATTGGTATAATATCAACGTTACCTACAATGTACCTTTTGTTAGCTAAAATACCAACACGAGAAAAAGCATAGCACTTAGAAGAATTGTCTTCTGATAATGTTATAACACAATAATTTACGCTTTCAGTAGTTATACGTTCTTTATAGTAATATCTATCTTGATATTTAATAAGACAAGTGTCAGTATTTACTTTTGCAAAATCTGAATCACTTAAATATCCAGAGGAGGAGTCTAGTTCAACAATGTCAATACCACCAATTGCTTGACCATTAATAGTAATGGCCTCTGTAACATTAAGTGTACCATTTATATTTTTTGTTCCCATTATAATAGTACCTCCGTTGAACCGTCTTTTTTATAAGTAGTTTCATATTCTAAATTTCTGTCAGGCACTTCAATTGATACTCTTACTTCTGGGGTAGACCCAGAACCATAATTATATACAGCAGGAGTTCCCATAATATTTTCAATTGTTATATTTTTTAATAAATTATTATATGTAGCGGAAGTATCAGTACAATAAATATCTAAATACGCGCACTTAGAAAACTTAATGTTATCAACATAATCAATTCTATTACTACTAGATGTACCAATATTAATATTAGAACATTGTGGACCAAATATAAGATGTGTATTATAATTTCCCAAATAAATAGTCGAACAACTTTCTTTAAATTCATTATTACGACAATATGTAGCTAAATAAATCATATTACCACTATAAATTTTATTATGTTCGGATGATTCGCCCATACCAATAGACATAGAAGATTTTATATAATTTTGATGACAAAATCTACCCATAGTAACTGAACGACATTCTCCTATAAATTTATTCTTTAATGCTCCATGTTGAATAGTAATGCTTTCACAACCAACATCAAAATAATTATTTAAAAAATTACCTGTTGCAAATTCAGAGTAGAGTATAATGAAATTTAATTTTTGTTTATAAGCATCTGTGCTATCAAGACAATATTTTATACAGTTATCAGCACAATATCTTAATCCATTTAATGATGCATCTTTGTTTTCATTATTAGACACATTGTTAAAAGTATAAACAAACTCATCATTATATTTAAATAAAATATTTTTAAAATCATATGGAGCTTCATTATTGAACTCATCTATCATTCGATAAATAAGTCCTCTACCTACATATGTATTATTTGCCCATTTATATTTCCAAGTATTATTATCTAACTCATACCAAAGTTTCCAACGGTCAAGTCTCCTATTAGCAAAATAAGTATCTCCTTCATGCTGAATTGCTCTTGCTTCAGCTGCAAGCGTATTTGTACTTAACGCTAAAACGATAATATCAAATTGATGTCCTGCAACAGACACATTTGTTGCATTTTGTTGTACTGTACAATTATAGTCAATAATTCTATAATACATTCCTGGAACCAGCTTATTATTATCTCTTAAATTTTTTAATGATGACCAATAGATATTTTTCATATATTCTGGTGTAGGAATAACAATTTCTTCTCATTCTAACTTACCAGTAGATGCATTTGTATGTAAAAATCTATCATTAATGGCTTGTGGTAATAAGTCTTGTTTTTGATTTATTTCCTCTTCAATCTTATCTTTAAAGTGGTCTAAATTATCTAATGTAATATATTTAGTTGACATACACTAATACGCTCCTTTTTAACTTACAAACTAATTAATTTAGCAAATTATATAGCTATTATAAAAAAAGGCCTATATTTTTGGCCTCTTTTTTATATAAAATTAGCTTTTATCTATTATTTATCATCTGAGTCAATACGAACCCATTGACATTTTTCTTTATTAAACATATAAACACGTACTGTATCCATTTCAATAAAGATAGAGCCATTACCAATATCTTTAGTAGGCTTTTTATCTGTGCTTAAGCCTCTAAGCTCATATGTTCTTGATCCAACTTCAGTAACCATTATATTTACCCCCTGTAGTTATAATTTTTTATTCTTCATCAAACAAAGCATCTATATCTTCATTTGTTGCTGCAATGACTTCTGGTATTTTTGCTTCTACATCTGCAAGTCCCTCAGTAATATATACATGTAAAGCATCTTCAGCTCCTAGTGCTCGTTGCACTTCATGCTCTAACGCATCTTCTAATTGAAGTACTACATCTTGAATTTCTTTATCAGCAAGTATAAATTTACCAGTTTCTGCAGAAATTGTATTATTAGCATTAAATGAATAAAGCTTATGGTCATCTATGCAAAGACAAAAGTAATCATTTGGCATTGCATAATCAATCTCAGCTGTGCGCATTTGCTCTTTTGATAAAACTAAACGCACATCAATTGGGCTATTGGCAGTAATTTGAAAGCCATTTGGAAAATCTATAATTCCTGGATATTTACTATTTGCCATAATTATTCATTTCCTCCTAATACCCTTAAAATAAATGTATAAAGTGATTCAACTTCTTTCGTCTTATGGTCTTGATAATACAAATAATATTCTTTTCCATTTACTATTATTTCATATTTTTCCCATGTCTCTACAAGGTCAATTGGTAATGCAGTTCCGCAATAGATATGCTTAAGGTCACCATATTTTTTAGGATAGGCCATCCAACAATAATTACCATCTATCTCGCCTGGTTTTTTAGTTGTATAAACGATATTAATACCTTGTTCAATATCTGCTGAAGTAATATTTTTAGATGTGTGATTTGGAGGTAATACATTAGTTAATATATTACTACTTATACCATAATAATAAATACCACGCTCTAAAAATTTATCTATATCTTCTCAAATTGTAACTCTTCCTCTTATATAATCCATAACTTTTCTCCCTAAATGATATAAAATTTTCTTTTAGGAACAACTGTATCCACATATTCTTCTGTGCCAATTGTAATTACTAATTTTGCTTCGTAGTAATAAACACCAGGACGTAAATTTTCAGTGTCATATGTGCTAAGATTTACTAAAATATCACCATTACTATCTAAGTTATCTTTTGTATAAATCTTTCTAACTATGGCATGCTCAAAATCTTGATGAGGCATCATAATAGAAAAATAAAGTCTATCATCATTATCTA